>VFQT010004796.1_pt1 | contig 10848 bp, 13 predicted proteins | sample 3512381 | NCBI WGS metagenome assembly VFQT01 (sample SAMN10412376, study PRJNA504923) | tailings metagenome | isolation source: Relicate 2 Philex TSF3 active mining site | place: Philippines: Tuba, Benguet | collected 2017-08-29 | reverse complement strand
GTCGATCATCGCGTCGATGCTGTCATAGACGGCCTGCGCATCGGCGGCATCCTGTGCCTCCCATTCGCCGCGCAACCGTTCATAGACAGGGTGCCCGGGCCGCAGCGAGGCATAGTGCGTACCAACCGCTGCCCAGCGCTGACCCCGGCGCTGGCGCAGCAGGAACAGCAGCAGCGCCGTGTCATAGCGCCGCCAGGTGCCCACCACTTCGCCCCCGCGCACGATGGGGCGCTCCTCACCTGCGATCGCGCGTTCCAGCGCGCAATCCTCCAGCCGGGCGATGCCCCGGTCGATGGCCAGCTCCCATGCGGCGGCAAAGCCTTCCGCCCCCGGCTGGTGGCGCAGGCGATAGAGCGCCTCCAGCGAAGCCCCGATCCGCCGCGCCGCCTGCGTCACGATCCCCGTCGCCGCCAGCGCCGCGATGAATTCGCGCTGCCGGTCGGGCGTGATCGAATTGCGGCGCGGCTGCTTGTGCAGATAGGGCGCAAAGCCGAGCAGCGGATCGTCCGGCTCTGGCGGCAAGTCGGCAAAGGCGGTGCGGCTGGTGCGTTTCCACGGGCGGGCCGAGGCACAGAGCATCGCGCCCGGTTCGCCGGGATCGTCAAGGCTGTCGGAATGGCTCAACGGATCAACCTCCATCAGGGCTGTTGGTTTTTCCCCGCTGGATGGTGGCAGACCCTGACACAGGCCGGTGGGTGTAGGAAAATGGTTTTGTCTGGGCTGCGGCGTGAATTCCGGTCCTGATCTTGCGGCGATGCGGCTATGGCTGTTCAGGCCGTCGGGACAGGGCAGTTTGTCCGCCTGCCCTTGATGAGGCGATCCGGTCCGACCTGCGATCCCCCGGCGGCACCAGCGAAGCGGTATCGTTCGCCGCTTGACCTGCTGTTGGATTCACCCTAAGGGCCGCCGCCTCCGGAGGCGGGCTTTGGCCTTGCGTCTGGTTGAGCTGAACATTGGCGGTGCGTCTGGTCTGGCCAGGTAAGCCGTCAAAGTAACCCGGCCACTTGTCCGGGTGGAGCGTTTTCGGCTCGTGTGATGTGTGGCGGCGGGATGATCCGGCCGTATGCGCGCATTTCGCGGGAACCGCATTCCTTCACCTGTATGCTTCGGCCACAAACCAAGGTGAAGAGTACTTCATGCCCACTATCAACCAGCTGGTCCGCAAGGGCCGCGTGCCGCAGAAGACCAAGTCCAAGGTCCCTGCGATGGAGCAGAACCCGCAGAAGCGCGGCGTCTGCACCCGCGTCTACACCACGACCCCGAAGAAGCCGAACTCGGCGCTTCGCAAGGTGGCCAAGATCCGCCTGACCAACAGCCGCGAAGTCATCTCGTACATTCCGGGTGAGGGCCACAACCTGCAGGAGCACTCGGTTGTATTGATCCGCGGCGGCCGTGTGCGCGACCTTCCGGGCGTGCGCTATCACGTGCTGCGCGGCGTGCTTGATACCCAGGGCGTCAAGGACCGCAAGCAGAGCCGCTCCAAGTACGGCGCCAAGCGTCCGAAGTAAGAGTTTTTGGTTGGTGCGCCCTTGGCCTCCGCCAAGGGCTGCGGCACCGGCCCGCTCCCCCACCCGGCCACCCATAGGGTACTGTCGTCGGGTGGCCGGGTGGGGGAGCGGGCCGGTGCCGAAGGTGACCACGGATGTAGTCACCGCAATTCCGAAGGAATTCAAAGATGTCACGTCGTCGTCGTCCCGAGAAGCGGGAAATCCTGCCCGATCCCAAGTACGGAGATCAGGTGCTTTCGAAGTTCATGAACAACCTGATGCTCGACGGTAAGAAGTCCGTCGCCGAAAGCATCGTCTATGGCGCGATGGAGGTCATGGAGACCCGCGCCAAGGCCGATCCCATCGGGCTGTTCCACAACGCGCTGGAAAACGTGAAGCCGCAGATCGAGGTCCGCAGCCGCCGCGTCGGTGGCGCCACCTATCAGGTGCCGGTCGAGGTTCGCCCCGAGCGTGCCCAGGCGCTGGCGATCCGCTGGCTCATCACGGCTGCCCGCAACCGTTCGGAAACGACGATGTCGGCGCGCCTTTCGGCCGAGCTGCTCGACGCCGCCAACAATCGCGGCAACGCGGTGAAGAAGCGCGAGGATACGCACCGCATGGCCGACGCCAACCGCGCCTTCTCGCACTACCGCTGGTAAAAGGGCCGCTCACCCTGCGCCTGTCGAAGGGTCTTACGGCTGTCATAATGCTCACTATATGGGCGGGAGCTTTTACGCTCCCCTCCAGCATCGACTAAGGAACCGACCATGGCCCGCAGCCATCCGCTCGAGAAATACCGCAATATCGGTATCATGGCGCACATCGACGCCGGCAAGACCACGACGACCGAGCGCATCCTCTATTACACCGGCAAGTCCTACAAGATCGGCGAAGTCCACGACGGCGCCGCGACCATGGACTGGATGGAGCAGGAGCAGGAGCGCGGCATCACGATCACTTCGGCCGCCACGACCTGCTTCTGGAAGGCGGACAGCGGGCAGGGCGACGAATACCGCATCAACATCATCGACACCCCCGGCCACGTCGACTTTACCATCGAAGTCGAGCGTTCGCTGCGCGTGCTCGACGGCGCGGTCGCGTGCTTCGATGGCGTGGCGGGCGTGGAACCCCAGTCCGAGACCGTATGGCGCCAGGCTGACAAGTACGGCGTGCCGCGCATGTGCTTCATCAACAAGCTCGACCGTACCGGCGCGAACTTCAAGTACTGCGTCCAGTCGATCATCGACCGTCTGGGCTCGACCCCGGCCGTGCTCTATCTGCCGATCGGCATCGAAGCCGACCTCAAGGGCCTGGTCGATCTGGTGCACAGCCGCGCGATCATCTGGAAGGACGAGAGCCTCGGCGCCGAGTTCACTTATGAAGAGATCCCGGCCGACATGGCCGACGAGGCCGAGGAATATCGCCAGAAGCTGATCGAGCTTGCCGTCGAACAGGACGACGAGGCGATGGAAGCCTATCTGGAGGGCAACGAGCCCGACGTGGCGACGCTCAAGAAGCTGATCCGCAAGGGCACGCTCGGCCACGCGTTCGTGCCGGTCGTCTGCGGCTCGGCGTTCAAGAACAAGGGCGTTCAGCCGCTGCTCGACGCGGTCGTTGATTACCTGCCGTCGCCGCTCGACATCGAGGACGTCCAGGGCGTCAAGATGGACAGCGACGAGAAGGACAGCCGTCCCCCCGAAGACAGCGCGCCGTTCAGTGCGCTCGCCTTCAAGGTGATGAACGATCCGTTCGTGGGCAGCCTCACCTTCATCCGCATCTATTCGGGCACGCTGTCGAAGGGCAGCTATCTGAACTCGGTGAAGGACAAGAAGGAAAAGGTCGGCCGCATCCTCGAAATGCACGCCAACGACCGCAAGGACATCGAAGAAGCGTTCGCCGGCGACATCGTCGCGCTGGCCGGCATGAAGGAAACCACCACGGGCGACACGCTCTGCGCGGAAAAGGCGCCGATCGTGCTCGAACGCATGGAATTCCCCGAGCCGGTCATCGAGCTGTCGGTGGAGCCCAAGACCAAGGCCGACCAGGAGAAGATGGGCATCGCGCTCAACCGTCTCTCGGCCGAGGATCCCAGCTTCCGCGTATCGACCGATCACGAATCGGGCCAGACGATCATCAAGGGGATGGGCGAGCTTCACCTCGACATCATCGTCGATCGCATGCGCCGCGAGTTCAAGGTCGAGGCCAATGTCGGCGCGCCGCAGGTGGCCTATCGTGAGTACCTCGCGAAGCCGGTGGACATCGACTACACCCACAAGAAGCAGTCGGGCGGCACCGGCCAGTTCGGCCGCGTGAAGGTGAAGGTCACGCCGGGCGAGCGCGGTTCGGGCATCGTCTTCAAGGACGAGATCAAGGGCGGCAACATTCCGAAGGAATACATCCCCGCCATCGAGAAGGGCTTCCGCGAGACGGCCGCGACCGGCTCGCTGGTCGGCTTCCCGATCATCGACTTCGAGATCAATCTCTACGACGGCGCCTACCACGACGTCGACTCCTCGGCGCTGGCCTTTGAAATCTGCGCCCGTGGCGCAATGCGTGAAGTCGCGCAGAAGGCCGGCATCAAGCTGCTGGAGCCGATCATGAAGGTTGAGGTCATCACCCCCGAGGAATACCTCGGCGACGTGATCGGCGACATCAACAGCCGTCGCGGCCAGATCCAGGGCACCGACACGCGCGGCAACGCGCAGGCGGTGGAGGCGATGGTGCCGCTGGCGAACATGTTCGGTTACGTGAACCAGCTGCGTTCGTTCACCCAGGGCCGGGCGAATTACTCGATGTTCTTCTCCCACTATGACGAGGTGCCCGCGAACGTGGCTGCCGAAGTCAAGGAGAAGCTTGCCTAAGAGGCGAGATGATATTAGGGGCGGCGCTCGATTCAGCGGGTGCCGCTTCCTTCCCGCAGATTCAATTCAAGCGAAAAGAAGGTTTGGACAATGGCGAAGGCAAAGTTTGAGCGGAACAAGCCGCACTGCAACATCGGCACCATCGGTCACGTCGACCACGGCAAGACCACGCTGACCGCGGCGATCACCAAGGTCATGGCCGAAATCAACGGCGGTGAAGCCGTTGACTTCGCGAACATCGACAAGGCTCCCGAAGAGCGCGAGCGCGGCATCACCATCTCGACCGCTCACGTCGAGTACGAGACCGGCGCCCGTCACTACGCCCACGTCGATTGCCCGGGCCACGCAGACTATGTGAAGAACATGATCACCGGCGCGGCGCAGATGGACGGCGCCATCCTGGTGGTGAACGCTGCTGACGGCCCGATGCCGCAGACCCGCGAACACATTCTGCTTGCTCGCCAGGTCGGCGTGCCGGCTCTCGTCGTTTACATGAACAAGGTCGACCAGGTCGACGACGCCGAGATCCTTGAACTCGTCGAACTCGAAATCCGCGAGCTGCTGAGCTCGTACGGCTTCGACGGCGACAACATCCCCGTGATCCCGGGTTCGGCTCTGGCCGCTCTCGAAGGCCGCGACGAGAACATCGGCAAGGAATCGATCATTGCCCTGATGAACGCTGTCGATACCGCGATCCCGCAGCCGCCGCGTCCGACCGACAAGCCGTTCCTGATGCCGGTGGAAGACGTGTTCTCGATCTCGGGCCGTGGCACCGTCGTCACCGGGCGCGTCGAGACGGGCATCATCAAGGTTGGCGAGGAAGTCGAAGTCATCGGCATCCGCGACACGCAGAAGACCACCGTCACCGGCGTCGAAATGTTCCGCAAGCTGCTCGACCAGGGTGAAGCCGGCGACAACATCGGCGCGCTGGTTCGTGGCCTGAAGCGCGACGACGTCGAGCGCGGCCAGGTTCTGGCCAAGCCCGGCACCGTCACGCCGCACACCGAGTTCTCGGCTGAGGTCTACGTGCTTTCGAAGGACGAGGGCGGCCGTCACACGCCGTTCTTCGCCAACTACCGTCCGCAGTTCTACTTCCGCACGACGGACGTGACCGGCGAGGTCGTTCTTCCCGAGGGCACCGAGATGGTCATGCCGGGCGACAACGTCGCGCTGTCGGTCAAGCTGATCGCGCCGATCGCCATGGACGAGGGTCTCCGCTTCGCTATCCGCGAAGGTGGCCGGACCGTCGGTTCTGGGGTTGTCAGCAAGATCACGAAGTAATATAGGCCGCGCTCCGCCGGGGATTCGTTCCCCGGCGGCCGGTTTTCAGACGCCATTTACTTGGTATTCGGACGCCCCGCTCTTCACCTCAGCGGGAGAGGGCGGGGCGATCGATTTTATTTTTGCTCTTTCTCATCGGTAGTAGGACATGGAAGCTCAGAATATCCGCATTCGCCTCAAGGCATTCGATCACCGCGTGCTTGACCAGGCGACCGGAGAGATCGCGGACACCGCCCGCCGCACCGGCGCGCTGATCCGGGGCCCCATTCCGCTGCCGACGAAGATCGAGAAGTTCACCGTGCTTCGCGGGCCGCACATCGACAAGAAGTCGCGTGAGCAGTTCGAAGTGCGTACGTACAAGCGGCTGCTCGACATCGTGCAGCCCAACGCCGCCACCGTAGATGCGCTGATGAAGCTCGATCTGGCTGCCGGCGTGAACGTCGAGATCAAGTTGGCCTGAGCCGACACGGCCCTGACGGGCCAGACCTTCCGGCCTCGGCCGGATTAGCGGGACACGGTTCCGCTCGGACATAGGGATACCTCCGGCATCGCTTTCGGGCATGCGCCGGGCAAGCGTCCCCCGTCTCGCTTCCATTTCGGTGGAAGCACTCAGCCCGGACGGGGCATGCTTCATTTTTGGGCTGAACACGCCTGCGGGGATGGTCCTCGCAGGCCTCTGTTAGGAGACCGGATCATGCGCACGGGCGTGATCGCCAAGAAGGTGGGGATGACCCGCCTGTTCCAGGAGGACGGACGGCACGTGCCGGTTACCGTCTTGGCGCTGGAAGAGAATCAAGTGGTTTCGGTCCGCACGACGGAGCGGGACGGCTATGTCGCCGTCCAGCTCGGCGCGGGCGAGGCCAAGCAGAAAAACGTCGCCAAGCCGCAGCGTGAGCACTTCGCGAAGGCGCAAGTGCCGCTGAAGCAGCGCGTCTGCGAATTCCGCGTCGCCGATGACGCCGTGCTCGATGTCGGCGCGACGATCGCCGCCTCGCACTTCGTGCCGGGCCAGCTCGTCGACGTCGCCGGTCACACGCAGGGCAAGGGCTTCGCCGGCGCCATGAAGCGCTGGGGCTTTGGCGGCATGCGCGCCACTCACGGCGTCTCGATCAGCCACCGCGCCCACGGTTCGACCGGTAACCGCCAGGATCCGGGCCGCGTCTTCAAGAACAAGAAGATGGCCGGCCACATGGGCGACCGCGAGCGGACGCAGCAGAACCTCGAGGTCGTACGCGTCGATGACGAGCGCGGCCTGATCTTCGTCAAGGGCTCGGTTCCCGGTGCGAAGAACTCCTGGCTGACCGTCAAGGACTCGGTGAAGGTTTCGCGCCACGCCGACGCTCCCTATCCCGCCGGCCTCAAGAGTGCCGCCAACAGCAATGATTCGGCGCCTGCCGACACCCCCGCGGAAGAGATCGCGGCTGTCGAGGGCACCGAAGGCCAGGAGGGCTAAGTCGTGAAGGTGAAGCTTTCCAACCTCGATGGCTCGGCAGGCGCCGGCGACATCGAGCTTTCGGACGCGGTGTTCGGCCTTGAGCCGCGCGCCGACATCCTCCACCGCGTCGTCACCTGGCAGCTCGAAAACCGCCGTGGCATCGCCCGTGCGACCCGTGAGCGTTCGGACGTTGCCCGCACCGGCAAGAAGTTCGGCCGCCAGAAGGGTGGCGGTACCGCCCGTCACGGCGATCGTGCGGCTCCGGTGTTCATCGGCGGCGGTAAGGCGCATGGCGCCCGCCGTCGCGAGTTCGACATCTCGCTGAACAAGAAGGTTCGCGCGCTCGGCCTCAAGATGGCGCTGTCGTCGAAGGCCCAGGGTGGCCTGGTCGTTGTCGACAGCCTCGACGTGGACGGCAAGACCAAGGGCCTGGCCGGCCAGATCGCCAAGGCGAACTGGGGCAAGAAGGTGCTGGTGATCGACGGCGAGCAGGTGAACGAGGGCTTCGCCCGCGCCGCCGGCAACCTCGTCGGCGTCAATGTGCTGCCGGCCGTGGGCGCCAATGTCTACGACATCCTGAAGCATGACACCCTGGTGCTGACGCGCGCCGCGGTCGAGAAGCTGGAGGCGCGTTTCGCGCTTCCGGGAAAGGCTGAGTAATGGCTAAGGACGCAATCGACACGCGCCACTACGACGTGATCGTGGCGCCCCACATCACCGAGAAGTCGACGCTTCTCAGCGAGAACAACGCCGTGGTCTTCAAGGTTGCCGACAAGGCGACCAAGCCCGAGATCAAGGCTGCGGTCGAAGCGCTGTTCGGGGTGAAGGTCACGGGCGTGAACACGCTGACCCAGAAGGGCAAGACCAAGCGGTGGAAGGGCAAGCCCTATCGCCGTTCCGATGTGAAAAAGGCGATCGTCACGCTGGCCCCCGGCCAGTCGATTGACATCACCGAAGGCGTTCGGGGCTAACCATGGCACTCAAGAACTACAATCCGACCAGCCCGTCGCGGCGCGGCCTGATCCTCGTCGACAAGTCGGCGCTGTGGAAGGGCAAGCCCGTCAAGGCGCTGACCGAAGGCAAGCACAAGACCGGCGGCCGCAACAACAAGGGTCATGTGACCTCGCGCGGCATCGCTGGCGGCCACAAGCAGAAGTACCGCTATATCGACTTCAAGCGTCGCAAGTGGGACATGCCGGCCACCGTCGAACGCCTCGAGTACGATCCCAACCGCACGGCCTTCATCGCGCTCGTCAAGTACGAGGACGGTGAGCTTGCCTACATCCTCGCGCCGCAGCGCCTGGCCATCGGCGATCAGGTCATCGCGGGCGAGAAGACCGACGTGAAGCCGGGCAACGCGATGCTGCTCAGCCAGATGCCGGTCGGCACGATCATCCACAACGTGGAGATGAAGCCGGGCAAGGGCGGCCAGATCGCCCGTTCGGCCGGCACTTACGTGCAGCTCGTCGGCCGCGACCGCGGCATGGTCATCGTCCGCCTCAACTCGGGCGAGCAGCGCTACCTGCGCGGCGATTGCATGGGCACGGTTGGCGCGGTGTCGAACCCCGACAATTCGAACCAGAACCTGGCGAAGGCCGGTCGCGGCCGTTGGCTCGGCCGCCGTCCGCTGACGCGCGGTGTCGCCAAGAACCCGGTCGATCACCCGCATGGCGGTGGCGAAGGCCGCACCTCGGGCGGCCGGCATCCGGTCACTCCGTGGGGCAAGCCGACCAAGGGCGCCCGCACTCGCCACAACAAGCAGACCGACAAGATGATCATCCGGTCTCGCCACGCCAAGAAGAAGAGGTAACCGCCATGGCACGTTCCGTCTGGAAAGGCCCCTTCGTCGATCTGCACCTGCTGAAGAAGGCGGAAGTGGCCCAGGATGCTGGCGGTCGCTCCGGCCCGATCAAGACTTGGTCGCGTCGCTCGACGATCCTGCCGCAGTTCGTCGGCCTGACGTTCAGCGTCTACAACGGTCAGAAGTTCATTCCCGTCTCGGTCAACGAGGACATGGTCGGCCACAAGCTTGGCGAGTTCGCGCCCACGCGTAACTTCCCGGGCCACGCCGCCGACAAGAAGGGCAAGCGCTAATGGGCAAGGAAAAGGCTCCCCGTCGCGTCGGCGACAAGGAAGCGCTGTCGGTCGGCACGCAGATCCGCGGTTCGGCGCAGAAGCTGAACCTCGTCGCCGGGCTGATCCGCGGCAAGAAGGCCGAAGACGCCATGAACATCCTTGCCTTCTCGAAGCGGGCGATGGCGGTGGATGCCCGCAAGGTGCTCGCTTCGGCGATCGCCAACGCGGAGAACAACCACAACCTGGATGTCGATGCCCTGGTCGTTACCGAGGCGAGCGTCGGCAAGTCGATCACCATGAAGCGTTTCCACACGCGCGGCCGTGGCAAGTCCACGCGCATTCTCAAGCCGTTTTCGCGGCTGCGCATCGTGGTCCGCGAAGTCGAGGAGGCCTGAGCCATGGGTCACAAGACAAACCCGATAGGCTTGCGCCTTCAGATCAACCGCACCTGGGACAGCCGCTGGTTCGCCGAAGGCCGCGATTATCGCAAGCTGCTTGAGGAAGACCTCAAGATGCGCAAGTTCATCATCGAGACGCTGCCGCAGGCGGCGATCTCCAAGGTGGTGATCGAGCGTCCGGCCAAGCTGTGCCGCGTGTCGATCTATGCCGCCCGTCCGGGCGTGATCATCGGCAAGAAGGGCGCGGACATCGAGAAGCTGCGCTCGGCGCTGTCGAAGATGACCGCCAGCGAAGTGAAGCTGAACATCGTCGAGATCCGCAAGCCGGAAATCGATTCCAAGCTCGTCGCCCAGGGCGTCGCCGATCAGCTCATCCGCCGCATCGCCTTCCGCCGCGCCATGAAGCGCGCGGTGCAGTCGGCGCTGCGTTTGGGTGCCGAGGGTATCAAGATCACCTGCGGCGGCCGTCTCGGCGGCGCCGAGATCGCCCGTGTTGAGTGGTATCGTGAAGGCCGGGTGCCGCTTCACACGCTGCGCGCCAACATCGACTATGCCGAGGCCGAGGCGCTGACCGCCTATGGCATCATCGGCATCAAGGTCTGGATCTTCAAGGGTGAGATCCTGGGCCACGATCCGATGGCGCAAGACCGTCTGATGATGGAGGCCCAGACCTCCGGCGTGCGTCCGGCGCGTGAAGACCGCCGGAACTAGGGCCAAGGAACTGAGCAATGTTGCAACCGAAGAAAACCAAGTTCCGCAAGGCTTTCAAGGGCCGGATCAAGGGTGAAGCCAAGGGCGGCACCGATCTGAACTTTGGCTCGTACGGCCTGAAGGCGCTCGAACCGGAGCGGATTACCGCCCGCCAAATCGAGGCGGCCCGCCGCGCGATCACGCGTCACATCAAGCGCCAGGGCCGTCTCTGGATCCGCATCTTCCCGGATGTGCCGGTTTCCAAGAAACCCGCCGAAGTCCGTCAGGGCAAGGGCAAGGGTTCGATCGAATACTGGGCTGCCCGCGTCAAGCCGGGCCGCATCCTGTTCGAGCTGGACGGTGTGGCCGGACCGCTCGCGGCCGAGGCGTTCAGCCGCGCGGCGATGAAGCTGCCGATCAAGACCAAGGTCGTCGCTCGCCTCGGCGACACCTCGCATCTGGGAGGCGAATGATGGCCGGCAAGACTGAAGATCTTCGCACAAAGAGCGACGATCAGCTCACCGCTGACCTCGGCGATCTGAAGCGCGAGCAGTTCAACCTGCGCTTCCAGGCGGCGACGAACCAGCTGGAGCGCCCGGCGCGCATCAAGGAAGTGCGCC
>VFQT010004793.1_pt1 | contig 10859 bp, 8 predicted proteins | sample 3512381 | NCBI WGS metagenome assembly VFQT01 (sample SAMN10412376, study PRJNA504923) | tailings metagenome | isolation source: Relicate 2 Philex TSF3 active mining site | place: Philippines: Tuba, Benguet | collected 2017-08-29 | reverse complement strand
ACTGGCGAACCAGTCCTGGTGTGCGATGAAGTTGAGCGGCTCGGGGAATCCTCCACCGCGAGCGAGAATGTTGGCCGTGGCGTGGTAGAAGAGTGGATCGCCGCCGTCGGTCCGTGTGGGAGCGACCGACAACAGCGTCGCGAAGCGAACCACGAATGCGCCGGCACTGATGGAGAGTGCGCTGACGGGGAAACTCGGAAGCGTCCACCTGCGATCGCGGAGTCGCGACGTCACGATCGAGCCGATGGTCACGATGACGAGACCGACGGCCACGGCGAGCACGAGGCTCCAGAGCAGAGTGGGCAGGATCGGTCCGTCGAGGAGCAGGACTCGACCTCGCGTTTCGACGACGCGTTCGACGTGCTGTCGGGCCACGACGTCGATCGCCGTGTCGCCGAGAACCACGCCTCCGAAGATCGTGGCGACGACGGGAATCGACGGAACCGGAATCGACGAGACCAGAGTCGAGGTGACCGGTGACCGACGGGACACCGGACCGTAGGCGAGTGCGCCGAGCAGAACGAGTCCGACGTACGGCGCGATCGATGCGCCGGGCCAGGACCCACTGAAGACGAGGAGCGACACGGGTGCCCCCGATCCTTCGGGATGAACGGCCACGATGACCATCGCCGCCGCCAACCACCCGGCGTAGATCACGGCGACGCGATGCCGGACGTCGTCGAACTGTCGGACGACCAGCAGTCCGAGGGCGAGAAGTCCGAGCACTCGAACGTGAACCAGTGCCGACGGCCAGTCGGCGCCGACGTCGGCCAGGCGGAAGGCCGGTCCGGCCAGGGCACTCAGCAACGCAACGACCCAGATCGGGTGGCGGGTGGCGGCGCGTTCGGGCATATGAAGAACCGGTGGACGGTGTCGACCGATCTTAGGGTTCGGCCCCGACGGAGTTTGGTACCGTCGATCCGATGGTCGATGAGGGTCCGAGTGGGCGTCGTCGCTGGCCGTGGGGCCTGATCGCCGCATCGGTGGCCGTCGCAGTCGTGGCGCTCTGGTGGTGGTGGCCGGGACTGTCCGGTGATCCCGACGACATCGACGTGCACGTCGTGACCGCCTTCGACGAGGTCGGCTCGACCGAGACCAGCGAGTCGATCGACCGACGACTGCGTGAGGAGGGATTTCTGATCGAACGCGGTCGAGCTCCCGACGACTGGTGTGACGCCGCCGACGCCGTGGCCGAGAGCGACTCGGTCGGATCGCGACTCGTCGTATGGGCTCCGGAACGCGGAGACTGCGCCACCGACACGGCTGTCGAGCGGCTGGTCGCGGCCGCTGATGGTCGCCGGTTGGTGGTCGTTCGACTTCCGGGTGACGACGACGAACTCGCCGCCGAGTTCGAGCGTCGGAACGTCACGGTGGTCGACACCGAACGGCTGCTCGGTGAGCCCGGAGAATCGATGGAGTGCCTGTGGTGGGAGGACTGTCCCGAGGAGGGCGTCGTCGAACCCTGGATCGGCGGGAGTCTCGGTCCGATCGGCGGCGAACGCGTGGCGCGCATGATCGTGACCGACGTTCTATGAGCATGCTTCGCAGCGTCCATGGTCGTGTCATGGGGTGGACCGACGATCGGCCGATCGTGGCTCCTCTCGTCGTGGCTCTCGTCGTGATGTTGCCCGCAATGGTGGCGGTGGTCTCGAACATCGGATTCGACTGGTACCCGACCGGCGACGTCTCGCACACCGAATTGATGTTGCGCAGCATCCCGAACCACCCTCCGTTGGTGGGAGTTGCGGCCCGTGTCGGCTCGATCTTCGATCAAGGCGCGACACCCGGTCCGTCGATGGCCTATCTGCTCTATCCCGTCTATCTGATCCTCGGTCGTGGCAGCGTGGCCGTTCTCGCCGCGACGTTCCTCGTTCACCTCGCTGCGGTGGCGGCGATTCTCGTTCTCGTTCGGCGTTGGGTCGATTCTTCGGCGATGTACGTCGTGGCGTTGTCGTTCGCCGTCGTGGCGCGAGCTCTGGCTCCGCGGTTCTTTCTCGAGCCGTGGAACGTATGGGTTCCGTTCTTCGCGTACGGTCTCTTTCTCGTCCTGGTGTGGGGGATCTTCATCGGCCACGATCGAGCGATCCCGTTCGCCTTCGCCGTCGGCTACCACTGTGTGCAGACGCATATCAGTTACGTGCCGATCGTCGGTGCCGCACTCGTCGCCGTCGTGATCCGAAGCGCGATCGGTTCACGGTCCGCTCTTCGTCGCCGAGCACTCGTCACCCTCGGGGTCACGGCTCTCATGTGGTTGCCACCCGTGATCGAACAATTCCAGGAAGGCACGGGAAATCTTCGGCGTTTGTGGCAGCACTTCACGTCACCGGAATCGGCGACCGTCGGCCCGCGAGCCGCGCTGAAAGCAGTGGCGGGTGAGTTCAACCTCGCGGGTCCGTTCGTCACCGGACCGGGCAAGGCTCCGTACGACTCCCCGAATCTCGTCGGCCTGCTCGCCTTCCTGGTGCTGGTGGTCGCCGGAGCGGTCTCTCTACGGCGGCAACGTTCACTCGCGACGTTGTACGCGGTGGTCGCCGGTAGTTCCGTGGTCGGACTCCTCGCCACGACACGGGTCTTCGGAGAGTTCTACGACTACGTCATCCGGTGGATGTGGATCCAGGCCGTGCTTCTCGCCGCCGTGTCGATCGTCGGCGTGGCCCGGTGCCGGTCCGTCGCTCGTGTGCCGCTCGATCGGGTCGTCACCGCGGGTGCGATCGCGGGTGTGATCGCTCTCGCCACCGTCGGATCGGTCGCATCGGCGGGAGCGCACCCCCCGTATGCACCCGACTCCCGCGTCGTGGCTGGCTTGGCGCCTCGACTCGACGACGCCCTCGGTGATCGGAACGACGACTTCTTGCTGCGTTGGCACGATCCGGCGTCGCTCGGAGGTACGAGTTTCGGAATCGTTCTCGAGATGGAGAAGCGTGGTGTGCCCATCCGTGTGGAACCGTGGGCCGGTGCCGCGGCACGTCGTCATCGCGTGATCGAGGAGAACGACGCCGATGCCGTTCTGTGGCTGGTCACCGGACCGGAGAACATCGAGGAATTCGCGCGGCGCCCCGATGCGGTGAAACTGGCCGAAACCGACCCTCGGTCGCCCGCCGAGGCGAAGGAGTCCGACGTACTTCGCGAGCGAATCGAGTCGATGATGACCGACGCTGGTCATCCGGAATGGATCGAACTTCTCGATTCGCAATACGGACACATGCAGGTGCTGCTCTTCACGCCGATCTCCGAGGAGTTGTTCGCCGCCACGGCGCGCTACAGCGAACTGCGTCTTCCCACCGCCGTCTTCGAAGTTCCGGTCGGAGCGCCGTACTTCCCATGACCGACGACGTCCGTCCCGACCTGACGACCATGGCCGCCGAGATGATCGCTCGCGGAACCAGGCGGATCCATGTCCTGGCCTGGCGCGACCTCGACGATCCCGACGCGGGCGGGTCAGAAGTGCACGCCGACGAGTTCATGTCGCGTTGGGCGGCGGTGGGACTCGAGGTCGTTCACCGAACCTCGGCGGCTCGGGGGAGGCCGGCAGTCGATCGTCGACACGGTTACGAGGTGGTGCGACGCGGTGGTCGTATGACGGTGTTCCCTCGCGTGATGTCGGGTGAGGTGTTCCGAACGATGGGTCGCTACGACGCCGTCGTCGAGATCTGGAACGGAGTTCCGTGGCTCTCACCGGTGTGGTGTCGTCGCCCGCGGGTGTTGATCCTGCATCACGTTCACGGGCCGATGTGGGATCAGATGTTCTCGCGCCCTCTCGCCGCCATCGGCCGACGTCTCGAGAGTTCGTGGGCGCCACCGCTGTACCGGCGAACACCCACCATCACGACGTCCGACGACACCCGCGACGAGTTGGTTCACCTCGGTTGGCGTCCCGAACTGGTGCACACCGGTCCGGTGGGGGTCGACGACTTCTTTTGCACCTCGCCGGCGGTCGGGAAAACCTCGACTCCCACGGTGCTCGCCGTCGGTCGTCAGGCCCCGGTCAAGCGCTTCGACCGTCTTCTCGCACAGATGGCGATCGTACGACGCACCGTTCCCGACGTCACTCTCACTCTCGTCGGCGACGGCCCCGAGCGTGAGAGGCTCACCGCATGGATCGAACGACACGATGCGGCCTCGTGGGTCTCTTTCGCCGGCCGCGTGTCGCGCGACGAATTACGCGACTTGTATCGTCGTTCGTGGGTCGTGGCGAGTGCATCCCTGGCCGAGGGCTGGGGCCTGGCCCTCACCGAAGCCGCCGGTTGTGGAACTCCAGCGGTGGCGACCGACATCTCCGGACATCGATGTTCGGTCATCGACGGACGCACCGGACTACTGGCACCGATCGACGACCTGGCGTCGGCTCTGGTCACGGTTCTGACCGATCACGAGCGACGACGCGAATTGTCGCGCGAGGCCGAGAGTCGGGCACGATTTCTCACGTGGGACGTTCTGGCCGCCGACGTTCTGCGTCCACTGCACGCGCAGGTGCTCGCCCGGTCACCGCGGTAGCAGTCGAGTGGCCCGTTTGACGACCGCCAAGGCGCCCTGGCGGGCGGGCCGGCGATGCTGAGAAGCACCACTGGCGCGGGCGCGATTCTCGACGAACCAGTCGTAGCTCTGTCGGAACATCTCCTCGTTCGACCAGCGGGGCTGCCAGCCGGTGGCCGACGTCGCATCGGAGATGTCGAACCACATCGAGCGTCCGTACATGAGCCAGTGGTACGGGGCGAACGGTGCGATACGAACTGCGGCGGCGGCTCGCATCGCTGTCGACGTGAGTCCCGATGGCAGTCGACGAACCCTCGATCCGGTCGCGGCGTGACGACACAGGGAATCGAGGGCTTCGTACATGGTTCCGAAGCGATCGGTTCCGGCATTGAACACATGTGATCCCGGGAGTTCACCCACTCGACGACAGAGATCGGCCAGATCGTCGGCGTGGACGAATTGGTAGCGATTGTCGCCCCGACCGAGGACGAAGGGGTCGGCTCCGTCGGCGATCCAGTCGAAGAGAATTCCGAAGATTCCGAGTCGACCGTGACCGAGGATGGTGCGTGGTCGAACGATCGACACGTCGAGACGGTCGGAGAACTCGGAGCAGATCCGTTCGGCGCGGGCCTTGGCTCGTCCGTAATCCTCGGCTGGCGACGGGGGAGTGGACGTGAGAACCGGATTCGATCGGGGGACTCCGAAGACGGCGCTCGACGACGTGTGCACCACGCGAGTCGCGCCGTTGGCGACTGCTGATTCGAGAAGGATCCGGGTTCCGTCGACGTTGACGGTGTCGAGGAGGTGGAGGTCGCGGGCCAACGGGACCTGAGCGACGTTGTGAAAGATCACGTCGACGCCCGTCGTCGCCCGGCGAACCGCTGCGGCATCGCGGATGTCGCCGACGATCACTTCGACGTCGTGCTCGATGTCGTCGACGAGGTCGAAAACCTTGACGTCGTGACCGTGATCGAGAAGATGACCCACCAACAGCGATCCGAAATATCCGCATCCTCCGGTCACGAGCGTGGTGGTCACAGTTCGATTCCGTTCTCTCGGCACCAGCGAATGCTGAGACGCATGCCGTCGTAGAGCGACACCTTGGGCGTCCAGTCGAGGTCGGAGATCGACCGGGAGACGTCACAAGCGATGGACTTGTTCATCTCGCCGAGAACGTGGACGCGCTGGTCGTAGCGCCGTGAAGCTTGCAGGAGGCGGTCGACTCGTTCGGCGACGTCACCCACGAACGAAGGCAGACGGAACGAGTTCGTCTTCACGTCGTGACCCTCGTCGGTGAGGGCGCGGCCGACGGTCTCCACGATTTCGGCGACGGTGTAGGGGCGTTCGTCGGCGATCCACCAGGCCTGTCCGGGGTCGCCTTTCCACCGCAGAGCGGCGTCGATCCCGTCGACCAGATTCTCGATGAAGACCATCGAACGTCGTTGGTCGCCGCTGCCGAACACGGGAAACCGACCGGCCTTGATCATCGAGAAGAAGGTCGTCTGGCGAGCGGGCTGGTGGGGTCCGTAGAACCAGGGAGGTCGGACGAGCACCGCGTTCAGGCCCCGCTCGACTTCGTCGAAGACGGCGATCTCACCGAGCATCTTCGATCGCCCGTAACCGAGATAGGGCCGGTACGGCTCTTCGTGACGGAAGAGGTCGTTGGACGACGCATTGGTTCCGAAGGGACTGTTCGATGAGACGTGGACCAGGCGAGACACCTTGGCCGCGCGAGCGGCGCGGGCGAGATGGGCCGTACCACGTGCGTTGATCGAGTCGAATTGGGCGAAACGACGCGGGTGAACGACACCGGCCGTGTGCACGACGCGGACTCGGCCGCTACGACCGTCGAAGAGAGCTTCGAGCGTGGGGGCGACGGTGAGATCGGCGAAGGCGAGCTCGACGTCGACCGGCAAGGTCTCGAGGAAGGCCGACAGAGCACGACCCTCGGAGAGATCGCGTGCCACGGCCACCACTCGATTCGTCGCGGCGAGACGCGCCGTCACGGCCCGACCGAGCCAACCATTGGCGCCGGTGACGATCGTGGTCGGACGTCGCTCAGCCACGACGTACCTCGGTGAGGAAATGGCGAACGTTGCGCAGAGCGACCGACATGACGCTGCCCTGCGGGTTGACGCCGGGAGCATCGGGTAGCAGGGAGGCGTCGTTCACTCGGACGTTGACCGTGTCGTGCACGAGACCGTGACTCGATGCGCCGCATCGGTCGCGGTCTTCGCCCATGGGCACCGTGGAGCACAGATGAACGGTCATCACGCTGGCCTTCGAGGCGCGGAACGTACTCGAGACATCGGCGAGCGATCGTCGATCACGCACGCGTGGCGCATCGCGGTACGACGGGAAGACGTCGGTGGCGCCGGCTTCGAGAAGGAGCATCGAGAGTCGTTCGAGGCCCTGAGCCAACAGCGACCGGTCACGACTGGTGAGTCGGTACGTGACGAGAGGGTCGGTCGTTCCGGGCAGCGACACGACTCGGCCTCGACCTTCGCTGGTGATGGCGGCGTAGTAGACGGCGATGTTCGGCCATTCGACCACTGCGCCCTTGAAGTCACGCCAGTTGTCGAGCAGAGCCAGGGCCACGAGTCCGGGGTGGCTGGCCGAGCCGCCGAACGAGAGGTCGGGAGCGAACTCTTTCACCTGGTGCACCGGCACGTCGTCGGGCACGTTGACGCGATCGGCGAAACGGGCCGCCAATTTCACGGTCGGATGGACGGCGAGAGTGCGGCCGATGTTGCGACGCAGTCCTGACCGTTGCAACAGGGCCGGAGTGTGGATGGCGCCGGCACACACGAAGACGTCGCGGAACCGGATGATGCCACGGCCTCCATCGGCTCGCGTGACGTGAGCGGCGACGGCGCGGTCGCCGGTGAACTCGAGTCGATCGACACGACAGTCGTACATCAGCCGAGCTCCAGCGGCCGCCGCCCGCGGAAGATAGGTACGCGTCATCGACTGCCGCTGGCCCCGTCGTGGATCGCCATCGGGGTAGGTCATCCAGCGCGGACTCTCGTCGCTCTTCCACCCGAGGCGTTCGGCACCACGCTGCAGAGCGCGGGACGGTTCGCTGGCCGGCCCCGGCAACAACTGCACACGGAGAGCCGTTTCGACCTCGCCGGCCAATCGCTCGACGTCATCGGGATCGAGATCGTCGATGCGCCACCCCTGTCGCCAGCGTTCGACGACCTCGCCGGGTGGACGTCGATACAACCCGCTGTTGACCTCGGTCCCGCCTCCCGCGCACCGTCCTTCGGTGTAGGCGATGCTCGGGCGACCGAGGGCCACGGTGACACCACCGCCGCGGTACTGGCGATTCATCTGTTCGAGGGAGAAAGGAACGATGGCACCCTGCTCGATGTGGGATCCCTCTTCCACGACGATCACGTCGAGGCCGGCTTCGGCGAGGAGGGCCGCCGTCGGAGCCCCTCCCGCTCCCGAACCGATCACGAGCACGTCGCACGTGGTCGTCATGACGGAATCGAGCTCACTGCGCCGGAGGGCGACGCGTCGGGCCAGGTCTCCCACACGTAGGCATACGACAGCGACCGCAAGAGGCGGAAGTATTCACCGACGATCGGCAGCGAGATCGACGAAAGCTTGACCAGCGACCGATCTCCGGCGACGGAGTGGATCGCTGCGACGACGAGGGCCACCACCGACACTCCGAGACGCATGGGGCCGGGCAGCACGGTGAGTCGTTCGGCCACGAAAGCGGTCACGACGTCTCGTCGGACGGGGTCGAGATCGGGGAGGTCGTTCTCGAGAACGACGCGGCAGGTGGACGTCACGACGGTGGGCGAAGGAGTCCTCATGACCTCGGTCAGGCTAGTCGGACGCTCTCGTGACCTGCGGAGCGTCGTGACCTGCGGAGTAACGTCGGGCGACGTGGGGGTCGATCAGCGCTCGTTGACCCGGATCGGTGTGGTCGCAGTGGCGATCCTCGCCCCATTCGTGACAGTTCTCGTGGTCGTTCTCGCCGCAGGAAGATGGTTCCCGGCCGGCGACATGGCTCAGGCCGAATTGCACATGCGTGGATTCTTCTCGCATCCACCGCTCGTCGGTGCGGCGGGACGCATTCTCACCGAATCGGGGGTGCAGGGAAGCCATCCCGGACCCAGCCTGTGGGTCGCCATGCTTCCCGTCTACCTGCTCGGTGGACGATCGAGTGGAGCGCTGATGGTCGCCGTGTCGTCGGTGCACGTCGTGTCGGCACTGGCGGCGATCTGGCTCGCGCGACGTCGCTACGGATGGTCGGTCGCCGTCGTGGTGAGTTTCGTCGTGGTGGCCGTGGTGAGATCCGGAGGTCCCGATCCGATCGTCGAACCGTGGAATCCTTGGTTGGCGGTTCTGCCGTTCTTGGTGTTCGTTCTCATCGTCGACGAGATCGTGCACCGTCCGGTGTCGTGGCGGTGGACCGTGGCTGCGGTGGTGGCGGGGAGTCACTGCGTTCAGTGCCACGCTGGCTACGCGCTGATCGTCGGTGCCGGTTTGTTGGCCGTTCTCGTGGTGTCGATCAGACGTCGTGGGTATGGTCCGCTGGCTGCGAGTGCCGGGGCGTCGTTCGCCATGTGGTTACCACCTCTCGTCGACCAGTTCCGACGCGAGCCGGGGAACGTGTCGATCCTCGTCGATCATTTCGGCTCACCGACCGAGCCGACGATCGCCATCGCCGACGCTCTGCGCATCGTGGCGACTCAGTTCAACGTGATCGGCCCGTGGCTGCTCGGACCCGGACCGGATCGTCCGGCCGAGACGTGGGCTCGGTGGCCCGGATTCGTCCTCTTCGTGGTCGTGGTGTTCGTGGCGCGCCGTCGAGCCGTGAAGACCGGTGACCGCGAATTGGCCGGACTTCTCGTCGCGGTCGCCGCCGGCTTCGGCGTCGCAGTCCTGTCGATCCTGCGCTTGTTCGGACCGTATTTCGAGTACACGATTCGCTGGACGTGGATTCTCGCCGCGCTCGGCACGATCGGGTCGGGCTTGGCGCTCGTTCGTTCGATGAGGGCGACGACGGTGAGGCGCGCTCCGTCTCTTCGCGTCTGGTTGGGCGGTCTCGTCGTGGCCTCGGTGGTGACGAGCGTCAGCGCGGGAGTCGATGCCAAAGTGCCGGGTGCCATCGACTCGCGCATCGTCCGTGATCTCGTTCCGCAACTCGAACCCCTCGTCGACGACGTCACGGTGTTGCTCCGCTTCTGGGACCCGTACACCCTCGATGCCACCGGATTCGGGACCGTGCTCGAACTGGAACGTCGCGGCCACTCGGTCCGCGTCGATCCCGGATTCGCCGCCGCGGCCCTGCCGCACCGAACGGCCGTCGAGGGCGACGTCGATCAGATCTGGTGGGTGGTCGTCGGGCCGGTCAACGACGAACTCGTCCGCCGAGACGACGTCGAGAGAATCGCTTTCGTGAATCCGCGCTCGGCCGACGAGCAGGCCCGTGCCGAGCGATTGCTCGTCGAGATCGAAGAGGGCCTGATCGCGACCGGTCGTGCGGAGTTGGTCGCACAGTTGAGTGCGCCGGGAGCCTCGCTGCTCTTCGCCGAGCCACCCCTCGATCCCTCGATCGCCGAGCAGATCCGCGATCTGTATCTTCTCGGCCAGCCCGTTGGTGTGTACGTCCTTCCCGAGGGCTCCGACGTCGAATCGCTAAGGTGACTCCTCGTGCCCGTGGCCGTGGTCCTACCCACTTACAACGAAGCCGAGAACATCGAGCGGCTGCTCCGTGAGTTGCGCAGGATCGTGCCCGAGGCTCGGCTTCTCGTCGTCGACGACTCGAGTCCCGACGGAACCGGAGCCATCGCCGAGCGCTGTGCGGTCGAACTCGGATCGATCGACGTGGTGCACCGAGAGGTGAAGGACGGTCTCGGAAATGCCTATCGATTCGGCTTCCGTCGTGTCGTCGATTCCGGTTTCGACGTCGTCGTGACGATGGATTCCGATTTCTCGCACGATCCGAACGTGATACCCACGATGTTGGGCCGGATCGAGGCGGGAGCCGATGCCGTGATCGGATCGCGCTACGTGCCGGGGGGAGGAACCCAGGACTGGCCACTTCACCGGCGACTCCTGTCGAGATGGGGAAACGTCTACACCGGATGGATACTCGGCGTGAAGGTTCGTGACTGCACCTCGGGATTTCGCGCCTATCGGACCGAGGCCCTGGCGGCGATCGATCCCGATTCGACACGCGCCGATGGATACGCATTCCTGACCGAGCTCGTGGTTCGGCTCGGTCGTCGTGGCGCCCGAATCGACGAAGTACCGATCGTCTTCGTGGATCGGCGTTACGGAACGTCGAAGATGTCGAGTCGAATCGTGGTCGAGTCGATGTTGCTCGTGACCCGTTGGGGTCTCGGTCATCGCTGGCGACGACT
>VFQT010004792.1_pt1 | contig 10859 bp, 8 predicted proteins | sample 3512381 | NCBI WGS metagenome assembly VFQT01 (sample SAMN10412376, study PRJNA504923) | tailings metagenome | isolation source: Relicate 2 Philex TSF3 active mining site | place: Philippines: Tuba, Benguet | collected 2017-08-29 | reverse complement strand
GCCGTATTGCGCTGGACTGAGTTTTATAAGCATGAATCATGCGGAAAATGCACACCATGTCGTGAAGGAACTTGGTGGCTAGTGCAGATCCTCCAAGACCTGGAGAGCGGCAAAGGTGAAGCCAAGGATCTCGACAAGCTCCTTGATCTCTGTGACAACATCGCCGGCCGCTCGTTCTGCGCGCTTGCCGATGGCGCTGCCTCACCAATCATCTCTTCGATCAAGTATTTCAAAGATGAATACTTAGAGCATCTTCGTAATGGTGGTTGTCCATTCGATCCAGCGAAGTCGACCGTCTTTGATTTGGCGGTGAACTAGATGAGCACCCAAGAACTCTCACCTGATACTCAAGTCGAGATGATCACTGTGACGATCGATGGTTTCGAGGTCACTGTTCCGAAAGGAACGTTGGTCATCCGAGCAGCAGAGAAGTTAGGTATCCAGATTCCAAGATTCTGCGATCATCCACTCCTCGATCCAGTCGGGGCATGTCGACAGTGTTTGGTGGAGATCGAAATCAATGGCCGTAAGTTTCCAAAGCCACAAGCATCCTGCACCATTCCGGTGGAACCAGGGATGATTGTGAATACCCAACTCACTTCTCCGGTCGCTGATAAAGCCCAAGAAGGAATCATGGAGTTGTTGTTGATCAACCATCCGCTGGATTGCCCAGTTTGCGATAAGGGTGGCGAGTGTCCATTACAAAACCAAGCGATGAGCAATGGTCGCGGTGAATCTCGCTACGAAGGTTACAAGCGCACTTTTGAGAAGCCGATCAACATCTCCTCGCAGGTTCTGCTGGATCGCGAACGATGCATTCTCTGTGCTCGCTGCACTCGATTCTCCGAGCAGATCGCAGGGGACCCATTCATCACTTTGAACGAGCGCGGCGCGCTTCAGCAGGTTGGCATCTATGAAAAGGACCCATTCGAGTCATATTTCTCCGGAAATACCGTACAAATCTGCCCGGTCGGAGCTCTAACTGGCGCCTCCTATCGTTTCCGCGCCCGACCTTTCGATCTGGTTTCAACACCATCGGCTTGTGAGCACTGCGCATCTGGCTGCGACATGCGTACCGATGTCCGTCGCGGTAAGACGCTACGTCGACTAGCTGGTGATGATCCTGAGGTGAATGAGGAGTGGAATTGCGATAAGGGACGTTGGGCATTCAAGTATGTGACCCAGAAGGATCGGATCACAACACCACTTGTTCGTGATGAGAGCGGTGAATTGCGAGAGGCATCATGGCCAGAAGCGATCCAAGCGGCGGCCGCTGGACTTGAAGCGAATCGGACTGCAGTGCTTGTTGGTGGTCGAGCGACTCTGGAAGATGCATATGGCTACGCGAAGTTCGCTCGCGTCGCACTTGGTACAAATGACATTGATTTCCGGGCGCGTATCTCTTCTAAGGAAGAGCGCGATTTCCTCGCTACCTATGTCGTAGGAAAGCATCTAAATTATCGCGATATCGATCGCGCAGATCAGGTTGTGCTTCTCGGATTCGAACCAGAAGAGGAATCACCAATCGTCTTCTTGCGAATCTACAAGCAAGTGCGAAAGCGTTCGCTAGCAGTAACAACAGTCGCACCGTTTGCATCGCGCGGTAGCAAAAAGTTGAAAGCGAAGCTGATCCCTGCCGCTGCGGGTAATGAAGCAGCCGCGATTGGCAACATCGCTGGACTCAGTGGGAAGTCAGTCATCCTTGTCGGTGAGCGTCTTGCAGAAGCGGTCGGTGGGTTGAGTGCAGCCGCTGCGCTCGCTGAGAAGAGTGGAGCTAAGTTGGCTTGGATTCCACGTCGCGCTGGTGAACGTGGCGCACTTGAAGCTGGCGCAATTGGAAATCTCCTCCCCGGGGGACGGCCAGTCACTGATTCTCAAGCTCGGGTGGATCTGCAAGCGGCCTGGGGCGTCGATGCTCTACCCGCAAGCGTTGGCCGCGATACCGAAGGAATATTGAACGCGTTGCATAGCGGTGAGATTGAATCACTTCTCATTGGCGGCGTCGATCCACTCGATATCTCGGCGCATCTTCATGATGGGCTGGCAAAAGCATTTGTCGTCTCAATGGAGATCCGCAAGAGCGCAATCACTGAAATTGCAAATGTGGTTCTACCGGTCGCTGCGGTTGTCGAGAAGAGTGGAACCTTCCTTAATTGGGAAGGACGAGGTCGTTCCTTCGATGTTGCTATCGAAGATTCATTGACGCGAAGCGATGTTCGGATCCTTTCGATGCTTGCAGATGAAATGGGTACACCAATCAAGTTACCAACTGTCGCAGCAGCCGCTAAAGAGTTCCACTCCCTTGGCAATTGGGATGGTCGTGCGCAATTCCAGGCGACCCAGCCAGTCGCCGTGAGCGGCGATTCGATTTTGGCATCATGGCGCCAACTTCTGGATGCCGGATCCTTACAAGATGGCGAGACTAATCTTGCGGGCACCGCGCACAAATCAGTTGCGGTCATTTCACAAGCTCGCGCAGACCAATTGGGCGTGAAGAGCGGTGATTCGATTCGAATCTCCACCAAGATCGGTTCAATCACACTTCCATGTGAGATCGATGAGATTGAAGCAAGCTCGATCTGGATTCCAAGGAATTCGCAAGATAGTAAAGCGATTGCGATGCTCGGTATCGCATCTGGACCAGTTACGGTGGTGCGCGCATGAGCGAAACCGCAGTCATGTTGTTAGATGATCCAATCTGGATGGTTGTTGTCAAAGGCGTAATCATCTTCGCGCTCTGTGTTCTATTGACCTTGATGGCAATCTGGAGTGAGCGAAGGATCGTCGCGCGGATGCAGTTGCGCGTTGGGCCGAACCGGGTTGGACCATTCGGCCTCCTCCAGGGGCTGGCCGATGGCGTGAAGTTGGCGCTAAAAGAGGACATCATCCCCAAAGCCGCCGATCGCGTGGTTTTCATCCTCGCCCCGATAATCAGCGCATCTACCTGCTTTTTGGCCTTTGCTGTAATCCCGATGACTGGAAAGGTCTTCTTCTTCAGTGAAGAGACCGTGATGCAACTGACTGATCTGCCAGTTGGCGTTCTTTATATCTTGGCTGCGGCTTCGGTCGGTGTCTATGGCATCGTCTTGGCTGGTTGGTCATCCGGCTCCACCTATCCATTACTTGGCGGTCTTCGTTCCAGCGCACAAGTGATCTCTTATGAGATTGCGATGGGTCTCTCCTTTGTAGCCGTCTTCATGTACGCCGGCTCGATGTCCACGAGCGATATCGTGGCTGCGCAGAGCCAATGGTGGAATGCCGTCGTACTCTTCCCATCATTCGTTATCTATGTGATCTCCATGGTTGGCGAGACCAATCGGGCGCCATTCGATCTTGCGGAGGCTGAAGGTGAACTAGTCGGTGGCTTCCACACCGAATACTCATCGCTCAAGTTCGCACTCTTCTTCTTAGCTGAATACGTGAACATCATCGCGGTTTCTGCACTTGCCACCACGCTCTTCCTTGGTGGACCTGCGGCTCCTCCAGGTCTTGGCTTCACTGAATCCTGGCTGGGCGGTTGGTTTACTTTCGTCTGGTTCATGTTGAAGGTAATCGGCTTCTTCTTCCTCTTCGTCTGGCTTCGCGGAACACTTCCACGTCTCCGCTATGACCAGTTCATGAAGTTTGGTTGGAAAGTTCTTATCCCGGTAAACGTCGCATGGATCGTCGTAGTTGCAACACTTCGATTGATGACCCAGGAAGGCGCTTCTCAATTCCTGATCGCCGCTTTCACTGGTGGCGTCGTCCTTGCGGTATTAATCGCAACCTCTCTCTATGAATCGAGCAAGAAGCGAAACGAAGAGTTAGCGAGATTTGTCCCGGAGATGCCAGCACCTTCATTCCCAATCCCCGCCCTACCAAGTCGTAAGGAGGTCGAAGAGTGAGCGAGTTTGAATTACAGCCTAAGCGCTCTGATGCGATCGAGAAGGCTGCAGCCGAGAGCGTTCCCGCTACCGGACAAGAACCAGCCTCATTCTTCAAGCAATTGAGGGGTTTCTGGGTCACGTTCTCGACGATGTTTAAGAAACCGCTAACTATTGAGTATCCAGAAGTTAAGCCGGAAGTTCAACCTAGATTCCACGGCCGCCACCAACTCAATCGATATGAAGATGGATTAGAGAAGTGCATCGGTTGCGAACTATGTGCTTGGGCCTGCCCAGCTGATGCGATCTATGTCGAAGGCGAGAACAACACTGAGATTAATCAGGTATCTCCTGGCGAGCGCCATGCCAAGGTTTATCAGATCAATTATCTTCGCTGCATCTTCTGTGGCCTTTGTATTGAGGCTTGTCCGACTCGAGCACTGACCATGACCAATGAATATGAGATCGCTGATGACAAGCGCGAGAAGTTAATCTGGGAGAAGGAAGATCTCCTTGCACCGCTACGCGACGGGATGTTGATGCCACCGCATCCGATGTATCCAGGAGCCGATCATCACAATTACTATCGAGGCGAGATCAAAGAGGCGCATCCTTCACAAGAGGTGAATAAGTGACCGGCGAATCCATAATCTTCTGGACGCTTGCGCCGTTGACCGTTCTAGCTTCACTGGGAATGCTCTTGGTGAAGAAAGCGGTTCACTCTGCGATTCTGCTCGCATTTGTGATGATTGCCTTAGCCGTCTTCTATCTGATTCAAGATGCGCCATTCCTTGGAATCGTCCAGATCGTCGTCTATACCGGGGCCGTGATGATGCTCTTCCTATTCATCTTGATGTTGGTTGGCGTTGACTCCTCTGACTCTTTGGTCGAGAACATCAAGGGGTTGCGTTGGGTAGCAATCTTCACTGCGCTGGCATTTGCCGCCACATTGACCTCTTTGATCGCACGCTCATCTACTGGTCGCCCGGTGGTTGGCCTTGATGAGGCGAATAACGAAGGAAATGTCCAAGCAATCGCATTCTTACTCTTCCGCGATTACGTTTTTGCCTTTGAAGTCATCTCTGCATTGCTGATAACAGCAGCCATGGGCGCAATGGTCTTGGCTCACACCGAGAAGAGCCCAGAAGCTCGGGTTTCCCAGCGAATCCGCTCGGTTGCTCGTTTCCGGGGCGATTCAATCGCTACTGCGGCTGGCCTACCCGGTTCGGGAGTCTTCGCTCGGCATAACGCTGTAGATGTACCTGCGCTACTGCCAGATGGAACGCCATCTGATCTCTCCGTCCCAACAGTCTTGACTCGTCGTGGCGATGTTCAAGAGACGCGACGATATTCACTTGAGGGTCTACCTAAGTTAGATGGGGAGGGCGATAAGTAATGAATCCAACTAATTACTTGTATCTCTCGGCGCTCCTCTTTTCGATTGGTGCAGTTGGTGTGATTGTCCGTCGGAACTCGATTGTTGTCTTCATGTGTATCGAGCTGATGCTCAATGCTGCAAATCTCGCCTTTGTGACCTTTGCCAATATCAACGGTAATCTCGAAGGACAAGTAATTGCTTTCTTCACTATGGTCGTCGCTGCTTGCGAAGTCGTAGTGGGTCTAGCAATCATCGTTACCATCTACCGTTCCCGCCGATCAGCATCTGTAGATGATGCAAGTTTGTTGAGTCGATAAATGACGACTTCGACTAATCTGGTTTATCTGATTGCGCTGCCACTCTTTTCGGCAGCCTTCTTGATGCTTCTCGGCCGGAAAGCTGATAAGTGGGGACATATCTTTGCCACGCTGATCTCAAGCGCAACCTTTGCTATTGGCGCTATTGAATTCTTTGCTATGCGCAATCGCTCTGAGGAGCTGCGGGCAGCTGCTCAGAAACTCTTCACCTGGATCTCGGTGGGAAGTTTTGAAGTCGATGCCGGCTTGCTTCTCGACCAACTCTCGATTTCATTCGTTCTTCTTATCACTGGCGTTGGCACCTTGATTCATATCTATTCGATTGCGTACATGTCACATGATCGAGATCGCCGTCGCTTCTTCGCCTATCTCAATTTCTTCATCGCAGCCATGCTGCTTCTAGTCCTCGGGGACTCATATTTGAGCCTATATGTGGGCTGGGAGGGCGTTGGTCTTGCCTCCTATCTACTCATTGGATTTTGGAACCAGAAGCCGGAGTACGCGACCGCGGCTAAGAAGGCATTCGTGATGAACCGCGTCGGCGATTTCGGACTATCCATCGCAATCATGATTGGCTTTGCGACCTTCGGTAGCGTCTCCTTTACCGGAATCGAAGAGAAGGTCGGCGGTGCGAGTGAGACCGCATTGACTGCAATGGGCTTGATGCTCTTGCTCGCAGCTACTGGAAAGTCAGCGCAGTTCCCACTGCAGGCTTGGTTAGGCGATGCGATGGCTGGTCCGACTCCAGTCTCCGCTCTCATCCACGCAGCGACCATGGTTACAGCTGGTGTCTATCTGATTACCCGTTCGAATTTCATCTTCGATAACGCGCCAAATGCGCAACTCGCTGTTGTGATTATCGGCGCGATTACTCTCCTATTCGGCGCGATCATTGGTACTGCTAAGGATGACATCAAGAAAGCGCTAGCTGCTTCGACTATGTCTCAGATCGGCTACATGATCATGGCAACTGGTTTCGGCCCAGCCGGCTATGCCTTTGCAATCATGCATCTACTAACCCATGGATTCTTCAAAGCCGGTATGTTCCTTGGCGCTGGTTCGGTGATGCATGGCATGAATGATGAAGTGAATATGCGTCGCTACGGTGGCTTGGCAAGGTACATGCCGATTACCGCAATCACATTCGGACTTGGCTACCTCGCAATCATCGGCGTCCCGCCATTTGCAGGTTTCTACTCCAAAGACAAGATCATCGAGACCGCTTTCAACGCCGGTGGTGTCCAGGGAATCATCTTCGGTTCAACTGCACTGCTGGGCGCGATCATCACCGCGTTCTATATGACTAGAGTCATGTTGATGACTTTTGCTGGGAATAAGCGCTGGGCGAGCGATGCTCATCCACACGAATCCCCCTTCCTGATGTGGGCTCCTATGGCGGTTTTAGCCATTGGTTCAGTGGCTTCCGGCTATCTGCTCTACAGCGGCAAGGCGATTGTCGAGTGGCTAAAGCCAGTCGTCGACAAGCATCATCATGAACATGTGGAGCTTTTGCCACCGATCGTCGTTTCAGCGCTAGCGGTTGGCGCTGTCCTCATTGGCGTTGTCATTGCGCTCGCTAAATATCGTGGTGAACTAGCTAGCGAAGCACCAAGTGAGGTAAGCATCTTCACGCGGGTTGCTCGCCGTGACCTGTTACAAGATGATGCCAATGAATTCATGTTTATGCGCCCGGGAAAGGGTTTGACTAAAGCCTTACTCGCAACTGATGACAAAGTAATTGATGGCGCAGTTCGCGGTATAGGTCTTACTGCGCTCGGTAGCGCTCGTGGACTTCGGAAGTTGCAGACCGGCTATGTTCGTAACTATGCACTATTGATTCTGATTGGCGCCTTTGCGCTTCTTGCCGTGATCTGGGTGGTGACGCTATGACGATGACGCTGCTCTTGGTCCTACCAATCGTAGGCGCGTTACTGATTTCTACACTGAAGAATGATCAGAGTGAGAAGATCAAGAAAGCGGCCTTTGCAGTATCACTGCTGCCTTTCATCGCATCAGTGTTGATCGCCCTAGATTTTGAAGTTGATCGTCCGGGTTATCAATTCGTCGAGAAGTTCGCCTGGATTCCATCACTCGGAATAAACTTCCAACTTGGTATAGATGGAATCTCTTTGATTCTCATCTTGCTATCCACCATCCTGGTTCCGATTGTGATTCTGGCTGGCTGGCATGAGGCTGAAGGTGGCCGCTTTAGCGTGAAGACCTTCTATATCTTGATGTTGATCCTTGAGACGATGATGATCGGTGTCTTCGCAGCTACCGATGTATTCCTCTTCTATCTCTTCTTCGAGGCGATGCTCGTCCCGGTCTACTTCTTGATCGGTGGATATGGCAGTGGCGAGCGCCAAGCGGCGGCCGTGAAATTCCTTCTATATAGCCTCTTTGGCGGGCTTTTGATGCTCGCTTCGATCATCGGCCTATATGTGATCTCAGGTAATCAGATCGGAACGACCTTCGATATCGAGGCGCTAGCTACGCTCCAGATCGATTCGACTACAGAGAACTTCCTCTTCCTTGGATTCTTCATCGCATTTGCAATCAAGGCGCCGCTCTGGCCGCTCCACACTTGGTTACCGGATGCTGCGAAATCTGCGACCCCAGGAACTTCGATCCTGCTACTCGGCGTACTCGACAAGGTTGGAACCTTCGGAATGATCCGATATTGCGTCGAACTATTCCCAGATGCAGCGAAGACCTTCACTCCAATGATCATCACGCTCTCGGTCATCAGCATCATCTACGGTGCAATCTTGGCGATTGGCCAGAAGGATATTAAGGGTCTGATTGCATTCACTTCGATCTCACACTTCGGTTTCATCACGATGGGAATCTTCGCGATGACGACCCAAGGTAATTCCGGAGCGACGCTATACATGCTCAACCATGGTTTCTCGACGGCTGCACTCTTCTTGACCGCTGGCTGGATGATCTCGCGCCGCGGCTCATCGACTATCGCCGACTTTGGTGGATTACAACGGGTAACACCATTGCTGGCTTGGTCATTCTTCATCGCTGGGATGTCATCATTGGCGCTACCTGGTCTATCAAGTTTCGTAAGTGAGTTCTTAGTCTTAGTCGGTACTTACACTCGTTACCCAGTTGCGGCAATCATCGGAACGATCGGCATCATCTTGGCTGCTCTCTATATCTTGATCCCAGTACAGAAAGCGCTACATGGGCCAACGACTCCAGGAAATGAGACTCTTACCGATCTCAAGAAGCGCGAAATCGCAGCGATTGCACCTGTAATCGCCCTAATCGTCGCGCTCGGCTTCTATCCGAAACCAGCACTGGATGTAATCAATCCAGCAGCGCAAGAGACGATAACCAAGGCGGGATTCACCGATCCCGCGCCGACGGTGACCGGGGGAGATAAATAGTGTTTTCCGCACCTGCGCTCGAATATGGCCCATTGGCCCCGCTCCTAATAATCCTTGTGACTGGCGTTCTTGGCGTCATCATCGAGGCCTTTGTCTCAGCTAAGTTGCGGCCGACAGTGCAACTCGCAATCTCACTAGGCGCTGTGATCCTTGCCTTTGCACAAGTCATCCAATTGCGAGGCACATCAACAACCACGGCTGCAATCGGTTCGGTTGTAATAGATGGGCCGGTGATATTCCTACAGGGAACGATTCTGGTTATCGCTTTCTTCGGACTGTTGTTAATCGCAGATCGTGATCAATTCGCTGCGCAAGCCTCGGCCATTCCAGGTTCTGCGGAAGAAGCGAGCGCATTAAGGACTGGCAAAGTTCAGACTGAAATCTATCCACTGACACTCTTCGCAGTCGGCGGCATGATGCTCTTCCCAGCGGCAAATGATCTGATCACGCTCTTCGTTGCCCTTGAAGTCTTATCATTGCCGCTCTATCTGATGGCTGGTCTCTCCCGCCGCCGCCGACTCCTTTCACAAGAAGCAGCGCTCAAGTACTTCTTGCTTGGCGCTTATTCATCAGCGTTCTTCCTCTTTGGTGTCGCCTTCCTCTATGGATATGCCGGAAGCGTCTATCTACCAGAGATACATCGAGCGCTAATCGCCGGACCCGGTAACGACATCTTCTTCTTGATTGGTTTAGCCGCACTTAGCGTCGGGTTGCTCTTTAAAGTTGGAGCGGTTCCATTCCATGCTTGGACCCCAGATGTCTATCAAGGCGCTCCTACATCAGTAACCGCATTCATGGCGGCGGCGACCAAGGTTGCTGCTTTTGGCGCGGCCCTTCGGATCTTCTACACCGCTGTAGGAGGCGCTGTTTGGAGTTGGCGGCCACTTATCACCTTCGTTGCGATTGCAACGATGATTGTGGGCTCAGTAATCGCGATCGCCCAGCGCGATGTGAAGCGAATGCTCGCTTATTCTTCGATTGCGCACGCTGGCTTCCTATTGACCGGAGTCTTGGCGTTAAACCAATCGGGCCTAGCAGCTTCGCTCTTCTACCTGGCAAGTTACGGAATCTCTACTTTGGGAGCTTTCGCGATCGTCAGCTTGGTTCGTGACTCTGCTGGCGAGGTGACCGATTTGAATCGTTGGGTGGGACTTGCGAAGCGGTCGCCATCGATGGCTCTTGCCTTCGCTCTACTCCTTCTCTCCTTTGCTGGAATCCCGTTGACATCCGGTTTCATTGGTAAGTTCACTATCTTCAGCGCCGCATATGAGAGTGGCAACATCGGCGTAGTTATCGTTGGCGTTCTAGCAAGCGCGGTCGCCGCGTTCTTCTATATCAGGGTGATCGTTATGATGTTCTTTACTGATCCAGAATCTGATTCTGTAGCAGTCACTATCCCATCTCGCTTTACCACCTCAGTTATCTGGGTAGCGGTGATTGCCACAATCGCCCTTGGTGTTTATCCAACACCGCTTCTTGATGCGATTGCATCACTCGCAACTTTCGCCCGCTGATGTCCACCTTAGGGATACCTGGTATCGAACCAGGTCTCGCTGCGGATATCGCGACTCGTCTTGACGAAGTTGAGGTTCTGCTAAGCGAACATATCAAAGGCGACTATCCATTAGTCGTTGAGACATCGAGGCATCTAGTTGAAGCAGGCGGCAAGCGATTTCGCCCGGTGCTATCGATTCTTGCCTCCTATTTCGGAAGTGGGCCAAATCGGAAAGTCATTGAAGCTGCTGTTGTATGTGAATTGACCCACGTGGCGACGCTTTATCACGATGATGTAATGGATGAAGCGCCGCTACGTAGAGGAGTTCCGAGCGCTAACTCTCGCTGGGGAAACACCGTTGCCATCCTCACAGGCGATTACCTCTTCTCAAAAGCCTCGGATTTATTG
>VFQT010004791.1_pt1 | contig 10871 bp, 11 predicted proteins | sample 3512381 | NCBI WGS metagenome assembly VFQT01 (sample SAMN10412376, study PRJNA504923) | tailings metagenome | isolation source: Relicate 2 Philex TSF3 active mining site | place: Philippines: Tuba, Benguet | collected 2017-08-29 | reverse complement strand
AATAATCTTAAACAAAGAAAACAACCTTGGGGAGAGAAGTCGTTGAGGCTCTGGGAAGAGTACCTTAATCCAGTTATGGAAGAAAGTCTTTTTATGATCGAAGATATTCTGGACAATTTTCCAGAAGTTGAAACAGTTAGATTAACTGTCAACCCAGAAATTGCTTCAACAATCTGGGATGTTGAAAAAGGGACGCAAATACAGGCCGGCGATGCTCTTCTTACACTCGACAATAAAATCAGAGAAATTTTTGAAAAGGCAAGGCAGCAGATGCAAAGCGGAACTCCAACGGAGGAACCGCCACAAACGCCAGGTGAAGCACCAGCAAGTGAGCCACCACCACCACCACCACCAGAAAGCGCACCAGTAGCTGATAAGCCAGAATCAGTAGCAGCAACAGCATCCAAGCCTCCTCGAAGAATTGTCAACAAGATGGAAACTCCTGATCAGGCCAATCCGAGAGCAAAATCACCTGGCAAACCTGGTAAGAAAAAGAAAAAAGAAGAAGGAGAAGATCCGGATCGCTTACCAGACAAAGAGGATATGCCGAAAGTGAAGTTTAGCGGCCTAGACGAGTCAAAAATTTCACTATCAACTCCAAATGATGTGCGAAAAAATACAATCAACGTCATCACACTATTGGAAAAACTAACAAGCAAAGGAAAGTAAAATGAAAGCAAGTAAATTTTTCTGGCTGAAGAGCAAGTTTGCCAGAGTTCTAGCTGAAAAAACAGAAGAACCAGTCCAAGTTGAGCAAGTTCGGGAAGAAAAACCTCTTGAAGAAGAAGAACCAAAACCAGCTCCTGAACCAAAGAAAACCCAAAACAGCAAGAAAAAAGCATAATTTTGTCTATTCCACACTTCTTTCAGGTAGCAAACTGTGAAAAAATATCTGATTTTTGGAGAGAAAACATAGAACTTTATGAATGGCTGCCAAACAACCTCGACAAAGTCACAGAAAAAATCGATGGAATATCATTTCGAACAAAAATCGAAGATGATCAGCCTGTTTATGTTGACAAATCTGGCAAAAATTTTGCTCTCTATGACCTTGTTCAGTCTACTTTTCCACAGAATCTAAAAAACAAACTTATTTTATGCGTAAAGAAGTTCATTTGGCTCTATAAAAACGGCCTCAAAGGCTATTTTCTCCGTCTCGGACTAGATGAAAAAGACACATATCTGAGTTTTGAGTACGTAAACGGAAGACAGAATCTAATTAACTACAAAACTGAGTGTCTCTATTTCAATTGTCTCGTTCGTGCTGGAAAGGAAGTCCAGAACTTCGAACTGACAGCCCAAAATCTTGCCTCCCTTTGGCAAGTTTTCGAACAGTCACCACCTCCAAGCTACCACCCTAGCCGCCACCCTCTCAGAGTTGAAATTCTTCCGACAGGTTCAAAAGAATTTGACCTTCCTGAAGGTCTTGGAAGCCTTCCAATCGCACCCGTCCGGCAATTCATGACGAGAAAGAACTTTGCGGAGCACAAAACGTCTGGCACTGATATTGAAGACGCCAATTTGCGTGCTGCCATGCAGACACTTGACGCTTACGTGACGTTCTGGCAGACTAGACTACAGGAAATCACATGGGAATCTGTCATCGGCGACTCCTCGGAAGGCGTTGTTGTCACGGGTTTCAAGGATTATCCAAAGTTTAAGCTAGTTGGTGATTTTTTCTTGGACAACTTGAACACTGAAAATCGTTTTGGCTCTTATTTTGTTGCTATGGCAGGCATGAAACCTCCGCATAAAGGCCATATGAAGCTCATTAGAGAAGCTTTAGCAAAGTGCAAGAAGCATAACTCAAAACTCCACTTGTATCTTTCAGAGGCACTAAGAGATAAAGTTACCCTTGAAGCTTCTAGAGAGGTTCTGGGGGTGTACCTTGAGAACGAAGACTTAGACAGTAGTCTTCTCAACATAACTTTAGTAGAAGGCAATCAAAACTTCAGTGCAGTTGAAGAGTTCGTAAGAACTATAAGAGAAGGCTCAACAGTTTACTTTGTCTGTGGCTCTATGGACTCTGAAAAAACAAGAGAAATAGTATCTTATTTTGCTAAGACGTTCCCTAACATCTACTTTGAGGTCTTCTTGGTCTTAGAAGAGAAATTACTGGATAGTTCACAGAAATTCTCTGCGACTCAGATGCGTTCTGCCGTCAAAAACAACAATTTCGCACTTTTTAAGTCTTTTCTTCCTGATAAATCAGTAAAAGACGCCGACAGAATCTGGACTATACTAAGAAACTGCTATGAAACTAGTCAAGTAAAGACTAATAGTTCTTCTAATTACGAATATAACATGATGCCTAGAATTCGTATAGGCTAAAGTACTGGAGACTCCTAGAAAATGCAGACCGAACGAAGAAAACTAGTTGAACAACTACGTCAACAGAAACTTAGAGAAGTAATTGATCTTATTGTTAAGAAGGTTCTACTAGAAGGTGCTGGTCCTAAGCCGTCAGATTATGTTCCTCATAATAATACAGGACTAAACGTACTAGAGAAACTTCTGAAGAAGATTATTCCTGTATTAGAAGATTCTTATAAGAGCCTCACTACCTCGCAAGAGCAAAGGCTTTCTTATAGACTCCATGTTCTAAATGGTCTTAAGAACATCTTAATGCCAGAAGAGAGTAACTCTAAGGCCGACAATGCAACTACACCTCTAAAAGAGAAAGTAAGTGTTGCCGTCAAACCTACTGGTAAGCCAGGATTTGGTCAACCTAATCCGTCTAAGCTAATTGATGTTGACGGCAGATTCGCTCCTAAGAAGAAGACTAAGGAAGAAGAGGCAGCAGAAGAGCTTAAGAAGAATACTATTCCAGGTACTGATCTTACAGGTAGAAACTTTGCACTAGACACTATTAAGCAGATTTCATCTTCCGTACTAGAAGCTTATGAGTCTTTGTCTCAACAGGAAGACAAGGACATGTTCTACGATTATCTTATTACTAACTGTAAACTGTACTTTAACAGATTTGAAGAGGAACTTTCTAGTTCATCAGGACAATTGCAAGAGCCAACAACGCCGTCTGGTCAGCAATCAGGAGTATAACTGTTAAGGTCGTCTTCGACTCCAGCATTTAGTGTCTGTCGGCATCAGCGAAAGCCAATGCTTAGATTATAGCACATTTTTCGTCAAAAGTCAAGAGGGTACTTTGAACGTAGAGCAAATGACAGAAATAGCTTCTGATTCTAAAAATTATGAAGAATTAAATTACGGACTAATAACCAATCCAAAAAATAAGACGCACGGCAGATCGCACAAGAGAGAAGTATTGTCGACAACTGAGACTTTACTATTACAAAAGAAAGTCGACAAAAATACTATTGCAGTTATTAAGAATTTACCAATTGAAACTCTAATAATGCTAAAGATAGAGTCTACAGTAGACACTTTCTATGACTATAATATGTTGACAAAGAAACAGTTAGATCAGGTATTATCTTCTACAATTAGAGATTCTTTTTGGAGAACAGTTTTTTCCGACTGTGGCTCGGACGACAAATTCAATATGCTCTTGAGAGAACCAATTTATTCTAAATGGGAAAACAAAGAGTCTAAATTGTTGAGAAGAAAGATTAGAAGAATTGCCGGAATCGACAGAATCAAGAACCTAAAAACAACAAAGACCGTCTTCCCAGAAGATAGAACTTTTACAGGACCGAGCTTCGCCGACTATCTTAAAGAAGTTGAATATACTTTCTACAAAAAGAAGAACAAAGAGAAAGTATTATTTGGACAATTAGAAAAAGAAGAGAAGATTAAGGTTTATAAGGCTATTTCAGTAGAAGAGGTGGAAAATCCCGACTGCTACCTCACGAGCCGCTTGACACGGGGCGCGGAGCGTGTTAGGCTACAGGAGCGGGAATCGAAAGAACGAATCCGCAATCGACGAAGAGTCAAGAAAGAAATAGCGGAAAAGCACCTTGAACACAGAAAACGCGAATACAGAGAAAAGTTCGGACCCGATGCCGAACTTCCAGATTTCTCAGCCATCTGTAAAATATAAAATAATTTACGCCGACCCTCCGTGGACATACGCAGACAAACAACAAAATAGACCCGGAATCCAGTATTCTACAATGAAGCCGGAAGAAATTGCCAATCTCAACGTGAAAGAGGTTGCCGACAAAGATTCTGTGTGCGCAATGTGGGTCACCTATCCGCAGATTGCTGAAGGTCTTCAGGTGATGAAAGGTTGGGGATTTGATTACAAGACAGTTCTTTTCACTTGGGTCAAGACTTATGAGAAGTCGGGCAAGCTGTTTTGGGGAATGGGAAGGTACACTCGGTCCAACCCAGAAATCGTCATTCTTGGCAAGCGCGGCAAGGGAGTTCCGGTTAAGAATCACGGAATTCTTGGTGTTCAGTTGGCACCGATTCTAAAGCACTCTGAGAAGCCGGCTCTTTTCAGAGAGTTAATTGTTGATCTTTTTGATGCAAAAGACATGCCGAAAGTTGAACTTTTTTGCAGGCACAGTCCCGAAGGCTGGGACACATGGGGAAACGAGGTTGGAAAATTAGGATGAAAAAACACACATTTGAAGAGGCGATTAAAATTCTGGATACAATTCAGCACGAAGAATGGCCATTATATTTTGATGGTAGCAAAAAAGACACAAGACTTGGACAGCGACTTACGGGAAATATAGAAATTTTTCTTAGTGATAATTTAAAGGGCGCCTGCTCATATGTTGTGGTGTGGTCGGCAGCTAAGTTCGAAAATTGTTCTTCTGAACTAGGAATTCAGTATTCAATAGAGATTGACGGCTGGAAGTTCAGAGATGATATATTTCTTGGAGAAGTTGAGGAACGGCATGTCGTACGGCGCTATTTGAAACATCCAAACTGTTCTACTTTTGACACGCGATCAAGAATTAAAACTGATATTAATAATATTGATAGCGATGAAGAATGTAAAATAGTATATCAAAAACTTACCGAAGACGGTTTGTTTGTTGATGCTGTAAAAAACGATTTATACGTTAAAGTTTAGAAGTGGGAGTTGTAGATGGGCGGAACAGCTAACGTTAATGAAATTCTTCGAAGAGGAATGAAACAAGATGAAGTGACACAGGAAACAAAACGAACTCGTTCTTGGGTCGAGGACAATCAAGGTAAAAAAATCTACCTTGGTGATTTGATTAGCGATAAGGGTGATAGTTGGGAAGTCCTTGATTTCCAATATATCAAGGGAGCAACTTCGGTCCAATATCTTAAATTGGTTAATATTAAAAACCGCAACAAAATAATGGAATTTGTTGACAGCAGAACGGTCAGCAAAAAAGACACACGTCGGCAAGACGGAAATAGTTAGGTAAGTGCAATTTGAGATTAGAGCAGTAAGCCGGAAGCCGTTATGGTCGTCCGGCTTTTGCGTTTCAAGACTCTAAGTTCGCCGGGAGAATTAAATGTCAAAGAAAATCTACGTTTTCGATACCTCAGTCCTACTATCAGACGCTCAATGTTTTACAAATTTCGGCAATAACGAAATCATAATCCCGCTCAAAGTTCTAGAAGAAGTCGATGGCCATAAGAAGCGCCAAGATTCAGTCGGAGCAAATGCTCGGCAGGTGATCAGGTTTCTTGACCAACTTAGAGAGAAAGGTTCGCTTTCCAAAGGTGTTCGTGTCGATAAGAACAAGTCGCTTCTAAAGGTAGAGACTCGCAGACCGAAATCAGACGTTCTCGACACGACAATTCCCGATAACGAAATAATTCAAACAGCCCTTTCGCTCAAAGAAGATGAAAGAAAAGTCATTGTTGTTTCACGCGATATCAACATGCGCGTCAAGTGTGACGCTCTTGGTCTAGATTCAGAAGACTATGCGCGAGAGCACTTGGTTAGTTCAACTGGAGAAGTTTGGTCGGGTTGTTCTTCGCTGACAGTATCAGATATGGATATTGATTCAATCCACAATGGAGAGTTTTTTGAACTATCCGAGGATGATTCGGTCGGGCTTGTAGCTAATCAGTTCATCAAGATGACATCAGCTTTGGACGAGAAAAAGTCAGCAATCGTTCGTTACAATAAACACAACAAAAGTGTCTCAAAGCTAAAAGACATCAAGGATGCTGTGTATGGCAAGATTAAGCCTAAGAATAAAGAGCAAAATATGGCACTGAACCTTTTGCTAGATCATGCAGTATCAGTAGTAACACTAATTGGAAAAGCCGGCGCCGGAAAGACACTATTGGCCCTGGCAGCGGCCCTCCACATGCAAGAGAAGGAGCCAGAACGCTATCGTAAGATTATCGTCCTAAAGCCTATCGTTGCTGTTGGTGGAAAAGATATAGGATTTTTGCCTGGACCGCAGCCGCTGACCGCAAAAGTATTAACTCCGACTGGTTGGACAACAATGGGAGCGATCCAACCGGAAGACAAAGTTATTTCTCGCGACGGAACACCAGTTAAAGTGCTGGGGGTTTTCCCAAAGGGTGTAAAAAAAGTATATAAAGTTACAACAACAGACGACTGCGTTACTGAATGCTGCGAGGATCACAGCTTTTATACGTGGACTTGGGAAGAAAACAAAAGAAAATATTCTGGGAAAGTAAGAACATTAAAAGAAATTCGTGATTCTTTTTTGACAAAAAACGGAAAACTAAATCATTACATTCCAAGAAATGAAGCTGTTCAATTTGAAGGTTCTGAACTTCCAATACCACCATATCTTCTTGGAGCATTACTCGGAGATGGCAGTTTTGGTGATGCAATTTGTATATACAATACTGATTCAGAGTTGATAGAAAAGTGTAAAATGCAGGCAAGTAGCATTGGACTGAAATTAAAGTCAACTGGTGGAATACAATATTCTTTTTCAGATGCGAATTTGTACAATAACAAAGTAGCAAATGTTGTGAGAATCACAAATGAGATTACTGGAGAAATAAAAGAGTTCCATTCGATCGGAACAGCGATAAAAGAAACTGGAATTAATCGCAATACACTTCATACAAGGTGTCTTGGTCTTAAGGTTGTAGATGGCCAAAAATATGAGTTTGTTGACCCAGGAATTACGTATTCAAACTCACTGAAAGAAAAGATCCACAATCTTGGTCTTATGGAAACAAGAGCGCAAACTAAATTTATTCCAAACATCTATAAGTTTGCTAAAATCGAAGACAGATTGGAACTCCTTCGTGGTCTTATGGATACAGATGGAACGGTAAAGGAACGCGGAGAGGCTATGTTTTGCACTACCTCTATGCAATTAGCTAACGATGTTAGAGAGCTTGTTTTTTCTTTAGGTGGAAAATGTAATATTAAAACAAGAAACAGGGTCGGAAAAGTAACACAAATTGCAGGCAGACAGGTGACTACTAGACTCCCGTCGTATGAATTTACAGTTTCGTTTCCAAATAAATCCGAAAACATTTTCTATATTTCTAGAAAGGCTAATAGATTTGGCATGAAATACATGCACAAAAGTGGAATTAAGTCAATTGAAGAAGTTGGTGAAAAAGAAGTTAAATGTATTTTGATTGATCATCCTGAACATTTGTATATTACAGATGATTATATTGTTACTCATAATACAAAGGATGAAAAATTAGCACCTTGGCTTGCACCAATTTATGACAACCTAGAATTTCTTCTGTCTGCTAAGAAATCACACAATCAAGAATCTCTGAAGAGAACACTTGACTTTTATTTTGAAAACGGTATCATCGAAGTTGAAGCAATGACCTATATTCGAGGGCGTTCTTTGGCTAATTGTATTATCATTTTAGATGAAACACAAAATACAAACGCTCACGAGATCAAGACAATTCTAACGCGAGTTGGAGAAGGAACCAAAATTATTCTAACTGGCGACATTGAGCAGGTAGATAGTCCGTATCTTGATTCTACAAACAACGGTCTTGTTTATTTGGTTGAGAAGTTCAAAGGGCAAGACTTCTTCGGACATATTACTTTCCTCAAGGGGGAGAGAAGCAAGGTGGCAACTGCTGCATCAATTTTGTTGTGATCTGCCTAGACTATTAAATAAAATGGTGAAAAATGGATGATGTGACTAAGAAGAGCATTGTAAATTCAGCTAGAAAAGTAAGAAACCAGATGACATCAGTGAACATTGGCGGCATTGATGTCTTTGGCATTGATGCAAATCCAAATGAAATGAAAGCTTACTTGTCAAAAGTTAATAAAAAGCTTTTGAAGAGTATTGACACTGTTTATTATGGAACTGTTGAATTTTTGGAAAAAGAAAATAAAACAGGTCTATACAGGGACGGCTGTCTTTATCTTTCTAACAAAAAGCCCGACGAAATTATTAAGACCATCTTCCATGAACTTTCTCACTCTCTAGAGGCGCGCGTAAGAGATGAAGTTGAAACAAGAAGTGAGCTTGTTGATGAGTTTACAAAAAAGCGCCTCGAATATTTCAAGCGCCTCTACGATTCAGGTTATACTAAATTGAAGAGAGAGGACTTTATGCAAATCACTTTCGATCCAGTTCTCGATCAGGTGCTTGCTACAATTGATGAGAATGATAACAAAATGGCAGCTATTGGAGTGTTTCCTACTGTATACTCAGCGACTTCTATTGAAGAATATGTCGCAGGTGGCTTTGAAGTTTACTATGCCGGGAATAAGTTCAATCTCGGCAAGCTGTGTCCAAATCTCTATGGATTTATCAAAGAAGTTGAAGGTCTTCTAACTTGACAGAAACAACAAAACTAAAACACATTTCGTTTTCTGAACTTAATACATACAATCAGTGTGCATGGAAACACAAAGTTTACTATAAGGATAAGGCAATCCCGTTCGAAAGTTCAATCTTCACCGAATTCGGTAAGGCAATTCACTCTGCTATTGAGTATTTTCATAAGCCGAGCGAAAAAGAGAAAAGCTGCAACGATTACTTTTCGTCTGAGCTGAAGAGTTTGTTTGAAAATCTGCCGCTCTCAAACTTCCAATCGCAGAAGAAGCCGCAAAGCCCAGAAACCACCGACCAGTTGGCAAAAAACAAAGAGCAGACATTGGATCAGTTCCATACACAAGGCTTGGCTATCCTTGATGAATACTTTCCAACTATGAGCAAGTTTTTCGGCAAGTACGAGGTAATTTCTGTAGAAGAGAAACTTTACGAAAGCTTTGAAGACAAGTATGAGAGAAACTTCAAGGGCTTCATTGACATGGTTATCAGGCTTGAAGATGGAACATACTGTATTCTGGATACAAAAACAACAAGCTGGGGCTGGGACGCTCGAAAGAAGACTGACAAGATGACGACGTATCAGCTAACGTACTATAAAAACTTTTTTTCTGAAAAACATAAAATTCCTCTTGACAATATCAAAACATACTTTATACTTCTCAAGAGAACGGTCAAACAAGATCGTGTAGAAATTGTAGAAGTACCGTGTGGTAAAATAAAAATCAAGAACAGTCTTGAGTTGCTCCGCGAAACTTCTATGAATATAGAAAGAAATATTACTCTAAAAAATAGGAGAAGTTGTGAGCCTGAAGATGGACACAAATGTCCTCTGCTCAGAACAAAGTGGTGTAAGTGACAGAAAACAAGAAAACTAAGGTTCTCATCCTCTCAGATGACTTTAGAGCCTCAAGTGGTGTGGCGCATATGACACGCCAAATGGTAACTGGTCTTATCAAGACAGGAAAGTACGAATTTATCTATCTGTGTGGTGCAATCAAGCATCCTGATTATCGCCCAATTCGACTAGAAGAGTTTGGTGATAGCCTTACGCTTATCCCGGTACAGGGATATGGTTCAGATGCGCTTCTTAGAACACTTATTCACGAACACAAGCCAGATGCTTTGTGGTTCATGACAGATCCGCGCTATTATGAGTGGCTGTGGTTCGTTTCGAACGAATTCCGACCACAAGTTCCAATGATCTATTATCACGTCTGGGACAATTATCCTGTTCCCGATTTCAACAGAAAGTTCTATCTCTCTAATGACGTAATTGTAAGCATTAGCAAGCTGACAGAAGACATTGTCAATCAGACAGCTCCCGAAGTTCATCACGTCTACATTCCACATGCATTTGACATGGATACTTTTAAGCGTCTACCAACTGGTGATGTTGAAGCTCTTCGAAAGAAGAGTTTTGGCGATAAGAAATTCGTTGCTTTTTGGAACAACAGAAACGCCGGTCGAAAGCAGTCTGGCACGCTCATCTTTTGGTGGGCGAAGTTTCTTGAGAAGGTCGGCAAAGAAAATGCAGTTCTGTTGATGCACACAGAACCGAAAGATCCTGTCGGGCAAGATTTGGAAGCAATCATTCAACACCTCGGCCTAACGAATGGAGAAGTTATTTTCTCTAATCAAAAACTCGATCCGCGCGACGTTGCAATGCTCTACAATATTTCCGATGTCACAACGACAATTTCATACGCAGAAGGCTTTGGTCTAAGCGTCGGAGAGTCGCTAAGCTGCGAAACACCCGTTATTGCAACAAACACTGGAGGCATCGTCGATCAGATGACAGACGGAACAGATATTTTTGGTTGGCTTCTTGAGCCAACAGTGACGTGCGTTGTTGGCGGTCAGGATATTCCATATATCAATGAGGACCGAGTTTCCGAAGAGCAATTTGTCAACGCTCTGCTGGAAGCATACAATATGCCAAAGACCCAACTTGCCGAGATTGGAAAGAAGGGAAGACACTACATGGAAAAGAATTTCAATGCCAAGGATTACACGCCGGCTTGGGATGCGCTATTTGATAGTGTCAAGGAAGAGTTTGGTTCATGGCCGAATAAGAAGTATCATCGCTGGACAGTTGGGAGTTTTTAAGAAATGAGTAATAACAAATTAAAAGTTCTTGTACGTGGAGGTTTGTTAACATCGAGCGGCTACGGAGCACATGCACGTCTAGCTCTTGATGCA
>VFQT010004789.1_pt1 | contig 10874 bp, 10 predicted proteins | sample 3512381 | NCBI WGS metagenome assembly VFQT01 (sample SAMN10412376, study PRJNA504923) | tailings metagenome | isolation source: Relicate 2 Philex TSF3 active mining site | place: Philippines: Tuba, Benguet | collected 2017-08-29 | reverse complement strand
GTTGAAAGGAACGAATCGGGGTGTTGAGCGAGCGCTAAAGCTCTCTTTGCACGTAGATCTCCTTTGTTTGCCTGTCCCTCCAGCCTTGGTTTACGTGCGGAAACCAGTGCTATTTCAGCCATGGAAAAAAATCCATTGATCAATATAAGAAGGAACAGGATAATTAAATCATTCATATAATTGATTGCTGTAAAGATAAGGTCTGGTTCGCTATTCTAGCTGCAAACCAACCAAAAAGCATCCCCAAGAAACCCCCAACCACTACATCTGAAGGAAAGTGTACCCCCACATAAACCTGGGAATAGGCGATAAATCCGGCCCATACAAATAAATACTTAACCCAGGGAGAAAGTTTGCCAAGTGTAAAATAGGCATAAGCAGCAAATGCAAAATGATTTACAGCATGAGAGGAGGTAAAACTGCCATTCCCCCCGCAATATTTAGCTAAAAAACGAATCTGATGTACCATAAAAGGATCTCTACATGGTCTTGGTCTGTTGAAATAATCTTTAATAAGGTGACTACTAACGAGATCGGAGAAAGCAATTAAAGTTAATGCACCAATAAACCACCATAATCCTTTCTTTCCAAATACCTGAACTACATAAATCAGTATAAAAAGATAAAGTGGAATATGAAAAATGGATTCGCGCATAAAAAGTGTAGCGGTATCCAAGATAGGGTGTATCATTATCCTATTGACAAGAAGCATCACTTGATAGTCGATGTGCAACAATTGCTGCAAAAGAGACATGCCTTCTGCCTGAATAAATAACATAATACAAAAATAATCAGAATTGTGTGTATTGACAGCTTTTTACATGTTTAATCAATTGTTTATGAATTGATTCATTTTAATTGAGAAACGACTTGCAATAGCCATCGTTTTTGCGTAATTTTGCACCCACAAAAAGCACCAATTTTGGCACTCATTAAAAGTATATCAGGAATCAGAGGAACGATAGGCGGAAAACCAGGTGAATCCCTTTCACCTTTAGATGTTGTGAAATATACTGCAGCATTTGGGCAATGGGCCATCAGCCAAGGAAATAAAAAAATTGTTATTGGCAGGGATGGTCGAATAAGCGGTCCAATAGTTTCTCAATTGGTTGCACAAACTTTAATTGCTTTAGGAGCTGACGTAATTGATCTTGGACTTTCAACCACACCCACTGTTGAGTTTGAAGTCGTTGCTGAACAGGCAGCCGGTGGAATTATTATTACGGCAAGCCACAATCCAAGAGAATGGAATGCTTTGAAGTTATTGAATGATAAAGGAGAGTTTATCAGTGCCGAAACTGGAACCGAAATCTTAAAGAACGCTGATCAGGAGAATATACAATTTGCAGGTGTTGAACAAAGTGGTAAATACATGTTCAAACCAGATCATGCAGAACGACATATCGAAGCTATTCTTCAATATCCGCTTGTCAATACTGAAGCTATTCAGAAAAAGAATTTAAAAGTAGTTGTTGATGCCATCAACAGCAGTGGCGCAATCTTTGTACCTGCTTTGTTAGAAAAATTGGGCTTGGCAAAAGAAAACATCATTGTATTAAATGGTGAAGTAACTGGGAAATTTGCACACAATCCAGAGCCGCTTCCACAAAACTTAACTACATTGTCTGCTGCTGTTGTGGCCAATAAAGCGGATTTAGGCATTGCTGTTGATCCTGATGTAGACCGTTTGGTATTGGTTTGCGAAGATGGATCTATGTTTGGCGAAGAATATACGCTGGTAGCAGTAGCGGATTATGTTTTGAGTAAAAGAAAAGGTGATACAGTAAGCAACCTCTCTTCTACAAGAGCACTGAGAGATATTACAGAGAAAAACGGATGCACTTACCACCCGGCTGCTGTCGGTGAAGTCAATGTGGTGGCAAAAATGAAGGAAGTTAATGCGGTTATTGGTGGTGAAGGAAATGGTGGCATTATCGTACCCGATTTCCATTACGGAAGAGATGCTTTAATTGGTATTGCATTATTCCTCACTCACCTTTCAGCCAATGGAAAAACTGCAAAACAATTGCGCAATACTTACCCCGATTACTTTATCAGCAAAAACAAAATTGAACTAGAGGGCAACATCAATCTTTCATCAATTTTTGAAAAAATACAGCGCAAATACAAATCGAATCCAGCCAATACTATCGACGGATTAAGAATTGAATTCGATAAGGACTGGGTGCATTTACGCGCTAGTAATACTGAGCCTATCATCCGCATCATTGCTGAAAGTAGTTTTGAAACTACAGCTAATAATATTGCGACTAAACTCATCAAAGACATACAGGAAGCCTTATAAATCAATTCCGTATATTTGAAAAAATCGCTTATTCATGTCCTCCCGCATCTATCTTGATAATGCTGCTACCACTCCTATAGATCCTGCAGTGCTTGACGCTATGCTGCCTTACCTAAGGGACCATTTTGGGAATCCTTCATCCATTTATTCTTATGGCCGTGAAAACCGATTAGCAATTGAAAAATCAAGAAAATCTGTCGCTGCCATTTTAGGCGCACACCCATCAGAAATCTTTTTTACCAGTGGAGGCACGGAAAGCAGCAATACAGCGATTTTTGCTTCAGTCAGGGAATTGAAATGCAAAAGAATAATTACATCTCCAATTGAACACCACGCCACCTTACATACATGCAATTATCTAGCAGATTTAGGTGAGGCTGAACTGGAATATGTAGCCATACTACCCAACGGACATGTTGATTTGGCTGACCTTGAACACAAACTGGCCAACAGTGAACAAAAGACATTGGTTACCCTGATGCATGCCAACAATGAAATTGGCAATATCACCGATATTGAAAAAGTGGGTACCCTTTGCGCTCAATATCAAGCCATTTTTCATGCAGACACCGTTCAGACAGTAGGGCACTTCCCCATCAATTTATCTGCAATACAAGTAGATTTTATAACCGGTGCGGCTCATAAATTTCATGGACCAAAAGGAGTAGGCTTGTTGTACATCAATAGAAAAAATAAAATTCATCCTTTGATTCATGGGGGCGGGCAGGAAAGGAATATGCGTGCAGGAACAGAAAACCTATATGGTATCATCGGATTTGCAAAAGCTTTGGAAATTGCTACCGACAACCTTGAACATGACAAGGCTCATATTCACGGATTAAAAAAATATTTAAAGGCACAACTAGAGTCATCAATACCAGGTATTGTATTTAACGGAGATCCGGATGGAGAGAGCACCTATACGGTATTGAGTGTGGGCTTTCCTCAGAATAACAAAACTGACATGCTGCTTTTCAACCTTGATATCAGAAATATTTGTGCATCTGGCGGCAGTGCTTGTAGCAGTGGAGCCAACCAAGGTTCACATGTAATTGCTGCACTTCAAAAAGCGCCACAGTCAACCATAAGGTTTTCATTCAGCAAGTACAACAAATTAGAAGAAATCGACACCTTAGTTGCGAACCTTAAAGAACTATTGTAAAAACTCCTAGTTAATTTTCTTTTTGATTTCATTTAAAGCAACAAGTGCCTCTACAGGTGTCAGGCTATTGATATCAATTGCTGTAAGCATTTTTCTAATTTCATCAAAGACCTCGGTATGCGTATCAAAAATGGTCAATTGCAGACCAGCAGATTCTCCTTGTAAAGGAAGTCCTGTTTCTCCAGCTTGCTTTTTTTCTAATGCAGCCAATAGCTGTCCCGCTCTGTTCACTAAAGAAATGGGCATACCTGCCATCCTGGCAACATGAATACCGAAGCTATGTGTACTTCCACCGGGAGCCAGTTTACGCAAGAAAATTATTTTATTATTTATGTCCTTATGTGTGATATGGTAATTTTTTACCCGTGGCAATCGCTTTTCAAGTTCATTCATTTCATGATAATGCGTAGCGAAGAGTGTCTTTGGACGTTGTTTGGCATCGTGCAAAAATTCAGCGATGCTACAAGCAATTGAAATACCGTCGTATGTAGAGGTACCACGACCAATTTCATCCAATATAACAAGACTACGAGATGAAATATTATTAATGATACTCGCTGTTTCATTCATCTCTACCATGAAAGTAGACTCTCCACCGGTCAAATTATCTGAAGCACCTACCCTTGTAAAAATTTTATCTGTAATCGGAATCCTTGCCTTCTGCGCTGGCACATAACTTCCCATATGGGCCATAAGCGTTATGATTGCAGTTTGTCGCAGTAATGCACTTTTACCACTCATGTTTGGGCCTGTCAGAATAATAACTTGACATTCATCCTGATCCAATTGAATATCATTCGACACATAATCCTCACCGGGAGGTAATAATTGTTCTATTACGGGGTGTCTTGCCGCTTGTAAAAACAAATCCGCATCATCATGCAACACAGGCTTACAATAATTGAATTTAATAGCATTGTGCGCAAAAGAACCGATACAATCAAGAATGGCAACAACCTGTGCATTCTTTTGCATTGGCAATATATAATCCTGGAGTTCATTCAGCAATTGATCATATATCAATGACTCTAACTGCGCAATTTTATCTTCTGCACCCAAGATTTTATCTTCATATTCTTTCAGCTCAGGTGTGATGTAACGTTCTCCATTCGTAAGTGTTTGTTTGCGTATCCAATCTGAAGGCACTTTTGATTTGTGGGCATTACTTACTTCCAAATAATAACCAAAAACATTATTAAAGCCAATCTTTAATGAAGTAATCCCAGTCTGAAGGATTTCACGTTGTTGAATTTCCAACAAAACATTTTTCCCGCCAGTCGCCAAGTCGCGGTACTGATCCAGTTCTTTGTTTACCCCTTTTGCAATATATCCGCCTTTGGACGTTTGTGCTGGAGCATCTTCAGCAATTTGCGTAAAAATTTTATCTTGTATAAACTGACAAGGATTTAAGTTATCTGCTAAACGCTTTAAGTAATCATCTTCAATTTCTGTTGCAGCATTTTTAATGATTCCAATTTGCGATAAGCCCCTTGCGAGTTGCAACATTTCCCTTGGCCCAATTTTTTTTGAAGGCAACTTGCTCACCAAACGCTCAATATCTCCACAGGCTTTAATATGTTGTACAAGTTCTACCCTCCAGGACTCATTGACAATAAATTGCTCGGCAAGATCTAATCTCTCATTAATTTTTATCAAATCAACCAAAGGCATAAGCATCCACCGCTTGAGCATTCTTGCTCCCATTGGAGACACCGTAGTATCCAGTGTTTTTAGCAGCGAGGTGGTTTGTTCATGAGGACCACCCACTAGTTCAAGATTGCGTATGGTGAACTGGTCCATCCAGAGATATTCTTCTCTATTGATTCGATGAATACTGGCAATATGATGACTATTAGGATGCGCAGTATCTTGTAAATAATGCAAGATGGCACCAGCTGCAACAATTCCCTCCTGCATATCATCAACACCATAACCTTTTAAAGAGTGTGTTCCAAAATGCCTTAATAATCCTTCTTCAGCATACCGAAAATCAAAAACCCATGAATCAAGACAATAGAAATAGAATTTCTTTCCAAATCGTTCTGTAAAAAAGTTTTGTTTCCCTTTTTGAAAAATCACCTCAGCTGGCTGAAAAGTCTGCAACAGTTTGTCGATGTAATCCAAATCCCCTTCCGCAATAAAAAACTCTCCAGTGGATATATCCAGAAATGAAATACCGTGCTTGTTATCTCCCAGTTGCAGTCCAGCTAAAAAATTATTACTGGAATGTTCCAATAATTTATCATGAGTAGCCAAACCAGGAGTCACCATTTCTGTTACACCACGTTTAACAATACCTTTGGCTTGCTTAGGATCTTCTAATTGGTCACATATGGCAACCCTGTATCCTGCCTTCACCAATTTGTGTAAATAAGTATCTAAGGCATGATGAGGGAATCCTGCCAATTCTAATGAAGAAGCGGCTCCATTGTTTCGTTTAGTAAGTGTAATACCCAAAACAGTTGATGCCTTCACTGCATCATCTCCAAAGGTTTCATAAAAATCACCTACACGAAACAATAGTATAGCATCAGGGTATTTTTGCTTGATTGCCCTGTGCTGCTGCATCAATGGAGTATCTTGAACACTTTTAGCCATAGTGATCTATAAAGTAGGTCGCCAAAAATACGAAAGCAAATGAAGCATTTTCTAATTGGGGAAAAATCGCCCAAAATCAAGTAAATCTCACGTCAAATGTCTATTTTTAAACTGAGTCCGCCGGTATGAAAAAAAATATCCAACTTGTCTTTTTATTATTAGCCATTTGTTCTTCTTTGTCTGCTCAGCAAAATGCTTTTTTGGATTCAGACCTACCAATTGTAACGATAAATACGCGCGGAGCTATTATCCAAAACGACCCCAAGATAACTGCAGATTTTACTGTAACCAATAATGGTTCAGGAAAAAGAAATAAGCGTACAGATATTCCCAATGAATACAATGGGAAAATTGGTATTGAATACAGGGGACAATCCTCGCAGGGTCAACAGATGAGGTCTTTTGATATAGAGCTTAGAGATGCAGCTGGACTCGAACTACCTACACCATTACTGGGTATGCCAACAGAAAGCGATTGGGTCTTATATGCACCCTACATGGATAAGACAATGATAAGAAACTACCTGGCATACACACTTGCACGTGAGATGGGTAGATGGGCATCTAGGGTACGCTATGTAGAGCTGATACTGAATGATGAATATCAAGGAATTTACTTGCTAGCAGAAAAAATCAAAAGAGATTCAAGCAGGGTAAATATCAGTAAATTATTACCGACAGACAACAGTGGTATTGAATTAACTGGAGGCTATATTTTCAGTCTTGACAAAGGTGCAAATGGCTGGTTTTCCAGTTATCCAACACCTGGTGGCACAAATCTTACACCACGACAATTTTCTTACGTCTATCCAAAAATAGCAGATATCACTCCACAACAAAAAAACTATATCAAACAAACTGTCGATGAGTTTGAATCTGCCCTGAATGGCCCTAATTTTCAAGATCCTTCATTGGGTGTTAGAAAACATGCCGACTTAAACAGCTTTATCGATTTTATGATTATCAATGAATTAAGCAGAAATGTTGATGGGTATCGATTGAGTAGTTATTTCCATAAAAATAAAAACCTGACTGACGGTAGAATAAAAGCAGGCCCTGTCTGGGACTTTGATCTTGCCTTTAAAAATGCAGATTACTGTGATGGAAGCCTGACTTCGGGGTGGGCATATAAATTCAATTATGTTTGTCCGGGTGACGGTGCAGGTCTTATCCCTTTTTGGTGGGATAGACTCATGCTTGATACTGCGTTTGTCTCTTCACTTCGATGCAGATGGCTTGATCTCAGAAAAACTGTACTTTCTGAGCAAAATATCAACAGATTAATTGACTCTGCAGATGCGGTAACTACAGAAGCAAGGAGCAGGCATTTTGCGAAATGGAACCTTTCTGGCTTGCAATGGTGGAGAGGAGCAAATCCAATCAGGTCTTATGAAGAAGAAAGAGATGACATGAAGCTATGGATCAAGCAAAGAGCAGAATGGATTGATTTCAATTTACAAAACAAGGGGGCTTGTGGAGATTGGCCAGCCGATAACAACAAAGATATCATCATTAAAGCCTTTCCTAATCCATTTCAAAATAAAGGCAACATCAATATTCAAGTTAAAGACGCACAAGGTGTTCGGCTGTTGGTAATTGACATGAATGGAAGAACAATGGTTCAAACTTCAAAAAATGTATTTAGGGGCAGCAATAATGTTAGTCTGGATGCAGAAAGTTGGCCTGCAGGTGTCTACCAAATTATATTGACAACGGTAACTGGAGAAGTTTATAAATACAGGATGATTAAACAATAAACAATAGATTTTTGTTAGGTGATTAGCTGACTAAGGTCAGCGTATCTTTGTTTCCAATCACCTAGGTTTATAAAAATCAGGCATGTCTTCAGCCAGTAAGGTAAAATCTAGTTATTCATTTCACAATAAACCAACCTTAGTCAAAGGCGGGACTGGATATTTTTCAACATTGATACAACTTATTGAACAAGCAGAAAAAAGCATTCAACTACAGGTTTATATTTTTGATGAAGACGAAACGGGGATGTTAGTTGCAGATAAATTAATTAATGCAAGTAAAAGAAATGTAGAAGTACAAGTCCTTTTAGATGGTTATGCGTCTAGAAGTTTATCTTCCGCATTTAGAGAACGATTAAGAAAGGAAGGAATTCAACTCAGGTTCTTTAATCCCATTTTTAAGAGTGAAAAATTTTATTTTGGTAGAAGACTACACCATAAAATAGTTGTATGTGATAGCAAGTTTGCACTTGTAGGTGGGATAAATATTTCTAACCGTTATAATGACATGCCAGATGTTCCAGCCTGGCTAGATTGGGCAATCTTGGTTGAAGGAGATATTGCATATGAGTTACACAAATTATGCAACCTCTTCTACACCAAATGGAATAAGAAAGTAGTCCACTTAGACAGAAAAGATTTGTTGCCAAAACCAGATGATGCACTGCATTGTCCTATGCGCATCAGAAGAAATGATTGGGTAATGAACCTAAACCAGATTTCAGCCAGTTATATGGAGATGCTTAAAGATGCTCAGCATGAAATCATCATTATGTCGAGTTATTTTATTCCGAGCAACTTTATCAGATCCAGTATGGTAGCTGCCATAAAACGTGGCGTTACCATTCGTCTTATCCTGGCTTCTACATCGGATATTGGTATCGCCAAATATGCAGAAAGATATTTGTACGCATGGGCATTAAGACAAGGCATTAAAATTCATGAATACAAAAACAATGTATTGCATGGAAAAATTGCTGTTTGCGACGACAGGATTGTCACAATTGGCTCTTATAACATCAATGACATCAGTGCGCTTGCCAGCATAGAACTGAATATAGATGTTGAAGAGAAAAAATTTGCTTTGGTGGTCAAGAAAGAACTACTCACTATAATTGAAAATGAATGTGTAGAAATTGATCCGAAAAGATACCATGCTTCTCAACATATAATCGAGCAATTCATGCAATGGCTATCTTATAGAACATTCAGAATAGTATTTAAGTTATTTACGTTTTACTTTACAAAGCAGCGAAAATGAAAATGAAGAAAAAAGGAGATTTTCCTGAAAAGATATGCCTTGTATGCAACCGTCCGTTTCAATGGAGAAAGAAATGGGAGAAAGTTTGGGATGAAGTTGTTTACTGTAGCGACAAATGCCGGAAAAACAGAAACAAAGCTCATAAAACAGCATGACGAGCATCATCTTTACCTAGTGTATGCCTGATTATTTTTCAAAAAAAATAATGGCATGAATGGCGAATTAAATGAACAGCAAATCAACAATATTTTATCGAGTCAGCTAATTGGAAGATTAGCTTGCTGTGAAGACAATTATCCTTACATAGTTCCAGTCACTTATTCTTATGATGGTAATTTTATATACGCACAATCAGTAGAAGGGAAAAAACTTGAATTACTTAGAAAAAATCCCAATGTTTGCTTTGAGGTCGATATTGCCAATGATATTTCTAATTGGCAAAGTGCTGTTGTATATGGACAATTCGAGGAATTAGAAAAAGAAGATGCAGAAGAAGCCAGAATGCTATTATTCAACAAAGTCATGCCGTTAATGACAAGGTCGAGCATACACCTGCATGAACATGATGAGGGAGAAGGACATGAATTATCTGACAAAAGAAGAATAAAACCTATTATGTTCAGAATAAGGATCAACGAAAAAAGCGGAAGATTTGAAAAACAATAAGTCGATATGCGCTATGAAAACAGAGAAGATGCAGGGTTGCAATTAAGCGCATTATTATTGGAAAAGCAGTTACATGCTGACTGTGTAATCACGATTCCAAGAGGTGGTATACCTGTCGCTTTGGTTATTGCCAATCAATTGCATATTCCATTAAAATTAATACTCATCAGAAAATTAGGCCACCCTATCAACCCTGAATATGCTATTGGTGCAGTTACTGAAAACAGTACACTCTTGCACAATCATACCTTTATCAACGAACAACACCCCGAAATAAATTCAATCATACAGAAAGAAAGAAAAAGGATTGAGGAAATGAAAGTTAAATTCAACCATGTTTTCACTTTTGAAGAAATCAAACAAAAAAACATCATATTAGTAGACGATGGCATCGCAACTGGGACCTGCATTGAATTAGCCATACAAGAATTGAGAAAAAATGGAGCAAAAACGATTACTATAGCCACACCGGTTTGTCCGTTTAACACCTACCAGCACATTAAAAAAATAGCAGATGATATAGTCTGTGGTATCGTCGCTCAACAATTTACTGGCATAAGTACTTATTATCATGATTTTGAACAACTGAGTGATGAGCAGGTCATAGAATTGCTCAAGTAAATATTTTTTCTTACTAACATTAAGTATTTTTACTTAATTTATAGCCATATTTTAATCAAATCTTCCTCTTTAAACGGGCAGGCAACTTCTTTGAGCATGGAATTCAAACGGCTGAACAGTATGACAGGTAAAGATCCTGTTTTAAATAGAAGAATTGCCTCCATCTTCTTAAATGACTTTGAAAATTTTCTTGTGTCATTTGCCGAACTACCTACCCTATCAGAAATAGAAAACATCAAATTTCTGATTCATAGGAACAGTCCCAGTTTCATCATTTTTGAACTTGAACCACTTTTATCCAAGTACAATTATTATGTAGAAAAAAAACAAGCTGGAGAAAATATTGATGCGGGTGATGCCGCTTTTCAGCAAGTGCTCAGTGATACAAAAGCTAAAATTGAAGATGTCAGGTCATTTATCGCACAACTGGATAAATAATTAGCTACCATAATATTTGTGATAAGCCTCTACCCTGTTGTTCACATGAAGTTTTCTGTAAATATTATA
>VFQT010004788.1_pt1 | contig 10875 bp, 8 predicted proteins | sample 3512381 | NCBI WGS metagenome assembly VFQT01 (sample SAMN10412376, study PRJNA504923) | tailings metagenome | isolation source: Relicate 2 Philex TSF3 active mining site | place: Philippines: Tuba, Benguet | collected 2017-08-29 | reverse complement strand
AAAACGACCTCCTCTGATCGACGATGGCACCGCGGGAGCTAGTTCGCAACAATCCACTCCTTTCGCTTGGTTCCCTGACTGTTCAACCTGGGTAGCGCTCGTCTGGCCACTGCAGGAAGGCACGCGCCTCCGCGAGACGGTTGCCGAAGTGGGCCATGCTCGCCATGCCCGCAATCGTCATCGCCGCCCGCGCAAGCCCCATCTCGAAGGGCTTGCCCCCGAACACAGCGATCTTTTCGATGTCCCTCTTGCGCGCGATGAGCCACTTGCCGAGCACGAACTGCGCCCTCAAAGGGGCCCCTTCGAGTCGCCTCAGGTCGACGAGGACCGAGATGCGAATGTGATGACCGAGTTCGTCTCTCAGCGACTCGACGAGGTCCATGAGCGCCTTTGTCCCGTGCATCGAGCCCTTGCCATCAAAGACCACCACCGTCCGAAAGAGGTCGTCGGTCGTGATGTGAATCGTCTGACCAGGCTCCTTCCATTCGCGTTCGGCCCGCCATCGCTTCGCCCCGCCTTCTGCTCCCATTTGGCCCTCCAGGCCTCAAGTCTCGGCACCATTGCCGCGACTTGCAAGCCAAAAACCAAGCGGTCAGATGACCGCAGGTGCGCGCACCGCCTCCTCTGCGGCCAGTCTACAATCAAGTGATTTCAACGAGCTCATCTCTTTTCGATACAGAGTCTTGCGCTTTTGGCGAGCCGCCCTCTTCCACAAGAGCCGCGTAATCGGGTAAGACTCCCACGTCGTTGGGCCGATACTGGCCACAAGCCGCGCCATGCAAGGGTAAGACGGGAGAGAGACCCTGCGAATCTGGGACGGAAGATACCGCGTCGAGCGCACCCTCGGCGAAGGTGGAATGGGGCAGGTCATGCTCGTGCGCGATCTCATCGCCGCAGAGCGCCTCATCGCGGTGAAGCTCCTGCTCCCCGAGTTCCGGGACTCGACCTCCGAGTTCATGCGCGAATACTCGGTCCAGCGCCGTCTCGACCATCCAGCGATTCCCCGCGTCTACGATTTCGGCTTCGGTCAGCACGCGGGTCGCGAAGTCCCCTATTTCGCGATGGACTACGTCCGCGGCATCCCGCTCGCGAACGCGTTTCTCCAGATGAAGGACCCGACCCCTGGCTACGCTTGGGTCCTGCAGGTCCTTCGCGGGCTCGATCATCTCCACCGCGCGGGCTATCTGCACCGTGACCTCAAGCCCTCGAACGTCCTCGTCACGCCCGACGGCGAGCCGGAAAATGCTTCTCATCTCATCGATTTCGGCATCGCCATCCCCTTCGATGAAACACCGGAAGAGCTCTTCATCGGCACCCCCGAATACAGCGCTCCCGAGCTCATGGCCGGCTCGCCATTCGACGCCCGCCAGGACCTCTATGCCGTCGGCCTCCTCCTCTACGAACTCATCTCAGGCAACCGACCCTGGCTCGGGGAAGACCCGACCGACCTCTACAACAAGCGCATGTACGGGGGCTACGCGAAGCTCAACCACCCCGCTTGTCCGTCGGCCCTTGCGCGCCTCGTCGACGACCTCCTGCGCCCAAACCCCGACAATCGTCCCAAGACCGCCGCCGAGGTCATCGAGCGCTTCAACGACGCGCTGAAACAGCCTGCCCCGATCGAGACCGCGCTCGCATTCCGCCGCCGTCTGCAGACCGTCTTCTTCGCGGAGAGCGAGGCCCTCGATGAGGCCGCCCGCGCATGGCTCGGCGAAGGGCCCTCCCCGCACCCGGTCGTCCTGCTCATCGAAGACCCTTCGGGCTTCGACGGCGCCCGGGTCATGCACGAGTTGACCGATCGGACAGCGGTCGCGGGTTCCCGCGTCGTTCGCTACGCGCTCGATGCGCGTCCCCACGGTCCGCTCGAGGCGATCGAGCCCGTCCTTGCCCTTCTCAGACGTCTGCGCGAGGCCCGCGGCGGCGCGCCCCCATTGCTCGGCGGCCTCGCAGGCGCGGCGACCCTCTTGACTCGTCTGCCCGGGCCCATCGTCATCGCGATCGAGGGCCTCAACTGGGCAGACACACTCTCTCTCGAGCTTTTCGCGACCCTCTTCACGGGCGCCAAAAATCCCGGACTCCGGGTCATCGCCACGGTCGACCCCGCTCAGGTGCCAAGCGCCGAACGCGCCTTCGACCGTCTCCGCGCTCTCCCCATCACGCGCTACATCGCGCGCGCGCCGCTTACCCTCGATGCCGTGACCCACTGGGTCGACGAGGCGATTGGCCCCGATGTCGTCCCAGATACACGCGTCGCCTCGATTTGGACAAAATCCGAGGGCAAGCCTCAGCGCGTCCGCGAACTCCTGACCGAGGACTTGAGACGCGGCGCCATCGTCCGCACCCGCGACCGGTTCAACTGGGACGCGCGCCAGGAGGCGCTTACCTCTCCCGACGCACCGCAGAACCGGGTGAAGGCCCCCTCTCAGCCGATGCTGCCCTCGCTCGGCCAGCTCCAGAGCCTCGACAACCTGCTTTCGGTCGTGGTCGAGGCCGTCCCAGAGGGGGTCATGTCGACCTTCCTCGCCATCCCGAGCGTCGTCGTCCGCCGAATGATCGCCGACGGTCAGCTCGCCCGCGACGCGGCTGGCTGGACCCTCACGGGGCCTCGGGGTCCGAGTCGCGGTCATCGCGAGCGCCTCGCGGTTCACGAGCTTCACATCCTGCACGAGCGCCTCGCGAAAGCCCTCGAGCTCTCCGCCCCTTTCGAGGGCAAGGCAGAGCGCGTCGCCCGCGAATGGCTCCGCTCGGGCGACCCGCTGAAGGCCATCCCCCATCTGCTCGATGCCGCGCAGCGCGCGGGCGTGCCGCGACAGGTCGACATCCTGCCGCGCGCCGCTGCTCTCCTCGACGATGCCCGCAAGATCCTCGACCGCGAGGAAGCGCGCCTTGCCCAGGCGAAGGACTTCGAGCGCCACATCGAGCGCCTCCGCGGCCTCAGACTGAGCCTCGGGACCGCTCGCGTGAAGCTCGCCCGGGCGCTCGGCGACTGGCCCTCGTGGCAGCGCGCCGCGACCGAGCTCTTCGAGCGCGCCCTCGAGACCGCTCACGTCCAGACCATGGAGGCCGCCCTCAAGGCCCTCATGCACCTCGCCGCCGACCGCGGGGCCGATGACGAGATGCTGCGTCACGCGAAGAGCCTCTCCGAGCTCTCGAAGCCCTCGGGCTGGGCGCTGCATTGGGCACAGGCCCGGATCGACGCGGCCCACGGCCGTCCTGAGGCCGCTATCGAGCGCCTGAGACGCGCTCAGCAGGGCGATTACACGACCGAGCACAAGCTCGAGCTCGTGAGCCTCGAGGCGGAGGTCCTGACGAGCCTCGGTTGGATCGCGGAGGCACAGGCTGCGGTCAAGCTCGAGGCCGAGCTCGCGACCCGAAATGGCGATGGCCCCGCGATGATCCACGCCCGCCTCCTTGGCGCGACCCTCATGCGCGAGTCCCACGCCCCCGACCGCGGACTCGCCGAGTGCCGGCGCCTCTCGGGCGAGCTCGGAGACGAGCGCTATTACCGGCTCGATGGCCGGATCTCCCTTGAGCTCGCGCGCTCCCACATCGAGTTCGGCTGGTACGAGACCGCGCGCGAACATCTCGCACAGGCGGTCGCACTCGCCCGGCGCGACAGCGACTTCGAGACCCTGCTCGCCGCCCGGATCTCCGACGCCCGCGTCGTCGCCATCCTCGGACGCCCCGAGCGCGCCAACCACCAGCTCGAGATCGCCCGCGAGGATGCGGGAGGACTCGGTCGGACGCACCTTCGGGAGCTCGAGCTCGTCGAACTCGAGCTCGGTCTCGCCGCGACCCCTGGCAAGGGGCCAGCCCCCGAGAAGCTCTTCGAAGCTGGCAAGCGCCTCGCGGAGGCCGCACGCGCCGAGTCCATGCGCGCACTCACCGTTCGCGCCTACGCCCTCACCGCACGCGTGGCGATGGTCATCGGCCTCACGGATGAAGCCCTCGAGTCCGCCCAGTCCGCCCTCGACCTCGCTGCCGACTGGGGCGTCGGGTTGCCCCGCCATCAGCTCCTCTTCCTGCTCGCCCGTGTGCGTCATGTCCGCGGGGACGGCTTCCGCGCCCGCCGAATGCTCGGGCAAGCCAAGGCGCAGCTTCAACAGGTCACGCGCGTTCTTGCCGACGCCCAGCAGCGTTCGGCCTTCCTCGAAGAGTTGCAAAACGCGCGCATCGAGGCAGGCGACCTCGACAAGCCAGGCCCGCTCTCGAGGCGCTCACCGCGCCCCGCCTGAGCTGACGGGGCCGACGCTCAGATACGCGCCTTAGGCTGCCCCTCGGTCGCAAAATGCTTGCTTTTCGAGCATCTTGAATTCCAAGACAACGCGACTAGTCGCCCCCGTCGCGGCGTGCCTGAACCGCAAAGATTGCTCGATCTTCAAGTCTCACGGCGGTCAAGCAATTACTCCAGACACAGCCCGAGTCGAGTGCGAGGACCTGGTCTTCGATCCACAGCCCGAGGGCCGCCCAGTGCCCAAAGACGATGGGCCTTTCCCAACGGCCTGCGCGAAACCATGGGCGGGCCTCGGGGATGGGCGGATTCTCGGGGGCCGTCGAGCCCGCGATGGGCAGGCCAGCGGCGTCAACGAAGCGGATCCGCGTAAACACGGACGCTGCCGCAGCGGCCCTCTCTCGACCCTGCAGCTCCGCCGACCAGGGCGGCCGGGGCTTTTGCAGGATGCGGGCGAGCAGAGCCTTCGGGTCGCTCCGCAGCTCGCTCTCGAGGTGGCGGGCCTCCGCGCGCGCCGTCCCGAGGTCCCAGGCGGGGAGGAGACCCGCGTGGACCATGACGAAGCCGCGGTCCTCGATGAGGACGGGGCGCGACAGGAGCCACCCCATGAGGGCCTCGCGGTCGGGCGCTGAGAGCAGCGGACCGAGCGTGTCATCACGCGTCGGTGGGGTCACCCCGAAGTGGCGTGCAAGCGCGTAGGTGTCGTGGTTTCCGAGCACAGCGCGGACGTCGTGCCGCATCATGAAGCGCAGCGTCTCGAGCGAATCCGGGCCGCGATTGACGAGGTCGCCGACGAACCAGAGCTCGTCCCGGTCGGGGTCGAACCGAATGCGGGCAAGGAGCTGCATCAGCGGCTCGAAACATCCCTGGACATCTCCGATCGCGTAGGTCGCCATGTGCCCGTCATACACAAGCCGAGGCTCCTTTTCACCTCTGCATCGTGCCCGCGTCATCCCCCTGGCCTATGAGGGGCGGTCTCCGGCCGCCGAGCAAACCTCAGCGACGCGTGGCGCGCCCATCCGAGGTCCGACCCCTGAGCGAGCTCGTCGCCTCGGAATAGGTCGACTTGCGCCGGTCCTCGCTGACGGCCTGGCTGAACTGCTTCGAATCGACGTCGAGGGAGTAGACGATCGCTTGCAGATACTTGTCGTCTGCCGTGGTGTAGGACAGGATCTTTCGCATGGTGTCCGTCAGGAGTTTGTAGGCGCCCGCGTAGTCGCCTTTGCGATTGAGGGAGACCGCGATTTTCAGCGCACGCTGGGCATAGGTGCGTGCGACGGCATGATCGACCGCGATGTCGCGGTGCTGATGGTCGTTTTGCTCGTGGCTGCCATAGGTGAATCGCACCGAGGTCTCGGCGACGGGACCGGCGGGCACCATCGGGTCTCGCGGCCCGGCATAGAGCTGGAGGCTCACTTCGCGAGTGCTTCCGATGGCGCCCTCGGGAAAGCGGATGGCGACCACGAGCTCGATGAGCTGCCCGCTCGTGAGGTCGCCGACCGAGACCGAGACGAGCTCGCCCATGCGTTCGGTGTCGAAGGTCGTGACCGGGTTGCAGTGAAGCCCGTTGCCGCGGATGACGAGGCGGACGTTGCGCGCGGTCGTCTCGAGGGCCTCGCCGAGCTCGCTCGAGAAGAAGTCGGGGATCTGCTTGGCGTTTTCGATATAGTAGAAATTGCCGCCGCCCGCGGTCGCGAGCATGTCGAGGAGCTCCTCGTTGAAGGCGCGCCCGAGCCCGAAGGTGGACGTTCGGACGCCTCGTGCGAGCAGCTCTCGCGCATGGTGGAGCAGGACATCGGGGTCCGAGGGGCCTACGTTTGCGAGGCCGTCGGTGAGTAGAAGGCAGCGCGCGATGGTGTCAGGTGCGCTCGTCTCGAGGTTGCCGCAAGCCGTGAGCCAACCGTCGAACAGGGCTGTGCCTCCACCCGCCTGGGTGTGGGCGAGCGCGTTCCTTGCGGTCGTGCGGGCCGCGGGGCTCGCTTCGCTGCGCGGGACGAGGAGGTCCGCGCTTTCGCCAAAGGTCACGACGCTGAAGTGGTCGGTCGGCGAGAGGAAGGCGAGGGCGTCATTGACCGCCTGCTTGGCGAGCTCGATGCTCTGGCCATTCATCGAGCCCGAGCGGTCGAGGGAGAAGGCGACCTCGGCCCGGGCGCGGCCGACCTCGTTTTCGGCGAGGGGCGCGAGGATCTGGATGCGGAGGTAGCGGACGCTCTCTCCTGCGGCGCGGATGAGCGCGCGGTCGGCGGTGACTTCGAGGGTGGGGCGAGTGGGATTTTGCATGGGGTTCTCCTTCATGTGGCGCTTCGGTTCCATCGAGCGCGGTCTTTCAGCTACGGGGTTTCAGGATGCGTCGAGCCTCTGCGAGGAGGGCTTCGACGCGTCGGTTCTTGGGGTGCGAGAGCGGGCGGCGGATGTGCAGCTCGATGTCCTCGTCAAGGACCCAGCGCTCCCATTGCGAGCGCACGAGCTCGGGCTCGGGCTTCGGCTCGGGAGTCTCCGCGCGGGAGGTTTCCGACTTTCTGGGCACGACGGTTTCGGGTCTCTGGGGTTCGACAGCCGAGAAGAGCGCCGCGGGGGCTTCGGGCTTCGGCGTGCGTCCGAGAACCGAGCGCACATAGTCGGCGGCCGAAGACGGCGGGGTTGTCGGCTCACGTCGGGGGCTGTCCCCCGGGGCGTTGGCGAGGCGTTCGATCTCGCCATCCGAGAGGTCGGCGAGCAGCTTTCGGATGTGTTCGAGCGGGAAGTACTCGTCCTGCCAGCGACGGATGAGCTTCAACCGCGCGAGGTACCTGCGCGAGTAGCGCACGCCGGGCCCGCTCCTCGGGGCGGGAGGGACGAGCCCCTGAGTCATGTAGTAGCGGATCGTGCGCTCGGAGACCGAGGCCTCCTCGCACAGCTCCTTCAACGTCAGCCCTTCGTCGGTGTCCATGAGTGGTTTATTACACTCCGACTGTCGACTGTCAAGACTGGTGTTGAAATTATCTCGAATGCCACAGTGACGTGGGTAGCAAGCGATCTCGGAAATCAAACTGTCGAAATATCTTTGGGGCTGGCTGTCGAGATCGGGCGCGCGAAATGACGACGCCGGGTGGGAGCCCGGCGTGTCGTTTGGGAGGCTGTCAGACGGTTCAGACGCCTACTCGGCAGGCATGCCGTCGGGGTAGTAGTACCAGGTGTCGTTGTCGTAATCGTAGTACTCCCAGCGCCCCTCGTATTCGTAGACGGCGCGGTCCTGGTAGTAGATGTAGCGGTGGCCGCAATGGCTGTGGTGGAGGTGATGGTCGTGCGCATGCAGGGCAGCCTCGACCGCGACGTAGAGCGCCACCTCGGCAAAGGCCCCGAAGACCTCCCAACCTGTTCGCCCGCATCCAGCCTGAGTTGTCGGCAGGAGCAAGGCGAGCCCGATGATCATCGAACGCAAGGAGCGGCTGCGCGACATGGTGACCTCCAATGGGCCCTCTACGACGGAGGTCCTTGGGTTATTCATGTCGTCTCTAGGAAGTTTTTTGTATATTGATTACTTGGACTTGCGCGTCGCGACGATGATGCAGTAGCCCGCGTCCTTCTCGTAGCCGAACTTGAAGGAGAGCGGCTCGATGTCCTTGCGCGTGCGGTAAGCCTCGATGAGGGCGCTCTGTTCGCCAGACTTCCCCAGCTTGTGGGTCGCGCTAAAGCGGCCGTAGAGCGCGACCTCGAACGACTTCGTGAGGTCCTTGTAGTCGACGCCGGTCTCGTCCTGGACGATGCTCGGGGCGCGCGCGAGCAGGATGTCGCGAATCTCCGAGAAGAAGGGCTTCTGCATGAGGTGCGATGCGGCCTTCGTGAAGACCTTGTAGGACGCCATCGATTCCAGGAATGCCCGGTTTTCTTTCGTCTTTCCAAGGCCGGCGTCGGACAGGTCGATGAGGACGTAGTCGAGGAGGACTTTGCGGCCATCCTTTGTCAGCGAGAGGCGGACCGACTTCCAGGTGCCTGCGTCCTCGCGCGGGCCGGGATGCAGTTCGACCTCGGTGCCGTCAGCGCGGACGCGGATAGGATCGACCGCGTCCACCTTGAAGCCGAGGCGGGCGGCGAAGGCCATGAGCACGGGCGTCACGCCCTCGAGGGTGTTGCCCTTGCCTGTCGTCGCCTTGAGGTCCTCGGTCCTGAAGAAGCCGCGCCGTGCGAAGTCGACCCAACCCTGTTTCATGAGTGCGACGTAGGCATCGAAGGCCTCGGGGGTCTTCGACGCGAGCCCCTCGAGGTCGGGGACGCGCCCCGCGTTCTGGATGGCGACGAGCACGTAGCGGCCTGCGTCGGGATAGAGCTGGACGGCCGTCGGGAAGTCGGGGCCAGAAAACGGGTAGAAGATGGTCTCCCCCGGGGTCTGGGGCAGCTTCGTCTTGGCCCAGGCGGTCATCGGCTTGCCAATCTTCTTCCAGTAGGCGCCCCACTTCTCGGAGATCGTCTTGCCAAAGCTCGCGACCTGCTTCTTGCGGGGGCCGTCGGTTGCAATGGCGTCAGGGGCGAGCCCCGCAAGAAGTCGCGCGGTGTCGTCGACGGGTAGGGCGCTCGCCGAATGCAGCGGAGCCGAAAGCAGAAGGGCGAGGGTCGGGAGGATGAGGCCGGGTCTCGACATGGGTGGACCTGTTCTGAACTCGATGGGAGATGCGCGCGACTCAATCGTCATGGTTCGCGCGCCGGACCAACGTCCGTCCGGTGTGGCTGATTCCGCGCTCTCAATTCTCGCCGCCCTCTTCGACCTCTGGCTCGCCGAGCATCGTGAAGCAGCGCTTGCTCGCGGCTTGGAGCGATTCATCGTCGAACCAGGCGGTCTTGGTCGCGAGCACCTTCTCGGCGCGCACCTGAAGGGCCTCTTCGCGCTTCTTCGCTTCCGCTTCCAGCGCATCTCCCTGCCCGGAGACGGCGAGGACCGTGATTTCCTGGACAGCCTTCTCGATGGCCATGCTGTTGGCCGTGCAGTAGGCTGTGATGTCACGGGCCGCGTCTGCGACGGTGCGGGAGCGTTCGACGATGCCGAGGATGCTCTCCTGCGCGGTGAGGATCCGGTCGACGACCGAGCCTTGTCCGACCGGGCTGACAGCGAGGTTTGGGCCAGCGCTGCCGCAGGCGATGAGGGGGAGGGCGGACAGCGTGAGGAGGCAGGTCTTCATGGCGTGATTCCTTGTGGCCGGGGACCCTCGAGTGGAGGTGCGGCCGTCATTGCGGGAGCGAGACCATCCCACGATCGGGCCCCGCATGAAAGTCGATTGCCTCTACTTTTCGGGACGTCACCGGAAGGTTGCCTTTCACTCGCGGTTGGCAGCGGGGCCTCGACCGGTGTACGCAGTCCCTCCGAAGTGCGGAGCGAACCCGAATGAGAGTGCCGAAGCGCCTGCAACCCCTCCTCGAGGAAGGACTCGTCGACGAGGTCATCCGGCCCATCACCAGTGGCAAGGAGGCCGAGGTCTTCGTCGTCCGGAGCCAGGGTGTCCTGCGCGCGGCGAAGGTGTACAAGGACGCGCAGACGCGGAGTTTCAAGAACCGGTCGGACTACCTCGACGGGCGGGTCCTGCGCGGGTCGCGCGGAGAAAGGGCGCGGGCGCGCGGCGGGAAGTTCGCGAAGGAGCAGGAGGAGGAGGCCTGGCAGTCGGCGGAGGTCATCGCGCTCGGCCGCCTTATCGCGGCGGGCGTGCGGGTGCCGCAGCCGCGCGGTTTCATGGACGGGGTGCTGCTGATGGACCTCGTGCTGAGCCTCGATGGGACGCCCGCGCCGCGAATTGCGGACTGTGGCTTCTCGCCCGAGGAGGCGCGCGACTTGTTCGCGGCGATGATCCACGAGGTGCAGAGGATGCTGTGCGTCGGCATCGTGCACGGCGATCTGTCCGAGTACAACGTGCTGCTTTCGGCCTATGGGCCCGTCATCATCGACCTTCCGCAGATGGTCGATGCGGCGGCGAGCCAGGTCGCGCGGAGGCTTCTCGTCCGCGATGTCGGCAATATCCGGGGTTTCTGTGCGCGATTTGCGCCCGAGCTCGCGCGGACGCGCTACGCCGAGGAGATGTGGTCGCTCTGGGAGCGGGCTTTACTCACGCCTGAGACCGAGCTGTCGGGGGTGTTTCACGAGTCGCAGCGGGCGGTCGACCTCGACCGGGTGCGACATGCGATTCACGAGGCCGAACGAGAGAGGCCGCGTGACCCAAGGGGCCCGCGTTCGGAGGCCCCTCCGCGCGCAGAGCGAGGGCCAAGGACGCCTCCGCCGACCTTGAGGACGGCGCCGAATCCGCACCGGGTCGACGTGATGGTGCGGGGTGCGACGCCCACGGGAGATGCTGCGCGTCAGGTCGAACATCCGCGTCAGGATCGGGGGCCATGGTCAGAGGGTCCGCGTCAAGACCGAGGTCCCCGTCCCGAGGGTCCGCGTCAAGACCGAGGTCCCCGTCCCGAGGGTCCGCGTCAGGACCGAGGTCCCCGTCCCGAGGGTCCGCGTCAAGACCGAGGTCCCCGTCCCGAGAGTCCGCGTCAAGACCGAGGTCCCCGTCCCGAGGGTCCGCGTCAGGACCGGGGTCCACGTCCCGAAGGTCCGCGTCAAGACCGAGGTCCCCGTCCCGAGGGTCCGCGTCAAGACCGAGGTCCCCGTCCCGAGGGTCCGCGTCAAGACCGAG
>VFQT010004787.1_pt1 | contig 10877 bp, 9 predicted proteins | sample 3512381 | NCBI WGS metagenome assembly VFQT01 (sample SAMN10412376, study PRJNA504923) | tailings metagenome | isolation source: Relicate 2 Philex TSF3 active mining site | place: Philippines: Tuba, Benguet | collected 2017-08-29 | reverse complement strand
TGGCATTTTCGATAATACAAGAGTTTGTTTTTAATAAAGGTTTCACGGATTTACCATTTGTAATAACATGGTTTAATCAATACCGAAGTTAATTTGTATTTAAACAATAGGTGCAGTATTATTCAGAATAATCAGTGGATTAAAACCAATTTCTGGATGGGGTATTGAATTCAATAATCAACATAGATTTCTCTTGAGATAAGAATATGCAGATTAAAGCAAACACAACAATTCATTTTCATTGAGCGAGTTATCTAAAGTGAAAGGTGAATTTGGCATATTCGAAATAAACATCTCTTTCTATATTGCTTTTATGTTTCAGCTGTTTGACAAATATTGTCTTATCGTCAACCCAAAAAAGATCGAGCGGAGCGAAGCCGAACTCTAGGTCTTCGAAAGTGTAATCAACAAGTGGAAACCAATTACCATTTATTAAAGTATAAAGATTCAGTACACCTAAGTTTTCCATCGCGAAGTAATTACCTTCGACACAGTACAAACCATTGGGAGAGAACCTAGGGAATGAAAGCATAGAAGAATCAATCGTTCCTGTTTTCCGGTCAATAATTAACTGTTCATAAGCGTCGAATGCCCCATATTGCCTAACAATCCAACTCTTTTGATCCTCTGTAAAACCATAGTAAATAGTGGAGTATGGTGAATCACTATTATTAAATTCCAATTGTCGCCCATTTTCAGTTTTAAAAACCAATTTATCCCCTTTTCGTTTTACTCCATCTCCGAATTTTTTTAAATAAATAAGTTCAGGATTATAATCTTCATCTTCTAGGTCATTGATGAAAGGATTTTCTTGAATGTTCTGAGCTGCGTTGTAGTAGGTTGACGAATCAATCTTTTGAACCTCTATACTTACCCCATTTTCTATCGATTCTATGGTGTAAGGATCGGAACCAACTGTTGAGTAAAACTCTCCATACATCCAATCATCAAGAGTGAATTTTTCATAGCTATGAATGCTTGATTTAAACCTTACTAAATTGTTTTCTGAAATTAAAAAATAGTCGATCAAAAAAACATTAGGATAATTTATTTTGTAATCGGCCAGTTCTGAAGGAAATTGATAGTCTTCATATTTAGACAATGAATCCAAAGGGCAAAGATGATATTCTATGTTTTCATAATAATTCGCCATAGTTGTCATACCTCCAAAATGACCTGTTTCTAAGTCAAAAAACGAACTTTCACCTAGTTGAAAGAGTTTATTGAACTCTTCATTAAATATTGCTCTCTTTTTATTCTTGTCTAAGAAAAAAACCTTTGGCGTATACTCAAAAGGATTTTCTGTGAATCCTATTCCAAAGTCCAATTTACCATCAAAATTAAAGTCTTCAAACCTTACCCCGAGATTGGAAACTATTGCTCCATCTTTTTTTAAAAAATAAATTTGATCAAGTTCGATTTTATATGAGTCAAGTGAATCAGAAATGTTGGTTACTATTAAGGTAGCCTTTCCATTACATTGACTTTCCTCATTGTCATCAGTATCACAATTTTCGGATGTTAAAACTACTTTCCACTGGTTGTTACCGGTGATTATTTCAAATGTTTGTTTTTTCAAGAAATATTCTCGAGCCATTATCTGATTTGGATAATCAGCAAAAACACGGACGGGATAGAAATTAGACTTTTTAGCAATTTCAATAGATAATGGTCCCATAGAAGTGGGGCATTTCAAACGGGAAACAGAGGATTCATTGAATTCCCTATTTTCTCCTTTTGCCCACCAATTAAACTCGGGTTCATTTTTAATCAATCGAGTTGGGGTTCCAGGAAGAATTGTTCGGTTGTCTTTTTCTGCAACCCATCTTATATTTTGACGGCAAACTTGAATTAACACTGATAATTCGTGTACGTTCGGAACATGCCAGCCTGATGGCGCAATTCCTCTTGAATCATTCACAGCATACCAATTGTACCAAATTGAGTTTCCAACTTTCATGCAGGCTGGTTTACCTTTCAATGCGTACGAATTGGACTCCTCAAAAGACTTTACTATTGGGATAGGATCGCCATTATTAAATTTTGTTACCATCAAATCTTGTGTTGACACTACTTGATTACCTATGCGAACCTCTTGTGAAAATGACTCAAATCCGAGTAGACAGAGAATGATAGAAAAAACGACTTTCATATCTAGTTGTTTTAAACTCAATAATAATGGTAAATTATTATTTGTTTTAGGTTGAAATTTTATAAGTAAATCACTTTTTTCAAAAATAAGAAAACATATAATTTTTTAAAATTGCAGATTCATTTCGGTTAAGTTCTTATTTCAGATTGAAGTCGATCTGATTCATCACAACAATAACGATTTTCGTGTCCAATATTATCACTATTGATTTATTGAGATACCTAACTTGGTATCATCTTACTTCGCGCTGTAGTGGCTCAAAACATGCATCCACGACACGAGATTCTCGAATAGTTCTTTGCGTTCTGCAGCATGTTCACGGACGTTCAATTCCAACTTTCGCGCATTGAGTGCCTCAATCTGATCGCGGATCGTTTGAACCATATCGATAAACGAACATTCATATGCCTCCAGGATTGTTTTTAGTCGAAGGTATTGATGGTAGACATCCATGGCGTGTTTCGAAGGTTTTGGCTCGATACTTAATTCATCCAATTCGTTGCGGATTTGCGCGATTTCAAACATGTATTTCTTTTCAGTTTGTCTGATATCAGCTGCTTTTTCATATTCTTGATTTCGGATAATCTTCGATTTGATAGGACGGATTTCCTGTAAGGCCAATGATGCTCTGGTGTATCTCAGTTCCAGTTCCTGTAGGATCATTTCTTGTTCACGCATCTGAGAGGTATTTCTTCCGTAAGCTGTTTCCACCTGTTCCAAATAGGGGGTTAAACTTTCCAGAAATGCTGCATTGGAATTCTTCTCTTCAAAGATCTCCATCGGTATGAATGCGATGTTGTCCTGTTTCAATAAGATTTTTGCCCAGTCACTGCGTTTTGTGGCGTGCAAAGGAGCCAAGTCAATGCAGAACGCAGGCGTACCAAAGATGTTTTCAAGTTTCTGGTTGTCCTCCTGGGTTTCCAGTGATTCTGTTGAATAGATCAGTTTCGCTTTGTTGCGATCTATGGGTTGAAGCAGCTCACGCAATCTATCCCAATTCTTGCTGTCAGCCAGAACATGGTGCAAGTTGTCAATAAGAACAAATTTCACAGCCGCTAACTTACTGAATAGATACTCGTTTAATTCGCTGAAATCATCGTCCTTTTCGAAATGTAAAAATGCGATGTGTTCACCTTTCAGCTTCAATTGATTGGCCAGTGCATGTAACAGAAAACTACTGCCATTTCCGGGAGCGCTTTCAATCCGAACTAAAGCATAAGGATCGAATCGGTTGGTAATCAATTCTTGCAGTTGTTGGTGCAAGTCATCTTGACAGATGAAGTAGGGCAGTTGCCATTGGTGATTGGGTGTTGTAAGGATCATTCGTTTCATCTATTGCTTTTTTTGACAAAGAAAAAATGCCGCTCCGTTTTATATTTACGGAGTGAGAAAAAGTTGTTCTTTTGGATTGTTTTCTTCGTTGATTAGCGGATAAATACCAATTGAGAATCCTTTAGGCACAGAATAGTTAGTGGACTTTTTGGGAGTGGTTTGTGATTGATTCTTTTGAAGATTTATTAATTGTTGTTCATGTTATCAAAAGTCTTAGATAGTTTTTTTTAGAAGACGGAATTAAGATTTGATTGAAGAATTAATCATTTCGTTTATCAATTGGATTTATTCGTTCCTTGCTTAAATACGACGTTAAACAAGTAGAAATGATCTTTTAAACATAATTGTATAATTTGGCGGATTTATAATAAGAAGTAGATTAAAATTGCTCACAATAGGATTAAACATATTGATTGTTGACGATGAGTTCAATGCGCGTGAGTTTCTTCAAAAACTCATTGTTCGCCATTTTACCAATCGTTGCGGAAACATTGATACAGCACATGATTTACAGTCCGCGAAGGATTGTCTTCTGGAAAGAAGATATGACGTTGTTTTTCTGGATATACAACTCGGAAAAGAAAATGGTTTCGATTTACTCAAACAGTTCGCTAAACGTGATTTTGAGGTTGTTTTCACAACTGCACACAAGGAATTTGCGCTTAATGCAATAAAGGAATCAGCATTTGATTACATCCTTAAACCAGTTAACTATGTTGATATACTTTCGGTATTCAAAAAAATTGAACAACAAAAAATACGAGACAGTTTACTTGATAAGCTACATCTTCTCAATACCAAGTTAAGTCCTCTGAACCAAGAATACACCAAAATAGCTTTCCCGACGAAAGAGGGAATGAAGTTAGTGTACCTTGCTGATATCATGTACTGTTGTGCTAGTGGAAGTTATTCTGAAGTCTTTTTGTCAGACGGCACAAGAATAACTATCAGTAAGCCGTTAAAGTACTTTGAAGATGTCCTTTCAGAGAAGCTATTTTTTCGTTGCCACAAAAGTTATTTTGTAAATCTTAATTACATTGATTCGTATAATGATGCCAATAAACAAGTTGTTTTAACACAAGGCTCTGAGATTCCTGTTTCCATTCGAAAAAAAGAAGCATTTATTCATGCCATTGCGAGGAAGTAGTTTTGTTTTATTCCTTTTTGGAATGTTGACGTTTTGTGCAAATGCCACAATTCAAGTAAAACATTTTAATACTAAGGCTGGTCTCGTGAATAATACTGTAAGGTGTTTTCATGAGGATAAAGATGGAAAACTTTGGATAGGAACCGATGGTGGTATTTCAATCTACAATGGTTATTCATTTATATCAATATCCACGAAGGATGGATTGATTGGTAATTATGTTTGGGCCATTGTTAATGATGATTCAGGAGGTAAATGGATTGCAAGCTATAATGATGGACTAACTTATGTCAAGAATGGCAAGTATATTCGATTTAACCAGAAACAAGGTTTGCTGAATCTCAATATCCGAACTATACATTTTCAGAATAAAAAGCTATTCATTGGAACTGAAAACGGAATTTTCATTTATGATTACGCAAGCAAAAAGATAAAAGATATCACCCCAAAATCAAATGAAAGTGAGGATTTTCAAGTCATGCAGTTTCTAAATTATAGCAACGATCTCATTGTTGTTACCAGGAAACGAGGGTTGTATAAAGTTGTTACTAAATCAGATTTGAATGTACAACTGATGAAATTGGGCAAAGGACCTACGGTTTTTAAAATAGTTCCTTTTTCCTCAAAGATTTTGTATTGTAATACCATTGGAATTTATCGTCAAGACAAATTGTTATCTACAAATGGTGTGCTCATTAATGGCAATGTTGTTTGGGAATACACTAAGTCGCTTTGCAACAAATCCATATACCTGGGTACTTGGAATGTCACTCAAGCTGGTGGCGCACTTTTGAAACTGCAAAAGGATTCTCTCATTGACATTACCAAACGATACGCAATTCAGTCGGAGGCTATTTGGTCAGTAAAGTGGTTAAGCTCCAATCAGCTTGCTGTTGGTACTTTAGACAAAGGCTTTTACCTAGTTGATTTACAGAACGATCAGGCTGATAAAAGTTCTTTAAAGAAAATCAAGGGGCGATTTGAAATTGATGGTATTACTTACTACTACAGTGAAAAGAAAGTTTTCCAAAGAAATGGGAAAGTTTTGCTTGAATTGAGCGAAGGAAATCTTAAAAAATGGTTCAATCAAAAGGGTGTCGTTCTCCAAAAACTGAATGATTTATCGTCATCGTACAAAGATCTGTCGTTAAAAGGTCATCGGATCAATTACGTCAAATCAACCAATCATGGTGTTTTTGTTTCGACATCGCTTGGATTAATTTGCTGCAGAAAAGATTTCAAGATTGAACGTTTTATTCCGTTGGTAATCGATAATTTTCATGTATTTAACAATACACTGATTTATCAAAAACCTTACAAAGAATTTAATGTTTTTAGGAACTTAGTCTCAACGAACGTTTTCAGAGAAGTTATTCCCATAACCACGAAAATGCCGGATGACATTTTACATTTTCGTCAACTTGGTGATAGCACGGTGATTTGGACCAAAGTGAAAGGTGTATTTGTTTATCGCGATGGTTTGTTACCTTACCAATTGAAATTGAAAAGCAACATTGGTAATTTAAAAATTGCAGTTAGTTGGGGGAATAAATTTCTACTAGTAAATTCAAAAGATGAAGTATTCAAGGCTCAAATTTCATCAGGTGGTATCTCACTAAAAAAAATACGTTTACCCATAGCAGTTAAAAGCATTTACAATGTCGCGATGTGTGGCGAAAATTATGCTATTCATTTTGATAGGGGTATTTACGTTTCAACGCCTTCCCATTATCGTATAGTCAACAACAAAAACATGTTGTCTCCATCAGAGGTGAACACGATTTTCATGAATGGTAAACTACTAGAAGTCGTTACTGATGAATTCATTCATCACATTCCAATTTCCTCTATCTTCAATTATATTCATAAATATCCTAAAGCTGAAATAAGTATTACTTGTAACACTATTCCATTCAATCAGAATAGTTTGGTGTTATCAGTAAAAAAGGCTGCAATTCAATTTCCAAAAGATTACTCTTTTTTTTATCAACTGAATGGTCAAGATACGGTTCCGTTAACTGAAGACAAAATCTATTTGATGAATCTATCATCAGGCTCTTATAAAATAAATCTTCTTGCCCATAACGGTTTTACGAATAGTTGGGCTTTACTTGATTCCTCTCATTTTACCAAAGAAAAAGCACTGTGGGAAAAGACCTATTTCTGGTTTGTATTGACTTCCTTAATCAGTTTAGTTGGAGTGATAATTTATTATCGTAGAAAAGTTGCTAGGGATAAACAGTTAATTCAGAAACAAGAGTTAGAAAAGGAGGTGATTCAACAAAAGTTGCAAGCGATTCAAGCGAAGATGAACCCGCATTTCATGTTTAATGCCTTGAATTCCATTCAGAATTACATCATAGACACTGATACCGATAATGCTCTGCTTTACCTTTCTGAATTTGCAAAACTTATGCGCCAAACGATTGAGTATTCCTCATTAAACGCCATCAGCTTAACTGAAGAACTTGAATTTCTGAAGCGTTACATTCGTATTGAACAGATGCGGTTTTCAAGTGAAATAGAGGTGTTGATCGAAGGTACAGAAATATCAGAAAGTATAAAACTCCCGCCAATGATATTGCAACCCTTGATTGAAAACGCATTCATTCATGGTTTAGATACCCAGGCCAAAACGAAGCAACAAATCCAGTTGAAATTGGAGAAGAGAGATGAATCATGGTTATTGATTACCATCTCTAATCCGAAATCCAACACCACCTCTTCCTTCAAAGAACACCAATCGTTTGGAATTAAGTCCATTGAACAGCGACTGAAATTGGTTCATTCTGCCAATACTTTGAAGACATTTGAAACTGCAACGGATTTTACGGTACACTTGGAGATTTGTATGAGCGAATAAATGATCATTTTCAACGGTTAACAAAAAGTTAAAGGCGTTTAATAAGTGACATTTTCGAAAATAAAAAAATGTTGAATATTTGATAGAGAATACAAAGGAATTGTAATAGACATTAAGACTAGCAAATCTTCAGATTATGGACATAGAAAAACTAAAAGCACTCAGTGAACTAAAAGAAAAAGGAATTCTTACGAATGAAGAGTTTCAGTCTGAAAAAAACAAGATGCTTTCTAATTATAGCTCTAAGGTTGAAAATCAATCAGCTGGTAATAAAAGTGATCTTATCGTCATCGGTTATGTGATGTCTGTGATTCCCATTTTAATATTACCAATTGTATTTACCATAATTGGAGTTGCATTTGGTGTTATAAACATGTCAAGGGGTAATGTGGGACACGGAAGTGCACAATTTGGTATCTCGGTGTTTTGTGGAATTATAGGTTCAGCTGTGGGTGGTGCAGGGTTTGGTTTGTAACTACGGAAAAATATGGAATTAACACAACTAAACAGTCTTGCCGATTTATTGGATAAAGGCATAATGAATCAAGATGAATTCAATCGTGAAAAAGCAAAAATCTTAGCTGGTGCAAGTAAAGATGAAACAAAGACTGATTTTAAAAATATAAGTAAGGCAGGACAAAACTTACTTAATATCTTTTACGTACTTCTTGCTCTTGTTGTTTATTCAGTAATTGCAGTAATGCTTTTGTTTTTTAATTATTCCTATTTCCAAACTATCTTTTTGGTTTCATTATTTGTTCAGTTAATGGTTTTAATCATTGTTTTTTCTAATATATACTTAGCTGGGAAGTATTTAAAGTATTCAGTTACCTCAAATTTGGGCAATCAAAAAATGTCCATTTCTGATAAAGAAGACTATGAAGATTACATGGGTTATTTAAAAACGAAATATCTAACACAAAACACATCAGTTTTAGTGGCTGACAAATGTCCGGGGTGTGCGTATGAGTTTTCAACATCGGGAAAAACTGAAAGTGTTACAGCTTGTCCGAATTGCGGATTAAATTTCAACTAATATGAAACGAGTTGTTTTCTTTTTTATAACACTTTTGCTTGTGCTGAATTCCTGTAATAATGGAGGTGAAGAGCAATTAAGAAGAGATGTATTAAAGAGTATTGAAGAAAAAATCCAATCGGAAGGAGGAGGGATTGAAGTGGTCTCATTTACACTAACACATCTTAATGGTAATGAATATGTAGGCGTCTTACAGACCATGGAAAATGGAACGGCCTATACCTATCCAGTGAACGTAGTTTTTGATGGAAAAACATTCGTTTGGGAAATTCCACCAACAGGATCTGAAGAAGTAGTTGATGAAAATGTAGACACTTCAAATGAATATAAAGATTATAACACGGAAAGCAACTCAATAGAACAACATGATGAGATTCAGGATATGTCAGATGCGATTGAAGAAAGTCTTGATCCAACCTATTGTAGCCTCTGCAAAGGAACAGGTGTCGAAAAAAACACGGCAAAAGAGATTCTTGGGGGACCAGATGGAAGAATTTGTCCTATGTGTGAAGGAAAAGGAAGCAGAACATTTTAATTAACAATGTGATATGAACAATTACGAAAAAATCAATGAGCTACATAAATTGCTCGAATCAGGTAATATTACCCAGCGTGAATTTGATAGGTTGAAAAAGATATTGCTGAATGAACAGGTTGTTACCAACAAAAAAAGTTCTGCTCTAAATCCAGGTTCAAATAAACTATTGAAAAGACTCTCACTATTTGTGATTACACTCACCTTTATGGCAATTGCAGCATTCACAGAATTTAAAGATAATGAATCATTTATTGGAATTGATGAGAATATGCAGCGTTGTGCTATAAATGCTTTAGTCACAGGTTTAATAGCTTTTGGATTAACAGCATTTGGCGTTTTCCTTGGTGATGGTGAGGGTCCTGCTGGAATTATTTTAGGTGCACTTATTTTTGGATCTATTGGGTTTTATGGACTCCGAATTGGGGCAGAAGTTAGTGATGCAATTTGGGGTGATAAAGGAGCGACTGCAAGTGATAATGCTAATTATTATCCTGATTACAGTCATATTAGATGAGTAAGATGTTTGTGTATCATTCGGAGAACCTATTATCTTAAATAAGGAGTAACGGTAGTTCGATACATTATAACGGGATAGAAAATTCAAACATTCATTAAACGGTTTAAAGGCAAGTAATAATTATATTCAATATGAAAACAGTAAAATTCAAAACAGTAGCTAAATTTTTTTTTGTTCTTATTACGATCATTTTTATCACAATTTCTTGTAGTCATTCTTCTTCCAGTAAGTCTAACGTTGAAAAAACAGCAATCAAGACAGAAATAAAAAACGAAATAAGGGGTGTTTATGGATTGTTTAAAACTGTCTATCCTTCAGATGGTGAATATGATTCTGAAAGTGATTATAATGATGTAATCGAAAAAATTGAATACGAAGAGTTCAAAGAGGATGAGTCATTTTATTATTGTTATGATACACAAAATTTAATTAAGATAGAGGTAATTGCTAACATAAACAATGCTCGTATTTTGTACAAATACCCACTTGGTGAAATGGTTAGCTTATTTGAAGGCGATGATATAAATGGACAATTTGTAATTATTCCAGATTCATCAAATAACTATTTGAACGGTGGAACAATTATTATTAAATCAGCAGACAAAGTTCTTAGGGAGATAATCATTGAGTATGACGGTTGTCTTTAGTATTATGTATAATCTAGATTTGATAATTTATAAATTTAATACCTGTTACAATCAATTAATTATCAGGCATGAAAACATTGTGGATACTGGCAGTTCTGTTTTTTGAATTAACAGCCTTTACACAAACGATAAAACCCCGATGTTTAACTGGTAACTGCAAGAATAAGGTTGGTACTTACATTTATTCGGATAGCAGTATTTATGTCGGTTCCTTTAAAGATAAACTTCGGAATGGACAAGGTAAAATAACCTATAAATCTGGAGCGACATATGAAGGGGAATGGGTTAACGATAAGCGACATGGACAAGGTATCTTAATAGACTCTTTAAAGAATAAGTATGAGGGCGCATGGCTTGAAGATAAAGAAAATGGAGTTGGAAAATATACTGACACTAAAGGTAATGTGTATGAAGGAACATGGACAAATGGAGAGCTAAAAGGATATATAACCTTACGATATAGAAATAAAAATCTTTACGAAGGTGAATACGATAAAGGTCTCAGAGGTATAGGTAAATTCACCTATGCCGATGGGTCTGTTTACACGGGCAATTTCGGAAAGAATAAGCGTTCGGGATATGGTGAAATGTCCTATCATTTTGGATTAACCTACAAAGGAAATTGGGTTTCAAACGAGATTGAGG
>VFQT010004785.1_pt1 | contig 10880 bp, 10 predicted proteins | sample 3512381 | NCBI WGS metagenome assembly VFQT01 (sample SAMN10412376, study PRJNA504923) | tailings metagenome | isolation source: Relicate 2 Philex TSF3 active mining site | place: Philippines: Tuba, Benguet | collected 2017-08-29 | reverse complement strand
CGTACTTCGGAACGCACTCGGTGGTCTACGACGAGAACGACATCCCCATACGTTCGGAAGTTGGTTTTGCAATTCGAGTGGTGAAGGTGATCGAGTTCGCGCGGTTTCGTAAACAACACGACATCTTTCTCGAGATCATGATGTTCTGGTTTGCCATTGAGCTCGTGAAGGAGGGGCTGGCCAATGGGGAAACCGAAATCGCACAACTTCGAGACCGGTTTCGTGAGGGCGGTCTCACGGCGTGGTGGTTCGGCGACTCATGATCGCCCGTTGAGGCCAACGTGATGAGCGGCGATGGTTTATTCCGGTCGGTTTGGACCGCGGCGAAACTGACCCTGCAGTAACGACAAGCCAAACAACCCGACGACCAACCACCATTGGTATTGGTCGATGAAGTCGAGAAACGAACGAATCTGATCTTCGAAGATTCCGCCGAATACTCGCAACACCCACAGCTTGATGGCAATCCCAATCGAAACGAAGATCATGAAGGTGCGTGGCTTCATCCCGCGGTGTCCGACCAACAAACACACCACGTTGCTGCCGGGGAAGATGATGACCGCCCATACGCCCATCTTGTCGACGGCACGCTCAAGCCACAGGTAGATTCGCGGCGGCTCACCTACTTGACCCTCGAGCCAACGCACCGCCTTTTCGCCGAAGAATCGTCCACAGAAGTACAGAGCAATTGCCGCCGCCAGCACTCTCAGGAAACCAATCACCACGTACGGCAACAGGTCGATGTACGGAACCGAACCGAACAAGTTACGGTTTCGCGACGACAGCAGCAGCACGAGCTCCGGACGTTCGTCGACGAGTGCGGGGCCGATGTTGGAGCCGATGGTTCCCAGCACGAACAACCCGGAGGTGATAGCAAGCACCGAGCGGCGCGCCAGAGGGGTGGGCACACATGAAAGATAGTTCGCCACTTGTGCGGCACGGTGCCACGCTGAGTACTCTGAGCGATGACCGACACGGTGCAACGACGACCACCCAAGGGGGCAACATGAAGGGTTTAATGCAGCCAACGCAGCTCACGCTCGTGCATTTGTTTGAACGTGCCGAGCGTTACAGCCGAGACAAGCGGATCATCACTGCCACCGCCAACGGCAAGACAAGCACGACGTACGGCGAGTGGGCCGATCGCACACGGTTGCTGGGCGGAGTGCTCGACAACCTGAAGATCTCCAAACACGGTCGCGTTGCCACATTGGCGTGGAACTCGGCTCGACACTTGGAGTTGTATTTCGCGGCGCCATGTTCGAGCCGTGTGCTCCACACGTTGAACTTCCGTTTGTTTCCAGAGCAGCTCACGTACATCGTCAATCACGCAGAAGACGAAGTGATCTTCTGTGACACGTCGCTGTGGGCGATTCTCGAGCCGCTGATGCCGACGTTCACCACCGTGAAACACCTGGTGTTCATGAACGACGGCAAGGGAGAAGCTCCCGCAAGTGTTCCTGGTGTGCAGGTTCACGAGTATGAATCGCTGCTGAAGCAAGCCAAGGCGGTGGAGTGGAACGTTGCTGATGAAAATCAAGCAGCCAGCATGTGTTACACCAGCGGCACTACGGGCAATCCCAAAGGTGTGGTGTATTCGCACCGCTCGACGTTCTTGCACACGATGGCCGAAATGGTCGCCGACTCACTCGGTGTGCGCGAGTCCGACACGGTGTTGCCGGTGGTACCGATGTTCCATGTGAATGCCTGGGGTCTCACCCACGCGGCAACTGCATGTGGCGCAAACTTGGTGATGCCGGGTCCTGATTTATCGGGCAAGGCAATTGCCGATCACATCGTGAACGAGAAAGTGACCGTGGGTGCTGGTGTGCCAACCATTTGGATGGCGGTGCTTCCCGAGTTGAAGGGTCGTGACACGTCTTCATTGCGAGCAATCGTGTGTGGTGGCGCTGCAGTTCCCAAGGCGCTCAGCGAGGCGTACCGAGAACAAATTGGTCTGCCCATCTTGCAAGCCTGGGGAATGACGGAGACTTCACCCATCGCTGCAGTGTGCACGCTGAACACCGCCGAGCAACAGCTGCCGGTTGCCGAACAGGCTGAAATTCGTACAACGGTGGGACGCATCGTTCTTGGTGTCGACTTCCGCGTGGTGGAACCCGACACCACCACCATGGTTCCGTGGGATGGTGAAACCAGTGGCGAATTGCAGTGCGCCGGGCCGTGGATTGCCAGTTCCTATTACAACGACTCGCGCTCAGCCGAGAGTTTCACCAAAGATGGCTGGCTGCGCACGGGCGATGTGGCCGTTGTGGACTCCGTTGGACGAATCCGACTCGTCGACCGTACGAAGGACCTCATCAAATCCGGTGGCGAATGGATTTCGTCGGTGGAGATTGAAAACGAGTTGATGTCGCACCCCAAGGTGAAGGAAGCCGCAGTGGTGGGAGTGCCGCATCCGAAGTGGTCGGAGCGACCGCTTGCATGCGTGGTGCCCAAGGATGGCGAGACCGTCACGAAGGACGAGATTCTGGCGTTCCTGGCGCCCAAGTTGGCCAAATGGCAATTACCCGACGACGTGGTCTTCATCGACCAGGTGCCCAAGACCTCGGTGGGGAAGTTCTCCAAGAAGACGCTGCGCGACCGCTTCGCCGACCACAAGCTGCCCGACGCCTGAGCAGCGTCAGGTGACGGCCACCAACATCGGCACACCCATCCCGAGAATGAGTGCGGCGAGTGAGATGCCGGTGGTGATCACGTAACGCTTCATCGATGCGAGTTGATCGATCGTGGTTTCCAGACGGTCGAATCGTGCGTCAATCTGATCAAATCGCGCATCAATCCTCTTGAAACGTTCATCAATCGTCGTGAATCGTGCGTCAACCTGTTTGAACTTTTCATCTATGAGAGTGAATCGTTGATTCATCTCCATTCTGAGGAGGTTGATGTCGTCCTTGGTGGCAACGTTGCTCCAGCCGACCGGCGGGAGGTGTGCCATGAGGATGTCGGCGACGTTTTCGGGCATGAGACCTCGGAGGGTCTGATGGAGGGTGAGGCGATCGGCTTCACCCGACGACATGAACTTGCCTTTTCGATTGCTGTTCATACCCCTGTGTGTGCACGAGGTTCGCACATTGGCGGGAATTCCTACGTGGCATGGGCGGCATCGTAGGCCTATGGCGGGACTTGTCAAGTCACAGGCCGGGCGGCATCGTGCGTATCTCTTGTACCCCAATTGGGGCAACCCTGACCGAAGGAGACCCTCCGGGCGGGATCCAACAACCAACCGAAAGGCAACAATCATGACCACTGCATTCCTCACTGACATCACCTCCCTCAAGCCAGGTGCCCCGATCACTCGCGGTGGCGTCACACTGATCCCGATTTTTGGCCCCAAACAGCGAGGGGCGGACATCAAGATCGCTGGCGACGAACTGGTGGTGTCGGAACTCGAAACACCAACGGTGCCCGAGCTGCAGGTGCACAATCCCACCGACCACGATCTGTTGATCCCTGCCGGACGCATTCTGAGTGGCGGACGTCAAACTCGTGTGGTCAACGTATCCATCGTGGTACCGGCTGGCGCAACGATCGTCATCCCGGTGTCGTGCGTGGAGGCCGGTCGCTGGTCGGGTCGCTCGGAGTTCAATTACTCCGGACGCCAAGCGTCGCGTCGCATGCGCGTGGCAAAGCAGCGCAGCGTGAAGGCAAACGTCGATCGCTACAAGAGCAAGCGTTCTGCACAAGGCGACGTGTGGGGCACCATCTCATACGAACTGAGCTCGCGCGGTGTCAACCACGAGGACAGTCTCTTTTTGGAAGTCGATGAAGATCTCGACCGTCGTTCCGATCGCATTGCCGTGGTGAATGAGCTGATCGACAACGGTGTGCAGCCCGAACAAGTGGGCGTCGCGGTTGCTCACGGCGACAAGATCCTCGGTGTCGAAGTGTTCCCGAGCAGTGATGCGTTGAAGGCTTCGTGGGAAGCCATCATCCGCGCAGCAGTGATCGATGCCGACGAGTTTGAATCCCTGCCGGAATCCATCGACGCGGAAGCGGGCATCAAGGCGCTGGAAATGTTCCTCGCAGAGGTGGCCCAAACCGGTGGAACCGAAGCAGCTGGCTGCGGCCGTGGCACCGAGGTGCACGTGGAAACACCGCAATTCGTGGCGCACGGTCTGCGAGTGGATGGAGAGCTCATCTACTGCAACGCATTCGTCAGCTGACCTCGCTCGGTTTGGCACGGCGCTCACCCCGCTGCCATACTGACCAGCGTCGGTTCTACCGATAGCAAGCCTCCTGGTGTCTCTCCGCCGAGCGCCAGGAGGCTGCTTTGGTATGGTGGGGCGTCGCGATGAGTTCTTGGCTGGCTCCACAATCCAACAACAAAGACACCGCGATCGGCGCAGTTGGTGCCGCGCTTGGCATGGCGGTGACGTGGCTGGTGTGCGATTGGCTGCTCGACGGAACCGCACCTCTCGTCGTGATGTCGATGGGTGCGTCAGCGGTGTTGCTGTTCGCAACACCCAACAGCCCGCTCGCTCAACCGGTACCCGTGGTTGCAGCGCATGCCCTCGGAGCTTTTGTCGGTGTCGCATCGGCGAAACTCATCGACAACACGGCGCTCGCGGTTGGCGTGGCCGTCGGTGTAACTGCAGGTGTCATCATTCGTTTTGGAATCACCCATCCGCCCAGCGGTGGTACTGCGCTGAGTGCCGTAGTCGGAGGTGAAGCAATCACCAACCTTGGCTGGGAGTTCATCTGGCGCCCGGTGCTGTTGAACGCTGCCATCTTGGTAGTGCTCGCCGTTGCGGTGAACGCGCCGTTTGCCTGGCGAAGGTATCCGCAGCAACTTCGTTCTTCTTCATAATGTCCACGCGCACCGCGCTGGTAACTGGTTGTGGGTCGCCAACTGGAATCGGCTACGCAACCGCTCGGCGCTTGCGTGCTGCTGGCTGTCGCGTAGTCATCGCCAGCACGACCCAACGGATTCATGAACGTGCGAATGAGTTGAATGCGGAATTCGGGGGCAATCACGTAGTCGGAATGGTGGCGGATCTGACGAGTGAGGCTGATGTTGCAGCACTGGTAAACGGCACGGTCGGCACGTTCGGTGCGCTTGAAGTGCTCGTCAACAATGCAGGCATGGTGACGGTTGGTAACGAACTGTTCAATGAGTCGTTGACCGCAACTTCGTTGTCGGCATGGAACGATGCGTTGGCGCGCAATCTCACCACGTGCTTTCTCGTGACGCGAGCGGTTCTCGGCAATGGTCCGTCGGGTTCGGTGATGTCCGACGGTGGTCGCATCGTGAACGTGGCCAGCACCACCGGTGCGTTGCAAGCTGGTGTTGGTGATGTTGGCTACAACGCGGCGAAGGCTGGAATGATCGGGCTCACACGTGCGGTGGCGCTGGAGGCGGCATCCCGCAACATCATGGTGAACGCGGTGGCTCCCGGTTGGATTGCCACGGGTTCACAAACCGCCACGGAAGCTGCGGCTGGGGCAGTGTCGCCCCTTGGGCGCAGTGGAACCCCGGATGAAGTTGCTGCGGTGATCGAGTTTCTTTGCAGCCCCGATGCGTCGTACGTAACGGGACAGATGTTCGTGGTGGACGGAGGAGACGCGCTTCCCGAAGATCGCAACTGGAGGCCCTAGTTGTCCGATCGTGACGCCACATTGGCTTGGCTTGCAACGGATGATGCGGTCGTTGCTGCGCGCCGATTGGTTCGTCGCTACTCACTGCAAATCGAACCCGAGGACCTCGTTTCGCAGACTCGCATCACGCTGCTGGAGCGCATGTCCCGTCGCACCGCGCCACTCGTTGGTGATGATGTGCAAAAGGCAGCAATTCGGTTCGCAGCGCGATGCATGGGCAACGTAGCCATTGACAACGCACGAAAGATGGTTCGCGATCAGCAGCAACAGGTAGAGCTCGCCAATCTGTTGCCGCAACGAGCATCAACCGAAGATCACGTGGAAGCGGCGGTGTTCATTGAACAGCTGACGTCGCGGGTGAATGAAATCGTACGTGAGGGCTCCACGTGCCCGGGTTGCCAACAAGAGGTGGTGTTTGCCGCTGCCACGGAGGTTTTGCAATTGGTACTCATCGAAGGTGCATCTGGCGACGACGCTGCACGTGACAATGCCTGGTTCGACGATGCCATCGAGTCGGTGATCGATCGTACGAGCCCGGGCTCGAGCCAGTTGGCTGCGGCACGTCGCAAACGTCGCGTGCGATGCAAACACTGTGTGATGGAGCTCCTCGGGAGTGCTCTGCGACGAATGGGATATCGACGTGGCTGACGCACTGCTCAGATTCGACCGCACGGCTGGCCGCTGGGAGTATTCCATCGGTGATATCACCACGTGGGTGAACACCGAGAGCCCAACCGCATTGCTGCAGATCGCGCGCAATGTTACGGGTCGCTCCGTCGGTTTCACGTTCGATGTCGACGTGAGTGATCCGTCGTACGCGGAGTCGGTCAACGTCATTCGCCGAGAATTCGGCGACGATATTGCGCAGCGCGTGAGCAGTGAACCGATGGACGATGTGGAGCTCCTCATTGCAACGTCGTCGAGCCTGGCTGAGACGGCGGACGGCGGTGTCGACGTCATGCGCCTGGATGCGCGTCTGCAGCGTGCGTCGAGCGACGTGGTCATCACCGACGACAGTGCGGCGGGCATCGTCACCGTCACTATGACCGTGCCATGGTGGGCACGATTTACCAAGCCGTGGGTTGCCGTGCGCCGGCGTGGCAAGCGTGACATTCTGCTGACGGGTCCGATGCGTATTCGAGGCCGCACCGCCAAGGCGACTCTGCGATACGGCATGCCGTATAGCGGATCAACGTTGACCGCCGATGTGGTGAAGGGTCCGCAGCGCAACGTTCTCAGGCTCTGGCTCACGGCGCTCGTTGCCGCGTCGATTCTCGCTGTCGGGGTGTGGCTGGGTGGATGGACCTATGGTGATCAGGATCAGCTCACGGTGCCGTCGAGACCGATTCCTGTGGTTCCTTCGGGACAATGGATCTTTGAACAGGTGGAGTTCTCGGGATCTGCTCAGTGTTTGCGTCCTGGTGACCGCTTCGAAGTCCTTGGGAGAGCGTTTGACCCTGAGTCGGGCGGACCATTGCTCTATCTCGCCGTATGGGATGAGTTCAAGAAAGCGATTCCCGCAGACCAGTTGGTTCCCGTTCCCTCACGGGTGGATTCCTCAACTCGCATCACCGCCAAGGTCCCCGATCTTTCCGCCTTTCCAGTGACACCGCGGGGCGGGGAGTGGGTAACGGTGGTCCTGCTGTCTGATCCGTCAGCCCCGGTGGCATTCGGCAACACCGTGGTTGCCTGGTGCAACTAGACCGCTAGAAGCGGCCCCCGCAAGCCACCTGAATCTCAGGTTGCGGGGCGCATGTCCCATTCTGCGGTCATGGCTCGTTGGGGTAATCAGTCCAGATACTGCCATTACCCGGAAAGGTGTAACACCATGATGAATCTGAAGAAAGTCGTCGCATCGTTACTTGCGGTGTCGCTGATGGGGTTTGTGGGAGGTTCCGCCACAAAAGCTGCCGACACATTGCCGAGAACGAACTTCCCGATGTGTTCTGAAGCTCGGAATATCTATTGCATCGAGTCGGTGACATTTATCGAAATCACTGGTGAGAAGCCGGGAGTCTGGTATCCAACTGGTACGTCGGTAATCGATGCGTCGGGCGCTGCGTCTGCCGCGGTGTTCCCAACGTTCACTGCCACTGCTGCGGTGTATCCGGGTCGTTTCTCGTACGAGGGATTTGATACCGCAATCGGCTATGACGGCGTTTACGTGAAGGTTGGGCCAGCCAACGAATTCACGGACTCAATGATGATTGCCATCGAGCCTGCTGGGCCAGGTGCGGATGGCAGGGTAGCCCGTGTGAAGGATGAGTCCACGGGTTACGTGCGCAGCCTCAATCCCGATACGTCGATGCGCGTGGTGGTTCGTCTCGGTGCGCTGATTCCCGCAATCACCGTCGCGGTGTCCAACACGGAGGAAGTTGGTAAGTCGGTCGCCAACAAGTCGATTGATGATGACGGAATCCCAGTGATTACATTCCAAGGTGCGCCAGTTCCGGTGCCGATCGCAACTTCGTCGCGTGATTGCACTGACGAAACCGGTAAGGCCGCAGCCAAGCCGTATCAGCTGTACGCCTTGGTGTCGTTCGAAAACAGCCGCGATCCGTTCGGTATTCCGGGATTGAGCGGCGACATTCTCGTATCGAGCAACGGTGCCTGCAAGCTGACAACACCAACGTGGTCGCCCGAGACGCTTTCATTCAGCTTCGTTGCGTCCGCTCCACACTTTGCTCCGGATGGCACCACGGTAAACCGTGGTTTCTATCGAGCGTTCATTCCAACCACCGATGCAGCGATGTTGTTTGGAATCTCTGATCCAAAGCAAGCCGCAACTGCGCTGGAGCTTGTGTTCGAGGAGACCGAAGGCGGTGCAGTTTCGGTAGAAAAGCGCGTGGCCGTGCAGAAGGCGAAGACTCGCAAAGTGGTCGATCCGAAGACCAAGAAAAAGATCACCGAAGTGGTTCGACCAGAGCAGATTGTCATCGCCTTTACGAACTTCGAGTACTCATCACCAAAGATGACCGTACGCGTGAAGAAGTCAAGTCTCGCCAGGTTGAAAGCAGCACAGAAACGCCTCGTGGTTCAAAATCGGGCGCTCCACAAGAAGATGAAGAGCTGACGCAAGGAGTTCCGCGGTGAGTATCACGGGAATGTTGCTACGTCGGACTTCGGCGATTGTGGTCTGGTGTGCGTTGCTGTTATTGGTGTTGCCTGGTGGTCCAGTCAGTGGCGAAGGCGTCGACCTGGACGATGGCTACGTGGGCCCCGACCACCCGGAGGTGGGATATCTCGGCGTCGAGTTCCGTCAGCAAGATAACGACGAGCAGACGTATTCGTGGCTCGGCTCTGCTGATAATCCGATTCTTGCCTGCACGGAAGTTGACGGCAACTGTTCGGCAATCCCGAAGAGCGAACTTCGATATGTGGCGATACTCCCACCGTGCGCATCGACGACTCAGAACAACTGCATCGTGCAGGTGGTGTCGGTCAACGACGATGGCTCGGAAGTCGCGGGTGTCTTCAACAGCTTCTTCCCCGATCGCGGTTGGAACGATTTCCCAGCCAATGAGGCTCGTGGATTGCCGGCAGGTGGCCCAGCGTCTCTGTGGACGTTTCCCGGAGTTTCTCATGTTGGAGGAGACCAGTTCTTTGTTCGCGTCGGTGTGTCGGGCAAGTGGGACCAGAACTCGTTCCGTTTGATGACGTTTCAGGCGAGTATCAGCGGCGTGTCACCGATTGGGCAGGCCTACTGCGAAGAGGACGAAACGGGTTTGGCGATCAAACCGCGTGGGGACGGCGAGACTGACGAAGAGTACGACGCCCGCATGGAACGATTGGAAGAAGAAGCTCAGGCTCGCGGGCAGTCGAGCAAGACCACCTGCAGTCCGCGTCGCACCTACGTGTGGGAGCCGAAAGATGGTCGCCAGCGTGGTCAGTTCGGGCTGGGAGGCGGGTCGGGAACAGATTCCGAATCGGGTAGCGATTGTCGGATGCGCGGCAACTATCAAGGCAAGGGAATCTGCATGAACCGTCGCGCGTTTGCACGGGACATGAAGTTCCGACTGGTCGTACGTCTGGCCCAAACCCCGAAAGGTTGGCTACATGGTCGAATGGCGCAGCCCGATGTTGTGTTCGCGCCACTGGCAAAACCGCTGTCGGGTGTACAGATTTCGGTAACGGGAACTTCAATATCGGTTCCTGTCGTCCAAGCGGGCATGCAGTACAACGACCTCCCCGAGCCACTCAAACGTGATTATGCCAAGGCCATTTATCAGGACGAAAACGGCAAGGAACGTTGGACCGGTTTCCGTGGTCGTGGGGGATGCTGCGCCGGGGGTCGATCTCGCCTTCCCGGTTGGGAGAACAGTATGGCGTTCAACAACTACCACAGCTATCCAGCGGCGTGGTCGGATCATGGGATTGATGAGCTGAGTGCGTGGTTGCCGCATATTGGTGACAAGGCGACGGCGAATTTGTCGACGTGGTCTGTGCGAACGTTGTCGGCAGAGGAGATGCAGGGAACCGATGAGTGCTTGACGGACGACAAGCGCATAGTCGGGTTGGTAACCACGAACGCCACGCAATATTCGGGTGGCCCGCCAAAATACAACCGTAAGACTGCAACGCTTGATTATCAGGTAGCAGCGCCGCACTATCGCTCTGGCGGCGGGAAGTTTTTCGGCATTTACGATTTGGTCATGCGCAGCGATGTTGCTCGTTGTCTCTACGGCTTTTCGAATGCGCCGTTGACCGCCTCGGTCTCGGTGGTGGATGACGAGGGAGTCACGACGGTAGGCACCCGAAACATCTCGGAGAAGGACGGTTGGATCAAGATTGCGGCGTATGGGTTCGGCTTTTCGGCTCCGACGGTGAAGGTGAAGTTCAGCCAAGGCAAGACGTCGAGTGCGGCAAAGAAGCCGTCAGCGGTTGTCAAGTCGAAGTCAATCGTGTGCACAAAAGGCAAACAGCAGCGCACGGTCACTGGCGCCAAACCCACCTGTCCCAAAGGCTGGAAGCCGAAGCCATAGGTCTCAGGCCATGTCCCACTTGACAGATTTCCTTCGTTGATTCATTCATACGAACTGGGGTGTAGTCAATGTGTGTCATTTGTCAGACGGCTTTGGCAGGTGCGGCTGCGATAACCGGTTTGCTGCCGGTTGCTACGCCGGAGCAACAGTCCGTCGCCGCAGCGTCAGTTGATCGGGTGGAGATAAGTGGCGGTCAGCGGTGTACCCGTGCTGGGCAAACTCGAACCGTTGGCGGGGTTCGCTATGGGTGTGAGCGCATAGGCAAGAAGTTGCAGTGGAGGC
>VFQT010004784.1_pt1 | contig 10881 bp, 14 predicted proteins | sample 3512381 | NCBI WGS metagenome assembly VFQT01 (sample SAMN10412376, study PRJNA504923) | tailings metagenome | isolation source: Relicate 2 Philex TSF3 active mining site | place: Philippines: Tuba, Benguet | collected 2017-08-29 | reverse complement strand
AGCGCCCCGCGCCCTCTCCGTCAGGAGCGGCGCCAACCCCACCAACGGCGGGCAACTAGGTTGGATTGCGAGGCAGCGGACATACGGGTTGAGTATCGCTGTCGGGCCAAACGGGCGTCAAGGACTAGTGCCTATATGTGATTCGATATCCACCAGCTGAGTAGACCGTAACCGGACAAACCCATCACCATCAGACCGATCGCAGTGATGGCGATCCGCGACGGCACATGCTTCGCGATCCAAGCACCAAAAGGTGCCGCGATGACACCACCGCCCAATAAAGCGATGACAAGGTCATAGCGCCGCCAATCGAACGTGAACAGAAACGTGATCGAGATTGCCAAAGTCACGAAAAACTCGGCGGCATTCGACGTCCCAATCGCATACCGAGGTGACACACCGCGCGCGATCAAGGTTGGCGTTGTCACCATCCCCCATCCACCGCCACCGATGGCATCGAGAAAGCCCGCGGCTCCGCCGAGCGCGTGACTCGGTGCTCGCGCGAGCTCCGGCTCAGCGCGACGCGAGGCCCGACGCAGCAGCAACACGCCCATGACGAGAAGGTAAGCAAAGACGAACGGCCGCAAAACGTTGCCATCGACAGAGCTCAACAAGTAGGCACCGAGCGCACCACCCACCATCCCCGGCAGCACGAGCTTGATAAAGATGCTTCGATCGAGATTCCGAAACCACGCATGCGACAGACCCGAGGCGCCCGTAGTCACGACCTCGGCAGCGTGGACGGTGGCACTGACAAATGCCGGTGGGTGCCCCATCGTTGTGAGAAACGCGCTCGCGGATACGCCATAGGCCATCCCCATAGCACCGTCGATCAGCTGAGCGACGAAACCAACGAGCACCAGTGGCCAGAATTCCGGTGAAAGCGTATCCACGAGTGCATCGTACCGTAACGTGTTCCCTATAATCGGGCGTATGAACAACAAGCCCTTTCGCCCTTTGGGCGCCTTCTCTGGTCTGCTGGCTCTTGGCATTCTCGGTTGTAGCGGTGGCGGCAGCGCCATCGATGAACCGCGCGATGGCCTTTGGCGCGCCGTGTTGCAAGTGCCTGGCGGCGATCTGCCTTTCGGCTTGGAGTTTGCGACCGAGCAAGGTCGTCGCCACGCCGTACTCATCAACGGTGACGATCGAGTACGTATCGACGAAATCAAAATCGACGGCGAGCGAATCACGTTGCGCATGCCGGGATACGAAAACCGTATCGAAGCTTCGTTCAAAGAAGATTCGATGGAAGGCACGCTCACGATGATCAAGAGCGGCGGCAAACCGCAGATCATCCCGTTGACCGCTCGTTACGGCGAACAATGGCGTTTCACCGCTCCGCAAGATTCTCCCGTTGCCCCGGCGGTAAACCTTTCAGGTCGATGGGCATGGCAATTCGTGGATGGCGACAAAAGCTATCCGGCAGTGGCAGAGTTCAAACAAGTCGACGCTATCGTCACCGGTACGGTGATGACACCGACGGGAGATCATCGTTTCATAGCCGGTGAATTGCGCGGCACCCGATTGCGCTTGTCTAAATTCGACGGCGGACATGTGTTTCTCTATGAAGCCATGGTGAAAGACGATGGCTCACTCGATGGTCAGTTCTGGTCGGGTACGGCGCACACGGAAACCTTCACGGGCAAGCGCGACGAGACCGCCTCGCTAGGTGACGCGGCTAATAAAACCGCTTTGGTCGCCGGCGCAGAGAAATTGAATTTCACTTTTCCGGACCTTGGCGGAAGCTCAATTTCTCTGAGCAACTCGTTCTTCCAGGGCAAAGTCATCGTTGTTGCATTGGCCGGAAGTTGGTGCCCGAATTGCCACGACGAAGCGGCTTTTCTCGCTGATCTGCACCGACGCAAGCGCTCGCAGGGCTTTGAAGTCGTCTCGCTGATGTTCGAACAGTTTGGCGATTTCCCGCAGGCGGCCGAAGCCGTCTACCGATTCCGTGATCGCTACAAAATCGAATACACCACGCTGATTGCTGGCATCTCGGACAAAGACGATGCCGCCACGAAGCTGCCGCAACTGAACGGAGTCTTCGCATTCCCGACCACCATCTTCGTTGATCGCAGTGGCAAGGTGCGCAAGATCCACACCGGTTTCTCAGGCCCTGCGACCGGAGTGCATTACGAAAAACTCGTCGACGACTTCGAGAAGACCGTCGACACGCTGCTTGCCGAATCGGCGCCGCCCCGGGCCTGAGGAGTCAGTCATGCCTTCTTTCGACGTCGTCTCGGAAATTGATCGTCACGAATTGGCAAACGCCATCGATCAGGCCAACCGCGAGCTGTCGCAACGCTTCGACTTCAAAGACACCGGCTGCAAATACGAATTCAAGGAAAAAGAATTCGTGGTGCAGATGAAGGCGCAGGTGGAGTTCCAACTCAAGCAGATGTTGGACATTCTCAAGCTGAAACTGACCAAACGCGGCATCGATGTCTCGTGTATCGACTTGAAGGATGCCCAAACGAATCTGGCCGAAGCCAAGCAAGACGTGGCGCTACGCCATGGCATTGATCAGGAGTGCGGCAAGAAGATCGTCAAGCTGCTCAAAGAATCCAAGCTGAAAGTCCAAGGCGCCATCCACGGCGACAAGGTACGCGTCACAGGCAAGCAGCGAGATGATCTGCAGGACGCGATCGCTCTATTGCGCAAACAGGAATTCGATCGGCCGCTGTCGTACGACAACTTCAGGGACTGACGTCAGCGTCACGAGTCGAGTTGATCGAGTAACTGCCGGAAGTCGCCCAAAATTCGAATCGCTTCGGGCGTCACACTGACGAGCTTTTCGCGGCCGTCACTGCTCTTGCCGCCCTCGACTTTCAGCAGCGCCAACGTCGAGAGCCGATGCACTAGTTTCTTGCAGGCGCTCTCGCCACCGAAGCCATACAAACGGAACAGCAAGACCAGATCACCTACCGTCAATGGTCCATGTCTGGCGGCCAGAAGCAGCGCAGGAACATGCGCAACGTTTTTCATCGGTTGTGGGAAGGGTGACTTCCGCATTGTCGAACCATGGTAAAAAAACCCGGCGTATTCTCACACCATTAGCACCTCCATCAGTACAAAGAAATCGCTCTTTCTTTTCTAGAAAAACTAGATATCAAATATCGATTCTTTTTCAGGATCGACTTCGATTCCAGTAAAAGTACAGCGGCACACCGAGCAAGATCACACCGATGCCGAGCAACGCCTGCTTCGGCGTGGCCACGAGGGCGCTGACCAACAAAGCCGCTGAAACGAGCACGAATACGATCGGCGTGAACGGATAACCCCAGGTCTTGAACGGGCGCGGCAGATCGGGCTCGATCCGTCGGAACAGGATGACCGCCGCGGCACTCAAGGCGTAGAACAGACAGGAGGCGAACACCACCGAGTCGGTCAACGTGTCGTAGGTACCCGAGAGCGTGAGCACACTGGCCCAGCCTGCTTGGGCGAGTACCGCATTGACCGGCACCCGAGTGCGCTCAGATACCTTGGCCAAAGGCTTGAAAAACAGGCCATCGCTTGCCATCGCGTAGGGAACGCGCGAGTTGGCGAGCACCGACGCATGCAGTGAGCCCAAGGACGAGAGCATCAGCGCTGCAGCCATGAAGGTCACGGCAGCAGGCCCCGCAAATGTTTTCAACACCTCGGTCGCGACAGACGAAGTCGCCGAAACGCTGGCGATCTCCTGCGGCGAGAGGACGTAGAAGTAGGCGGCATTGACACCGACATAGAGCGCGATCACCAGCAGGGTTCCCCAGATGAACATGCGTGGCAGATTGCGCTGCGGATCTTTCACCTCACCGCACAGTGGCGCGACATTGTTCCAACCGTCGTAGGCCCACAAAGCGCCGAGCATGGCAGCGCCGATACCCGCAAGACCGCCCATCGCGCTCGCTTCGACACCTTCACAGCTACCACCGCTGGCCGACCCGGAGAGATGCGAGAGATCACCCTGTCCGAAAGTGAACGCACCGATACCGACCGCGAGCACAGTCAGCACCTTCATCACCGTGAGCACGGTCGCGGCGCTGCCCGTCGTTGCGACGGACGCGCAGTTAAAGAGCGTGACAAGCCACAATGCCGACAAAGCGACGACCGTGAGTCCGGTAAAAGAAATGCCGTCTCCGAACGGCAGTGTCAGCCACGCCTGATCTAGCACTCCACCGAGCGCCGCGTTCATGAAGATGGCAAAGCCCACGGCGAGCGCCGCCTGAGAACCGGTCTTCATGATCGCAAAGACGGTCCAACCGTAGAGGAAGCTCGTCGGCTTGCCGTAGGCGCGTCGCAGAAAGACGTAGTCACCGCCCGCGGCTGGCATCATCGAAGCGAGCTCGGCGTAGCAGAACGCGCCGAGCAGCGACAATAGACCCGCAGCGAGCCACACGGCCATGACGATCATCGGATCGTCGACGTTACAAGTCATGACACGCGTCTTCAAAAAAACGCCGGTACCAATGACGTTAGCTACGTTGACGGCGATGCCTGCCCACAATCCCAAACCGCGATTGAGCCCGGACATGAGCGCTTAAAACCGTAGGCCGATCTTGGTCGACGCACCGAGTGCATCGCCAGTCTTGTCGACTTCGAACGAGAGACTGCCGATGACGAGTCCAAATTGCAGTCCGGCGAACAGGCGATCCTGGGTTGGCGATAACGATTGCAGCGCGACTGCTGTCGCCGAATTGGGCGTGACATCGCCCCACACTCGCCCGATCCCCGCATACGGCGTGAACGCAAACAATCCCTTGGAGACGACGAGCTCGACGCTACGGGTCTCGAGCGCCAATTGCTCGACACCCGATAGGCGCGTGACGCCACCACGCACCGCGACCGCCGGCAACACCGGGTTACCCGCCATCAGCGCATACTGCACTTGACCACCGTAGACCAAAATATTGCTACCCGGCACTGCAGCGACGAAGGCACCGACATCGACATCGAAAGGCAGACCCTTCGATAACGACACCTTCGGGATGGGCAGGTACTCCGTGCTGCTTCCCGTCGCAACGCCCCAAGACTCGGCGTTCTCGAGTCGAACGAACGACACACCGAGACCGAGATCGAAACCGAGCGTACCGAGCGGTTCGGCAGGCGCGCTCGACTTGTAACTGAGTGCCGCCACGAGATCATTCGCGAACGACTCGAATTGGCTCGGTGACAGTTGATCGATCGCATCGATATCGTCGGCGCGAACTGACACAGTAGCGACCGCCATCAACGCAACGGCAAGGATGTGATGTATTTTTTTCATCAACGCGGCGCTCCCTTGCGCATGGGTTTGAGTTGTTCGCAAAGAGCGGGCACGACATCGATAGCCGTAGGTCCCATGCGGGTCAGTCGAACATCGACGAAATTGATCACCTGGCGTGCGGCCACTGCCTTCACCGCGGGAAACTGACTCCAGCGTTCACGCCAATCGCGCGATGTAATGGGCGGCGCGCCCATCAAGATCACGTCCGGATTACGCTTTTTGATTTCCTCGAACTCGACGATCGGTGCCGGGAAGTCGATGTCGTCAAAAATATTACGGGCGCCACAACGCAAGATCGCATCGTTCATCAAATGTCGGCTACCGACAGTGTACAGGGGTACGTCCCACATCATGAAAAAGAGCGCGGGATTGCTTGCCGTCGCTTTTGCGTCAGGGCGTTTTGGTAACGATGCAATGCGCGCCTCGACTTGCCGAGCTGCGGTTTCGGCTGCCGTCTCGGTACCGGCTAGTTGGCCGAGCCGTCTGATCGAGCCTGGCATGTCGTCGAAATTTCGCAAACTGACTTGATAGATCGGCAAGCGCAATTTCTGCAGACTCTCGAGCACGAGTTCGTGAGTCATATCACGCCAAACGACGATCACCTGCGGCTTGAGCGCCTTCAGTCGCTCGTATTTCAGTGCATTGGCATCGCCTAGCCGCTCGATTTTCTTGGCAGCTTCTGGCGCATCTGCACCGATGACTGTGCCGACGATACGATCGCCAGCACCTGCTGCAAACAATAGCTCGGTCGCACCGGGTGACAAGCTCACGATTCGAACTGGCTTTTGAGCCAAAGAAATCGTTTTGCCGGCGTCATCAGTGATCGTGATCGCGGGCGTTTGCGCCAAACCGGTAGTCGCGATTAATCCGATTGCCAATGTCATCCAGCGTAGAGGCAACTTCATCGCGATGACCTCGTTTTGTTGCTTGCCGCACATTCAGCACAGCCGCCCTCATCGACGCGTCGTGCAAGCCAAGGCACGCGCCCACCGCAGCGAGTCGCCACCCACTCTCGAACCACTCTCGGTGCGAGTGACCAAATTACATATAAAGCCGCAACGCTGACGGCGAAGATCACGACGAGGTTCTGCCACATGCGACTCAAGCTCCCATCAAAATCAGCGTGAGACGATACGTTACGAATGCAGCCAAGTAAGCCAGTGCGAACAGATAGACCGCCATCATCAACGGATGACGCCAACCGCCCGTCTCGCGCTTAACCACCGCCAAGGTCGCAAGACATTGCGGTGCGAACACATACCACGCCAACAAAGCCAGCGCCGTAGCGAGACTCCATTCAGCAGCGATCGTGGCAGCGAGCGCACCGGTGACCGCCTCCTCGCTACCTGAGAGAGCATAGACCGTGCCGAGAGCGCCTACAGCGATTTCGCGCGCCGCCAAACCCGGCACGAGCGCAATCGCGATCTGCCAGTTGAAACCGATGGGTTCGAGCACCACGGCGAGCGCCTTGCCGATCTGACCTGCAAAACTGTATTCGATCGCCGGCGCCGTAGCGCCTGGCGGCGGGGCCGGATACGTCGAGAGAAACCACAACAAAACGACCATGGCGAGAATGATGCCGCCGACACGCTCGAGAAAGATCCGGGTTCGGTCATACAAACCCACAAGCAAATTCAGCGGATTCGGCCATTGGTAATCGGGCAACTCCAGCATCAGCAAATGTTGGTCGCTCGCCCCTTGCCAACGCTTGATCACATAAGCCACGAGCAGTGCAGACATGATCCCGGCGAAATACAACGCAAACAACACGAGACCCTGCAGATTGAAGATGCCGACGTCGCGATCAGGGATGAACGCCGCGATCAAAAGTGCATAAACCGGCAGACGCGCCGAACAGGTCATCAACGGCGCCACCATGATCGTGGCGATGCGATCACGCATGCTCGGGATGGTGCGAGTCGCCATGATGCCCGGAATCGCGCAAGCGAATGACGACAGCAGTGGAATGAAGGCGCGACCGGAGAGCCCAACGCTACCCATGAGCCGATCCAACAAATAAGCCGCGCGCGGCAGATAGCCACTGTCCTCAAGCACGAGGATGAAGGCAAACAGAATCAAGATCTGCGGCAGGAAGACCACGACGCTGCCCAAACCCGCAATCACGCCATCGATCAGCAAACTGCGTAAAGCGCCATCAGGCATTTGCGTCGCCAGTAGCTCACCGAGCCTCGCGATGCCAGCGTCGATCATATCCATCGGCAAACTCGCCCAACTGAACACCGCTTGGAACACGAGGAACAAGATCGCGGCCAATGACAGCATCCCAAAGATAGGATGCAGCAATAGTCGATCGGCGGCAGCGACGGCGGCGCTACGCGCGGGCTCTTGATGATGAGCGGACTTCAAAAGTCGCGCGACCTCACGATGTGCGGCGATCACATCGAGAGCAGTCGGTTCTTGCCACTCGACTGAGTCTGGCCGCGTCCAAGTCTGCTGCTCGAGCGCGCTCACCAAGGCGTCTGCACCACCGGGCCTAGTCGCGACAGTCTCAATCACCGGAATCGCTAACTCGCGCGATAGCGCGGCAAGGTCCAACTCAAATCCCCGACGCTTGGCGATATCGCTGCGATTGATCGCGAGCACCATCGGTAGTCCGAGACGACGTGCCTCGAGCGCGAGGCGTAACGACAGCGAGAGATGCAAGGCATCGGCGACGAGCACGATCAACTCAGGGCGTGGCTCGCCAGATAGACGACCGAGTGCGACATCACGCGTGATCGCCTCATCAAGTGTCGTCGGCTTGAAGCTGTATAGACCGGGCAAGTCGAGCAACTGGTGGCGCTCGCCCTTGGCATCCGAAAAAAAACCTTCCTTGCGTTCGACCGTGACGCCCGGGTAGTTGGCCACCTTCTGGCGACTACCGGTCAAGCGGTTGAACAGAGCTGTCTTGCCACAGTTCGGCAAGCCGATTAGCGCAACTCTCATCGCACCATCACCAAATCCGCTTCTTGACGGCGCAGAGCGAAGGTCGAGCCACCGATACGTACCGCGAGCGGATCGTGCCCCGGCCACATGACCGCAACCACCTCAACGGTAGCGCCTTCGATGCAACCAATCTCCAACAAGCGGCGCGACAGTACGGTCGATTCGCTGATGACCTCGACAACGGAGCGTTCCCCGAGCGGCAAAGCCGACAGCGGGCGCAACGACGTTGACAGATTCTCATTCACAACGAGCGAGTATACGGGCCATGCGGTACCCTTGCGCCCCATGGACGGAAGCGGCGGTGGCGACAACCCTCAGGTGAATGTGTACGGCGAACCGCTCGCACCGTGCAGCCTCGCGCCCATGACCGGTTGGTTTCGAAGTGGCTGCTGTGAAACAGAATCTCGAGACACCGGATCGCACACCGTCTGCGCGGTCATGACGGCGGAGTTTCTCGACTTCTCTCGCTCGCGCGGCAACGATCTCTCCACGCCCCAGCCGGCCTACGGTTTTCCGGGCCTGAAGCCCGGCGATCGCTGGTGTCTCTGCGCGGCCCGCTGGCAGGAAGCCTTGCAGGCCGGCAAGGCGCCGAAGGTGTTGTTGAAGGCCACCCATCGGCGGGCCCTCGAGCTCATCGCGCTCGCCGATCTCAAAGCGCACGCCCTCGATCTTGTCTGAGTCCTCGCGCCGAGATGCGGCCCTGCGCGGTGCGCGGGAGCTGCTACCGCTCAGCCCCGGCATCTTCGCTTGGGGTTTGGTCACTGGCGTCGCCATGGTCAAGTCGGGTCTCAGTACGCTCGATGCGACGATCCTGAGCCTGCTCGCCTACGCGGGTAGCGCCCAATTGGCCGCGATGCCCCTGATCACGACCCTCGCCCCCCTCTGGCTAGTCACGCTGACGGCGATCATCGTGAACCTTCGGTTCGTGGTGTACACGGCCCTGCTGCGACCGCACTTCACCCACCTGTCGGCGGGTCGGCGCCTATGGCTCGGCTACATCGTCGGCGACATCATGTTCGTGCGGTTCACGAGCCTGCTCCAGCAAGAGCCGGACTACCCGCACAAGGTCGCCTATTACACCGGCGGCGCGCTCGCCAACTGGGTCATCTGGCAGGTGTCCTCACTGATCGGCATCTTCGCCGCCTCGGTCATCCCGGCCAGCTGGGGACTCGAACTCGCCGGCACCCTCGCCCTCGTGGCGCTGCTCGTCCCCCTCTGTCGCCAGTGGCCGGCGCTCGCCGGGGCGACTACCGCAGCGGTGGTCGCCGTGCTCGCCCACTCACTGCCGCTGCGCCTGGGCTTGCTCTGTGGGGTGGTCGTCGGCATCGCGGTCGCGCTCCTCGTCGACCAGCAACTTCGGCGACGCGCCAGCCCCGAACGGGCATCCTCATGACGGACCTGTTCGACACCATCGACCCCTACGTCTGGCTCGCGATCCTCGGCGTGACGGCGGCCACGTTCATCACGCGTTCAAGCTTGTTCGTACTCGGCGCGCGGGTTCAGTTTCCACCGGTGGTCGAGGCAGCGCTGCGATTTGCGCCTGCCTGCGCCCTCGCGGCGATCGTGGCTGCCGATCTCGCTTTCGTTGAGGGACAGCTGCGAATAGACGCCAGCAACCATAAATTGATCGCTGGGTGCATCGGTATCGGTATTTTTTCGCTAACTCGTAGCATTATTGGAACAATCGCGGGCGGCATGATCGCTTTTTGGCTGCTGCACTTCTGGCTGCCCATGTTGTAAGCCCGGACCTCGCGACTACGATTGCCATCAAATTGAAACAATAATCCAAAGATAAAACGTCCGTATATTCATTGACAGAATGTCAATGCCACGGCAGATTTGCCGCATGAGCTATCTCGCCGAACGCCGTCTCGAAGAAAAAGAACGCCGCCGACTAGAGATCCTCGAGGCTGCAGCCGAGGTCGCTGGCGTGGTCGGTTTCGACGCCATGACGATGGAGCAAGTCGCCCGTAAGGCGCGTCTGTCGCGCGCCCTCGTCTACGTCTATTTCAAGGACAAGCACGACCTGCTGATCGGTCTGTGCGTACGCGCACTCGAGCTGTTGCGCGAGCGGTTCACGGCGGCGGTCGCTGCCGAGACCCAAGGCTACAAGCAAGTCGAGGCCTGCGGCCGAGCCTACGTCCGCTTTGCCTCCGATCACCCCACCCTGTTCGATGCGCTCGCCCAGGTCGAGGCCCACACTCCGATCGCCGATGACCCCTCCCTGGATGTCTCTCTCAAAGCAGGAGACGAGTTGCAGAACGTCCTCGTCGAGGCCATCGAGCGCGGTAAGGCCGATGGCTCCATCCGTCTCGATGCCGGTCCGTCGGCACTCCTCGGTCTGACCCTCTGGGGTCTGATGCATGGGGTCCTGCAACTCACCCAACACAAGTCGGGCAGCCTCGAGTCAGCTGGGGTAGGTCAGGCCGAACTCATCGAACAGGGCTTCGTGTTTGCGGCCCGGGCCATCGCGAGTCCGTCGGTGCTGCGACCATGAGGGGTTCGACCCAAAGGGCCTGGGCCGGACTCGTCTCGGGACTGTGCCTAGTGATCCTCGGCGGTGCCGAAGCGTCGGCCGCTTCGGCGCCGGGGCCGACCCTAGAGGCGGCAGCGACTTTGCCGAGCCGGAGCGAACGAACCGTCGCCGAGGTTTTGGAGGGTTATGTAGCTGAGGCGCTGCGCTCGAACCT
>VFQT010004783.1_pt1 | contig 10886 bp, 7 predicted proteins | sample 3512381 | NCBI WGS metagenome assembly VFQT01 (sample SAMN10412376, study PRJNA504923) | tailings metagenome | isolation source: Relicate 2 Philex TSF3 active mining site | place: Philippines: Tuba, Benguet | collected 2017-08-29 | reverse complement strand
GTCGAACACCAGGTGGGTGGCGAGTCGGGCCTCTTCGCTGAGCGACCACGCCTCTCTTTCGAATGGCCAGCGCGAGGATAGTGGCGCCATGCAGGGACTCCCAAGTCCAGGTCTCCGAGACGACTTCGCGGCGTTCTCGGCTCGGGCGCGATTGTAGCGGTTTGCTCAGCAGTGTCGACTGCGTGACCCGAGGACTCGCATTGCACTCGAGACCGACACCCTGAACCCCAATCGAGGGCTTCCTGGATCGAACCTGGGAGTCCAGTCGACCGTACCGGGGAGTCCAGTCGATCGAACCTCAGCGGACCTCGCCAGCTCGGCGGCGACGCATCACGAAGAGCGCACCGATGGCCGCGGCAAGCCAGCTCGGGGTGGACCCGAGGCCGCAGTTGCTGTCACCGCAACCCCACGGGTCGAGGCTCGACTCGTCGACCTTCGGGGGCGAACCCTGGGCCGCAAACTCGGTGAGCGCCGCGTCGAGCCACGCGAGGTTTTCGTCGATTCGCGAATAGTAGGCTTCGCCCTGACAAGAGATATCCCCACCGATGGCTGTGCCCGCGACGACGATTTTCCCCGACGTCTCGGTCATGAGGAGCGGACCTCCCGAGTCCCCCTGGCACGGCCCGGTGAGCCCGAGACCATGAACCGCGATGCCGCCCTCGTAAACGTTGGTCACCATGACCACGCCGTAGCGTCGCTCGTGGACATCGTCGATCGGTGCGTAGCCGGCAATCTCGACCTCGTCACCGATGTAGGACACGTCGAGCCGCGTTCGGTTGACCTCGAGCGGGGTAAGTCCGGGAATGCTCGTCGCGTCATTCGCGAGGCGCAGCAACGCAAGGTCGGTCTCCCAATTCGCCCGTTGGATCTTCGAGACCTTGATGAGCCTCGGGGAAAAGGGGTCGCCAACACCGAAGCGAATTTGGCTCGGCCCCCAGTCCTCGACGCAGTGGTATGCCGTCAGCACCGCGTCGTTCCGAATGACGATTCCCGAGCAGAATGGCGCCCCCGTCGGCGACGCGAGGAATCCGATGGCGAGTTCCTGCCCCGGCGTCAATGCCGTGACCTGTGGACTCGAGGTGCCATTCGTGATGGGGGCACCCACATCGTTCAGGTCGTGCTCGAGTCCACCGTCACAGGCGATGAAACTCGCGATGAAGAGTAAGACAGGGGTTGGCGTGCGCATGCGGACCTCCGAGAGCGGGCGCTCGGTACAGCACCAGAGCCCCTGGGTCAACAGTGGGGACAATTTTCGGTCTCCCTTTGAAACCATGACTTATCTGCAGGTCAGTGCTTGGACCTGGGCCGTGTCTTGGGGTAGGGTCCCCGCGTGCCGAAGCTCATCGTGCAACTTGCGGGCGGACGATTTCGTGAGCTGGACCTCGGACGGGTGAGCAGCCTCGGGCGGCATCCGGACCAGGATATCCAGGTCATGGATCCCCTTGTATCCAAAGAACATCTCCTCATCGAACAACTCGCGGGCGAGTGGTACCTGCGAGACCTCGAGAGTCGCAACGGGACCTGGGTCAACAGCGACCGCGTCAAGGGGCGCGTCAAGCTGCAGCACAACGACCGGATCAAGGTCGGGACGACCCACCTCGTCTTCATGCACAAGAGCGAGTGGCGCGCCCCGGGCGACCACACGGTCACCATCGCGAACTCGCTCGAACCTGCGATTCAGAACTCGCTCTATCGCGAGTCGGCCGACGAGTTCCTGCCCGTCGACATCGTGCCGAGCATCGACACCCTCAAACGCGATTACGAAAAGCTCCGCCTCGCCGCGCGTCTGCACCGCGACATCGCCTTCGACGTGAAGCTCGACGTCCTCCTGCCGCGCATCCTCGAGCACCTCTTCGGTCTCTTCAAGGCCGACCGCGGGGTCATCCTCCTCAGCGAGGGCTCGAAACTCGACCCTCGCGCGGTTAAGGTCCGCGGCCAGGACGAGGCTGCCTCCATCGAGCTCTCGCAGACCATCCTCAACAAGGTGCTCGTCGAACGCAGCGCCGTCCTGACGCGCGACGCCCAGATGGACGACCGCTTCCACCTCGCGGACTCGGTCATCATCCAGGGCATCCGCTCGACCATGTGCGTGCCGCTCCTCGCGCGCGACGGCGCGGTCATTGGGGTCATCCACCTCGACTCTCTCGTTGTCGCCAATGCGTTCACCGAGCGTGACCTCGGCATGCTGCAGGCCGTCGCCATGCAGGCGGCCATCGCCATCGAGCACTCGCGCCTCGTCGAACGGACCGAGCGCGAGGCCGTCATGAGGCAGCGTCTCGAGAAGATGCTTTCGCCCAACCTCGTGAACAAGGTCGTCTCGGGAGACGTGAAGATCGAAAAGGGCGGCGAACTCCGCGACGTCGTGGTGCTGTTCACCGACATCCGCGACTTCTCCCCCATCGCCGACACCATGCCCCCGCACGAGGTCATGGGGCTCTTGAACGAGTACTTCGAGCTCCTCGTCGACGTCGTCTTCGAGTTCGACGGCACCCTCGACAAGTTCGTCGGCGACGGGCTCATGGCCCTCTGGGGCGCCCCTGTCGATGTCCCCGATGCCTGTGACAAGGCCCTTCGCTGCGCGGTCGCGATGCAGCAAACGATGATGCGCTTCAACACCTTGAGGGCGCTCGAGGGCAAGCCGGCGATAGTCATGGGCATCGGCATCGACCGCGGCGAGGCCGTCGTCGGCTACGTCGGGTCCTCGCGTACGATGGCCTACACCGCCATCGGCCGGACGGTGAACACCGCGAGCCGCCTGTGTGCCGCTGCGGCCTCAGGCGAAATCCTCGTGTCGGACGCCGTCTTCAAGAGCACCGCGGGGCTTGGCGAGGGGGCGTCTGCACAGCGTCGTGAGCCGCTCGCGCTGAAGGGCATCTCAGCGCCTGTCGTGACCTGGTCGATTACCGTGGTAGAGCCCACCATCTCGACCACGGGTGAACACCCGACGTTTGTCGCTGAGCTGCTGCAACACCTGACACCCTGAGCGTGCTGATTTTGCCGACTCAGACGCTCAGAAATACCAGCTCGCCCCCGCCATGAACTGCGGGAAGAAGAGGACGGTGTCCGGGTGGTCGCGGTCCATGGGCGTGAGGAACGACACGCCCGCGTGGAGGTCGAGTCCGATAACGGGCATGTAGGCGAGCCCGACGTCCACATGGAAACTCTCGCCGAGCTCGTAGAGGTTGTCGTAGGCCGCGATGTCGAGTCCGAGCCTGTCATCCTGCCCGAAGGGAACGAGGATGCCCGCACCGAGGAACGGGGTGAGGCAGTTTCTGAGACCGAGCCATCGGAAGCGGACGTCTGTCGCGGGATAGGCGATGCCAAACGAGACCTCGACGAGAAAGGTCTCATCGGTAAGCCAGCCGAGGGTCGCCGCGAGGAGGCCGTCGAAACCGAAGGACATCCCCATGCCGAAGCCGCGGTCCCATCGGGGTCCAGCACCCGGTCCGGGGATTTTCGGTGGTTTTGGTGCAGGGGGCTTCGCCTCGGAAAGCGGGACCTCCGACACCTTCGGACCCACAGTCACGGGGGGAGTCCCAATCGCGACAGAGGGCGGCGTGCCGTTTTTCAGGCGTGCGAGGTAGCCTGAGTCATCGAGAAGTCGCGGGTCGTAAGTCGCCGCCTCTTCCCACCGCGCGCGGGCGTTTGCCTTGGACCCCGCCTCGGAAAGACGATCGCCGAGACCAAGCAGCACCCTTCCACATCGGTCTCTGACCTCGAGGCTCATGACGCCTCGGGTCTTGAGCTCTTCGCACTTGATGGCAGCGCCCCCGAGGCGGCCCTCTGCGAGCGCGAGGTCCAGCTCGGCAACGTCGCCGACGTCGACTGGGGGGCCCACTTGCAAAGGGGGTTCTTCGGCGCGGACTCCGGAGGATAGAAGGGCCAGAGCGAGCGCAACCAGGGCTGACGCACGTATCATGCGTCCTCCCCTCGAGCGGGTGTCTCTGTGTCGAGCTCGAAGTCGAGCTGGCGCGCTAGATCGGGCTCGAAGCATCGCCGACAGCGGGGCTCGTAGGCCTCGCCTGCACCGACAAGGACCCGTGATTCGGTCGAAATGAGGCGCTGAGACCGGTTCGCGGGCTCACCGCAGCGGACACACACGGCGAGGGTCTTGGTGACGTATTCGGCGATGGCCATGATCTGCGGCATCGGCTCGAAAGGGCGGCCGAGGTAGTCCTGGTCGAGACCCGCAACGATGACCCGCTTGCCACGATTTGCGAGCTTGTCGAGGACCTCGACGATGCCCGCGTCAAAGAACTGTACTTCGTCGACACCGATGACATCGGTCCGGTCATCGACTTCGCGCAGGAGTTCGGCGGAACTTCCGACCCGCTTCGCGTCAAAGCGGTCCTGCGCGTGAGAGACAACGGCCTCTTTGTGGTAGCGGTCGTCCGTGCCAGGCTTGAAGACCTGAATGCGTTGCCTTGCGATGCGCGCGCGACGGAGGCGCCGAATCAGTTCCTCGGTCTTGCCCGAGAACATGCTGCCGCAGATCACCTCGATTTGTCCGGTCGCCCAGCGCGCGCTCATGGCGAGTCCTTAGCACCGACATCGGCCGACGTGAACCCCATCTGTCGCGCGCGCTGTTTATCCTCGCACGACCCAGTCCTCCGCGGCAGGTGTCACTCCTTGACAGCACGGAGCCAGAGGACGATCCTGTGACGAACAGTTGACATCGACCAGCCGTCGAGGCACCTTCTAACTCGGCCGGGTCGGGTCCAGAGACGAGGTTTCGTCCTATGACCTCTGCACGTCTTCAGAAAGCTCCCGTCCAAGCCAAAGCCATTGAAAACGCAGCGCCTGCGGCCGAGAAGTCGGTGTCGCGGGACTATCTGCGCGGCGCATCCTATGCCGAGGGCGCTCAGTTCCTCGCGCCTGGAGGTGGTGCTGACCTGAAGCACGAGCGGAGCCTCGGCGGAGGCGCTGGGCCGGTGCAGATGCAGAAGGCCGACACGACGCCGACCGTCGCAGTGGCTCCGAACCCGGACGGCAGCATCCCCGCGGAAGCCAACAAGGCGGCGGAGAGCTACGCGATCAAGGGTCACGCGACGGACCCCTCCGGCAAGGAGATCGTCGACCCCGAGGCCAAGGGTCGCAGCATCGCGACCGGTGTCGGCTTCGGAAATCGCAAGGACGACACCTTCCAGCCCGTCGACGAAAAAGACCCATCGAAGGGCGAGACACGCAAGAACGCTGCGGTCGACATCAACACCGTCAAGGGTGGGATCCCCGAGCCAGAGCTCGACAAGATCGAAAGCGGCACTGCGAAAGAGGTCACAGGCAAGTACGGCAGCTACGCTGGGTACGACGTCAAGAGCGGCACGGCGAAGGGCTCGTCGACCGACATCGGCGCGACCCTAGAGCACGCCGATGGCGAGACAGGGCTGAAGGTCGAGGGGCCGAACGCCTACTTCCAGAAGGGCGCATCCGCAAAGGCCTACGCGGGCCTCAAGGGGGAGAAGGAAGGCAAGTACGGCAAGGTCGACGGGAAGGCCGAGGCCTACGGCAAGGCCTACGCAGGCCTCTCGGGCAAAGCGGCGATCGACCAGGACGGCGCGTCTGCCTCGGGAGCGATCGGGGCTGGTGTCGAGGCAGGTGTCACCGCGAACGCGGACTACAAGACCCCCGGGCTCAAGGTCGCTGGGGTTGACGCCCCGCTTGACGCAGGCGTCGGTGTCGGCGGCGAGGCAAAGGTTTATGCGAAGGCCGGCGCTGGTGGCGGCGCCTACCTGACGAAGGACAAGGTCGGCCTCGCGGGCAGCGCAGGTATCGGCGCGTTCGCGGAGGCGAAGGCCAACGTTCACGGCAATGTGGGTCCGGTCGCAGGGCAGTTCGAGGTCGGCGCCCTCGCAGGCGCAGGCGCGGGCATCGAAGGCTCTATCCTCTACGAGGACGGCAAGCTCACCATCGGTGGGCGGGCCTATGCGGCGCTCGGTTACGGCGTGTCTTCCGGTGCGACCATCACCATCGACCTCAAGCAGGGCTTCCAGCTCGGAGTGGCGCTGCTGAAGAAGGGTGTAGAGCTGGGCATCAAGGGTGCCCAGGCCGCCTACCGGGCCGCGGACGCGGACGGCGACGGCAAGCTGTCACTCAACGACGCAGCGACCCACGGTGCGAACGCCATGGACGCGGGCGCGAAGGGCATCGAGCGAGGCGTCGACGGCGTCATCTCGGCGCTCGACGGCGACGGAGATGGCAAGTTCGACTTGAAGAAGGACATGGGCGCCCGCGCCAACCAGGCGAAGGACGCGATTGTCAATGCCGGCTCGAAGGCCGTCGAGAAGGGATCGGAGCTCTACAACAAGGGCAAGGAAGCCGTCGGCGGGGCGATCGACTCAGGCAAGAAGGCTGTCAACGGTGCGCTCAACAAGGCGCATGATGCGGCTGACCGCGACGGAGACAAGAAGCTCACCTTGAACGACGTCTCGGCCGGTTACGACCAGGCTAAAGAGTGGGCAGGAAAGAAGATCGACGACGCGAGCAAGTTCGTCTCGACCAAGAAGGACGAGGCCATCGCCTGGGGTGGACAGAAGCTCGACGACGCCAAGAAGGCGATGGAGGCGGTGTCCAAGTTTGCCGACCGAAACGGTGACAATCAACTTGGGCTCGATGATGTGAAGAAGGGCGCCAGCGAAGTGTACGATGCTGGTAGCAAGGCCGTCTCCTCCGGCGTCGACACCGCCAAGAAGGCGGTTGGAACTGCAGTCGAGTGGGGCGGCAAGAAGGTCGACCAGGCCAAGGACTGGGCGGCCAAGAAAGCCTCCGACGTCAAGACGGGCGTCACCGACCTTGCCAACAAGGCCTACTCAGCAGCGGACTTGGATGGTGACAAGAAGCTCGGGCTAAATGATGTCCGCGCCGGAGTCGACATGGCCAGCAAGGCCGTGTCCGAGAAGATCGCGACCACCCAGAAGCAACTGAAGGACGGCTACGACGCGGTCAGCAAGAAGCTTTCCGAAGGTTACAATGCCGCCTTTAACGCCGCCGATCTGAACAAAGACAACAAGGTCGACTCGAAGGACGCTGCCATTGCAGCCGCGCGCGCCAAGAAGGCGGCATCCGACACCTACGCGGCTGGCAAGGCCAAGGTCGAGTCGATGTACAACGCCGCGAAGCAGACGGTCGCAGCGGTCGAGAAAAAGGCAACGGAGATCAAGGCCGCCGCGTACAAGGCTGCGGACCGCGATGGCGACAACAAGCTCGGGGTGAGCGACATCAAGGCTGGCGCGTCTCAGGCCTACACTGCCGCGAAGCAGACCTACACCGAGACGAAGCAAGCGGTCGTGACAGGTGTGCAGAATGCCTACAACTCGGCCTCCGCTGCGGTGAGCCAGGCAGGGCAGACGCTCTCTTCCGGCTACACAGCCGCGTCCGAGCGCGTCAGCGGGGCCTGGAACCGGATGACCGGCTTTTTCGGGTACTGACCTCTGCCTTGACTGAACCGACCCCGGACGGAGCCCGACTCCCTCCGGGGTTTCTTTTTTGATGACACGAGAGATGCGCGTTCAGCCCGCAGGTGCCCCTGCTGGGAGAAGCAGCGCGGTCTCGAGGCCGCGCGCGGCGAGGCGGTCGACAAAGGTCCCGGGCCCTGGCCGGTCGCCCTCGAGGACGTCGCGTCTCGTCGCGATGACGTGGCGCGGGAATCGGGCGGCGATGGCCGCGCTCGCGTGTTCTCGACCTGTGCGCTCACCGAGCGCGATGCAACCGACGCGAGGCGATACGCCCGCAAATTTTACGATGGCGTCGAGCTCAGATGCGCTCGGGAGTGGGCGGCCCTCGAGGAAGATGAAAGTCTGAGATGGGGTGGCGCTGAGGAGTTGAGCCCACTGGTGAACAGGTCCGACGTCGTCGAGCCGAACGCGGACGAGACGCGGGTCGTCAGGCAGAGCCTCGGGGGCGAGCCATCCTCGGTGCGTCACGACGAGGGTCGCGTCACGCGGCATGATTTGCAGGATTTTCGTGGTGTCGGGCCCGTCCCATGCCTGAACGAGAGAGTGCACGAGCGCGAACGGGCGAAGACTCTCCCGCCAGGTCGCGCGCTCGGCGAGGCTCTGCCCATCGAGGGCTGCGAGGATGCCTTTCATGCGCTCGACAGTGTGCACCCCAATGAGCAGCTCGCGACCGTCCCGAATGAGATTGTTGGAGACGGATTCGACCGATTCACCGCGCGCGATGGCGGCGTCCGCCTCGGCGATGAGGCGCTCGAGCTCGAGGACGCGGTAATCATGGGCCTCCTCCTGGTTGAGGAGCCCCATAAGGAGGTCTCGCGCGAGGCGCTCGTTCGGCTCGTCGTCGCCTCCGATGACCGGGAAGGATCGACCGCCGTGAATTTTTGCAAACACGACCCACTGATGGCCCAGGAGACGTGCGCGACGGCGCCAGGAATCGAGGGTGAAGGGGTGATCATGGCCGCAGCCGATGGAGGGGTCGAAGACGAGCTCGAGACCGTGACCGATGAGTCTACGTCCGAGCTCGATGTCCTCGAAGACCGGGAAGCGGAAGCGTTCGTCGAAGCCGCCGCAGGCACGGACCGCGGAGGCCGGCACCGAGAGGTTGCCAGTCCAGAAGAATTGGAACGGGAGCGGCACGTTAGGTGTCGCAAGGTCGTAGGGGAAGAGGCTGCCGATCGACTCGGCGAGCGCGAGGAAGGCGGTGCGATGGACGGGCAGAAAGTCGAAGCGACCGAGCACTGCGCGCGGCTTGCGCTGCGCTGCGAGGTGGCGCTCGAGGGCATCGGGGGCAAGGACTGCATCGGCGTTGACGAAGACGAGAATGCGTCCCCGAGCCTTTCGAATACCCGTGTTCCGGGCTGCTGCGGGGCCTGCCTGTTGTTGACGCAGGACTCGAACCCGAAGCGCCGGGACTCCAGCCTCGAGCGGCTCCTGAGGCTCACCGATCGACTTCGGAATCGAGGGCTCAGAGCCGTCGTCGACGATGATGACCTCGAATCTGTCGCGTTCGAGGGTCTGCTGCCACAAACTCGAGACGAGCCCCTCGAGGGCTTTGATATGTTGGTGCGCGGCAACGATGACGGACAGATCAGGCGCCACTCTCTCGGTGGTTCTTGCGTCCGTCATGGGTGCCTCCCTCCCGGGCGAGGCGGGGCAGGTGCCTTCTCGAAGCCCGAGACCGCCTCGTCCCAAATCTTTTGCCGAAGTTGGTCCATCCGCTCGTTCGCGCGTTTGTAATTCGGGTCGAGCTCGAGGGCCGCCTTGTAGCACTGCCAGGCCTCGCCGAGGCGACCGAGGTGTTGATGGATGGAGCCGAGGTTCGTGTAGGTCACGGGGTGGGGCTCGCGGACGAGGGAGCGCTCGTACCAGGCGATGGCCGTGGCGTTGTCATCGATGACGCAGGCCGCCCGACCGAGCATGAACTCCCAGTCCCAGCCCGTCGGGTCGAGGGCGAGCCCTGCGCTGAGGTGCTCGAGGGCGACCCTCGGGAAGCCAGCGTCCAGCGCGGTCTCGCCGAGGCGATAGCGGAACTCGGAGACGAAGGGGTCGATGGCAACGCAGCGAAGCCAGAAGCGGAGGGCGCGACTGTGCTCGTTTTGTTTCTGGAGCGAGCGGGCGACCGCGACGAAATCGAGGAGGTTGTCGCCATTCTGCCGTCCCCAGACGCGCTGGGCGCCGAACTCGCGCTTCGCGTGCGGCCCAAATCGGTGAGGCGTGAGGGCGGCCGTGTGGAGGGAGTCGAGATCGTCGTTGGTGCGCAGGATGTCAAATCCGGTGACGGCCGCGAAGGCGTCGAAGACCGTGAAGTTCACGTCCTGGGCGAGGCTGTTGCCGTACTGCTGGGGGCGGCGTTCAAAGGCCCCTTCGAGGCGTTCCCGGCGAGTCGACCCGTAGTCGTTGGTGACAATGGCGCCGCCTTCGACGAGGAGCGGTTCGATGGCGCGCATGAAGTCGAGATAGTGGACCGGGTAGCCAACGGTCGCGAGCGGCAGACCGTCGGTCATCTTCGCGAGGATTTGCGCGTGGACGTCGCCTCCGACGTGAGACGCGAGGGATACCCCGGGAGGAAGGGGGCGCCAGTCGAAGTGGAGCTCGAGGTCGCGGAGCAGGTTGGCGCGGGTGGCATCTTCGAGTATCGCCGCTTCATAGGCGTCGGGACTCGCGAGAGTCGGGTCGGTCACATCGGCGCGGGACTCGATCCAGAGCGCGCTCCAGAGCGGACCATCGGGGGTTTCTCGGCGCTGGACCTGCTTCATCGGCAGGACGCAACAAAGGTAGTTCCCGATGAACATCGTCAACGCTCTTGTGAGCGTGCCACCATCGACGAGCCGGATGCGCTGCGGGTCCCGGAGGTCGTAGGTCGCTGGGATGACGCGCCCCGCATTGACGAGCGGTGCGATGCGTTCGGAGGCCATGACATCGCGGATGTTTCGCTCTGCGTAGTCGCTGATGACATATCGAACGCGGGACGCGAGCCCCGGAACAGGCGCGTTCTCGGGGGTGCCCTCGAGCTCTTCGAGGGCGGCGATGAAGTTCGCCGCGAACTGTCCTGAACCGCACCCGCCCTCGAGGACCCAGACCTCGTCGTCGGCGGCCAGGGCCCCGCTCGCCTCGAGGTCTTTGACGAGCCCGCTCAAAAACGCCGCGTGCTGCCGGGCCTGACCAAGGTTGCTCGTCGCCTGGGACGGGACCTCGCCGAGCGTCCACGCGGCTGGCCCCCTCTGCTGAAAGTAGGCGTGATGAAGCCGCCACGGGAGTCTCTCATCATAGGGAACGTAGGGCTCGACCGTCACTCGCATGCGAATCTCCTGACCGCGTCTCCTCTGGCCCGATCCCACCTTGGGGCGTCACGGGTGAAACGGTACGGCCACCCGGACATTACGCCTCAGGATCCTTTCCCCTGCAACCGTGGGCGCCTCGCGATGTGGACGTCCT
>VFQT010004782.1_pt1 | contig 10887 bp, 7 predicted proteins | sample 3512381 | NCBI WGS metagenome assembly VFQT01 (sample SAMN10412376, study PRJNA504923) | tailings metagenome | isolation source: Relicate 2 Philex TSF3 active mining site | place: Philippines: Tuba, Benguet | collected 2017-08-29 | reverse complement strand
CGCCAAAATCGTGCTGGTGAACTTCGCCAGCCCAACCGGTTTGCGTCAGATTGGTGACGCCAGCTACTACGCTACCTCGAAGTCAGGCGATGCGAAATATGGTGAAGCGGGTTCGGCCGGCTTCGGTACGGTTCGTGCCGGTGCACGTGAGCGTGCCAACGTTGACCTTACCAACGAGCTGGTTGAGTTGATTACTGCACAGCGTAACTTCCAGGCCAACGCGAAAGCGATTGAGACCAACAACACGCTGACGCAGGCGATCATCAACATCCGAAGCTAAGCCTAGCCAAAGCATAAGCGAAGCTTAAAAAGGACCCCTGAACTATGGACCGCTTAGCCTTTACCGCCATGGCGTCGATCAACGAGCGACGCCTGCTGCGTGAGCAGATGAATAACGAGCTGGCCAACGTCTCGACGGTGGGCTTTAAAAAAAGCTACGACAACGCCATGGTCGCAGTAAAGGCAAAAGGTGAGGGCTGGGATACACGTATCCAGCCCTTCATCGAAAAAATGAATGCGGTATCGCTGGAGCAGGGCTCGCTGATGGCCACCTTGAACCCGCTCGATATTGCGCTCAAAGATAAAACCGTGATGGGTGTTCAGGCCAAAGACGGTACCTTGGCATTTACCCGCCGGGGTGATTTGAAAATAGGTTCTACGGGCGTACTGGAAAATGGCTCCGGTCATCCGGTGCTGTCGGAAGATGGCACGCCGATCACGATTCCTGCCGGTTCCATCCTCACCATTACCGAAGAGGGCGATGTATACGCCAGAACGCCGGTGCAGCCGCTAATTGACCCATCGGTACTTGTGGGTCGCATCATGATGCGTGATGCCAGCGCGATCACCATGCAGCGCCGTCCCGACACCTTATTCGCACCGTATCCGCAATTTGCGACTGCCAATGGCGATTTTGCGACAGGTCCGATTCCGACGCGACTGGTACCCGGAGCGCTCGAGACCAGTAACGTCAATGTGGTTACCGCGATGGTGAAGCTGATTGATTTCTCAAGATCATTCGAAACCCAGGTGCGTACGATTAAAGAAGCAAAAGCCCTAGACGAATCCGGTGCCAGCATGCTGAGGGCACGCTAATTGCATAGCTAACGGAAAAGCGACACTCGAGAGGACAGTATGGATGCATCAATGTGGGTAGCGAAAACCGGTCTGGACGCGCAGCAGACGCGCCTGACGGTTATTTCGAACAACCTGGCCAACGTTAATACCACCGGCTTCAAGCGCGACCGCGCGATGTTTGAAGATCTGCTGTACCAGAACGTACGTCAGGCGGGTGGGCAAACAGCGGCGGCGACCCAAGCCCCAACAGGCTTAATGCTGGGTACCGGTACACGTATCGTCGCTACAGAAAAAATTCACGCCCAAGGCAACATGATCAATACCCAGAACGCGCTTGATGTCGCGATTCAGGGTGAGGGCTTCTTCCAGATTCAGCAGCCTGACGGTACGTTGGCCTATACACGTGACGGTACGTTCAAGTTATCGAACACAGGTCAAGTCGTCACCAACCTCGGTCAGCCGCTGGTGCCTGCGATTGCGATTCCGGCAAACGCGGCATCGATCACGATTGGATTAGATGGGGTGGTATCCGCCGAGTTGTATGCAGGCGGTGGAGCGCAGCAGCTGGGTCAGATTCAGATTGCGCGTTTTGTGAACCCCGCCGGTTTAACACCGCTGGGCGACAACCTCTACAAAGAAACGATTGCATCCGGCGCTGCAGTGGTGCTGAACCCGAACACCGCTCCAGCCGGTCAGCTTCGTCAAGGCATGCTCGAAGCCTCGAACGTGAACGTGGTGGAAGAAATGGTCAACATGATCGAGACCCAGCGCGCGTACGAAGTGAACTCGAAAGCGATCTCGGCAGCAGACGGCATGCTGCGCTTCTTGAACAACAACCTGTAATAGCGCTGGCCTGAGAGCGGCCTGGAGAAAAAAATGAAACAATTAGAGCCCGCCGCCATCATGTGCGCGACTTTGCTACTGGCGGCCTGTGCCAAGCCGATGCCGCTGGCACACTCGCCGGAATTTGCGCCGGTGCAGCCGGTGCCACGCGATATTAATACGCCTGCAACTGGGGCTATTTTTGCAACCGATAACACCGATCTGTGGCAGGCCAAGCGTCGAAACTATCGCGTCGGTGACATTATCACCGTCTTACTTAGTGAATCGACACAAGCGGCCAGAACTTTAAATAATGAGACCAGCCGCGAGTCAAGCACTGATGCGATACCGACGGGTATGTCGAATGCGATCGGCAATGCAGCCCCAGTACTTAACGGATTTAACGCGGGTGGAGCAAAGACTTCCAACAAAGGTACCGGTATTGCCGATCAGCGTGCTTCGCTAACTGGATCGATTGCAGTCACAGTGACTGAGGTGCAGTCTAACGGCAACCTGGTCATTCGTGGCGAGAAGCAGTTATCGCTCTCTGAAGGCGGTGAAGTAATTCAAGTCGCCGGCATTATTCGCCCCGACGATGTCAGCGCGATTAACACTGTGCAGTCACGCCGTCTGGCGAATGGGCAGATTACCTACAAAGGCGTCGGCGATCTTGCCAACTCAACGCGTGCCGGTTGGGGCATTAGCGCGCTCTATAAATACTGGCCATTCTGATGAGGGTGCCAACGATGAACGCAATGATGACGCGTTACCTATTGATACTGACTTCGGCGCTGATCGCATGTCTGGTGACGCCACCGGCCCATGCTGATCGCGTTAAAGATCTGGCCTCATTAGCTGCTGCACGAAGCAACCAGTTGGTGGGCTTCGGTATCGTGGTTGGCTTGCAAGGTACCGGTGACGGCGCTGCTGTGCCGATTACCACGCAAACCGTACGCGCCATTATGAACAAACTGGGCGTTGGTATGGATGGCCCATTAACCGATTTTGAGCGTGCTGCCGCCGCTGCAGGTCGTTTGGATGTAAAGAACGTGGCAGCAGTGATGGTAACCGCCGAATTGCCTGGTATGGCTAAGCCGGGCCAGCGTATTGATGTAAATATCGGCACGCTTGGGCAAGCATCAAGCTTGCGCGGTGGTATTTTGATTTTGACGAGCTTGCGCGGTATTGACGGTGAGGTATACGCCGTAGCGCAGGGCTCGGTAAATACGACAGGTATTGATGCAGCTGCGGCAGGCTCCAAAGTTGCGATAGGCGTACCCACTTCAGCACGTATTCCGAATGGCGCCACCATCGAGCGCCTGGTTGAAAACCCCTTTGATAAAACCGACGCAGTGATGCTGAATCTGCGCGAGCCAGATTTCACCACTACGCGCTCAATTGTCGATGCCATCAACACAACCTTTGGTGCCGGCACAGCGAGCGCAATTGACGCGGTATCGATCAGTGTGCGTGCACCGATGGATGTATCGCAGCGTGTCAGTTTTGTGAGTATGGTCGAGAACCTTGATGTGGTACCCGGTGAGGCGCCTGCACGGGTGGTGGTCAATTCACGTACTGGCACAGTCGTTATCAGCCGTAATGTCAAGGTGACGCCGGCTGCGGTATCGCACGGCACGATCTCGGTAGCAATTGCAGCAACCAACGAGGTGAGCCAACCGAATGCATTCTCGAACGGTCAGACCCAAGGCGTACAAAACGCAAATATCGCTGTCAATGAACCAAACAAACCGGCATTTCTATTTCAGGCCGGTGTGGACTTAAGGCAAATCGTCGATGCGATTAATCAGGTAGGGGCATCGCCCTCGGCATTGATCGCGATTCTGGAAGCATTAAAAAGCTCGGGCAGTTTGCGGGCTGAATTGGTAGTGATCTAAGCGAATACTATGGCTGACGCACTTGACAACCTGGGCATGGCGTCCCCGCAGTCCGCACTGGACTTCGCGGGGCTTGGCGCTTTACGCAGCAAGGCGCAGCAGCACTCTGACAAGGCGCTGCAAGAAACTGCGACGCAGTTCGAGGCAATGTTTATTCAAGAGATGCTGAAGTCGATGCGTGCCACCGTAGAAAAAAGTGACTTGCTAGGCTCGGACGTTGAAGACCAGTTCACGCAAATGTACGACCGCGAACTATCAATGGCGCTCGCCAAACGCAACACCATGGGTGTAGCCGATATGATCGTAAAAGCAGTGAAGCGCAATAATGCGCCGCCACCTGATTACGTGACTAAAGCGACGCCGATGCCGATCAATACACCGCAGCAGGGTATGCCGCTGCCGGGTGCTCAGTCATCCATGCCGTTGCAACGGCCGGAGCGGTTCAATTTAGACCGCCGCTTGGCGATTCCGGCTGCGCAGTCTAAAGGAGCAGATGAATGAGTGATCTGCTCAGTATCGGTAGCTCGGGCGTTGCCGCTTACCAGCGTGCGCTGACGACGGTCTCGAATAATATTTCTAACGTAGGTACCGAGGGCTATGTTCGGCAAGAGACACAATTGGCCGAGAACATGCCGCGCAACCAGGGGAGAGTGTATTTAGGCACCGGTGTCAATGTGGCGGGCATTAACCGCGCCTATGACCAGTTCCTGGAGCAAAACCTTCGTAACAGTACGAGCGAGCTCAACACCCAAGGCCCGATGGTCGGTTATGCCAATCGCGTCGTTGATATTATGGGTAGCGATACGGTGGGTCTGAATAATTCGCTCGATAAGTTTTTTGCAACCGCGCGTTCCCTGTCGGTAGACCCCTCATCCATTGTGCTTCGTCAGCAGTTTTTACGCGATGCCGACGGTTTGGCTGCAGGGTTTCGTGAGCTGTCGAATCAGATGACGACAGTAGATACCGAGACACGCGATGCCATTAACGCGCGCGTGGCTGATATCAACACCTTGGCATCTCAAATTGCAGTGGTGAACAAGCAGATGTCCAAACATCCGCTGGCATCGCGGCAGCCACCGGATTTACTCGATCAGCGTGATCTACTACTCACCAAGCTTTCCAGGCTGACTAAAATCAATGTCACCACCATGCAAAATGGCGCGGTAGATATTAGTGTTGGCACTATAGCCAGTGCGGGCAAGTTGGTCGTGGGCGATCGCTCGACACCGCTGATGGCAAATTTTGATGAGCGCGATTTATCGCGCGTAGCGATCATTCTTGACCCCTACGCCAAACTCCCCGAAGAAGTGGTAGGCATTAGCTCGGGTGAGCTGGGCGGTCTGATGGGCTTCCGCGAGCAAGTATTGCAACCCAGCTTCGAGGCACTCGATAACCTGGCGACCATGGTCGCTGGTGAACTGAACCAGATTCATGCCAATGGTATCGATCTTGACGGTGAAGTTGGCAAGCCGCTGTTTGCGATCGATAAGGTCATGCGCATGGACGCGGCATCGCGCACGAGTATTGCCATAGACCGTGCCTCGGCCGGCATACGGCTGGTGCTGGATGATCCTAAAAAAATCGCCGCAGGTGCCTTATTCCGCGTCATAGAAAACCCCAATAACCTGTCAGGCACCGATGCAGTCCTGACCTACCAGCCGTCGTACGCTGACCCTAGCAGGGTACGCTCGTTATCGCAGGTACTTAAAAACAACCCCAACCCGTCGGCGGGTATTAGCGCGCCCGCCGATCAGTTGCTGGGGCAAATTCCGCTCGGCGCGAGCAACTGGTCGTTATTTATGGATAACGCCACCGACAAGCAGAATATTCAAGTACTCACGCGTGATGGTCGTCATTTACTGGGTGCGCCGATTGCCGATGATGCTGCACGTCGTGCACTGCTTACCACGAATAATGGCTTTATCAAGGGTACCACCTATTCAGATACCTATCTCAATGAGACAGATGAGACCGGGTATAAACAAATGTCGATGTTCTATGGGCTGAAGTCGCTCACCGGTACGCAATACGACCAGGCGACGCAGTTTTCACTTGAGCATATGGTGGTGCCTAGCACCATCGAGCGCAAGGTATTAATTGGTCAGAATATACCCGCTGACATCAAACTGATCGAGGCTGATCGGCTCACCATTAATGGCCATTCTTTGCCTGCTTTGTATCCCACGGCACCTGCGCAGACCATACAAGCCAGTGATATCGCCGAGTGGATGAACAAGGCAATCGAGAACGATGATCCACCGGTAGCCGTGAATGCAATGACCATCACACCGGATCTGACCACGCTTGATCCAACCCAAGGTCTGTATATCAATGGTGCGGCGATTCCCCCGCAAGCGGGTCGTACATTAGCCGACCTGGCGACTCAGATTAATTCGCAATACGCCAGCGACACCAATGTGTTCGCAACGCTGAATGATGCCGGTACGGCGCTTGTACTGCGTAATGCTGAGGGCTATGGCGGTAACGATATTCATATTGGTGGTATGGATGCTGACGGTAATATCACCACACAAACGTCTTACCGCGGCAAACTGAATTTCGGTGAACTCAAAGACATCACGATTGGCTACGGTGTCAAGGGCAAAGCAGGCGATTTAGCGCCGCTTGGTCAGCCACTAGGTGAATATTTCACTGGCCTGATGCCGATTATTCCAACAGCCGCACGTATTGGTAGCACGCGCATACCTGCCGGAGTGGAATCGATTGCTGCCAACACACTTACACTCAATGGCGTCACGCTAGGCGGCATTGATTACAACCGCCCGCTAAAAGCCCCTGATCTGGTGTCTTGGCTGAATGCTACTGGTTCGACTTTAGAGCCACCCGTGGTCGTACGAGGTGTTAACCAAATTAAAGCAAGTGCTGCGCTGATTAAAGAAGGCTTGCAGGAAGATCGACCGCTTGTCGTCAATGGCGTTACCGTTACCGGTAATGGCGCTGCGGGTACATTCAATTCGACCCAGGAAATAGCAGCTGCTATCAATGGGGCGGATACGGGGAGGGTGGTTGCTACCGCCACTTCACAAAATCTGTCGCGCAAACTATCGATCAACGGTACTAATATCACGGGTTCCGGAACCAATGGTGCGTTTGCGAACCGCACCGAACTGATTACAAAAATCAATCTCGCCACTGGTACCACCGGCGTCACCGCAGCGCTCAACAACGTAACTGGTGATATCACCCTGACTAATGATAATGGCGAAGACATCATTATTGGCCCGCTGGATGATGGTAATGCCCTAGGTGTTGCCAGCGGCACGTATTCCAAGGTCTATGCCGAGATGGATAAGTTCGGCAACCTGCTGATCAGTAATGGTAGTGGTGCCGATATCTCGATCACCACCCTAACCGGTGGCCCGAATATTTTGGGTACGAGCAACGGTACCTACAGAGGTACTTTAGAAATCGGCTCAGATAAAGAAATTCGCTTCGGTTTTACTGATGAGCATGTCGAATCCGGCCCTGCTGAATTAGCAAAACTTGGGCTGCGTACCGGCATCTACATGGATGGCGCGGTACAAGAAGATTTATTAGTGTTTGTCTCCGCCGGCTCGGGCACCATTACCGGTAGCTATGACGCCAGCATGGCAGACCCGGCCACATTAAATACCCAACGTATTGATGCCCTTCGTACTGAGAAGTACGACGTTACCTTCACCTCTGAGAAGCAGTACCAGATTACCTGGCGTAATCCATCTACCGGTGTCAAGACAGTGCTAGCTGAGCGCGAGTACGACCCCACGCAGGGCATTGAGTACCGTGGGGTACACCTGATGCTGAACCGTCCCCCGGTGACCGGCGATACTTTCCTGATCGATGGGAATCAAGACGGTACAGGTAATAACCAGAACATGCTGGATATTGTTGCGCTGCAGACCAAAGGTGTTATCGGCGGTAGTGGTGGTAATGGCGGCAGCACAATTTCACAGGCCTATGAAGAGCAACTAGGCCGCGTGGGTAATTTCGCCAGCCAGGCCAAGATTGCGCAAGATGCACTGAAGGTAGTGAATGATCAAGCGATTGAAGCGCGCGATAAGGTCTCTGGTGTTTCGCTCGATAGCGAGGCAGCTGATTTGATTCGCTTTCAGCAGGCCTATCAAGCTTCTGCCAAGGCCATGCAGGTATCCGGTGACTTGTTTGATGCCATCTTGCAGGCAGCGCGCTAGTAAAAAAGTGAAGAGGGACGATAAACCATGACACAGATGTCGACCACCTTGAAGTTTGACCGAGCGATTAACCAGATCGGTGTAACGCAAGATCGCGTGTCAAAAGCGCAAATGCAAATGACCGAGGGCAAGCAGATTTTGAAGCCCAGTGATGCGCCCGATAAGTCGTCGCAAATTACCCGTCTGCGATCAGCCATAGACCGGCAAGAGAGCTACGTGGCCACCATTAAGCAGGTACGCGACAAGCTCGCTCAGCAAGAGTCAGCACTCAAGGGCGCCACCGAAGTCATGTTTCGCTTAAAAGAACTTAGCGTTCAGGCAGCCAACGATACCTACTCAGCGGCTGATCGTAAGTCAATCGCTATTGAGATCAAAGAACTTCGTAACCAAATGCTGTCTTTGGCAAATACCCAAGACATCAACGGTAATTTTATTTTTTCAGGTACACGGGTAGGCACATTAGCGTTTGCCGCCAATGAGCAGGGTAGAGTGGTGTACCAAGGCGATCAATCGATTGCCTCTGCAGATATTGCTGACCAAAATGTGGCCGATACCAACCGGCCCGGTACCCGCCCTTTCGACAAAATTGTGCGCACTGACGATAGCGGCAAGCAGTTTGGGGTGGGCTTCTTTGAGTCCATTGACGACCTGATCAATGGTCTGAATACCAACAATATAAAGACGGTACAGCGCGCAGTGGGTGAAATGGCCACCATGCAGCAGGGGCTGTCTGACAGTCTCGCTTCAATTGGCGCCACCGATAACAAGCTCGAGAACCAGCAGGCTATCGCCGACGAAAACCTGCTGCGTATGAAGACATTATTGTCAGATGAAGAAGATGTGGACTTTACCGAGACTATTACGCAGATGAACAAGGACATGCTATCGCTGCAAGCAGGGCAGACCGCATTTGCGAAGATATCTGAATTGAATTTATTTAATTACATACGCTGATTAACTCAAGCTTTTTGAACACACGCCGATTCTAAATACTGATACGGCGGCAAAGCCCCGGTAACTGCCATGGCCACTAGTTCTGTTAGCAGCACCAGCAGCACCTCAACCGCCGCCGATATACAGGCGGCGAACAAGGCCGCTGCTCAAAGACTTCTCACCTCGCTGAGCGCAGGCTCGGGCGTAGACGTGGCATCGCTCGCGCAAAATTTGGTCGACGCCGAGCGCGTCCCAAAAGAAAACGCGATCAACGCGAAGATTTCTAAAAACGACAATAAGATCAGCGGCCTCGCCGCGGTCAAGTTCATGCTGGACGAGTTCAAGACCCGGCTCTCTGAAATCAAAGACAAATCCAGCTATAACTCGCTGACTGCTTCGAACAGTAATACCAGCGCACTGAATATTACGGCTTCCAATGCCGCTACTGCCGGAAGCTACAGCGTCAATATCAGCTCGCTGGCCAAGCCGCAGCGCAGTATTTCAAGTACCGGCTTTGCTTCGGCGACTTCGCCTATTAATGGCGGTCTGCCTTTCGATCTTACACTGGGCTCCAGCAGGGCAGGGGTATCGACCGGTACCACCACCAACCTGCCGGTACATATCGCCCGCATACAGGCACCGAGCTTCGGGACAACGCCGGCAGTGACTGACTTCACCGAGTTCAAGGTAACGGTAGCCGGTGTCGCCCAAACTTTCACGCCCAACCCGGCCAGCGCTACGCTCGCGGATCTGGCGGCTGATCTGAACACTCAGCTAAACGCCTATGACAACACGCTGAGCGTGACGGTCGATAGTGGCAATCTTGTCATCAGCAGTACCGACCTCAGCAAGCGGATCTCTGGCGTGTCGCTGACAGCAGACCCAACAGCTTCAGGTGTGGATGACGGTACCCCGGTGAACCCGCCATTCCCGACTTTTATGGCTTCGATGTCGGGTGTGAGCTTTGGTACTAATGCATCAACCACTGACTTTAAAAATTTCTCGCTGACGGTCGATGGTAAGGTACTGAATTTAAAGCCAGCGCCACCCGACACTACCTTAACCGCACTGGCTGCAGATATACAAAAGCAGCTACGCGGGGTGGATGGTACTGATGAGTTAACCGTTACGGTATCGGGTACCTCGCTGCAGTTTTCTTCGACCAACACTGCGCGCAAACTGACCAACCCGACGCTGTCGCAATCCACCACGATTAAATTAGACACCGGTGCCAGCGTGGGTACGCCATTGGGTACAGGTAATAGCATCAGTAACATCAGCTTTGGCAACCCGCCGCAGGCAACCGATTTCAAATCGTTTACCGTAAAAATTGGTGAGACCACGCGCACCATTATTCCCGCGCCCGATGCGCCGAACGTAGCGGCATTAGCCGCGGATATTCAAAAGCGCTTGCGTATCGTCGAGCGTAACGACGATATCGTAGTGACTGCCAATGGTTCGGGCATCAGTATCAGCTCAGTCAGCGGTAAACAGATCACCCAAGCCGCGCTCACACGACAGAACTATGGCGATACCCCCGAGGGAATGGTCGCTGCCATTAATGACGCCAATGCTGGTGTCAAGGCAGAGCTGATTAACGACGGCTCGGCGGGGGCACCCTACAAGATTATGGTGACTGGTGCCACCGGCGCCTCGGAGACGTTTTCACTAACTTCGGCCGGCGGACTCGTGAGCTTTGCCACCGGCGCCGAGAACCAGGCCAGTGACGCACAGCTGACGGTAAATGGTATTAGCTACACCCGCAAGTCGAATACGCTATCCGATGTTATTAGTGGCACTACGCTCGAGTTGCGGTCTACCACGCTGACACCAGCGAGCATCGTCCTTACTCAGGATACCTCCGCCGTAAAAGAAAAGCTCAAAGCACTCGTCGTGGCCTATAACGATGTCGACAACATCGTCAAAGAAACCACTGACCCTGAATCCACCCTCGAGACCTACGGTAAAAC
>VFQT010004781.1_pt1 | contig 10887 bp, 8 predicted proteins | sample 3512381 | NCBI WGS metagenome assembly VFQT01 (sample SAMN10412376, study PRJNA504923) | tailings metagenome | isolation source: Relicate 2 Philex TSF3 active mining site | place: Philippines: Tuba, Benguet | collected 2017-08-29 | reverse complement strand
GTTCATCGTGCTGGCCTTCGCCGGTAACGGCATCCTGAGGTTGCAGAATGCGCTGGCGGTGATCCTGGGGGCGAATATAGGAACAACATTGTCCAACTGGCTGATTGCGACCCTGGGATTTTCATTCCGCATTGACCTGCTGTGGCTGCCCGTCATGGGCATTTCGGGAACGGCACTTTTCATTTTTCAGCAAAGGAAGGGGGTCGTGGCCCTTTGTCATTTCTTTTTGGGGATGAGTTTCCTGTTCATTGCCCTCGATTTCATGAAGAGCGGCATGATGGGTGTGGTCGAATCCGTAGATCTGTCGAGACTTTCGAGTGCGCCCATGTTCATCTTCGTCATGGTCGGCTTTTTGATCACCTTCCTGATCCAAAGCAGTACGGCAACGATGGCGATCACCCTGAGTGCCTTGTATTCACATGCCATTCCATTCAATGCGGCAGTCGCTATCATCATCGGTTCCGAGTTGGGCACTTCCCTGAAGTTGATGCTGGCTTCTGTGCAGGGAACCTCCGATAAAAAACGATTGGCTGCCGGGAACATTATCCTGAATCTGGCCACTACACTGATTGCCTATGTATTCATGATGCCGTTGATACGACTGGTCCGCGATGTCTTTGGGATCGACAATCCATTACAAGCGCTGGTGGTATTTCAATTGGTGATCAACACAGCGGCGACCTTACTTTGCCTTCCATTCCTGACCAGATTGTCTGATTGGTTGCGCCGGCGGTATCAAGAGCATAATCACCGTACAACGATATACATAGGCCATATCGTCCCTTCAATCTCCAGTTTGGCGCTGGAGTTATTCCGATTGGAGGTAGAGTATTTCGTAAAGCGGGTGATGGTATACAGTGCCGCAGAGTTCAGGGTAGACGAGGCATTCCACGCACTGGAACACTTGTTTACAGAACAGGAATGGCTCAGGGAAAAGTCACTGAACCATACGCATGTCCGATACCTCGAGATCAGGACCGCTCAAGGCGAATTGATCGAATACTTTGCCGGTCTTCAAAAAGCCGGGATGGGGAAGGCAGATCTGGAAGAAAGTGCCAGACTAATGCGATCCGTTCAGGAAGCCATGCATGCTGCGAAAGGTTTCAAGGATATCGCGCACAACAAGAACGAGCTCCTTCAATCAGGGAATGACCTGAAATATGACCAGTTCAATTTCTTTAGTGATCTGGTCCTGAAGAATTTAAAGAGATTGGAGATTTTTTTCCGAGAACGAAAGCAAGCCGGGGCTGCTAAAACTCTCCGGCGAAATATGGACGACATGCGACAGGATTACACGAATTGCCTCGAGCACATCTACCAGATTGCCGGAAAGGAGGCGTTACCTGAACCTGATATATCCACACTCCAGAATCTGAACCGCGAATTGTATTCAGCTCACCGGGCCATCACGCTGGCCATTGCTCATCTATCGATGAACGGGGAATATTCAGATGAAAGAACCCCGGATCTACCGGTTGATTGATGCTTTACCGGCCGGATCAGTCCAGACCGAACAAGCCCCGATTCAACAATTGCAGGGTCTCTTTTTTCTGACTTCCGTCTATCAGCATGGAAATGTTGTGGTTGCTTCCTCCGTAGCTCACCATCCGAACCTGGACCGGTGTCAATGCGCCAAAGAGTTTTGCCAGGATATCCCTCGTCTGTGCAAGCTCATTTCCGACGATGGCGATGATGGTCTGGTCCCTGGTGACTTCGAGCTCACCGAATGGATCAAGTTCCCGTATGATGGCCTCCAGATTAGCCGGATTGTCGATGGTGAGGGAAACCGCGACCTCTGAAGTGGTGATCATGTCGATGGGTGTCCGATATTTTTCGAACACTTCGAAGATCTTACGAAGGAAACCGTAGGCCAGCAACATCCTGCTGCTCTTGATCCTCACCTCGATGATCCCATCCTTTGCAGCAATGGCTTTAACGCCCTGGGATCCGGCCTCTTCGACAATGAGGGTTCCTTTGGCTTCAGGTTGCATGGTGTTGAGGAGCCTGACCGGCACCTTGAACTGCTGAGCGGGCCAGATCGAGGCGGGGTGCAGGATCTTGGCACCAAAATATGCCAGCTCGGCAGCCTCATCGAAACTGAGCTGGTCGATCGGGAAAGTCTTGTTGACGACGCGGGGATCGTTGTTATGCATGCCGTCGATGTCCGTCCAAATCTCGCACATATCTGCCGCGGCGGCTGCGGCGACCAGGGATGCAGTATAATCGCTTCCTCCTCGTTTGAGGTTATCCACCTCACCGCGGGCATTCCGGCATATATAGCCCTGGGTCACAAAAATGGGAACGTCGGGATATTTCGAGAGTTGCTGGTCGAGTTTTGCGCGGATATCAAGCACATGAGGTTCATCATTCGCGTCGATGCTCATAAATTCAAGGGCGGGCAGGAGTTCATGCCGGACGCCAATCTCCGCCAGATAGACAGAGAACATCTTCGTGCTCATGAGTTCTCCCTGGGCCAGAATATCCTTGCTTAGTGCGTCATTGAATGAGATCTTCAGGATGATGCGCAGGAATTCGAAGTGTTCTGCGATCAGGGTCCTGGCCTGCGCCCGGGATGCATCCTGTGTCAGCAATGCGTTGATGAAATCCTGGTAGTGTGCCTCGAGCTTATCTATGATCCCGGATGCCGTAGCTCTGTCGCCGGCCGAAAGGGCCTCCCCTATTTGTACCAGCGTATTGGTGGTACCGCTGAGTGCACTGAGGACGACGATCTTTCGCTCCTGATCACGGGTGATCAGTTGAGCGACCTGGTGCATTCTTTCGGGCTTTCCGACGGAAGTGCCGCCGAATTTCATGATCTTCATACTTGCTCGGTTTAAGGGCTTTGGCAATTAGGGGCGACCGGGACTTCGAAAATTCGGAGACCCTTTGTCAAACAACGCGGATGAGGTTGTTCACCATGGCAGGCAGCAGTTGCGAATTTACAAATTGATCCCGAATTTTTCACCGACCGATCTCAGATCCTCCCATACCACCGGCAGCAGCGGAATTCCATGCACCCTGCGTTCTGCTTCACAGATGCGTTCGGGATCTCCGGGGATGATCACACGCTCCTGCCCTGCGACGGGTCTGGCTTGTCTGAATCGGCTGATCCACAGGTCCATGTCTGATAAAAAATCGGAGGCGGGCCGAAATGCATCGATCCGCATAGCGCCCAGAAAATGCCCAAGGCCTTTGCCCGGCTGGTTTTCCGGCATGGGTACATAGGCAGGGAAAGGGGGCACCCATGGCCCGAAATTCGCCCCGCTGAACACGCCGGAGAGGATGTCCACGATCGATCCGAGTGCAAATCCCTTGTGACTGCCGTGTTCGCGGTCTCCGCCCAACGGCAGCAGGGCTCCGCCCTTTCGAAGGGTGTGGGCATCATTGACCGGTTGTCCATCGGCATCCTGGAGCCATCCGTCGGGGGTATCGAGCCCTTTACGCTGCAGGATCTCCAATTTTCCGTTGGCCGCGGTGGTGGTAGCGAAATCCGCTACAAAAGCGGGTTCCTGACCGGCCGGGATCGCGTAACAGATGGGATTGGTGCCCAGCATCCGTTCTCTGGAGAAGGTTGGAGATACAATAGCGCTGGCATTGGTCATGGCAATGCCTGTCATGCCATTTGACAGGGCCATCATCGCGTGATGTGCCGCGATCCCGAAATGATTGCTGTTACAGACACTGACCCAGCCGGTTCCGGCTGTCTTCGCCTTATCGATGGCCACTTGCATGGCCCAGGGTGCTACGACCAGTCCAAGTCCGCCATCTCCATCCACAACGGCAGTGGATGGGCTCTCATGAACGATCCTGATGGTTGGAGTGGCATTGATCCTTCCGGCCTCCCACAATCTGACATATCCTGATAACCTGGCTACCCCGTGTGAATCGATGCCGCGGAGGTCGGCTGCCACCAGGGCACGGGTCGCGGTTTCAGCATCAGCGGCCGAACAGCCCATGGCGCGGAATACAGCGGCCACGAATTGTTCCAGCACGGACAGGTTGATTCTTTCTTCCATGGCGCAAAGTTATGGGTGCAGGGCCATGCCTCATGTCCTGAAAAATAAATGCCTTAAGTTTGAAGCATGACGTTCAGATCGATGCTGGCTGTGTTGCTGATCATGCCAACGATGCTTGCTGCCCAATCCTCTTCCTCCCTATTCAGCGAAGTGACGCTGCGACGCGTGAGAGATTTGTCCCGCCAACAACTTCAGCAGAGGACCATCCTGGAAACTTTTTCTCTTCCCTTTGATCGGGAAAATGAAGCCCGTTACCAATCGGCCTTCTGGGCCATTTCGCAATTTCATTTCAAAGGACCGGAAGTCAGTGCAGGATTCCGTCAGGCGATCGCAGGGTTTCGCCTGTCGGCTGATGAAACCCGCAGGTCCTGTCTCGAAGCCCTGCATGCGGTCCGGCCAGATGAGTTCGATGCCGATCTCAGCCGGTGGATGCCCATGGAATCCAATCCCAAGGTATTCGCCATGACGGCACTTTTCCTCCATCAACGGGACAGTTCCCTTCGGACGGAGATCATGAGCCTGCTCACACGCCGATGGCCGAACCATGCCGTGCATCCGATCCTTTCAGTGCTATCCGAATACATGAACCGGTATGCCGCCTTCAGGCGCATACCAACGCCTCCGATGCCGGATCTTTTTGCCCATCAACTGACGGCCGGCACGAAGAACGTGTATTCTTTCCAGCGCTGGGATCGGGACCAGCCCGGACTTGCCGTGGTTCAGTCGGGAGATGGCAGATTCATGCGTGACAGTGCCGGGCAATTGATCGTGATCAGCCAGCTGGCCAGATCAGGGTCAAACCTGCCTTTCTTCATTACCAACGGCAACACTCCCCAGGGGATCTTCAGGATCCTGGGCACCGGCGTTTCCAGAAATCTGTACATCGGTCCGACCCCAAACGTTCAAATGCTGATGCCATATGAAGATTGGTGGTCTGCCTGGCTCCTGCCGGAAGCAACGGACAGTACCCGTCCCGAACAGGCTTACCTGACCAGGTTACCGGAAAGCTGGCGTTCGTACAGACCTATGCAGGAGGCATTCCTGGCCGGCAGGGCCGGACGGACGGAGATCATCGCACATGGCACGACGATCGATCCTGACTATTTCCAGGGCAGGCCGTTCTATCCCATCTCCCCCACCCTGGGCTGTCTCTGCGCCCGGGAGATCTGGGATCCTGCCACAGGGCGCCTGGCGGAAAGCGATCAGCAACGGTTGTCGGACACCTACGTGAATGCGTCCGGACGTGATGGATATCTGTTCGTGATCAATCTGGATGATGTCGCGCAACCTGTAAGCCGGTCTGAAGTGGAAAAACTCGTCGAAGCCTTTGAGCGGGAGCAGTTCGGACATCCCCGATGAGACTCCGACGAGCATTCATTCAGAACGGCAGATCATCCGACCCCCCGGCGTCTCCTGCCATGACGGGTGACGCACTCTTCGTCACGGATCCCTCTTCATCATCCTCCCGCTGCGCTGGGCCCAGCAACTGAATGGAGCGCACAGTGAGTGTCAATGTCGCTCCGGCCGATCCGTCGTTCCGGGTGTACGTGCGCAGATCGGGGGCTCCCTCTGCAAAAATCTGCTGCCCCTTACGCAGATAGGGCGCGATCCCGGTTTTGTCGGTCCAATAGGCACAATCGACCCAGATGGTCTTTTCCTTCATGGCCCCTTGTGCGTCCCTGAATCGCTCTGAGTGCGCCACCGTAAAATTGATGACATTCCTTCCGTTGACCTGATTGGTAATGCAATCCTTACCCAGGTGTCCGATCACTTGTGTTCTGATCATGGCATAAAATTTATGACTGCAAATTGGCCCGGGATCGAGGTGACACCAAGGTGATTTGACCGGAATGCCGGTGTACTTTTCGGCAAAAAATCAGGATATAGCTCATAAAACTTTGAGGTTAATCCCGTGAATTGGAAGTTAAACCAACATAACAGGCCTCCCGGGTAATTCGTAACTTTGCATTCAAATCATGAGCAAGCACGGAAAGGTAATGGTAGCAATGAGTGGCGGGATCGACAGTACCGTCACCGCCCTGATGTTGAAGGACATGGGATATGAAGTGGTGGGCATCACCATGAAAACATGGGACTATGCTCATTCCGGCGGCGGCGGCAAGGAGACCGGCTGCTGCAACCTGGATTCCTTCAATGATGCGCGTGCGGCCGCCGTCCAGCATGGGTTTCCACATTTCATCCTGGATATCCGGGACGAATTCGGGGATGCCGTCATCCAGGACTTCGTGGATGAATACCTGGCAGGCAGAACACCCAACCCCTGTGTGATGTGCAATACACATATCAAATGGAAGGCCCTGCTCAAAAGGGCGGATGCCATGGATTGTGCGTACATCGCCACGGGACACTATGCTAAGGTGCGGCCGCATGAAGGCCGTTATGTGATCAGTAAAGGGATCGATGAACGCAAGGACCAGAGTTATGTCCTATGGGGATTGCCGCAGGAACTCCTGTCGCGGACATTGCTTCCGCTTGGCGGATATCGGAAACCTGAGATCCGTCAAATGGCCATCGATTATGGATATCCTGAACTGGCGAAGAAGAACGAAAGCTACGAGATCTGCTTTGTGCCGGATAATGACTATCGCTCATTTCTTCGACGTAAGGTTCCCGGACTGGAAGAACAGGTCATGGGTGGACATTTCATTGACAAGCAGGGCCGGATCCTGGGTAAACACAAGGGCTATCCTTTTTACACTGTGGGACAGCGCAAGGGGCTGGACATTACGTTCGGCAAGCCGGTGTATGTCACCGAGATCATACCGGAAACCAATTCCGTAGTGCTGGGAGATGAAGAAGACCTCAATCGCAGCGAAATGCTGGTCGGCAAGGTCAATTACATCAAATACGAGCGCATACCCGATGGCATGGAAGCCACCGTAAAGATCCGATACAAAGATGCAGGTACGGCCGGTATCCTTTCATACGATGACGGCGGCAACGTGCGTGTGGACTTCCTTCAGGATGCCAAGGGCGTCGCGCCGGGTCAATCCGCCGTTTTTTACGAAGGAGATGATGTGCTTGGAGGCGGAACGATCCACCGCTACCGTTCCGGATTGTGATCCCTGCATCTGAAATTCTCCCGGCAGGATGCATAGAATCGATGGGGATCTTCGTTATAGCAGGAAGGGATAGCAGTCATCCCCAAACCTTTGATCCATGAATGACCGTCTGTCATACATCCTCCTCCTGCTGGCCATCCTGGCGACCGGTTGCCAGCGCACGGAAGAACTTGTCCCGGCCGGGACGCTGGCCGACTACCAGCCGTTCCAGATCGGAGCTTCCGTGACCTACCGGCTGGATTCCACCGTTTACATATCTAACCAATCCGTTAAGACCACGCGTACACGTGTGATCCGGCTGCATACCGATGCCATGGTGACAGATGGAGAAGGAAGGACAGCATACCGCATCATCCGATCGATACGTGATCCCCTCGATTCGAATCGCTGGATCCCCGAGCAGACCAGCCTGGCGATCCCCGGTAAAGAAACCGTGGAATGGATAGAGCAAAATCAACGATTCATCCTTATGGCCGCCCCGGTCCGCGAAAATCTGAGCTGGCGAGGCAACCGATTCATCAATACCGTGTCTGATCCCCAGCGACAATACCTGGATGGATGGAATTATACCTGGAGATCCGTCGGGTTGTCCTTCACCGCGGGAGATCGGATTTTTCCCAATACGGTGACGGTGGATCAACGCAATGACAGCGTTAATGACGGACGGGACAAGTCGCGGTATTTTTCAAGGGACATCGCCCGGGATGTGTTTGCCCGGGGAGTCGGCTTGATCTACCGCGAGCGATTGCATGAGGTCTGGCAGCCACCCAACGCATCTTCTTCCACCGGATATTACGAACCCGGAAGCTATGGGATCCGATTGACCTATCTCAGCCATAAACTTTCACCGTAATTTCATGGCATGTCCCGTTCCATGATCCCATTGATATCTCTTTTGATTTGCCTCCTGGTGAGCGATCAGGTTCATGCACAGGAACGGCATATCGTGGAACTCTCCGACAAAGGAGCCACAACCTTTGCGCTCAGCCGCCCACAGGATCTTCTGTCGGTGAGATCCCTCGACAGAAGACGCCGTCAGGGCATCTCCATCGACAGTGCCGACCTGCCAGTCTGCAGTGCCTATATCGACAGTATCCGGAACATCAGAAACGTGGTCGTCCTCAATGCCTCGAGGTGGCTGAACCAGATCGCCATCCAAACGAGTGATGTCCAGGCCCTGAAACGCATCCGAAACTTCCCATTCGTAAAGCGGGTCACCGAGGCTTCCTTCAGGGCGGTGGCCTTCCGGGATGAATCCGACTTGACAGAGGAGACCTTCACCGATGCCCCGAACAGGTCGCGGGATACCAAGGTATCTGCCCTGAACTATGGCCTGAACCGAAGCCAGATCGACATCCACAAGGGGGCTTTCCTCCATGATCTGGGATATCGGGGGCAGGGCATGATCATTGCCATGCTGGACGGCGGATATGAACGTTTCCTGACCAATCCTGCCTTTGACAGTCTGCGTCGCAATGGAAGGGTGCTGGCCACCTGGGATTTCGTCGCCGGTGAGTCATCTGTGAACGAAGACAATGCCCATGGGGCCAACTGCCTGTCGATCATGGCGGCGAACATGCCCGGAAAAATGGTCGGGACGGCTCCTGATGCGCAATTTCTGCTCTTCCGGACGGAGGATGTCGCCAGTGAATATCCGATCGAGGAACATTTCTGGGCCGTCGGCGCGGAACGGGCGGATAGCATGGGCGCCGATCTGATCAGCTCCTCCCTGGGATATACGGATTATGACGACCCTTCGATGAGCCACGAATATTCGGACATGAACGGCAAAAACACGATGGTCACCCGTGCCGCGGACATGGCAGCAGCCAGGGGGATGATCGTCTGTAACAGCGCCGGCAATGCAGGAACATCGCGTTGGAAATTCATAGGTGCTCCGGCGGATGGCGACAGTGTACTCGCCATTGGAGCCGTGGATGCAAAAGGAACGGTGGCTGCATTCTCCAGTTACGGCCCGACTGCAGACGGAAGGGTCAAGCCAGACCTGGCATCCGTAGGCGCCGGCACATTTGTAGCCCTCCCCGATGGGAGCATCGCTCAGGGCAATGGCACATCCTATGCCGCCCCGAATCTGGCGGGACTGATCGCATGTCTCTGGCAGGCCTTTCCCAACTTCAGGAATCAGGAGATCATCAACGCCCTCAGGCAAAGTGCCGACCGGTACATCTCCCCCAACGACAGAACAGGTTTCGGGATTCCGGACATGAGTGCCGCGTACAATATCCTCCTGCGGATCCGGACCTACAGAGAACAGGAAGCCTTGCTGGGCCAGGAACGTGTCCGTGCCTTTCCGGTCCCATTATCAGACCGAATGACGCTGTTGTATCGCCCCAAACAAACAGGAACAGTGACCTTCGACCTTCTGGACGCAACCGGACGCAGACTCAGACATCTGGAGATGCCAGGCGCAAACGGAGTGATGATCAGCACCAGCATCGATCAACTGGATATGCTGCCTGCCGGTATCTATCATCTGCGATATACCGAGGGATCGGAATCGGGGACGGTCAGGATCGTGAAATAAAGTGAGCGACGTACATGTTATCGGCTCGTTTGTCATAGCCTTTGATCACCCCGGCACCCAATAGCTCGAAACCTCCTGCGGACAGGATGAAATCCCGGTTATCTTCATTCTCCGCCTTGTACACGGAGCAGGTGATGTAGAGAAAATGACCGCCCGGCGCCACGCGTTGAAAGGCATTCTTTAGTACGCCGCGTTGCAAATGCTGGTATCCCCGAATATCCGACACGTCGAACATGGCCATTTCCCAGGGAGTCCGGGACCAGGTGCCTGAACCGGTACAAGGCACATCGGCGATCACCAAGTTACCTTTGATCAGATCGTCTTTACTTCGGTTATGCGTTCCCGTTAGATCCTCCTCCGCGACAGTGTATCTTCTAATGCCTGCTGCTTTGAATCTGGCATCCAGATTCCGCAGGATCGTAGCGCGTATATCCGTCGCCCGGATGCTCGCCCCGGGATAACGGTCATAGGCCAGGATCGATTTCCCACCGCTTCCGGCACAGAGGTCCAGTACGACCGGATGCGGCGGAAGGGAGGCGGGTGCCGGCATCCAATCCGCGGTGCGTTGAGAGGAAAGATCCTGTACAACGAAATCCCGATCGGGTGTCCCCAGTAATTCAAGGGAGGTTGCATTCGGAAGTCTGACAGCCGTGGCCGATTCGAAATCATGCGGGATGTTCAACTCGGTCAGGCGCCGGCGGATCTGTTCTGTCCTGCCGGGTCTCAGCCTGATGAACAGGTCCGGTTGCGTGAAATGTGACACCAGAAAGTCTTCCGCCTCCAGTCCTTCACTCAGCAGCTCCCGGCCGGGGAAAACGTCTGCCAATGAATACTCCGGCCAGATTCCAAGCACGGCGGAGGCCCGTGCCGCGTATGTATCCGAGAAAGAAGCGGGCAACTGCGGAAAGAATCCTGTAGCACTGATATCCGCCAACGGAGCCGTGAGCAGGAAGCCGGCCAGGATGCGTTCCCGAAGCGGAAATCCGGACAGGGCCTGTCCCAGTCTGAAAAACTGAAAGCAGAGTTGTGCGATCTGACGACGATCCCTGGAACCAAACTTGGGGTTCTCCCGGAAAAATTGCTTGAGATATACCGGGAAGGGCTCCTCTCCCTCATAATGTGCCAGGACCTGTTCGGCGGTACGCAGGTGCGCCTGCCAGATGATCTGATTGCGGTCTGTGGTCATATTTTAAGGAGATCAGATGCATAAAAAAGCAGGAAGCCACCCGATGGAGTGGCTTCC
>VFQT010004779.1_pt1 | contig 10890 bp, 8 predicted proteins | sample 3512381 | NCBI WGS metagenome assembly VFQT01 (sample SAMN10412376, study PRJNA504923) | tailings metagenome | isolation source: Relicate 2 Philex TSF3 active mining site | place: Philippines: Tuba, Benguet | collected 2017-08-29 | reverse complement strand
TGGTGATGGCCCTTTGGTTCTGTGAGATTAGAGCACGCGAGATGCTCAACTACGGTCAGTACGCAACGCACCACCTAAAGAATCCGTTCCTCACATCAGCTGAGAAACGTAAGCGAGTAGTAGTCAACATAGACGAGATGCTTGCTGAACAACACAAAACGTTCGTATAGGATTTACTTATGGATAAACCAATAAGCGAATACATTACTGAAGAGTATAAAGATAGAATATGGAAACAAGTCAACGACTTAATTGATGAAATCGTTTCATACCAGCCTCTATATTCTATAAGAAAAAAGATAGAACAAGATCCGTACTTTGCCATAGAACAAATGAAAAAAGTTGCTATATGGTCAATTCAAAAACATCTAGGAGACAGCAATGGCAAAGAAAAAAGAAAGCACAGCTAAAAAAGTTGGGCGTTTCGTTGCTAACGAACTTCTTGGTGTTGATGACGCTCGCCGTGCTGTAAACAAAGCACGTAAAGGCGACATTAAAGGTGCATTAAAGTCAGCTGCAGCGGGTGCCATTGAACTTGGCACAAGTGCTACTGCTGTCGGTAAAGGTGGATTACTTGCTGCTAAGGCAGGAAGTAAAATGGTTTCTAAAAAAACTGTTGAAAAAGCATCTACAGAAATTGGTTACCGTGCTGGACGCAAAGCCGCAGAAACAACTAAAGTTGCTAATGTAAGCCGTGAAGGTAAAAAGTTCAATAAGCGGGTAGAAGGTAAAGTTCAAATTAAAGGAAAGTCTGGTTCTACTTCTACAGCACCTAATGCTAAAAGCATTTCAGGAAGTACACCTAAACCAACAGCAAAACAATATGTTGGAAGAGTAGAAGCTGAAGCAAAGAAAAGAACTTCTAAAATTGTAAGTACAGCTGCAACAGCAAAAGAGGCATCAAAGCCGGTGATTAAAAAGACTCTAGGGCAAACAGCAGTTAAGTCAGCAGCACGTGGAGTTGTAGCGCAAAAAGGTATTTCAGAATACAACAAAAATAAAAAGAAGAAGTAAGGAACCCCATTGCTAACACCAAAAGAAGTTAACGAGAAGTTAGGTCGCCTGCAAACCAAATATGCAGCACGCGACCAGCGTATGCGTGACGTCCTTTCGGTGCGTCAAGGAGATCTATCAAAGGTCTACCCTTCGATGTTCTCCGAGGATTATCCTAAGCCGCTAGTTGCAAACTTTATTGACGTTGCAGCACGTGACTTAGCAGAGGCTATGGCACCACTGCCATCATTTAACTGCTCTGCATCTAATATGGTTTCTGACTCAGCACGTAAGGCTGCAGATACACGCACCCGTATTGCTAACTTCTATGTTGGCGTATCAGAGTTACAGCTTCAGATGTATGAAGGTGCTGACTGGTACAACACATACGGAATGATGGTTGGTATGGTCGAGATGGACTACGACTCAAACAACCCACGTATGCGCCTACTTAACCCTTGGGGTTGCTACCCAGAGGTAGACCGCTTTGGTCGTACTGTTTCTATGACTCAGGTAATGAATACCGATACAGAGTCTTTGGCTGCTAAGTACCCAGAATTTGCAGAACAGATTTATGGCAAGAATAATTTCCAGCCAGGTAGCCCTTATATCACTATGGTTCGCTACCACGATGCTGAACAAGACCTTATCTACTTGCCAGAGCGTAAGAACCTTACACTTGTACGTACACCTAACCCAATCGGTAAGTGCTTAGTACGCGTTGCTATCCGTCCATCTCTTGATGGTCAAGCACGCGGTCAGTTTGATGATGTGTTAGCAGTACAACTTGCTCGTGCTCGCTTTGCTATCTTGCAGATTCAAGCTGCAGAAAAGTCTATCCAAGCACCTATTGCTATTCCACAAGATGTGCAGGAACTTGCTCTTGGTCCAGATTCAATTATGCGTTCTGCTCAACCACAGAACATCCGTCGTGTAGGGCTAGAATTACCACCAGGAGTCTTCACAGAGTCAGGAGTGCTAGAACGTGAACTACGGCTTGGCGCTCGTTACCCTGAATCCCGTTCAGGACAAATCAACGCGAGTGTTATTACTGGTCGTGGTGTTCAAGAACTACAGGCTGGATTTGATACTCAAATTAAATCCGCACAGGCCCAATTCGCCAGAATGTTTAGCGATCTTATCGGCCTCTGCTTTGAAGTAGACGAGAAGTTATTTAGCAACGTACAGAAGACAATCAAGGGTTCCGAAGATGGAACACCGTATGTCTTGAAGTACACACCACGTCGTGATATTAAGGGTGAGTACGGAGTAGAAGTCCGTTACGGAATTATGTCCGGTATGGACCCATCACGTGCAATCATTGCACTTCTTCAGATGCGGTCCGACAAGTTGGTTTCACGCGACTATGTACGTCGTGAAATCCCTATGGACCTTAACGTTACGCAGGAGGAACAGCGTGTTGATATTGAAGAAATGCGTGATGCTCTTCGCGTTAGTGTTGCCCAGTACGCACAAGCGATACCTGCTCTTGCAGCGCAGGGGCAAGACCCTTCACAGATTGTCTCACGTATCGCAGAGGTTATCAAGGGTCGTCAAAAAGGATTAGCACTTGAATCAATAGTGGAGAAGGTATTTACACCTGAACCACAGCCAGAGATGGCACCAGAACTTCCAGCAGCAGGTGTGGCCCCCGCTCCTGCCTCGCAGCAACCTCCACAAGAACAAGCTGGTATGGCCCCTGCTGCTGGTCAAAAACCCGATATAGCGACACTACTAGCCGGTATTACCGGCGCAGCGTAACCGAAGGAGGTGCAAATATGAACAAGGGATCACACGCTCCAGCCCCAGTTCAACCAATCAAGGTTGACACTAAAGCAGGATCTGTAAAAGGCGGCAAAGTTGACTTCGGTTATGCCGGAACAGCTCGCAAAGGCAAGAAGGCTTAATAAGTGAAGGGTGTACGGGATGAATGCAAATAACAAAGTACCACCTCCCGTACGCCCTGCACATCTTTTAGTATTAGTAACAGAATTTGTAGCACATTTATCGAGTGCAGTAACAGAGTTTTTGGAAGCATTATTAGAATTAAGTATTTACCACGCCAATCGTAAGATTGATGAATCTCAGGCGTGGGAGCAAATGACACAAGACTTAGAGACTTTAGAGGAGGACCGATGACAACAGCGCCAATGAATCCGCTAGCAGGCGCATCAGGTCCAGGACCATACGCTGTACGTACAGATAAACTTGATATGGGTTCAACCTCATACGGTGAAGGCAAAGAAACAGCAGCTATCAAGTCTGGTGCCCCACTTGCTAAGACACCTGATACTCGACCAACACCAGCATCTGTAGTACGCGATGCTGCTATGGTAGAAGAAGTTGTTCCGCTATTTGCTCCATCACAGCGTCCTGATGAACCTATTACTGCAGGTATTGCAATGGGTGGTGGCGTAGGTCCAGAAGGACTTATGATGGCAAAGCAAACAATGAAAACTTCGGATACTTTGGCAAAAATGTTGCCATTTGATACCACAGGTGAAATCGGAATTTTATACCAACAAGCGCTAGCGCGGGGTGATTAATGTCTGAGAACTTAAATGCAGCAGCATTTGCTGCCGGTTTAAGTGATGCTGAACGTGCTGAAATTGAAGCTCTTAATAAGACTCTCGGTGTGCATAGAGAGTTAAGTAATCTTCCAGCAAATGTAGCAGCACAAGAGTTTAAGTCTAAAACACCAGCCCAACAAAACGCTCTTAAAGGAGTCGTTGGAGAAGAACCAGAGTCTCGCGGTTGGCTTGGTACAACTTGGCACTATACAGGTGGTAAGTTACTTTCAGGTCTTCAAGAATTATCCGACCTCACAACACGTGCTTATCGTGCAGTTGAGATGGCAAACGTTCTTGAAGATGCCCAAAAGGGTAACCAATACAAAGGTTTGTCTGGGCTTAAAGCAGCTTGGGATGCAGCCAATGATAAAGGCGATAAAGTCTTTGACCCAAACAGAATTGAAAAAGCACGCAAGAAGTATGGCGATGCACAGGTAAATGTAGCAACTCGTATTGCTTCAGGCGAAGGTCTTGATAAGATTATCGCTGAAGGTACTGAGGAAGAAAAGCAAGTAGCAAGAATTGCTTACAAAGGTTTTAAGACAGATGACCTTAACGCTTCAGGTTTTCAGGATGTACTAGATGCTGTTAATGCTGCTAAGTTCTCACCAGGACGTAAGATAGCCAACGCTGTTCTGCCTGAGCAGTTAGAAGGATCTGGTCTTTTCTATAAGCCAATTTCTGGAACCATTGACGCGGCATATAGAATCCTTGCTGACCCAACTCTTATTGGTGGAAAAGTAAAGCGTATAATAGACGCTAAGAAATACGCTCTTGATATCGTTATCGGTAGCAACAAAGTTGACCAAGTATTTGCAAATCCAAAGGTAGCAAACTTTTGGAATACCTACGGCGCAGAACTAGACAAGTTAAACAAGGCAAAGGCTGCAGGAAATACAGTAGAAGCAGTTGCTGCTACCAATAACCTTAAGCGCCTTGCTCCAGAATTTGGGCCTGCTGTAGTTAACTCTTTCCTTAAGGCAGATGTACCTGTTACTGATGCGTTGACTGCCAAAGCATTTTTTCAGAACGCAAAGCAAACAGAGGAAATCTTTAAGGGTTCTATAGGTCGCAAGCGTGTGTTGATGCCACGCCTTAATGTGGCTCGTCAAACTCGCGTTAACATTGCAACTACCGCCAATAAGGTATTTAACCTAGACCGTATTGGACCTAAGTTTGTTGACAATCTTTTCTTTGGTGCTCCAGCGACAGATGATGGAATTGCAGAAACTTTGATTAACGGGCAGAAAGTAATTTCTGATATTGTCAAAGCAGACGCCAAGTCTAAAGGTGTAGCACGTCTTTCGACAGCAATGATTCAAAAGCGTATTGATGGGTTTAAGCGTCGCTTTGAAAACATTCCATTCTTTGATGGAGATGTGCTTGACGTTACAGCCAAGGATGCCTCTACTAAGATTTATCAACTAGCACGTCTTACTTTGCCACAGCGTGAGTCTAAGTTAATTGCACAGGCATTTGATAATTCTCCAGTAGGTCGCAAGAAGGAAATCTTCTACGGCCTACAAGGAACCATTCTTGATATTCGTGGCGCTAGCGCTACCAAAGAAGCGCGTGAAGTTGCTCAAAAGGCTTTAGGTAAGACTAATGCTGTTTATGCGGCACGCAATGCTGACGGGTACAACCCTTCGATGCTACCTGATGGTGAGTCAATCGGTCTTATCCCATCTGACTTCTCTAACTTTGTAACTACTCTTAGCGTTAAAGATATTGACCGCCTATCTGCACGATCAGGTCTTATCCAGCGTATGTTTGGATTTGCTCACTCTGAGTGGGTAGATAAGATGACAGGTTACTGGTCATTCCTTACCCTTGCTGGTCCACGTTATGCGCTTCGTAACGCAACAGAAGATTTGCTTGTACACCTTGCTATCGGTGAATCTCCTTGGGGATTGATAAGCGGAAGAAACCTTTCTACTCGCCTGCGTACTGCTCGCCAGATGGAAAAGGGATTAACAGAATTTCAGAAGAAAGCAGCAAACCCACTAGGTGGAGTTCTGCGCTTTGTTAATAAGGCTGAAGCGGAAAACTACGCCAAGCGTATTGAAGCAGCAGCTGGTGATATCAAGACAATTCGCCAGATAACAGCAGAGGCTCTTAATGAGGGAAAGATGGCACGCTTCTATAAGCGTACTGGTATCGGCAAATTAACAAAAGAAGACCGCGAACTTCTATCGCAACAGATTTTGTACGGCGATCTTGATAACGCTTTAGCTGATGTTGTCGAAGGTGGACGCAACGCGTTTACCGGAATTGACCAATACAGCAAGACAATCGCACACACACGTAAGAATAGAGTTCGGACTGCAGAACTTAAGTACGATATGGGTGCTGGATTCCGCCGTGCTAAGGGCAAAAAAGGCTTTGAGGAAATCAAGCCAGATGTAATTAATGAAGCATCTCTTGTCTCTTGGATTATGCGTATTGGTTATTATGCCAATGACAAACTCGGTGGCATTGCTATAGCAAATCTTGCTACGACTCCAGAGGGTGAACGACAGGCCCTTATCAAGATTATGGACTGGATGAAAGCTAATCCAGAGATTATGTCTCAGGCTCGCATTGAAGAGCGTGGCATTAGCCAAGCAGAGCACGCAAAGCGCATCTATGATGCAGCAAAGCAACTGTTTGTAAAGCGTGACGGAGTTACCCTTAACGAAGACTTGTTAAGCAAGGTACGTGCTTTTGACCCAGAAACTGGTGCATATCGCATTTCAGGAGACTTAGGGTTAGATGACCTACCAACATCTAACGCAGACCTACCCGATTATATTGTTGGACCACAACTTGTATCAATATCGGACTCAGGAAACTACACAGCATCTTTGATGGAGTGGGGATGGGACTGGTTAGGTAACGCCAATGCACGTCTATCACGTGAACCTATGGTTATTGCAGAGATGGTTAAAATCCGTAAGCAGTTTAGGTCTTCAGGATTTGAAGATGCTTTTATTGCTTCCTATAAGCGTGGTGTTACAAGCGAAAAGGGTTTAGCAAAAGCTGAACTAACAGCCAAGAAGAAGTTGGCTGAGATTGCAGAAGATAGAGCACGCCTACAGGTGCTTGCTTATGTAGATAATCCTGCAGTGCAGAGCCAGTTTGCCTTCTCAATTCGCAACTTTGCACGTTTCTATCGTGCTACTGAAGACTTCTATCGCCGTTTATATCGTGGTATACGCTACAACCCGGAGTCAATCCGTCGTGCTCAACTTACTTACGAAGGTGTGACACACTCAGGTTGGGTACAAACCGACGATCAGGGCGAAGCATACTTCGTATACCCAGGAACTGAACACGTTTACAAGGCTGTTCAAGGTGTAATGACAGCGTTTGGTGTACCAGCAGAGTTTAAGGTACCAATGCCTGTTGAATTTGGCGCAAAGATTAAGATGATTACGCCATCTTTGAACCCAGAATCTATGGTTCCTACATTTGCTGGACCAGTTTCAGGCATATCGTTTAAGGTTCTAGCGAATTTGATGGACTACGCTTCTCCTGGTGCCTCAGATATTATTACACAGTACAGTCTTGGTAAGTATGCAGTAGACCAATCATTTGTATCTGCATTCTTGCCAGCACACGTCAATCGTATCTATCAAGCGATGAACAAAGATGAGCGTGATGGTCAGTATGCGTCAGCAATGCGTAAGGCTATGACATATCTTGAAGCATCAGGTCACGGATTACAGCAAAAGTTTGATGCAGATGGCAACCCAATTCCTCCTACACAGGCCGAATTAGAAAAGTACCGTCAGCGTCTTAATAATGTAGCACAGTCAATCCTTGGATTGCGTGTTGTATATGGGTTCACAGCGCCTGCTACACCTACTGTTCAGTTGAAATCTGAGATGGCTGATTGGGTACGCGAGAACGGTAAAGCAAACTTTAAGCAAGTTTGGTATGGATTGCTAGATCGTACCGGTGACTACGATATGGCTATGAAGGAATGGGTACGCCTTTTCCCAGACCAGATTCCATTTACAATCTCTGAATCAGAGCGTTCAACTGTTGCCTACTTCCGTTATGCTGAAGAGTCAGGCAAGTTTGTTGATAAGAATGAAGAACTCTTTAAGTCTTATCCACAAGGCGCAGCTTTCCTTATCCCTCACAAGAGCGGATACTCTTGGAATGCTTACAAGACTATGACTGATATGGGTCTTCGTAAGAATAAAAGAGTCGCAGACTTCTTACGTGAGGTACAAACAGCAGCAGATATGCAGACTTATTACGCTAAAAAAGATGAGTACGAAGCCAATCTTGAGGCAGTAGGTACAGACTTTGAGCGTAGCCAACTTCGTGCTGAATGGACTGATTGGTCTAAAAACTTTAAGAGTTTCCGTCCATTAGTGCAGGAAGAACTAGCACAAGGCGGAAGAAAGGCTATTGAACGTCAGCGAGCGCTTGATGACCTACAGCAAATGCTTAATGACAAGTCTGCTCGCAAGGCAGACCCAAAGACATTCGATGTGCTTAAGCAAATGAATGACCTTTATGTATCTTACAAGGAAAACTATGAGGCTCTCAGTCAGTTCTCAGGTACAAGCATCCTTCAAGATTCAGAAAAAGAAGGAACTATTATCAAGATGCGTGAACTATCTCAGTTCAATGAGAACACTTTGAGTGCTTACAACGTACTCTTTGGAAGATTACTAGGAGACTAAAGTGGCAGTAACCTTAACAGACTTTCTTAAGAATCTTTACAGTGCAGACGAAAAGACACGTCTGACTATTGCAAAAGATCTTAAAGATGCTGGTTTTCTTCGCGGGACTGCTAGCGGTAAGATAGAAGATTTTCTTGAACTTCAAAACGCAATCATTGACGCTGAAAAAGAAATCGCTCAGTTAAAACCAGTTGCTGGAGATATTGACCGACTTACTTATTACAAGATTCGTCGTACAAGTAAGGGTGCAGGTGGTGCTGAAAAGGTAGCACCTATTACAGACTACCCAGTAGTCTCTAGTGCGACAGATGCAAAGCGTTCAATCAATGCTGTATTCCAAGATTCTCTTGGTCGTGACGCTACTGCCGCTGAAATTAAAGTTCTTTACCCTGCTCTTAAGAAGGCTCAACTTGATAACCCTACCTCTTACAAAGAGACAACAATTAAGGGCAAGAAGACAAGAATCCAGTATACGGCTCTTGATACAAACCAGTTCATCCTTGACCAGATTAGCAAGACTCCTGCTCTTAAGCAGGAACTTGCAACTATCAAACAACAAGCGCCGGACCTTACAAAGCGTAATGAAGAAAAGAAGATTTACGACAAGTTAGTCAAGGATGCCAAGGGCGACCAAACTAAGATTGATTTAGCCAAGTCAAGCACGGCATATGGTCGTGGTGTTGAAAGCGCAGCTGCTGCTTTGGCTGAGTATGCAGTCTCGACTGGCGCAGATATTGCTGAAGAAGAAATACAAAGATTAGCAACTGAAGTTTATGATAAGGCTATTGAGAACGACCCAGTTCAATTACGCAACCTTGTAAGAGGCAAAATTGGCGTAACTGGTAAAGGTCAGGCTGGAGATAACTATGCAAAACTACAAGCAGTTGCCGTAGCAAATGGCCTTGATTTAGATAAAACCTTTGGAGCAAGTCTTGATGAATGGTTGCAAAATATAGATAAAGGCGAGTCTATTGATACATACAAGCGTCTAATTCGTAGCGCTGCCAAGATTGGTATGCCACAGAACGTTGCAGCATTACTTGATAATGGTGTTGACTTAGAAGCGGTGTACGCTCCATATAAGAACTTGATGTCAGCTGTGCTAGAGATTAGCCCAGAAACAATCACTCTTAATGACCCAGTATTACGTTCTGCAGTAACAGGCGATAAAGAAGTTCCACTCTATGAGTTCCAGCGTCAACTACGCAAAGACCCACGCTGGCAGTACACAAACCAAGCAAGAGAAGAAGTATCAGATGTAGCACTAAAGGTGTTGCGTGACTTTGGATTCCAGGGGTAACAATGGCATACGATCCGTTAACAGGTAGATATACACCAGACCCAACCCCGACTCCTTTTGGTCAAGCAGGGTCTAAAGACCCATTTGAAGCATTACTTGCACGATTAAATAAGAGCGCACAATCTGCTGCTAAACTTGAAGAAGTAGCGAAGGTTGCAACTAACCCTGTCAGACTATCTGCTGGAGATTTGCGTAGAGCAACTGCCGAAGATGCAGCAGTTGCTACACAAGCACGTAGAGATTTACAGCAAGCAACTCTCGCACTTGGTGCTGGTGGTGGCGGAGACAACGGTGGAGATGGTGGAGCTGCACAAGCCGAACTTCTCGCCCGTCAAGAAGCAGCACGTTTAGCAGAAGAAAAGCGTCGTGCCGGTCAGTCTGCTTTTGATTTACTTTACAGCCAGTTTGCTCAGTATGGAATGGCGGCTTTAGTAGACCCACTTAAGCAGTTTATTGAGCAAGGTCTATCTCCTGCAGAGTTCACTCTTCGCTTACGCGATACAGATGCTTACAAGAAGCGCTTTGCTGCTAACGCATCACGCATTGCTAAGGGTCTTACTGCCCTATCAGAGGCTGAGTATATCGGTCTTGAAGACCAGTATCAAAACATTATGCGTAACTACGGACTTCCATCTAGTTATTACACACGTGGAGATATGGGCCGTCAAGAAGGATTTGAAAAGTTTATCTCAAATGATGTGTCTGCAGTAGAACTAGAAGACCGCATTGCTACAGCACAGAAGCGTGTACTCAACGCAAACCCAGAAGTAACCACAGCACTTAAGCAGTTCTATCCAGATATCACTAACTCAGATATCTTGGCTTACACACTTGACCCAGAAAAGGGTCTTGAAGGTATCAAGCGCAAGATTACCGCAGCTGAAATTGGCGGTGCAGCACTTGCTGCAGGATTAGACCTAGGTAAGACCCCAGAACAAATTGCTGCATCAGAAGCAAGGGCGCGAATGCTTGCAGGTTATGGTGTCAATAAAGAACAAGCTATGACTGGATTCCAAACTGTAGCAGAAATTGCTCCACGAGGTACACAGCTTGCTGAGTTCTACAACCGCCCTACTTATGGACAAATGGAAGCAGAGCAAGAAGTATTTAATCTTGAAGGTGCGGCGGCTGCTCGAAAAAAGCGTAAAGAATTATCTGAACTAGAGAGAGCATCATTCTCTGGCGCAGCAGGTACAGCACAAGGTGCTCTCGGTAGAGAAAGAGCAATGGGCCAAGGCCAATTCTAAAGCCTGCCAACGGGACGACTGGTCCGTTGGAGCGATAACAAAACCAGTAGTAGGAGCCATACCAGATTCCCCAGTCTGATATGAGGCCTACGCAATTCAAC
>VFQT010004778.1_pt1 | contig 10892 bp, 6 predicted proteins | sample 3512381 | NCBI WGS metagenome assembly VFQT01 (sample SAMN10412376, study PRJNA504923) | tailings metagenome | isolation source: Relicate 2 Philex TSF3 active mining site | place: Philippines: Tuba, Benguet | collected 2017-08-29 | reverse complement strand
AGCCCGGCAACCAGCTGGTGTACATTTTCGTAGGCCGCTGCCAGGACGGACGCATCGAAGGGGATGTGCACCTCGGCGAATACCGCACCGCCCGCTTCACCGCCACCCGGTCGGCCAAACCCTCGCTTAAGCGTCGTTTTGTTGTACCCGGCGGTCCACCCCTCGCCACCTGATCCTTACAACCTTTTGATATGAAATCTCGTCTGTATTTAATATTGGGCCTGTCGCTGATCCTCTCGCGGGCAGCCGCGCAGCCCTACGATCTGCTGCTGAAAGGCGGGCATCTCATCGATCCTGCCCATGGCATCGACCGGGTGATGGACATCGCCATTGTAAAGGACAGCGTTGTCCGTGTCGCCCCGCAGATCCCGTCCTCGGATGCCAGAAAGACCATCGAACTCAAGGGCAAGTATGTAGCGCCCGGACTGATCGATATGCACGTGCATTTATTCCACGGCAATCACCCGGATGCCTACATCGCTGATGGATACACCAGTGTCCCGCCTGACGGGTTTACCTTCCGCAATGGCGTCACCACCGTCGTGGATGCCGGATCTTCCGGCTGGCGGAATTTTCCTCAGTTCAAAAAGCAGACGATCGACCGCTCCAGGACAAGGGTCCTGGCCCTGCTGAACATTGTGGGAAATGGGATGACCAGTCGGTTCGATGAGCAAAATACGGATGATATGAACGGCCAGCAGGCGGCGCACATGATCACCCGGTTGTATCCCGACATCATCGTGGGCATCAAGTCGGCCCACTACTGGGGCGGCTTCGAGCAGGTTGACCGGGCCGTTGCCGCCGGCCGCCTCGCCAATGTGCCGGTGATGGTGGATTTCGGCGAACATCAGCCGCCCAATTCCATCGAATCCCTGTTCTTCGACCATCTGCGGCCGGGGGACATCTTCACCCATACATTTTCTTACGGTCCTAAGAACCGGGAGACCATCGTCGATGAGGACCTGAAACTCAAGCCCTTCGTGCTCAAGGCCCAGCAGCGCGGTATCTTTTTTGATGTCGGACATGGCGGAGGTGCCTTCTCCTTCCGTCAGGCCGTCCCCGCCGCCCGTCAGGGCTTCTGGCCTGATGTCATCAGCACCGACCTGCATACCGAGAGCATGAATGCCGGCATGAAGGACCTCACCAATGTCATGTCCAAGTTCCTGAGTATGGGCATGCCGCTGAAGGACGTCATCGCCCGGGTAACTTCCAAACCAGCCGCTGTCATCCGCCGGCCCGCCCTAGGCCAGCTGGGCGTCGGCGCCGTGGCGGACATCGCTGTTTTCGAAGTACAGGAAGGCCAGTTCGGATACCTGGATGTCCGCGGCATGCGCATGGATGGCAAGCAGCGCATCCATCACCTGCTGACCATCAGGGCCGGTAAGGTCGTATGGGACCTGGAAGGACTCGCTGCAGCCGACTGGAACAGTGAGATAAAATGATACCATCATGAGCAGGGCCTGCTTCATCCTGTGGATCGGTATCCTGTGGCTTACTCACGGTCACGCACAACCGAAAAATGATGGGAAGCCCTATGAACTCATCCTCCGTGGCGCCCGCGTGATGGATCCACGATCCGGGATGGACGGGCGGTTCGATGTCGCGATCGCACAGGGGAAGGTCGCCAGGATCTCCCGCAGGATATCAGTGGACAGTGCAGTACGCACCATCGATCTGAAAGGATGCATCATTGTGCCCGGATTGATCGATCTGCACACGCATGTCTTTGCCGGATCAGCTCCCAATCGATTCGCCGACGGCCTGAGTTCCGTCAACCCCGATCAGTATTGTCCGATGAACGGTATCACTACGGTGGTGGATGCAGGTACGTCCGGCTGGCGGAACTTCGAGCAGTTTCGCCGTCAGATCATGGAGACCTCCAAGACCCGGGTGCTCGCCTTTTTGAATATCGCCGGCAGCGGTATGGTCGGCAAGCCGGCGGAAGAGGATACCGCTGACATGTCCCCGGTGCCGGCGCTGGAGATGATGCGCCGTCATCCTGATCGGATCGTCGGGGTCAAGGTCGGACACTTCGAGGGGAAGGGGCGACATATCTGGCGGATGGCCCGCCAACTGGCTGATTCGGCCGGAAGACCGATGTTCGTGGAATGTCACCTGCCAGATATCCCGCTGGCGGAACAACTCTCAGGCATGCGGCCGGGTGACATCATCACCCACAGCTTTGAGCAGGTGCGTGAGCGGGAAACCCTGCTGGATACGGCTGGCAAACCGCGCGCGGAAGTACTGACTGCCCGCGAACGGGGCATTCTGTTCGATCTGGGTCATGGTGGTGCCGGATTCTGGTACGACCAGGCCATCCCCGCCATCCGTGCCGGATTCCTGCCCAATACCCTGGGTACCGACCTGCATCGGTCGAGCATCCAGGGCAGCATGAAAAGCCTGCCGGCGGTGATGTCCAAGTGCCTGGCCATGGGTATGTCCATGATGGAGACGGTCGAACGCGCCACCTGGGGCCCTGCGAGGGCGATCGGCAGACCGGAGCTCGGACATATAACGGAGGGAGGGCTCGCTGACATTACCGTACTGTCTGTCGCAAAGGGCCGCTTTGGCTTTCCGGATGCCGGTGGACGGCGCATCCGGGGAAGCACCCGCCTGACGGCGGAACTGACGATCCGCGATGGACGGGTCATCTGGGACCTTCAGGGCAGAATGGCGGAGGATTGGATGAAGTAAAGCATGATTCAACACCCTCAACTCATATTCGGATGAAACAACTTTCGATCGCGCTGCTGTCTGTCCTTATCCTGGCTGCAGCCTGCAACGACAAGTCCCCACGGGGTGACGCCGATAACGGCGGACTCTTTCTGCCGGACGGTTTTGAAGCCCTGGTCGTGGCAGACAGTTGCGGTCCGGCCCGGCATCTGGCCGTCAACGCCAATGGCGACGTGTATGTCAAACTCCGCATCAATAAAGGAGATTCCGGCAATGTGGCCATGCGGGACATCGATGGTGACGGACGAGCCGACAGCATCGTACGGTTCGGCAATTATCCCAACGATGGCAGCCTGGCCACCGAGATGCGGATCCATCAAGGATACCTCTACTACAGTTCGGAGAAGGTCCTTTACCGCCAGCGACTCGTTCCCGGAGAACTGATCCCGACAAGCCCCGTAGAAACCGTGCTCACCGACGACCATCCGCATGGCTCCCACTGGCATATCACCAAGCCCGTCGCCTTTGATGACCGCGGGAATATGTACGTCCCCTTCGGAGCCCCGTCGAATGCCTGTTCCGATATTTCCGTGACACCCGGCGGTACCCCCCGTTCGCCGGGGCTGATGCCCTGCCCGGAGCGGGAACTGCATGGGGGCATCTGGAAATTCCCGGCCGGCAAGACGGGCATGACCCAGCGCGACGGGGTGAGACATGCCACCGGTATCCGCAGCGTGGTCGGCATCGCCTGGGAGCCCCGTCATGGCAAACTGTTTGCGATGCAGCACGGGCGCGACAACCTGCACATGCTATGGCCGGAGCGGTATTCACCATGGCAGAATGCCATCCTGCCGGCCGAAGAGATGCTGGAGGTCAGGGAAGGAGATGATTATGGGTGGCCCTATGCGTATTTCGATCAGGACAAAAAGGCCAATATGCTGGCACCTGAATATGGCGGCGACGGACACACACCTTCCGGTGATACCACCCTTGATCTCCCTGTGCAAGCCTTCCCCGGCCACTGGGCGCCGAATGACATCCTGTTCTATCAGGGCAATCAGTTCCCCGAGCGATACAACGCCGGCGCCTTCGTGGCCTTTCACGGCTCCACGAACCGTTCTCCCTATCCGCAGGCGGGGTATTTTTTGTGTTTTGTGCCGTTCAGGGATGGCCGGCCGACCGGTGAATGGGAAGTGTTTGCCGACGGATTTGCCGGCGTGGATACGATCGTGAATACCAGTGATGCGCGCCATCGGCCGATGGGAATCGCAGAAGGGCCGGACGGGTCGCTTTATGTGTCCGATTCCAGGAAGGGGAAGGTATGGCCCATCATGTACCGGGGTCCGAAAAACTTCGAAGCATCCCGCCTGAAACAGATGGAGGCCCGAAAGAACCTCCCGCATCTGAAAACACCGGATCCCATGACAGACAACCTGTTTCGGGAGAAAGCTGTCCCCGGAGCAAAGATCTACAACACGTACTGTGCCTCCTGCCATCAGCGGGATGGTAAGGGTGATGAGTTGCGTTTCCCGCCACTCGCAGGATCAGAATGGGTCAACGGAGATCCGGCCAGGGTCATCCGTGTGATCCTCGAGGGAGCGCAGGGACCCATGCAGGTTGCCGGGAACTCCTACAACAATAACATGCCGCCGTTTGGTTTTCTGCGGGATGAGGACGTAACAGAACTGGTCAATCATATACGCAGTTCCTTCGGCAATCAGGCGGCGCCTGTCACCATCAAGGATGTGAGCGCCGTTCGTGGGATGAAATGATGCGTTGTATGCTGCGACGATCGGGAGGATCTTATGCTGCTTCCGGTGGCCGGGTATTTCGTGTCAACAGGTGGATGATGGACCAGGCAAACAGGTAGGTACAACCACATACAGTAAAGATGATGTGATAACCGGTGGTCACTTCTCCGCTGCGCCGCCAGGCTTCCAGGACATATCCGACAAAGGCCGGGAAGGCGATGCCACCCAGTGCACCGGCCATTCCACCAATGCCTACGACGGAACTGACGGAACTTTTTGGGAACAGGTCCGTCGCCATCGTAAAGATGTTGGTTGCCCAGGCCTGGTGTACCGCTACGGCCAGACTGATCAATGCCACGGCCCACCACACATCGGTTACGTACCGAGCCGCCAGGATGCTCAGTTCCAGACAGGCAAAGATCAGCAACACGGTTTTCCTTGCACGAAGGGCCGGCATGCCCCGGGCGATCAGCCGGGATGAAAAATAGCCTCCAAATACGCTGCCGAGTGTAGTGGATGCGTAGATGATCATCAACTCCGGACTCGGACGGCTCAGGTCGATCTTGAAGGTCGAGGAAAAATAGGAGGGGAGCCAGAACAGAAAGAACCAGAAGATGGGATCGATGAAGAGCTTTCCGGTGACATAGGCCCAGGTAGATCGCTGTGACAACAGGGCTTTCCAGCTCATTCCCTGAGGTGTTGAAGGGGATGTGGCGGTTCCTGAACCCGGGGCCTCCGGTGCAGTATTCTTCGGATAAAGCTTCAGCCAGGCGAACGACCAGATGATCCCCAGCACTCCGGTCACCCAAAATACCATTTCCCATCCGAAGCGGAACATGATCCAGGGGGTGATGAGCAATGCCAGTACCACGCCCACACTTGTTCCGGCATTAAAGATGCCGGTGACCAGCCCCCTTTCCTGCACCCTGAACTGTTCGGCGATCACTTTCATGCCCGCCGGAAAGTTGCCGGCCTCTCCGATGCCCAGCAGGATCCGTGCCCCCATGAAGCCGGCCACACTGCGCGCCAGGGCATGGGCCGCAGACGCTATACTCCAGAGCAGCACCGATGCCAGATATCCGATCCGGGCACCGGTCCGGTCTAGGAAACGACCGGATATCAGCAATCCCAGCGCGTAAGAAGCCGTAAACGCCATAACGATCCGCGAGAAATCCACCTCATCCCATCCGAAGGTCTTCTCCAGGGTCGGTTTCATGAGGCCGATGAGTTGTCGGTCTAAATAGTTTATACAGGTGGCCGTAAAGATCAGGGCCACAATGATCCATTCTTTACGGCATAAACGTTGTAGCATAGCTTATGAAAATTATTAAGAAAGTTGCTTTCCGTTGAAGCAATAAATTACATGAATTAAACATACATTTAACTAACATTTAATAGTTTTAGGTTCATTCCAAAACAATTTGCTTATGAAACGATTCTTGCCATTATTGATCGGTCTGCTGACCCTGGGCACATCCATGGCCCAGACGCGTCAGGTTTCCGGTAAGGTCACCGGCAGCGACAATCAGCCGGTCGCCTCCGCCACCGTCCAGGTAAAAGGCGGTAGCCAGACAGCTGTCACAGGGAGTGACGGCGCATTTTCCCTGAGCATCCCTGCGGGAGATGTGGTCCTGACCGTAAGTTCAACGGGATACCTTTCCGCAGAATTCAATGTGGGGGCAGGCCAGAGCAGTGTGAACATCACGCTGAATCAGGACAACCGCCAGTTGAATGAGGTGGTAGTTACAGCGATGGGTCTGTCCAAGAACAAGCGGACCCTGAGCTATGCCACACAGCAGGTCAACACCGGCAACTTCTCCAAGGCTCGCGAACTCAACGTGGCCAACTCCCTGATCGGTCGCGTAGCTGGTCTGGACGTAGCCCGTTCGTCTTCCGGTGTGGGTGGTTCTTCCCGCGTGGTACTGCGTGGTGATCGCTCCATCACGGGCAACAACCAGGCGCTGGTGGTCATCGACGGTGTGCCGATGGACAACTCCAACTTCTCTCCGGGCAACGCCAACGGTGGTCGTGACGGTGGTGACGGTATCTCCAGCATCAACCCTGACGATATCGAGTCGATCAACGTACTCCGCGGTGCATCCGCTACCGCGCTCTACGGTTCTCGTGCAGCCAACGGTGCCTTGATCATCACGACCAAGAAGGGTGGCAAGAAAGGCTTCGGTGTCTCCGTGAACAGTTCCTACATCGCTGAACAAGCCATTGTGCTCCAGAAGTTCCAGGATGTGTACGGTCAGGGGAGCAACGGCGTCTATAACCGTGCCTCTGAATTCAGCTGGGGCCCGAAGATGGACGGTGCTCAGGTGGCCATGTGGGGTCCCAATCCGGCCAATGCCACCAAGACCTACGCTTTCCGCCCTCAGCCCGGCTCCTATGAGGATTTCTACTCTACGGGTAACCAGATCTCCAACTCCGTGGCCATGTCCGGCGGTGGCGAACGCACCCAGACCTATTTTTCTTACACAAACGTGAATGCAAAGGGCATCGTCGACAACAACACGATGAGGCGTAACACGATCAACCTGCGCATCAGCGGCGACCTCAGCCCCAAGCTGAGCTACGACGCCAAGGTCACCTACCTCGACGAGAATATCAAGAATCGTCAGCAGACGGGTGAGGCCTTCGCCAACCTGCAGCGTCACATCCTGCGTTTGCCCCGTAACATCTCCCTGGCAGACGCCCAGCAGTATGAGTTCATCAACCCTGCCACCGGTCAGCTCCGCCAGAACTTCTGGAACCCGGGCTCCAACGGCGGTCAGAACCCTTACTGGATCAAGAATCGCGTATTGGCGAATGACAAGCGTGCCCGTGTAACGGCCTTCACCTCTTTCACTTATAAGCCCACCGAATGGCTGAGCTTCATGGGTCGGAGCGGTATCGACCAGTACAACGACCAATTTGAGGGTAAGTGGTACAACAACACCTACACCATCGCAGACAACGGAGATTATCAGACGTTGTTCCGCAAAGTGCAGGAGACCAACCTCGACTTCTTCGCCTTCCTGAAGAAATCCGTTGGTGACTTCAACTTTGATGCTACCCTCGGCGCCAGCCGTCAACAGTTCAGTTCCCTGGCACAGTCCACCTCCACTGGTGGTCTGAACCGCGACAACCTCTTCATCCCCTCCAACGCCCGCAGCCCGCAGATCGGACGCTCGCTGGCAGAGACGGAGAAGCAGGGTGCCTTCGCCACGGCTGATATCTCTTACAAGGATTTCCTGACCGTGTCTGCTTCCGCCCGGAACGACTGGTCTTCAACCCTTCCTAAAGAGAGCCGCTCTTATTTCTTCCCATCCGTTGGTTTCTCCGCCATCATCTCCAATATGGTGGACCTGCCGGAAGTCGTGAACTTTGCCAAATTCCGCGGTTCTTACGCCCAGACGGGTAATGATGCCCGCCCTTACCTGCTTACGCAGACCTACACCTTCTCCGCCGGTGGTCCGAGTGGTTTCATTTCCCGTGATGGTGTTAAGCCCTTCCCGGACCTGAAGCCTGAGTTGACCACCTCCCTCGAATTGGGTGCAGAAGTTCGCCTGCTGAACAACCGCATCGGTCTTGATCTCGGATGGTACACCAGCGACTCCAAGAACCAGCTCTTCTCTGTGGCCATCCCGCCCGCCTCCGGTTGGTCTTCGCAGTTCATCAACGCAGGTCTGGTCCGCAACAGCGGTGTGGAACTGACGATGAATGCCGGCATCATCCGCAGCGGTAAATTGCGCTGGGATGTTGATCTGAACTATGCCCGCAACAAGAACCTCCTGGTAGAACTGACTCCGGACCTCAAGCGTTTGGTACTGGCGGGTGACTTCATCAATGATGTCGTTGTTGAGGAAGGCAAGCCCCTCGGACAACTTTACAGCCGTGGTTACATGCGCAATGCCAACAATCAAATTTTGGTGGACGCTACCGGTCTTCCCCGCATCTCGGCAGGTAAGACGGTGTTCATGGGTAATTCTCGTCCGGACTGGACCGGTGGCATCAACAACCGTCTGAGTTACGGTGACTTTACGCTGACCTTCCTGATCAGTGCCCGCATGGGTGGGGTGGTTTCATCTTTCACCAATGCTGTCATTTATGCCGACGGTGTTACGGAAGCGACCCTCAAAGGACGTGATTCTTACGTAGTTGACGGAGTACGGGATGATGGTTCAAAAAATACCACCGCCACCAACGCTGAGAAATACTGGGTAAGAGTGGGCGGTCGTAATACACCCGCCGGTGAAGTATTTACCTATGATGCTTCCAACATACGCTTGCGTGAGTTGGTATTCAGCTACAACCTTCCCAAGAACCTGATCAAGGGACTACCCTTCCAGACCGGTTCGCTCTCTGTGGTAGGTCGTAACTTATTCTTCCTGATGAACCGTGCCGAAGGTTTCGACCCCGAGTTGACGGCTGGTGCTCAAAATACCACGGTTGGTCTGGAGTCTTTCTCCCTGCCGACGACCCGTTCGCTCGGTATCAACCTCAACCTCAGCTTCTAATCATCGAACAACAGACGAAATATGAAACAGAATAAGTTTTTTCATCTGCCGATGCTTCTGCTGCTGGTGACGACCATGTTCTCCTGCACTAAGAACTTCGACGAACTGAACACAGACAAGACCAAGCTCACTGAGCTGGATGCCGTCGGTGTGAACAACGCCTTCGCGGCCGCTCAGTATCGTGCGATCCAGGCTTCCTGGCAGACCTTCCAGAGCCTGTTCGCAGATCTGCAATCACAGTACTTCGCCAATGTGGCCATCAACTTCCCCTCAGACCGTAACGTTATGGTGGGTTCATGGCTCAATGGTGCCTTCAATGGCTTTTACAGCAACGCGATCCCGCCACTGTTGGGTGTACTGGACAATACCAAGCCCGGTGGTCCCGCTGCCAACCCCGGCATCTACGCCGTAGCCCAGATCTGGAAAGTGCAGGCCTACCTGCCCCGTACGGATTACTGGGGACCCATCCCCTACTCCAAAGTAGGCAGTGGTGAGAAATCGGTCGAGTATGATTCTCAGGAGGCCATCTACAAGGACTTCTTCGCCATCCTGAAGCAGGCCGTCTCCGACCTTCAATCCCTGAGGGGTACCACCCTGGCCCTTGGGGCCAATGACCAGGTCTATGGAGGAAATGTAGACAAATGGATACGTTTCGCCAACTCCATGAGGTTGCGTCTGGCATTGCGTGTTTCCGCTGTCGATCCCGCACTGGCCAAATCTGAAGCTGAAGCAGCGGTGGCTGCCGGAGTACTCACTTCAAATGCCGATGACGCCTTTGTGAAGGTTACTACAAACTCATTGAACCCCATGTGCCAGGCTACCGCCTGGAACGAGTTCCGTATGAGTGCGGCCATGGAGAGCGTGCTTAAAGGCTTTAGTGATCCCCGGATGAACGTTATGTATGCCCCGGCTGCGGCCTCAGGCCAGTACAAAGGGTTGCGTAATGGTTATTCACAGGTTCAACTTGGCCTGCCTGAGAACAGCCCCGGCGCCAACTCCAATGTAGCTCCAAGGTACTTGCCGGACAATCAGTTCTCGACCCCATTCCTGGTCATGTATGCTGCAGAATCCTGGTTCCTGAGGGCAGAAGGTGCCCTGAACGGGTGGAATATGGGTTCTGGTACCGCACAAAGCCATTATGAACAGGGGATCCGCACATCTATGGCATCCTGGGGCTTCACAGGCGCTGCAGTTGATGCATACATAGCCGGCACCAGTAAACCCATTGCCCTCAACGACGTCGTCCAGACACCCGCACTCTCCGACATCCCGGTGAAATGGGAGACTTCTCCTGCCAAACAGCGTGAGCAGATCCTCACCCAGAAGTGGATCGCCAACTGGCCGAATGGTCACGAAGCATGGGCCGAGTACCGCCGTACCGGTTTCCCCAAACTGTATCCCCGGGTGAACTCCGACGAGCCCCTGGTACCAGGCAATGCCGTTGTGCGCCGCACGCCTTATACCTCCGGCGAGATCGCGACCAATCCCAAAGGGGTTGCATCCGGTGTCTCCAAACTCGGAGGCGCAGACAATCCGACCACCCGCCTTTGGTGGAACAAGTAGATCAAATGCATCGCATAAAAAAAGACCTCCGTTCCCCGGGGGTCTTTTTTTATGCCTGATTCCACGTATTTTTAAGAACAACAACATCTCCTCATGTTCCCTGCCATACGCCCGTTGCTCCATACACTGATCCCATCCATGTGCATCACGGTCATGATGACCGGTTGCGGGTCCTCAGAACCCCATTTCGAGCAATTGTCTTCCTTTCGGACCGGCATCGACTTCAATAATTATCTCGAAGAGTCTGATGACCTGAACGTACTCAACTATACTTATTTCTACAACGGAGGCGGTGTGGCGACCGGTGACCTCAACAATGACGGCCTGCCGGATGTGGTATTCAACGGGAACATGGTACGCAACAAGATCTTCGTGAATGAAGGAGACTTTAAGTTCAGGGATG
>VFQT010004776.1_pt1 | contig 10893 bp, 7 predicted proteins | sample 3512381 | NCBI WGS metagenome assembly VFQT01 (sample SAMN10412376, study PRJNA504923) | tailings metagenome | isolation source: Relicate 2 Philex TSF3 active mining site | place: Philippines: Tuba, Benguet | collected 2017-08-29 | reverse complement strand
TCCTAGGCGTAGCGCCAAAACCCATAGGATTGTAAACACGGTAGCCAAAATCCACACCACTCCCATAAAAAAGGCAGGCCTTACCAATCCACCTAAAACAAATAGCAACACTTGCACTAGCCAGCCAAGTCTTACCCCAATTTTGGTCTTCATTTGACTCATCGCGACCAGCGCCAAAACTACCGTTACTAAAGAAACAGCGGAAAAAGAATTTCGATTTTCTAAATCAAATGCAAAATACGTAGGAACTAGTAACACCATAAGAATAATTTCAAAAGTCAACACGGAAGAAGTAAGTACTCTCATAGTAAATCCTTTACGGCCCCAACCAACGCAATTGATCCCATAATCACAACTCCACAATTACTGCGTGATGCCGCGTATTCAATACTCTCACTTACGGCTTCTTTGATATCGAAGTTGAAGCTCACCTCAACCTCCGTTAATTGATTCTTCACTAAATTTGACAACTCTTGGGCATTAAAAGCACGCTGTGAATCTATCTGGGTGCAGATAATCTTTTTAGAAAATCCCTCAAGATTAGCCAACATTTCTTTAGTCTCTTTATCTTTCATCACACCAAAAACTAAAACTATTTCATCAAAATTAAAGCTTTCCTCGATTGCAGCTCTGGATACTTTAATTCCTTCCGGGTTATGCGCGGCATCGATAATAACTGTGGGGTTTCGCTTAATAATTTCTAACCGACCTGGGGATTTAACTTTCTCAATAGCATTTAGCACGTGATCACTGTTTAATTTCTCACCTATAAAAGTCTCGCAAGTACAAATTGCAGTTGCTGCATTTTGTACTTGAAACTCTCCGTATAAATTTAAAAAAATATCTTTGTGCACCCCAAATGGTGTAGTCAAATCAAATATTTGCCCACCAAGAGCTAACTCTCTTCTATTAATAAAAAAGTCTTCATTTTGCCAAAAAGCTTTTACTTCTTTTTTAGATAATTCTTTTTTGATTACCTTTTCAGCTTCTGGATGCTGTTTAGAGATAACTGCCCAAGTTTCCGGCTTCAAAATTCCCGCTTTCTCAAATGCAATCTCAGCAAGGGTTTCGCCTAAATAATCTTTGTGATCAAAAGAAACTGGGGTAATCACTGAAACATCTGATGAAACAAGATTTGTGGCATCCCAACGCCCACCTAGCCCCACCTCGATCACACCAACTTCAATTGGAACTTCCGAAAAATGCATAAATGCCATCGCTGTTATCGATTCAAAAAACGTTAATCGCTCAGCTACTAAATCGCGCTCTACTAAATCAAGAATTGGTTCAAACTTTTCGAATAAATCTTGAAAATCTTTTTCTGAAATCCAGTTGCCATCTACCAAAATTCTCTCTCTTGGGTGCACCAAGTGGGGGCTGGTGTAGAGACCTACACGCAAATTCAACTCTAAAAGTATTTGTTGAACCATTCGTGCGGTAGAGGTTTTGCCATTGGTACCGGCTAAGTGAACACTCTTAAAACTCTTTTCAGGGTTCCCTAGCGCACTTAATAATGCTTGGATGCGGTTCAAAGAAGGATTGACTTTATTCTCAGGCCAACGATCGAGTAATTTTGCCAATGCCTCAGACTCGCCCATAATCACTATTACTTTAGTAATGAATAAGATTTAGCCCATGACTAATCCACCTGGGCCAAATACTGTTCCAGAAAAGCCTTCGCTAACCAACTTAGAAGACAAGTGGGGGAAAAAGTGGGTTAGTGAAAAAACCTATAGTTTTAATAAGTCAACTTCACGCGAAAATGTCTACTCAATAGATACTCCACCACCCACGGTAAGTGGTGCACTGCATGTTGGACACGTGTTTTCTTATACCCACACAGACTTAATCGCTCGCTTTCAACGGATGTCAGGCAAAGCTGTTTTTTACCCAATCGGATGGGACGACAATGGCTTACCAACTGAGCGAAGAGTTCAAAATTATTTTGGGGTTAGGTGCGATCCCACCCTCCCCTATGAAGCTGGCTATCAACCTCAAAAGTCTGATTCTGATACGCAAGTTGCCATCTCTCGAAAGAATTTCGTCGAACTTTGTGAATTATTAACTCATGAAGACGAGAAGGCTTTTGAAGAACTCTTTCAAACTCTTGGGCTTTCAATTGACTGGGATTACACCTATCAAACAATTGATGAAAAGGCTCGAACCGTTTCACAAAGAGCTTTCTTAAGAAATCTTGCAAGAGGTGAGGCATACCAAGCAGAAGCGCCAACTTTGTGGGATGTCACATTCAAAACTGCAGTAGCCCAAGCTGAATTAGAAGATCGAGAACGCCCTGGTGCTTATCATCGCATTAGATTCAAAAAAGCTGATCAAACATTTGTAGAAATCGAAACCACTCGCCCAGAACTACTACCAGCCTGTGTTGCACTGGTAGCACATCCTGATGATGAACGATACAAACCGCTTTTTGGAACAACCGTAAAAACTCCTTTATTTGGCGTTGAAGTACCAGTGCTTGCTCATACGCTTGCTGATCCTGAAAAAGGTAGTGGCATTGCGATGATTTGTACCTTTGGAGATTTAACTGACGTGATTTGGTGGCGGGAATTTAACCTGCCAACCAGACCAATAATTGGATGGGATGGCCGCTTAGTAAATGAATGTCCTAGCTGGATTGAAAATAAATCAGCCGTTTCCCTTTGGCCAGAATTAGCTGCGAAAACTGCCCATAGCGCAAAAGAAGCTATCGCAAATCTCTTAAAGGAATCTGGGGATTTAGTTGGTGAAATTCGCCCAATAACTCACCCAGTTAAATTTTTTGAAAAGGGTGATAAGCCCTTAGAAATCGTCACTACTCGCCAGTGGTACATAAAAAATGGTGGTCGCGATCAAGCTTTAAGGAAAAATCTTTTAGCTAGAGGTACCGAATTAAATTGGCATCCTGATTACATGAAGGTTAGGTATCAAAATTGGGTTGAAGGCCTTAATGGTGATTGGCTAATTAGTCGCCAAAGATTTTTTGGTGTGCCGCTCCCGCTCTGGTACCGGCTAGATGAAAATGGAAATCCTGATTACAACCAAGTTTTAATTCCAAGTGAAGCAGAATTACCAATTGATCCACAAAGTGATGTACCAAAAGGATTTACCGAAGCTGAGCGCAATCAACCTAATGGCTTCATGGGTGACCCGGACGTAATGGACACCTGGGCAACCTCATCGCTCTCACCACAGATAGCTGCACGTTGGGAACTTGATAAAGATTTATTTGAAAAAGTATTTCCCATGAATCTTCGACCTCAATCTCACGAAATTATTCGAACTTGGCTTTTCTCAAGTGTGGTAAGAGCAAATAGTGAACATAATTCATTGCCTTGGTCAGATGTGGCAATTAGTGGCTGGATTTTGGATCCTGATCGCAAAAAAATGAGCAAGTCAAAAGGCAATGTTGTTACTCCAATGAATTTACTCCAAGAGTATGGATCAGATGCGGTGCGTTATTGGGCAGCCATGGGTCGGCCAGGTACCGATACTGCTTTTGATACCGGCCAGATGAAAATAGGAAGACGCTTAGCGATAAAGATTCTCAACGCTAGCAAATTTGGTCTTACCTTGGGTGCTAACTTAAATTTCGAAAAAATTACTAATCCACTTGATAAATCAATGCTGGCGCAGCTGGTGAGTGTAGTTCAAAATGCAACAAAAGCTTTTGCTAGCTACGACTACACCAAAGCACTGGAGTCAATTGAAAGTTTCTTCTGGAATTTCACCGATGACTATCTAGAGTTAATTAAAGAACGCATTTATGGTGCGCAAGGCGAAACTGAAGCCGAAAGCGCAAAAGCAGCAGTCGGTTTAGCTTTATCCGTCTTACAAAGATCTTTTGCTCCATTCTTGCCATTTGTTTCTGAAGAAGTCTGGTCTTGGTGGCAAGCTGGCTCCATCCATAAATCCCCTTGGCCTAAAGCAGAAGAAATAACTCCTTACGCACAAAACCCCGAACTGCTAACTGATATTTCAGCAGTATTGACCGAAGTTAGAAAAGCCAAAACTGTTGCGCAACTTTCCATGCGTGCCGATGTTTCTAATCTTGAAATCTCTTGTAACGAAACTATGGCGAGCCACCTCAAGGCTGGGGAAAAAGATCTTTTTGCTGCTGGCAGAATACAAAATTTAGAAATAATTCAAAGTCAAGAATTAGTAATTAACGTGAAACTTGCTTAAGCAGACTTTTCTTTAACTTCATTTTTTGATTTAGGCACCAAGGTTGGGCTGACATTTTTTAAGACTGTATCTCTATTAATTATCACTTTACTTACATCTTCGCGGCTGGGAACGTCATACATAACATTCATTAAGACTTCTTCCAAAATAGCGCGCAGCCCTCTTGCGCCAGTTCCTCTGGCATGAGCTTGCTCAGATACTGCCTTTAGTGCATCTGGGGCAATTTCTAGCTGAACGTCATCCAACTCAAAAAGCTTTTGATATTGGCGAACCAAGGCATTTTTTGGTTCAGTTAAAACTTGAATTAACGCTTGTTCATCGAGCGCGGTAACGCTGGTAATCACTGGTAGGCGACCAATAAATTCCGGGATCATGCCGTAACGAAGTAAATCTTCTGGCAAGACTTTGCCAAAAATATCGCCAGGATTAGTGTCTTCTTCTTTTTCGAAATCAGAGGTAAACCCAAGTGATTTTTTACCAATACGACTTTCAATAATTTTGTCTAAACCAGCAAATGCTCCACCAACGATGAACAAAACATTTGAAGTATCAATTTGAATGAACTCTTGGTGCGGATGCTTTCTGCCGCCTTGTGGAGGAACAGAAGCAACTGTTCCTTCTAAGATTTTGAGTAAAGCTTGTTGTACACCTTCACCAGAAACATCTCTGGTAATAGAAGGGTTTTCTGATTTTCTGGCAATTTTATCAATTTCATCAATGTAAATAATTCCAGTTTCGGCTTTCTTAACATCAAAATCTGCAGCTTGGATTAATTTCAACAAAATATTTTCAACATCTTCACCAACGTAACCCGCTTCTGTTAAAGCCGTCGCATCAGCAATTGCAAAAGGCACATTTAGCAAGCGTGCCAAAGTCTGAGCCAACAAAGTTTTACCTGATCCGGTTGGGCCTAAAAGCAAAATATTTGATTTTGCTAACTCCACTGCTTCATCTTTTGACTTACCAGTTGCTCCAGCTTGAATTCTTTTATAGTGGTTGTAAACCGCAACGCTTAATGATTTTTTAGCGTGGTCTTGACCAATTACATATGAATCTAAAAATTTAAAAATCTCTTGAGGTTTTGGTAATTTTTCAAAGGGTAAGTCTGTAGTTTCTTGTAACTCTTCTTCAATAATTTCATTGCAAAGATCTATACACTCATCACAAATATAAACACCAGGGCCAGCAATTAACTTTTTAACTTGCTTTTGACTCTTGCCACAAAAAGAGCACTTTAATAAATCTGCTCCTTCCGTTGTGCGAGCCATTAATCCTCCAGGTGAAATCCCAGTTTCAGACGCTACCGTCTACAAACGACAATTTTAGTAATTAACGCAACAATCAAAGGTGTGTTCGCGAAAAGAGAACTTAACTCTTTGATGTTTTTCTTGACTCAATTACCTGATCGATAATTCCGTATTCTTTTGCTTGACTTGCGGTAAGAATTTTGTCGCGCTCAATATCTTGCTGAACCTGTTCAACTGTTCTTCCTGAATGGCTCGCCAAGATGCCTTCCATTTCACTTCGCATGCGCAAAATTTCATTCGCCTGAATTTCAATATCGGATCCTTGCCCGCCGCCTTCGGTATAAGGCTGATGAATTAATACTCTGGCATGCGGAAGCGCAAAACGCTTACCTTTGGTTCCAGCAGCTAATAAAACCGCTGCTGCGCTTGCTGCCTGACCTAAGCAAATTGTTTGAATATCAGGCTTAACAAATTGCATAGTGTCATAAATAGCCGTCATCGCGGTATATGAACCACCGGGTGAGTTTATATACATTGAAATATCTCTGTCTGGATCTAAAGATTCCAGAACCAACAACTGTGCCATTACGTCATCTGCAGATGCGTCATCAATTTGCACACCTAGAAAAATAATTCTTTCTTCAAACAACTTGGTGTAAGGATTGTGAACTCTTTCGCCGTTTGCAGTTCGTTCTCTAAATTCTGGAAGAATATATCTACTTTGTGGCTGATTTAACATCATGAGCGAGTACCACCGTGTCCTGTTACATCTTGTGCGCTTCTTACAACCTTGTCTACAAAGCCATATTCCTTAGCTTCATCAGCTGTAAACCATCGATCCCGATCAGAATCTTTTTCAATAGTTTCTAAATCTTGACCTGTGTGCTCTGCAATTAATTTGGCCATTTGTTTTTTAATGTGCAACATTTGCTCTGCTTGAATTTTAATATCCGAAGCAGTACCACCAATTCCGCCAGATGGTTGATGCATCATGATTCTGGCGTGAGGCAAGGCATAACGCTTACCCTTTGCTCCTGCTGACAATAAAAACTGACCCATAGATGCCGCCAAGCCCATTGCTACGGTCGCGACATCGTTAGGAATGTATTGCATCGTGTCAAAAATTGCCATTCCCGCAGAAACTGATCCACCCGGTGAATTTATGTATAGATAAATATCTTTTTCTGGATCTTCAGCTGCTAAGACCAACATTTGAGCGGTTAACAAATTGGCTACTGAATCTTCGACAGGCGTGCCAAGAAAAATAATTCTCTCTTTGAGCAATCGCTGAAAAATTTGCTCATCATAAGCATTAGGCGCACTTGCTGCTCTAAGTTCTGGGGATTCGCCCACCTGAAAACTCCTCAATCTTTTGCTCTACAACCCTATACCTTCTAGACCAGCCCTGCTTGCTGAGATAGTTCGTGTTCGCTCTGGGCTAACTACGCAACCGGTTCACTTGCTTTTGAAATATCAATTTTGTTGCCTTTGGTGTCCACAATTTCCGCTTTTTGTACCACCAAAGAAAGGGCTTTGCCTCTTCTTACTTCGCTCACTGCAAAAGTCAATTCACCGCTTCTAGTTAAGGAATTCGCAAAATCTTGCGGTGCCATTTGGTAACGAGCTGCATTTTGATAAATCCAAGAAGACAACTCAGCATCAGAAACTTCAATCTCAGCTTCTTCAGCTATTCGATCAAAAATGAACTGGGTACGCAAAGATTTTCGAGTATTTTCTTCTACTTCTTTCTTATGAGCATCATCTCCATGGCCGTCTGTGAAGTGACCATCAATCTCTGCCTTAATTACATTTTCAGGTAGCGGGACATCTTTAATTGCGTCTACCAAGAATTCAACTGCTTTATCTCGAGCTTGGTAAGTTGCTTCTATTAATTTTGCTTGCTCCACGCGTTTTTTTAAGTCTTCTTTTAACTCACTGAGTGTGTCAAATTCGCTAGCCAGTTTGGCAAATTCATCATCAGCTTTAGGCAAGATTCGCTCTTTAACTGCCACTACTGTTATTTCAAGATTTACATTCTTCCCTTGATAGGGGCCTTCTTCGGGTTGTAACTCATGGCTGACTGTTTCGCCTGATTTTTTACCCTGCAAAAGTTCATCAGCTCCGGGTATTAACCCATCACTACCTAACGGGTAACTAAGCCCTTTACCGCTATAGCCAGCTACTTCTTCGCCATCAATTGAGCCAGCAATATCCAAAATCAAAACATCTTCATTTTTCGCTTCACGCGATACATCATTTAAAGTGGCAAATCTGCCAAGTAACGCTTTTAATTCTTTCTCGACATCATCATCAGTTACCACCACTTCATCTACCGTTAAAGAAATGCCTTCAAAATCTGGTAAGTCAAAATCTGGTCTGACATCAACTTCAGCAATGAAGCCAACTTTTTCATTATCGCTAACTTCGTTAACATCAATTTCCGGCCGGCCAACTGGATAGAGCTTGTTTTCCTTAATCGCCTCTGCATAAGCTTTTGGAACAAAATCATTTATCGCTTCTTCCAGCACTGCTGGGCGACCAACCCGTTGATCAATAATTGCTGCAGGCACTTTCCCTTTTCGAAAGCCAGGTATCGAAATCTGGGTAGCAATTTTTTTATAAGCAGAATCTAAATTTGGTTTTAACTCAGCAAAGGGAATCTCAACCTGTAACTTAACTCTGGTTTCTGAAACCTTTTCAACTGTGCTTTTCACTAAACCAAGACTCCTATTTATTTTGGTCGGGGCGGGGAGATTTGAACTCCCGATCTCCTGCTCCCAAAGCAGGCGCGTTAGCCCCTACGCCACGCCCCGTGGATGGGACTCAATGCTATCTATCCTCTTTCACTGGCTTATAAATGAGGTTGGATACGCTAATCGTTACAATTCACTTATCGCGGGTGTAGCTCAATGGCTAGAGTTCCAGCCTTCCAAGCTGGCTATGCGGGTTCGATTCCCGTCACCCGCTCTCATTATTTCTCGGTAATACTTCTCTTAGTCTCATATTCTTTTAGTTGATTTATTCTTCTTAAATGTCTTTCATCATTTGAAAATCCTTTGTTAATAAATGCATCAACAATTGCTAAAGCGTCCTCTTGACTATGCATCCTGGCACCGAGGCCAATCACATTTGCCTTGTTGTGCTCGCGAGCCAACTGAGCAGTTTCTTCACTCCAAGCCAGAGCAGCGCGAATGCCATTAACTTTATTTGCTGCAATCTGCTCACCATTGCCGCTTCCCCCAATCACAATTCCTAGAGAATCTGGGTCAGCCGCAACTGCTTCGGCAGCAGCGATGCAAAAAGCGGGATAGTCATCAAGCGCGTCATATTCGTGAGCACCATGATCTACTACCTGGTGACTCTTAGCTTCTAAATGAGCCTTGATTATGTTTTTTAATTCAAAACCAGCGTGATCGCACCCTAAATGAATTTTCATGACCATAGCCTAATGAATTTTTCTGCCACATGAAAGAATCTCTTCAAATGAAGGGTAAATGAGGCATCGTGTCTAATAACTTAAATATCAGTCAAGCAGAAGCTCGCCAAAGAGCGCAGTTAATACAAAATGTCTCTTATCAAGTGAAAGTCCAGCTCGACCCCACATTAGACACCTTTGTTTGCGAAAGCATCATTAAATTTTCCGCTACTGAAAACACCCCAACTTGGATTGACCTTATCGCGCCTAAAGTTAATTCAATATTTTTAAATGGTAAAGCTCTATTAGTTGATGATGCATTCAACGGCGCTCGCATAGCTTTGCCAAGTTTAAATTCAGAAAATGAATTAATCATTAACGCTGATTGCGCCTTTATGAATACTGGAGAAGGTTTACACAAGCACACAGACCCACAAGATGGTGAGGTCTACCTCTATACCCAATTTGAAGTTGCCGATAGCAGAAGGTTCATGCCAGTTTTTGAACAACCAGATATAAAAGCAACTTTGCAACTAAGTGCAATCGCTCCAATTCATTGGACGTTAATCAGTAACTCCCCTACCCCGACGCCCAAAAAGTACGATGAAAAATTTAATCTTTGGGAGTTTAAAACAACAAAAAAGATTTCTTCTTATCTTTTTGCGCTTTGTGCCGGACCTTATCAAAAATTCGAAGACAAATATGAGGGCGAATTTGGACCTTATCCTTTTGGAATCTATTTAAGAAACTCGCTAAAAGAACACTTAGACGCTGAAGAAATATTTGAAATCACCAAACAAGGTTTTAAATGGTTTGAAAGTAAGTTCAAGATTGGCTATCCATTTGAAAAATATGACCAAGTTTTTGTACCTGAATTTAATGCTGGTGCGATGGAGAACGCCGGCTGCGTAACCTTTAGAGACGAATATGTTTTTAGATCACGAACCACAAAAACTGCTTATGAATCTCGCGCAAACACAATCTTGCATGAATTAGCTCATATGTGGTTTGGCGATCTAGTAACCATGAAATGGTGGAACGATCTCTGGTTAAACGAATCTTTTGCTGAATGGGCCGCGCACTGGGCGAGCACTGGTGCCACTAAATATAAAGAAGCTTGGACACTATTTCATGTACAACGTAAAGCTTGGGCTTATAGGCAAGATCAACTACCTTCAACTCATCCAATCGCTGCAAAAATGCCTGACCTTGATTCTGTTTATGAAAACTTTGACGGCATCACCTATGCAAAAGGTGCCTCTGCCCTAAAGCAATTAGTTTCATGGGTTTCTGAAGAGAAGTTCTTGATTGGCTTACAAAATTATTTTAATAAACACCAATGGCAAAATACCGAGTTATCAGATCTTCTTTCTGAACTATCTGCAAGCTCCGGGCGCGATTTAGCCCAGTGGAGTGAGGTTTGGTTAGAAACTGCTGGCGCAACACTGCTGCGCCCAAAGATTGAAGTAGATCAAAACAACATCATCACCCGTGCCACAATCGAGCAGCTTCCTCCATCTGCGCCGCCTGGGTTACCGCCAGTATTACGACCACATCGCTTATTAATTGGGCTCTATGAACTAATTGATGAAAAATTAACTTGCCTTGAAAAAATTGAATTAGATGTCGAAGGTGAAACTACTGAAATTAGAGAACTTCTATCAAGAAAACGACCCGATTTAATTCTAATTAATGATGATGATCTAACTTATGCAAAAATTCGATTAGATAATAAATCTATTGAAACTGCAACAAACCATATAAATAAATTAGATTCTTCACTTTCTCGTGCCTTAATTTGGGGTGCAATGTGGGACATGTTGCGTGATGCTGAGGTTTCTACAAAAGACTTTTTGCAATTAGTAATAAATGGAATCGTAGATGAATCTGATATCGGAGTAATCCAACAATTATTACTGCAACTTCGAACTGCCATAGACATGTATGCAGATCGCAAGATGCGAAGCAGTTATCTAGAGATTTTGGCAGAAAGTTTAAAAAATGCTTGGGAGCGCAGCGAACCTGGCTCTGATAAGCAACTAGCATTCA
>VFQT010004775.1_pt1 | contig 10896 bp, 9 predicted proteins | sample 3512381 | NCBI WGS metagenome assembly VFQT01 (sample SAMN10412376, study PRJNA504923) | tailings metagenome | isolation source: Relicate 2 Philex TSF3 active mining site | place: Philippines: Tuba, Benguet | collected 2017-08-29 | reverse complement strand
CCACCAACTCGAGTGGTGTCTCGTTCACGTTGGCATTCGAGGCCTTCATGATGTTCATGACATCGTCATACGTGAAGTGACCATCAGTACGCGGTTTCTCACGCTCATATTCAGCCGGACGCGTCGCCCATGCTTCAAAGAGCTTGGTCTTCAACATGCCAGGACCTGGGAAGAGGACCGATGCGCCGATTTTGGTGTTACGGGTGCGCAAGTGCAGCAAGAGTGCCTCACTCATCGTGGTGACGGCCGCCTTTGACACCGAGTAGATCGGCGTGTCGGCCATTGGCGCGATTCCACCGTTGCCACTTGTGGTGTTCACAATGTGGCCTTCTTCGTCCTGGGCGATCATGATCGGCGTGAAGACCTTGATTCCCCATGCGACGCCATAGACGTTCACGTCCATGCACCAACGCCAGTCAGCCGGTTCGTAATCCCACAGCGCCAACTGTCCGCCAGGTCCGAGACCGGCGTTGTTGCACACCACGTGAACTGCGCCGTAGGCCTTCAGTGTCTCTTGTGCGAGGTTCTCGACAGACTCGAGTTTCGTGACATCGGTGCGCACACCAGTGACTTCGAGTCCCTCACCACGCAACTGCTTCACCGATTCGTCGATGCGTTCTTGCACGATGTCGGCGATGACGACCTTCATGCCTTCTTGCCCGAATCGCTGCGCCATGGCGAGGCCGATTCCGCTCGCACCGCCCGTGACGACAGCGACTTTCCCCTTCAATTCCTTCATGATCAGGCCGCGTTTCTCTGAGTGTGTTTCATCATTCCCGGACAGTGTGTGGCTTCGGCTGGAATCGATTCGTAATCGATGCCCCCGAACACCTCACCTGCCGTCAGGCAGTGTTTGTCGGCCAGTGCCCGCAATTTGTCCACATCGAAGTGGTAAAGCTTCGCCGACGTGTACGTGAGCATCTGCGCCACTTCATCGATGTCGATACCGCCGAAGGTGTTCTTCAGGTGCTCGGTCGTGTACGGCCACGACGCTTCGAGGTGCGGATAATCCGACCCCCAAGCGATGTTCTCGACACCGACCTTGTCGCGCAAATCAGCTTCGATCGGACGCAAGAAACTTGCCCCGACGTGACACTGACGCTTCCAGTACGTACTGGGCTTTTCCGGAAGATCCTGTGTCGCGTAATAGCCGAACAGAGTTTCTGAGCCGTGTGTGCCGTACTTCATGCGCTCGTAAAAGCTGTCGAGCTCGGCAAGCGTGTCGACGACCCACTTGGTGCCGGTCTCGGTGTTCACGAAGCGCAGGTTCGGGTGGCGTTCGAAGACTCCGCTGAACAGCAGGTGCCACATGGCCCGGTGTCCCCACCAGGTGACTTCGAGCATGAACACTGCAAGCGACGCCGGGAAGTACGGACCGAATTCAGGAACGCCGCCACCAGAGTGGTGTGTGACGGTGAAGTCGAGCTCTTCGCACTTCGCCCACAGCGGTTCGTAACACGGCGCATACAAGGGTTCGAAGCCAGAACCTGGAGGTGCACCTGGCAACAACATTCCACCGCGGAGATTGTTCTCCTTTGCCCACTCGAGCTCCTTGATGGAACCTTCGACATCACCCAAGAACACCTGGATCAATGCTGAACGCTGGTCCGGAGCCTGCGACACGTAGTCAGCGGCCCAACGGTTGTGTGCCTTCAAGCCTGCGAATCGCAATTCACCGTCATTGCTGAGCCGTGGTGCTTCGAACATGTTCGCCGGAATCGGTGCGAATGGCGGAAGCGTGTTCGGAAACACGACTTCGGCGATCACTCCGTCGGCCAACTGTTCTTTCATACGACGGTCAGAGTTCCAGTTGCGGTCGGCATCCTTGTCTGGGTCGCCACCGACTCCCACGTTGCGGGTCGACTTGTCCCCCATTGTGGCCTGGATCATCTTGTTGCGTTCTTCGACTTCGTTTGCCCACTCATCGAACTGATGGTGGTACTTCTTCTCGAGGTAGTTCTTGTAGTCCCAGAGATCAGCACCTGCGTGACAGTCCGCAGAGATGACGACATGGTGGTCAGTTGGTTTCATCGATCACACCTCACATGTGGCAGTCGTACTCAGAGATCCACCAGCGTCCGGCTTTCACCTCTGCGGGATCACTGAAGTAGTTCGGGTCTTGGCCGAGTTCTTCGGGCGTCGGGCCGACACGATCAGCGATTTTCTGCAAGGCATCGCGATCCATGTTGTAGCAACGAATGGCATTGTCGCCGAGCAAAAGCGCGGTGTCGTCGACGGGCAGATTCGCAAAGTCCTTCTTCAGACGGTCACGGGTGTGCGGCCATGTGCCTTCTGGGTGCGGATAGTCCGTTCCCCACATGGTGCAGTCGATGCCGATGGCGTAACGACGACGAAGTTCTTCCTTCGACATGGTCGAGGCTCCGATGAAGCAGTTGACGCCGAAGTACTCGCTCGGCAACTTCGTGAGCGTTCCCTTGATCTTCGCGGCCATCTTCTTCATGGTGTGACCACCGCCGAAGTTGACGTCGGATTTCCACAACAAATCTGATGCCCAGTACGCGCCGGCTTCGGTGACCACGAACTTCAACTTCGGGAACCGCTCGAAAGCGCCAGAGAGGAGGAGATGGAACATCGGGCGATGTGTGAAGAACGGAACTTCGTGCACGTATACGCCGAGGTTCTCGTTGTAGTTCGCAAAGTCCGCTTCACCAGAGTGCGTGTGCACGACCATGCCGGTCTCCGCGCAAGCTGCCCAGAACGGGTCATACGAACGGTCGTTGTAAGGCTTGTTCGTGTGCCACATCGTCGGGATCATGACGCCTCGGATGCCGGGCTGCTGAGCGGCCCACTGCACTTCTTCGACTGCGCGCTGAACGTCGTGGGTCACTGGCACGAGAGCGATGCCGGCTCGCCGCACAGGGTTGGCCGCGCAGAACTCTGCCAGCCAGCGGTTGTGTGCGCGTGCACCAGCAAAGGCGAGCCGCGGGTCAGTGATACGACCAGCGGCAAGACCAGCACCGAACGGTGGCGACTCTTGGCCTGTCACAGCATCGGCATCGGCAAAGACCACTTCTCCGGCGACTCCGTCGTGGTCGAGTTCCTTGTCACGCTGCACAGGGTCCCACGCACCCGTGAGGCCAAGCTCGTTTTCTTTCTCCCACTTCTCGATGTAGTCAGCGTTCATTTCCATCTGCATACGGCGATGATTGTGACGCTCAGCGACGTACTGGTCGAACTCGTCCATCACGCTCGGGTCGAGATACGGCCTGTACTGCTCGCAGTGAAGACCTGCGTGACAGTCTGACGAGACGACGATGTAGTGCTTGCTCATGCGATCAATCCTTCTTTCCGAGAACTGACATGTCGTCGTAACGTTGGTGCAAGAACGGCTCGATGTCCGCTCGTGACGCAGTTCCGACGATCTTGGCGTTGATGACCGTGGCGCGCTCGCTCCAGGTCATGTCGATGATGCGACGCACCGGAACGTCGGCGAGGAAGTCGAGCGGTGAATCCTTCAACGTCACCGTTCCGTCGACGAGTTCGACTTTGCGCTCGATGTGGTGCTTGTAGCTATGAACGATCAACGGGTCGCTGTCGAGTGTGTTCTTCACTTCACACGATGGCGACACCTTGAAGTAGAAATCGCAGCTGTCTCGCTCGATCGGGTCGCGGCTGCCGGTGATGGTGCCGGTCACTTCGACCAAGTCATGACCCATGCGGCCGATGTACCCGCTCACTTTGTCACCGTCGCGATTGATCTCGACACGGGCGATCTTCTTCGGCTCACCGAAGACTTCGCGACCGCCGACAGTGGCCTGTTCAGTCGTCATCGGCATGAACAACGGGTACTCGCCCTCTTGACTGCCATGCATCGCATGCACACCGAACCAGCCGGCACCGAAGCGAAGTCCACCGGCCATTTCGACCTGTGTGATGTTGAAGCGCACATACGGCTTCGCGTGCGGTGTGAGCGGCTTCGGAAGCACTGCGGCGATGATGTCCGGATCTGTTTCGTAGATGACTTCGAAACACTGCGCCCAGGTCTGTGCACCTGTTGCTTCAAGTTCGCGATTGCGCCTCAGGTTCTCTGGCTTTGCCGCGTAACGAACGGTCGAAAAATCAACCATGATTCCCCCCAATTGTTGAGACGACACGAATGTCGTTGCGATGGCCCCCACCACCGTCTATAACAGTGTTCTAGGAAATACGGGGGGCTGTCAAGTCCCCCATCTGACCGGGCATGGGAGGGACCCAGATGTCGCAGACGACCAAAGTGGACATGCGCACGCGCATCATCGACGCGGCCCTTGCCACCATCGAGGCAGACGGCCAGGAAGCCTTGTCGATGCGCACCCTCGGAAGTCTGGTCGGAGTGAGCGCCACCACTATCTATTGGCATGTCGGGTCACGAGAAGAGGTCCTCAGGGCAGCGGTCTCTCGGTTCGCCGAACGAATCGGCACGACACCGGTGCACGGAAAGAACTCTCATGATCGAGTCATGTCGATTCTCCGGCAGGTTCGGTCGCTCTCTATCGACAACCTCAACATCTCACGGGCTGCACTCGACCTTGGCATGCAAGCAAAGTTGCAGATGCCATCTCAAACAGCACTCGCCCACGAGCTCACGGCAAGCGGTCTTCGTGGTCAGCATCTTGCTGACGTGATGCGTGGCCTCTTGTACACCGCTGGCGGTTTCGTCGTCGTCACCACACGCCAACGAATGGGTGCACTCGGTTCAGAACACGAATGGTCAAAAATTCACGACGAGACAATTGACGATGAAGCACTCCATGCACTTTCGCGTCCTGTCGAGCCCGACCATCACTTCGAGGAAATGATGATGGCCTTCATCCGCGCAGTTGTGCCGCTCACGAGTTGAGGCCATTCACCTGGGACCGCAACCAACCTGACTCCCAGAAACTCACGTCACCGCCGTTTGCGAGTAGCCATTCATGGGCTGCACTGCACACTGCACGCGCCGACGAATGTTCTGGCGCCGCTCGCAACACGGCCTCTGCAAGCCAGATCGCTTCGACTGCACGTCCGCTCGCAAGATGTTCCTGTGCGCGGGTGATCGCCATCTCTGGTCCTGCAATCGACACGAAGTCGGCCAGCACATCTGCACCAGTCACTGGGTGCAGTTCGGTCGTTGACTGCAACTTGAACCACCCCATGTAGGTCTCCCAGATTGTGCGGACACCCCACATGACTTTCCCATAGCCCTGACCGACCCGAAGTTCTGGCGGCAGAGTGACCGTCTTCATCAGCGTCCACACGTCGACACCGTCATTCATTCCTTCGAGGGTCTTCGTGTGCACGTACTCAACCGCGTCGTGGAGACGAGCAACAGACGCATCGATGAGGTCGTCTCCTTCAATCGGAAAATGTCGACCGGTTACCAGGCGAACGGGGCGAAGTGCACGAAGTTTCTTGGTCGTCTCCAAGTATGGCTCGACGAATCGATAGCGATCACCGCGCAGAGTGTTGAAGTTTGGGAAGTGTGGGAACAGCGGACCAAGCAAATTCGAGATGAGTGCCACTCGTGTCGCCGGCAGCCACACGATCAAAGAGTCGATGGTCTCTCCTGTGGCTGCGACCAATTCGACGTCGAGGCCTCCCACCCTGAACGAGTACCGATCATCGAACATCACGTCGGGAACTGGCGAGTCCTGATGCATCGGCACGCCGGGGTTTTCCTTGGCTATTCGAAGTGCATTCGAACCAGTGACGTCGAACCAGATCTTCGCGGTCGACCGGCGCAGCCGGGCGATTCGAGCATCGTCGGCCTGGCAAGCGGGGTTGTTCGCCTGAGCGATGTACACAGTGTCGTCCTCGCGAAAAAGTGCGACACCACCGACATGATCGACGTGCGCCTGAGTCGTGATGATGTGGGTCGTCGGACCAGGGCAGACGGCGTCGAAGAGTTTCTTGTGGTGCGGAGCTTCGTACCCCATGCCGGTGTTGACGATGATTCGACCTTCGGAGTGCACGATCATGTATGCCGCCGTCGAACCGGCTGACCGGAAGATGCCGGGTGACACTTCGACGACTTCACTGTCATAGTTGTGGTCGAGAAGTTCCTTACCCGGACGTGTGTCAATGAGATGGTCGACTTGTTCCTGTAGCGACATTGACATGGCGTTCTCCTTCTACCTGACGTCGACCGGGACGTCGAACCTGTCGATGTATGCACCAAAGCCTGTGCGCACCTCATCGGGAGTTCGACCAAAATCTGCACGTAGGTCATACGCGATGGTCGGCTCTGGTTGCGTCTCCCTCTTCTCGATGCGTGCTTCGATTTCTCTTGCGGCACGGTCGGAGAGCGTGTGACCTGCCCATTGGAAGACCTCGCGCACCATGGCCATCTCGTCGGCGACGAAGTCTTTGAAGTGGCAGTCGAAACGTTGGGACGACGGCACCACGTCGAGGTCTCGCACCGCAGCGGCCAGAAGGCCCCCAACTCTGTCGGTCCAATAGTCGGCGTACCAGCCAGGATCAATGGTCCGATACGACATCCGCGCTGCGTAACACGTCATTGTCGCTGCGGACTGCACCACTGCGACGGGGTCACGATGGGTCATGACCACGTCTGCATCGGGGAACACACGCATCAGTGGGCCGAGCTGTTCGAGATGTTGTGGGGATTTCAAGATCCAGCGGTCGCGCGGCCTGAACCAGGTGAGCACTTTCAAAACCGTCTTCATATATTCGTAATGAGGCGTCTGGTCCTGAGTGACGTAGAAGTCACGCCATTTCGGAACTCGTGCGATCCACTCGAGGTTGTACGACGAAAAGTCAGGCAACATGAGTTCGAGCTCTTCGTGCACATGGTTCGGATTCATCGGATGCATGTACTGCACGAGCGGACTCATCATCTGCATCGCATCCCATTCACGTTGACAGCGCTCAAAGCGCGGGTCCACTCCGTCTGGGCCAGGGCCCTCTCCCCTGCGTGCCACTGGTTCATAGCTCTCCCACAGCGGCATCGAACGCAACGAATCGTCTGCAGACAACAAATTGACGAGATTCGTCGTTCCTGTGCGCGGTAAACCGACGATGATGATCGGCCGACGAATCTCGATGTCGTGGATCTCCGGATGCCGTGCCAAGAGATCGTTGATGAGAAGTCGGTTCGACGCGTACCGCACACACGCATTCCGAAGTGAGAGTCGACCGACGTTTCGTCGGTCAGGATCACCTCCCGCTTCCTCCAGCCACATGTCAAGCCGCGTAACGAACTCCATGGAGCCAAAGTCGCGAAGCCCGGTTCGCTTGCAAGCTTCCTCGAGGATTGACGCAGACGACACGTCGATCGTGAGTCGCTCACAATGGTCGATGGCAGCGGTCTGCATCGGGGACAACTCAGGCGAACCGAGATCAGTGATGCGAATCTTGCTTGCCATAGCCCCGAATCGGTCATAGTAACCTCACCCCGTGAGCGCGCTTCGACTTGGAATCGTGGGGTGTGGCGCCATTTCAGAGTGGCATGCAAAAGCACTGAAGAAGGCTTCTCGAACGTCTGTCGTCGCATGCATTGATCCGATTGCAGAGCGAGCACAACACCTTGCCTCACTCACCGGAGGAACAGCGTGTGCCTCGCTGAAGGATGCCCTGGCGCTCGGTCTCGACGCTGTGGCGCTTCTGGTCCCTCATCACCTGCATGAATGTCTCGCACTGGAAGCTTTCCAAGCGGGACTACATGTCGCACTCGAAAAGCCGATGTCAACCGACCTTGACTCGTGTGAACGCATCTTGTCCGCGGCAGAGAACAATGCGCCGAAGGTGTTCATGTTGACAGAAAATGCCCAGTACTGGCCAGAGGTCATTGCCGCGTGTGACCTCATCAATAGTGGGGCGATTGGTGATGTTTTCACTGCGCGGGCCTGGCATCACCACGGACCACCGAAAGAGTTTTACCCCGACGCTGCGTCTTGGCGCTTCAGCGCCGAGGCATCTGGTGGCGGTGTCGCCCTTGACACTGGGTCACATTGGATTCGTCCGCTACGCATGATGCTTGGCGAGATTGACGAAGTCGTCGCCGTCACCGACCGACTCTGGGATGAGATGGAAGGTGAATCTCTCGTGCGCTCTCTGATGCGATTCAGGAACGGTGCCACCGCGAGCTTTGACGTCATTCTCGCGAAAGGAGCGGTCGCACTGCAGCCCCACTTTCAAGTCAGCGGCACACTGGGCGAGATTGTCATCACCGTCATGGGTGAAGTTTTGCTGTTTGACGGCAAAGACTGGCAAGGGACCTGCGTTCATCGCGGGAACTACATAGAGAGTTACACCGGCGTGTGGCAGGACTTCGAAGCAGCCGTGCTCGACGGTCGACCACTCGCTGCTGATGCACGCTTTTCACTCGGCGAGGTTCGTGTCGCGCAAGCCATCGTTCGAAGTGGTGAGACACGCCAGTGGGAAAAGGTGTGGCGCTGAACGTGGCGTCCAACGCGGTCACTTTCGATTTCACGGGTGCCACTGTTCTGGTGACAGGAGGTTCGAACGGAATCGGCCTCGGAATAGCAACCGCATTTGCTGACGCCGGTGCTCACGTCACCATCACCGGCACACGGACATCGCCCAGCGAGTACGACCACGACCTCTCTCGGTTTGAGTTCGTGCAGTGCTCAATGGCCGATCCCGAAGATCTTTCGACATTGGCCCAACGCTTCACGCGACTCGACGTGTTGGTCAACAATGCCGGACAAGTGATGCCGCGCGGTGGAAATGAATACGACCCAGACGTCTTCGACGAAGCGCTACGCATCAATGCATCTGCAGCGTTTCGACTGAGCCGCCTCCTTCACCGATCGATGAAGTCGTCAGATCTGAGCGGTGGCGCAAGCATCGTGAACTTGGCGTCCCTGTCTTCGTTTTTCGCGGTCGAGTTTGTACCCGGCTACGGAGCTGCAAAGGCATCGGTCGTCCAGATGACCAAGACTCTCGCAGTGCACTATTCGCGTGACAACATCCGCGTCAATGCCGTGGCGCCCGGCGTCATCGAGTCAAACATGACGGCACCGATGATTGCTATCGAATCGCTGGCTGATGCCCAGCTTGCGCGAATTCCTCAGGGTCGTTTCGGCACGCCCGCCGACGTCTCACCGACTGTTCTCTTCCTCGCATCGGAACAGGCGTCGTACATCACCGGCCAGACTCTGCTCATTGACGGCGGTTTCTCAGTTCTCGGATAAGGAAGTCACATGAAACCTCTTCGCCCTGTTTCACAGACCGAAATCGACACGTTCTGGCGCGACGGAGTGGTGTGCCTACGTGGAATCGTCGATGCCGACTACGTGCGCTCGATGGCCGAGCCACTTGCAGCCATGCTCGGCACTCCCGAGCTCGCTGATCTCTCTGCGATGGGAGATGCGCTTGCGGCAAGCGGCAAGAAAGTGCTGCGAGATTCCGACCCTCCTGCGACAAAGGGTCGATTTGTCGCAGGTGTCGATCATTGGCTCTCCCACGATGAATTCGCAGACTTCGCGTTGCGTTCGTGCCTACCGATTGTCGCTGCGACCGTCCTTGGATCTCGACAGGTGAACTTGTGGGAGGACAGCGTTCTCGCAAAAGAACCGGGGACAGCAGAACGCACCGCATGGCATCAGGATCTTCCCTACTTCCACGTGGAGGGGAAGAACGTGTGCACGATGTGGTGTCCGCTCGACACAGTGACTCAAGATTCAGGTTCTGTGAAGTTCGTGAAGTCGTCGCATCTCTGGCCCGATGTCTATCGACCGAACTTCTTCGTCTCGGACATGTCCATACCCGGTTCGCCTGGTGAGGACGTACCGGACATCGACACGATGTCTGCTGAGGGCTCGTGCGACATCATCACATTCGACACCGAACCCGGTGACGTCACCATTCACCATGCGCGGACGATTCACGGTGCCGGAGCCAACACCTCGGACAGGTGGCGCCGTGCGATCAGCCTGCGCTACTGCGGAGACGACGTCGTGTACCACGAACGTCCCGGAACACCGCTCAAGTCACATCATGTGAACTTCGTCGAAGGCGCTCCATTGCACCCTGACGACTGCCCCGCTGTTCAGCGAAGCTGAATCGTCACGGAGCTGGTGCCGGGTTTTGCGGCTGGCCTGGCGTCGCAGGTCCTTGCGGCGCGGGTTGACCAGGCGTCGGTGTGCCGGGTGCCCCGGGTGTTCCCGGTGTGGCTGCGCCTCCTGGAGTTCCAGAACCTGGTGTTCCCACCTGGCTGGGCATCCATTTGAAGTGCGTGCTGTTCATTGCGCGGTCTGCAGCAGACACTGACCATTGTCCGGTGGTTCCCTTGCAGGTGCTGACGTCGGCTGTCACCGTGATGTAGTTCGCCGGGTTAGGTGTCGCATCTGATGTGGTGTCGGTGAAGAACGAGCCTTTTGATCCGGATTGGACAGTGAGCACTGCTCCACTACTTGTCGTGGCACTCGTGATGGTGCAACCACTCGTGGGTCCACTGAACGAGTAGTTCAAGCCACCCACGTCCATCCATGTGCTCTCGCTGGTGCCGATCGGCATGCGCTGCGGCCTCCAGAACGTGAACGTCACGGTGTTGCTGGCTGGGGCCATCATGTCGCTGATGATGTAGTTACCCGAGGTGTAGTCGAGCGTCGATGAACCCCAGCTACGCACGTTCGGCGACGTCTGCATGACGGCCGAAATCACCTGAGTCGATGAGTGCACCACTGTCTTGTTCGACTTGGTGATGGTGTACTTGATGGTGTCTCCAACCTTGAGGCCGTCAGTACCGGTCATACGTGGCTTGATCTCGTTTGTCCACGCCGAGCCGGACTGGAGAGTCGCGACGCTCGGAATGATGTTCGAGAATCCGTCACCGTCTGGGTCACACGATGTGAAAAGCCATTCCGTCATCATCGACGATGCCTCGTCCCAGGTGAACGCACCCGGCCATGAAGCCGGCTTCGACTTCTGCAC
>VFQT010004773.1_pt1 | contig 10897 bp, 10 predicted proteins | sample 3512381 | NCBI WGS metagenome assembly VFQT01 (sample SAMN10412376, study PRJNA504923) | tailings metagenome | isolation source: Relicate 2 Philex TSF3 active mining site | place: Philippines: Tuba, Benguet | collected 2017-08-29 | reverse complement strand
CCGGATCCGCGGGGCTTCGGGGCAGCGACGGGTCCGCGTCCACCTGCAGGTCGCGCACGGCGGTGGCGACCTGCCGTGCGGCTCGGATGCTGGGTTCGTTCGCGGTCAAAGCGGCTGCCAGTCGTGCCGTCATGGGTCGCTGTGGGGGTTGGCCCGCCGCGATGAGCAACTGGTCAAGGTCGCCGTACGCACCCAGTAGGTCTGCTGCGGTCTTGGCGCCGATTCCCCGGACACCGGGCAGGCCATCCGATGGATCGCCGCGCAGGACCGCGAAGTCCACGTATTGGTCAGGGCGCACCCCGAACCTCTCCAAGACCCCCTGGGCGTCCAGCAGCGGCCAGCGGTCCATTCCGCCATTGACCGCCAGCAGGACGCTGACCTCATCCCCGATCACCTGGACCAGGTCGCGATCCCCGGTGACGACGACGGTTGGCCCGGGCTGCTGGGCCGCCAGGGAGGCGATGACGTCATCGGCCTCGAATCCAGGGATCCCAGGTCGGGCGATCCCCATCGCATCGAGGATCGCGGCAATGGCGCCGACCTGCGGGCCGAGGGTCTCGGGCTCGGCCTCGGTGCCCTGCGATCCGGCGGTGGGGTCGGCAAGCCGATGCGACTTGTAGGAGTCGACCAGGGCAACCCGCCAGTCCGGTCGCCAGTCGGCATCCCAGCAGGCAGCCAATCTGGTCGGCTGGAATCGCTGGACGAGCCGGTCCAGGGTGCTCAGGAAGCCGCGCACCGCGTTGTGGGGATAGCCGTCCGGGGCCGTCATGGACTCGGGGAGGGCGAAGTAGGAGCGGTAGTACAGGGACGCAGTGTCCAGCAGGAGCAGCACCGGCACATCGTTGCAGGACCGTCGCTGTCCTGGCCGCGCGCCCGGTGTCCTACGGTGGGACGGTGGAACTGGACCTCGACTTCGCCGGCCGACTCGAGCGCGTGGCCCAGGTCGCGGGCGAGCGGGGGATCGACGCGATCCTGGTCACCCCGGGGCCGGACTTGCGCTACCTCATCGGGTACGACGCGGTTCCCCTGGAGCGCCTCACCTGCCTGGTCCTGCCAGCTGCCGGGGAGCCCATCCTGGTCGTTCCCGGACTGGAGGAGCTTGCCGCCCAGGCGAGCCCGGCGGGGACGATCGGCATCGAGATCGCCACCTGGTCGGAGACCGATGACCCGTTTGCCCTGGTGGCCCGCCGACTGGATGCAGTCCAACGGGTTGGGCTGGACGACCACATGTGGGCCCAGAAGGTGCTGCGGCTGCGATCGGCGATGCCCGCAGTTGAGCAGGTCCTGGCCGGGCCGGTCATCTCGTCCCTTCGCATGCGCAAGGACGGCTTGGAGGTCCAGGCCCTGCGGCAGGCGGGCGCTGCGATCGATCGCGTCCACGCCCAGGTGCCAGCCCTGCTGCAGGCGGGCCGCACCGAGCGCGAGGTCGGCCGGGACATCGCCGAGCTGATCCTGGGCGAGGGGCACCAGCGGGTGGACTTCGTCATCGTCGCCAGCGGCCCCAATGGGGCCAGTCCGCATCATGAGCTATCCGAGCGTCGCCTCGAGCCGGGCGATGCGGTGGTGGTCGACATCGGCGGGACGATGCCCAGCGGCTACTGCAGCGACAGCACCCGGATGTACGCACTGGGGGCCCCGGCTGCTGGATACCTGGACTGGTACCGCACGCTGCTCCAGGCCCAGCAGGCGGCCGTGGCAGCCGTGCGCCCGGGGCTGGCCTGCGAGCAGGTGGATGCCGTTGCCCGCGACCTGCTGAGCGAGGCCGGCATCGCGGACCTGTTCATCCATCGCACCGGGCACGGGATCGGGCTGGAGACCCACGAGGAGCCGTACATCGTCGCCGGCAATCACCTTCCCCTGGAGCCCGGCATGGCGTTCAGCATCGAGCCCGGCTTCTATGCACGAGGCAGGTTCGGAGCCCGGATCGAGGACATCGTGGTGTGCACCGAAGGCGGAGTGGAATCGATGAACCACTCGACCCATGAACTCGTCATCATCGACTAGCCACCCGGGCGGGCCGCTCCTGCGCCCGCTGTTCGCGGTGCCACTGGCAATCGCCTCCGGTGCGGTGATGGCCGCGTCCTTCGCCCCGATCGGGATCGGCTGGCTGGCACCGCTTGCGGTTGCCGGGTTGGTGGCGTCCATCTTCGGCAGCCGTCCCAGTCGGGCCTTCCTGCTCGGGTTCTGCGCAGGGATGTCCTTCTTCGCCATCCTGATGCCCTGGCTCTCGGTCGTCGGCACCGATGCCTGGCTGCTGCTGTCGGCGTTCTGCGCGCTGTGGTTCGCACTGGCCGGCATCGGCATCTGCCTGGTGACCCGATTGCCCGGCTGGCCCTGGTGGGTCGCCGGGGTCTGGGTCCTGCAGGAGGCCCTGCGGGGGCGTATCCCGCTCGGCGGGTTTCCCTGGGGGCGGCTTGCCTACGGCCAGCCGGACACCGCAATGGGCCGCCTGGCCTGGGTATTCGGCCAGCCCGGCGTCACCTTCGCCGTGGTCGTAATCGGCGGCGCACTCGTCGCCGCGGGGCTGGCGCTGCATCGCAGGCAATGGCGCCCGGTGCTGGCCTGGGGAGCGCTGGCCATCGTCCTGGCCGGTGGCGGCGCCCTGCTGCGACTGCCGGTCGAAGGGGACGCGGTCGGTGGCGCTCCCAGTGCGGTGATTGCGGCCGTGCAGGGCGGGACGCCTGCCACCGGGCTCGGGGCGATGGACATCCGGCGGGTCGTGCTGGACAACCATGTCGCGCAGACCCTGGCCCTGGCCGAGGCGGTGGATGCCGGTCAGGCTCCTGCGCCCGCGTTCGTCCTATGGCCGGAGAACTCCTCCGACATCGATCCCTTCACCGATGCCCAGGCGGCGCAATCCATGACCCTCGCAGCCCAGGCCATCTCGGTGCCGATCCTGGTGGGAGCGGTGGTGAACGTGCCCGGCAATCCGCAGGGCGTATGGAATCTCGGGGTGGTGTGGGATCCCGAGCGCGGTCCGGGCCAGCGCTACATCAAGACCCATCCGGTTCCATTCGGCGAGTACGTGCCCTTCCGCTCGCTCCTGGCCTCGACCATCGGTCGATTCGACCTCGTGCCCCGGGACTTCGTCCCGGGCACCGAGCCCGGCTTGATGGAGATCGGCGGGGTGCTGGTGGGGAACGTCATCTGCTTCGAGGTCGCCTACGACGATGTCATCGACCCGTTGATCGCCGGCGGTGCGCGGGTGATCACGGTGCAGACGAACAATGCCACCTACCAGGGCAGTGGCCAGCCCGCCCAGCAGTTGCAGATCGAGCGGATGCGGGCGATCCAGACCGGGCGATCGGTCGTGGTCGCCGCGACCAGCGGCATCTCGGCGATCATCGCGCCGGACGGCGCGATCAGGTCCAGCCTGCAGGAAGGCGAGGCGGGAGCCCTGGACGAGGAGGTTGCCCTGCGGGGGGCAGCCAGTCCGAGCTCGGTGCTCGGACCGGCCCTGGAGTGGCTGCTGGTGCTGATCGGTCTTGGACCGATCGCCTGGGTCATTGCCAGGGGAGCCAGGCAGCGACGCCAGCGGAATGCCGACGACCGGGGTCGTATGGTGGGTGCGTGAGCTTCCACGACCTCGGCAGCATCCTGGTCGTCATCCCGACCTACAACGAACGCGAGTCCCTGCCCGCGATCGTCGCCCGGGTTCGGGCGTCGGTCCCCGAGGCCCATGTGCTCATCGCCGACGACAACTCCCCGGACGGAACCGGTGCTATTGCCGACGGCATCGCCGAGTCGGATGACAGCGTCAAGGTCATGCACCGGGAGGGCAAGGCCGGGCTAGGGGCGGCCTACCTGGCAGGGTTCGCCTGGGCCCTGGACCATGGCTACGAGGTCGTCGTGGAGATGGACGCCGACGGCTCGCATCAGCCGGAGCAACTCCCGGCCCTGCTGGCTGCCCTGCGGGATGCGGATCTGGTACTGGGCTCGCGGTGGGTCGACGGCGGGGGAGTGATGAACTGGCCGCGCAGCAGGGAACTGCTATCGCGTGGGGGCAATCGGTACACCCGCTTGATGCTCGGCATCCCGCTGCATGACGCCACTGGGGGCTATCGCGCATTTCGGGCGAGCACGCTGCGCAGACTGGACCTTGACGAGGTGGCCTCCCAGGGGTACTGCTTTCAGGTTGACCTGGCATGGCGGGCCGTCCAGCGCGGAATGCGCGTGGTCGAGGTGCCGATCCTGTTCGTCGAGCGAACTGCGGGCTCCAGCAAGATGAGCCAGCGCATCGTCGCCGAGGCCCTATGGCGGGTGACCGTCTGGGGGGTGGCCGAGCGCTGGAACCGCCTACGGGGGAGCGGGAAGGTCACGGCGACCGCGAAGTCGAACGCCTCGTAGCTGCCAGACGGAGGGGATATGGGCCTGCGTGCTCGCTTGCTGGTCTTCGGCTATCCGGCCCTGGAACTGCTGACCGCCTGGGGACTGGCCATGGTGATCGGGTGGGGCTGGACCCTGTTTGCCGTATTCGCCGGCCTACCGGTCGGCCTGCTCGTGATGCGCAGTGCAGGCAGGGGGGCCTACCTGCACCTGCAACAGTCAGTCGATCAGGGCCAGTCGATCCCAGGCGCCAGCCGCTATGCGAGTCGATTTGCAGCCGGGCTGCTGCTGGCGATACCAGGACTGTGGAGCGACCTGGCCGGCTTGCTGGTCCTGCTGCCGGCGACGGGCCGCTGGATGATGCGTCGACTGCCCATGTCCGCCTCGCTGCGAACGGGCTCCTTCGCTGGCGCGTTCACGGCATTCGGCCAGTCGGGCAGCGCCTCGAATGAGCGATGGCCGCCGGACGTGGTGCAGGGCCATGTGGTCAACCGACCTGCGGGCCCGCCCCGGGAGGACGGGCCCGCAGGGGCACCCAAGGGACTTCCAAACTAGGCGGACTTGCGCTGCTCGATGACCGAGCCCTCGTCAATGTGGTCCACGTCGTCATGCTCCGCACTGGCTCGCCCGCTCGCGTGCAGCAACTCCAGGCGCTCGGCGAGCAGTGCCTCGAGGTCGGCGATGGTGCGCCGCTCCATCAGCATGTCCCAGTGCGTGCGCACATGCCGCTCGGGTCGCTCATCGGGTCGTGCGAGGTTCGCCACGGGCGTGATGACCTTCGCCTGCCCTCCGCAGCGGCAGGTCCAAGTAAGGGGGATCTCCTCAGCCTCGACGGAGAACGGCACTGCGGTCAGGTGCTCCTTCTCGCAGGCGTACTGAATCAGCTGTCGATCCGCCGGCTCCACGTGTTCGTCTGTCTCATAGCTCAGGCTGCCAAGTCGGCTCCCACGCATCGAGCTCTCGCCCATCGCACGCTCCCTTCATCAGGCCAACGGCACCTTTGACGCATGCCGGTGGCTTTCCGTTCCGTGCAACGCCCGGACCAGGTTCGCGCTTCCTGGCAGGCGTCCCCGAAACATGGTTGCGCGACTCGAAGCCAAATGCCCATCGACGCGTGGGCAGCAAATGTCAGAGGACGGTTAAGAACCGATCAAGGCGATGTCAACAACGCGATGTCATCAACGCGATGTCATCAACGCGATGTCAACAACGCGATGTCAACAACGCGATGTCATCAACGCGCAACAATCGCGAGGATCACGATGGCAGCGGCGATCGCTGCGCCGATGGCGATCCAAGGCAAGGAGCGTCGACGTCGCGGCCCGGGCTTGCCGGAGCCATCAGCGATCTCGCCCGAAGCGCGTAGTCGATTGTTGGCCCGCGCAATCCGTTCGGCTGCTGCGATGCGTTCATCGGCAGAACCTTCGTGCGGTGCGCCTTCGAGGAATGACTCGTCGAGTCGGATCTCGTCGAACGGGTCCGTGCTCATGCAGCCTCCCTCGGTAAAACGCCGATAATGCACATTATGACACTTGCTCCTCGATTCCGAATGGGATGACTTCATAGCCCTGACGCAGCAGGGCCGCGATGACCTGCGGATCGTCGTCGTAGACCCGGTCGATGAACTCCGGTCCCCCCAGTGCGGTGAGGATCTCCGATTTCACCATCGCGGCCGGCCGTCGATCGTCATCCCGGCGCAGGAACAGGTCCAAGGGCGGGAATCCATGGTCTTGCAGCCACGCCAGGGTCACGCTGCGCAGGCGCTCTGGACGTCCGCTGACCAGGACGACGGCACCTTGGGTGCACGCGGTCTGCAGGGCGGCTCGACCGGCATCGATGACCTCGTCCGCGGCCGCTGCCGCGAAGAACGCTTCCCAGTCCTTGGGGCGCGCGGCCAGGTGGTGCTCCCGGTGCCGTGCATCAGCCAGTACGCCGTCGATGTCGAACGCGATCACCCCGCGAGTTCCTCCGGGCGCGGGCAACTGCAGACCAGGTTCCGGTCGCCGAAGGCACCGTCGATGCGTCGAACCGGCGGCCAGTACTTCGACTGGCCATCGCCCATCGGGTAGGCGGCCTGCTGGGGCGAATAGGGCTCCTCCCACGGACCGATCAGGCAGGCTGCGGTGTGCGGGGCCTGGCGCAGCGGGCTGCGCTCGAGCGGCCACTGGCCCGCTGCAACCTGGTCGATCTCGCCCCGGATCGCGATCATCGCGTCGATGAATCGGTCGAGCTCGCGAAGGTCCTCGCTCTCGGTTGGCTCAATCATCAGGGTGCCGGCAACCGGGAACGACATGGTGGGCGCATGGAACCCGTAGTCGATGAGCCGCTTGGCAATATCGTCCACGGTTACGCCGGTCTGCGCCGTGATCGGACGGATGTCGAGGATGCACTCGTGTGCCACCAGGCCGTCCTTGCCGGTGTAGAGCACCGGGTAGTGGGCGCCGAGCCGCCTTGCCAGGTAGTTGGCCGACAGGATGGCCACGCTGGTGGCTTGGCGCAGGCCCTCCGGGCCCATCATCCGGATGTACGCCCACGGGATCGGCAGGATGCCCGCACTCCCCCAGGGTGCCCCGCTCACCGGACCGGTGCCGCCGTCGACGTGGCCGCGTCCGACCGGACCGGCCTGCGGGCGCAGTGGATGCGAGGGCAGGTACGGCGCCAGGTGTTCGCGCACCCCGACCGGACCCACTCCGGGGCCGCCCCCGCCATGGGGGATGCAGAAGGTCTTGTGCAGGTTCAGGTGCGAGACATCGGCACCGAACTCCCCTGGCTTGGCCAGACCGACCAGGGCGTTGAGGTTGGCCCCGTCGACGTAGACCTGTCCCCCGGCCTGGTGGACCATCTCGCAGATCTGCGTCACCGATTCCTCGAAGACACCGTGGGTGGACGGGTAGGTGATCATCAGGGCGGCGAGTCGATCGGCATTCTCAGCGATCTTGGCAGCCAGGTCGGAAAGGTCGACATTGCCCTGCTCATCGCAGGCGACTACCACCACGCGCATCCCCGCCATGGCCGCACTGGCCGGGTTCGTGCCGTGCGCGCTACTGGGAATCAGGCAGACATCGCGCTGCGACTGACCGCGAGCCCGGTGATAGCCGCGAATGGCCAGCAACCCGGCGAACTCCCCCTGCGAGCCTGAGTTCGGCTGCAGGCTGACCGCGGCATACCCGGTGACCTCCACCAGCCAGGCCTCCAGTGAGGCGATGAGGTCCAGGGTGCCGCGAACCTGGTCAAGGGGGGCAAATGGATGCAGCCCGGCGAATGCGGGCCAGGTGATGGGCTCCATCTCACTGGTGGCGTTGAGCTTCATCGTGCAGGAGCCGAGCGGGATCATGGACCGGTCGAGTGCGATGTCCCGGTCGGCGAGCATGCGCAGGTACCGCAGCATTGCGGTCTCGCTGCGGTACCGGTCGAATACGGGGTGCGAGAGGTAGGGACTGCGACGTTGCACGGTGGCCGGCACCGACGATGCCGGTACCTGCGCATGCACGGACGCCAACTCCAGTTCGCCGGCCGCGGCCGAGACGGGGGCGAAGGCCCGCCACAGGGCCATGATGTGCTCCGCAGTGGTCACCTCATCGGTGGAGGCACTCACCGTGTCGGCGTCCACCCGTCGGATGTTGATCCCCTCGGCAAGTGCTGATGCGACGACCTCGTCGGCCCGCCCGGGAACCCGCAGCTGCACCGTGTCGAAGTAGGCATCGTGGACGACCTCGATACCGGCCTGGGCCAGGCCGGTCGCCAGTACCTGGGCGTATCGATGCGTCCGTTGCGCGATGCGGCCAAGGCCATCGGGTCCGTGGTACGCGGCGTACATCGAGGCCACGACGGCGAGCAGGACCTGAGAGGTGCAGATATTGCTCGTCGCCTTCTCGCGCCGGATGTGCTGCTCCCGGGTCTGCAAGGCGAGTCGGTAGGCGGGGGTGCCATCGGCGTCCACGCTCACCCCGACCAGCCGGCCAGGCAGGCTGCGCTCGAGTCCCGCGCGAACCGCGATGAAGCCAGCATGCGGGCCGCCGAACCCCATCGGGACGCCGAATCGCTGGGCTGATCCGACCGCGATGTCAGCGCCGAGCTCACCGGGCGGCGTCAGCAGGGTCAGGGCAAGCGGATCGGTGATCACCACTGCCAGGGCCCCGGCCCGATGCGCGGCCTCGATGGCCGCGCGCGGATCGCGGACCCGGCCCGAGCTGCCGGGGTAGCTGATGATGACGGCCGCCACATCCGATGGCAGCGGCTCGTCGAGGTCGGCGACCACGATCTCCACGTCGAGGGGCTCGGCTCGGGTGGACACCACGGCGATCGTCTGCGGATGGGTATCGGCATCGATGACGACTCGCTGGGCCCGCACGGTGCGCAGGGCCACGCCCATGGCCTCGGCCGCCGCGGTGGGCTCATCGAGCAGCGACGAGCCTGCGATGGGCAGGCCGGTCAGGTCCTCGATCATGGTCTGGAAGTTCAGCAAGGCCTCCAGCCGGCCCTGTGAGATCTCCGGCTGATAGGGCGTGTACGCCGTGTACCACGCGGGGCTCTCCAGGACATTGCGCCGGATGACCGCGGGCGTGATCGTGTCGTGGTAGCCCAGGCCGATCATGCTCACGCACCGACGGTTGGCCGCGGCAAGGTCCGCCAGCTCTGCCTGCGCGGTTGCCTCGTCAACCGCCGCCGGAATCCGCAACGGCTGCTGCCAGCGGATGGGCTCCGGCAGTACGGCTTCGAGGAAGTCCGCCATGGACCCAAAGCCCAGGCGGGTGAGCATCTGCTCGACCTCGCGGGCACGAGGCCCAATATGGCGTTCTACGAATGGGCTGCTGGGGAAGGCGGCACAGATCGGGTCGACGGTGGGCTTGCTCATCGAGGGCTCCTTCCGGCGTGGCGCCCATGGTCAGGGCGCACGTCGAGTGGACGGGCACGGCCGTGCCCTCTCCCCTCTCTGTTGCCCGCGTCGTTCGCGACCTGAGAGCTTCCCCGGCCGAGGCCGGGTTTCACCGTCGGTGGGGGCCGGGTGGCCCCGCCTTCCAGAGGTGCCTTCCTGCGTGCGGTCCGGGTGCCTGAGAGGTTCGCGGGGAGGCTTGCTCCTTCGGCGCCACTGGCCTGGCGGGACAGTGGTCTCTCCCGCACGAGGTCGATCAGCAGGATCAGGCTAGCGCCTCGGGTGGCCTTCAGCCAGCGATACGCCGAGCTCGCCGCGCCGAGAGCTCATCGGTGGAGGCCTCGGGAAGGATGCTGTCGCCGTCCGGCCGTTCACCGGGCAGGGTGGCCAGGGTTCCTTCGACCTCCCGCCAGACGCTGCCCACGGCGATCCCGAACACCCCCTGCCCACCCCGAACCAGGTCGATGACGTCGTCCGCGCTCCGGCATTCGTAGATCGTCGCCCCGTCGCTCATCAGGGTCATGCGGGCGAGGTCCTCCCCCTCGCGTGAAGCCAGGTGGGTGACCGCGGCCCGGATATTCGCGAGCGAGACCCCAGTGTCGATCAGCCGCTTGACGATGCGCAGGACCAGGATGTCGCGGAACCCGTAGAGGCGATGGGTTCCCGAGCCGTTGGCTCCCTGGACGGATGGCACGACCAGGCCGGTGCGAGCCCAGTAGTCCAGTTGCCGGTACGAGATCCCGGCGGCCGAGCAGGCCACCGGCCCCCGGTAGCCGACATCCTTCGGAAGCGGGCGCAGGTCCGCGTCATCGAACAGGGCTTCCTGCCGACTGGGAACGTCCTGGGGCGCGTTCACATTTGCCTCCTGCGGCGGCCGGTCGAATCCGATCCGGCTGGATCGCCATTCAACCATGGCCATTGGTTGGACTACGGACCACCGCGTCGAGGTCGATGCCGGCTCGGCGATGGGCAGGGCTGACGCTAGGCAGCCATGGATCCGGGGTCAACGCGACACACGCCGAAGCCGCCGACGTAAGTCTGAACCTCAGGCTGAGGTTTGGACCGGAGCGGGAGCGGGATGCTGGGCCAGCAGCGAACTACTGGAAGTCCTCCGGGGACACCTGGTCCAGGAACTCGCGGAAGCGCTCTACCTCGTCGTCGCTCGGCTCGTCCTCCGGCAACTCGATACCGGCCGCGTCCAGAACTTCCTCTGCCCCCACGATCCGCACCCCGGCACGGACCGCCAGCGCGATCGCATCGGAGGGACGGGCGCTCACCTCGACCCCTGAGGCGAAGACCAACTCCGCGTAGTACACGCCGTCCTTCAACGCCGTGATCCGCACCAGGGTCAACTCGGCACCGAGCGCGGCGATGACCTGGCCCATCAGGTCATGGGTCAGCGGCCGCGGCGGCACCACCCCTTGCTGGGCGTAGGCGATCGCGCCTCGACGGCCCCGACCCAGATCGGCAGGTATCGAGACCCCTCGGATTCTCGGAGGAGCACGATCGGGCTGTTGGAGGGCATCTCCACTCGGACGCCTACCAGGTCGAGGTCTCGCACGCGCCCAGGGTAACTCCCCTAGCCCTTCCCGGCGCGCACGAGTTCGGCTCGCAGCAGGGTGGCATGGAGTTGGATGAACAGGTCAGCCAGTTCTCGGACGGTCTCCTGGGCCCGGGCACTGGCATCGGGATCCCGGG
>VFQT010004772.1_pt1 | contig 10897 bp, 10 predicted proteins | sample 3512381 | NCBI WGS metagenome assembly VFQT01 (sample SAMN10412376, study PRJNA504923) | tailings metagenome | isolation source: Relicate 2 Philex TSF3 active mining site | place: Philippines: Tuba, Benguet | collected 2017-08-29 | reverse complement strand
TTTCTACCAATCCCGTTTTGCACTCCTTCCAATTGGCGGCTAATCAATACGGCATCGGTTATGAATTGATTGAGCCCTTTTTTCAAAGCATGGAAGAAGATTTGGGAACCACTGAGCACAACCGTCACAGTTATGATTCTTATATCTACGGTAGTGCTGAGGTGGTGGGTCTGATGTGTTTGCGCATTTTCTGCAACGGCGATCAGAAGGCCTATGAGAGATTGAAGCCTCCTGCCCAGAGTCTGGGAGCGGCCTTCCAAAAAGTCAATTTTCTTCGAGACATCAAAAGCGATGTAGAAGACAGAGGAAGGGTGTATTTCCCTGGGGTTGATTTTGATTGCTTCACCGACATGGACAAGATGACCATTATTCAAGAGGTGAAGAAAGACTTTGAACACGCTTACAAGGGCATCGTAGCTCTTCCCGTCGGATGCCGATTGGGTGTTTATACCGCCTACGTATACTATTTGAAGTTACTGGAGAAAATCGAGCGCACAACGGCTCAGCAAATACTAGAGGCGCGCATTCGCATTCCCAATTCTCAAAAAATGGTCTTGTTGGCCAAGTCGGTTCTGCGCGAACGTACGATGGCTGCGCCTAGTTATTAAGCAAAGAGCCAGGAGAAGACCTCGTCCACTCGTCCAAAGCTGTGCACCTTGATGCTCCATTTTGGGTCGGCTTGGTACTTGTTGTACTTGGATATGATGATGTCCGTGAACCCCAACTTTTCGGCCTCCACGATTCGTTGTTCGACGCGTTGAACCGCCCTTACTTCACCAGACAATCCGATTTCGGCACTGAATACACAGCCCGCAGGAATGGGCTCGGAGTGATAACTGCTCATGATGGCCGCCATCAAGGCCAAATCGATCGCGGGGTCTTCCAGGCGCAATCCGCCGGCGAGATTCACGAATACGTCTTGAGCGCCCAAACGGAACCCGCAGCGCTTTTCCAAGACGGCCAAAAGCATGTTCAGTCGTCGCAGATCAAACCCTGTCGCTGATCGCTGAGGGGTGCCATAAACCGCTGAGCTGACCAGTGCTTGGGTTTCCAGTAGCAAGGGGCGAATTCCTTCTAAAACAGCCGCAATGCCTACGCCGCTGAGTTTTTCCTCGCGCTGGCTCAACCATATTTCTGAGGGGTTTTTGACCCCGCGAAGACCCTGCCCACTCATCTCGTAAATGCCCAATTCATGGGTGCTTCCAAATCGGTTTTTCAGGGTGCGCAAAATGCGGTAGTTGTGGTGACGGTCGCCTTCGAATTGAAGCACGGTGTCAACCATGTGTTCCAGAATCTTTGGACCTGCAATGCTGCCGTCTTTGGTGATGTGGCCTACCAGGAACACGGGAATTCCGGTTTCTTTGGCGAACTGGAGCAGCCTCCCTGTGCATTCGCGAATTTGACTGATGCTGCCCGGTGTGGCATCCAGCGCATCGCTGTACAGGGTTTGAATGGAGTCAATGATCAGCACCTCAGGGGGCTCAGAATCGACCCACTTGAGGATGTTTTCCAGCATGGTTTCGGTCAAGACTCGGCAGGAGCTGTCGAGTTCGCCCAAGCGTTCCGCCCGCATTTTGATTTGGGTTTCGCTTTCTTCCCCGCTGATGTACAGTGTGTTGGCTTTGAGCGTCAAGGCCATTTGAAGCAGTAGGGTACTTTTTCCAATGCCGGGTTCGCCGCCGAGCAAGATCACGGCTCCGGGCACGAGCCCTCCGCCTAAAACCAAATTCAATTCTGCATCGGGCAATTCGAGGCGTATTTGATTTTCGGTCTCGATTTCGCTAAGTGTGCGGGCTTGGACGGTTTTGGCATGGCTGCGTTTCCAGACCTGCACTTGCTGCGTGGGTTTGATTTCTTCGGCAAAGCTGTTCCAGGACTCGCATCCAGGGCATTTGCCCACCCACTTGGGGCTCTCATATCCGCAGCTGCGGCAGAAAAAAGCAATTTTCGTTTTGGCCATACCGGTGAATTCCAAAGGTCGGAAAATCCGACAGAAACTTGTCGAAGAAAGCGCAATTAATCGCTTCCCATTCTCGCAGTTCTGCCCAAAAACGCCGTAATTTTGTAGAACCATTCCACCATGTCAAACGATTTGCAAGATGTTGTAACGGTTTACGCCGAAGCTACACCCAACCCAGAGAGCATGAAGTTCGTGGCCAACAAGATGTTGTTGCCCAATGACAGTGCTGATTTTCGCCATGCCGATCAAACCGATCGCAGCGCCTTGGCCAAGGCATTGTTTGAGATGCCTTTTGTTCGAGGCGTGTTCATCATGAACAACTTTGTGAGCATTACCAAGAACAACGATTACGAATGGTTCGACCTGATTCCCGATTTGCGCAATTTCTTCACCGAGTGGATCCAAGACGGTAATGAAATCGTGGCTCCCAAGAGAGAATTGAATCCTGAGGAGGAAACGGCTATAGAACGAAAAATCAAACAATTGCTGGAAGATCATGTAAGACCCGCCGTAGAAATGGATGGCGGTGCCATTGATTTCAAATCCTTCAAAGACGGTATTGTCACCGTTGAAATGAAAGGCTCTTGCAGCGGTTGTCCCTCTTCAACCATGACCCTGAAAGCGGGCATTGAAAACTTGCTCAAGCGCATGGTGCCCGAGGTGGTTTCTGTTGAAGCAGAAGCAGGTTAAACTTCAAAGAACTCGATTGAAAAGGGCGACCCAGTGGGTCGCCCTTTTATTTTGGCGCCATTTGACCCATATTTGTTCATTCTGGAATTTATGCCAAACACTACCATGACTCTGAATGACCCCGGTTTTGCATCCCTGCATGCCATGTTTGAACATGCAGCCCACCAACTGAATACACCTGATTCTGTTTACCTCAAACACAAAGTTTCGGGCGATTGGATTGACATCAGTTACGGCAGCATTTTGAACGATATTCAGTCCCTGTGTTCCTATTATGTGTCGATCGGATTGGAAAAGGGAGATCGGGTAGCCTTGTGCATGGACAATTGCCCCGAATACTATTCCATTGATCAGTCCTTGCAGAAAATGGGTTTGGTCAACGTGTCTATCTACACGACCTTGACTGCCGATGAGACGGCCTTCATTTTGAATGACAGCGGTGCCAAATTGCTGTTTACAGGGAATGCGTTTCTGCTGAAAAAATTCCAAAAAGTCCAGGATAAATGCGCCACAGTTCAGGGGGTGGTTCACTTGCCGAACGACGCCGATGGTTCTGGAATGGTTTCGAATTACGAGCAGGCCATGGCCAAAGGTTCCGAGCTGTTGAGTCAGCACGAGTCTGCCATTGCTGATCGATATGCATCGGTCACAAGAGATGACCTTTCAACCTTGATTTATACCTCGGGCACGACGGGGGTTCCCAAAGGTGCCATGTTGACGCACTGGAACTTCATGAGCAACTGTTTTGATGCCAAAGACTTGGTTCCGAGCATTGGACCCAATGACGTCTATTTGAGCTTTTTGCCTCTGAGTCACGTGTACGAGCGTTTGGCTACCATGTACCTGAGTACGTACATCGGGGCCGAAGTGGCATTTGCTGAAAACATTGACAAAGTGGCTCAAAACATCACCGAGGTGCGTCCTACCTTGATGGCCACGGTTCCTCGTTTGTTGGAACGCGTGCACGATAAGGTGGTCAAAAATGCCACCGAGAGTGGAGGCGTCAAGGCCAAGATTTTCTGGTGGGCCTTGAACACTGGTAAACAGGTTCGCGCCGCTGATATGGCCGGTCGCAAACCGGGTTTTGGCTTGTCCATCCAAAGTGCCATTGCTGAAAAATTGGTCTATTCCAAGATCAAAGCCAAAATGGGCGGTCGCCTCAAATTGTTTGTGAGCGGTGCGGGTGCTCTGCCCCCTCATGTAGGTGAGTTTTTCTCCTACTTGGGATTAAAGGTTCAAGAAGGTTATGGATTGACCGAGACTTCGCCCTTGGTGACCGTCAATGAATTTCACCGTCAGGTGTACGGAACGACCGGTCGTGTGGCACCTCGTCAGCAAGTGGCCATTCAAAACATCGAAACCATGGAAATGATCACGGTTCAGGACTACAACAGTTTCCAGCCCGATTTCAAAAGCGCGGAAGGAGAGATTTTGGTCAAGGGTCCCAACGTCATGAAGGGATATTGGCAGAATAAGGCTGAGACCGATATTGTCTTCGACGCCGACGGATGGTTTCACACCGGTGACATTGGCCGATTCGAGCTGGGCTACTTGAAAATTACCGATCGCCTGAAGAACATGTTGAAGACCTCTTTGGGTAAAAACATCTATCCGACGCAAATTGAGAATGTCTTGCTCAAGAGCGAAAAGATTGATCAGGTGTTCATCATAGGCGATAAGCGCGAGTATTTGACCGCCATTGTGGTGCCATCGGCTGATGCAGTAGCCGAGCAAATGCCCGCCAAACAAAGTTGCTTGAAGCAGGATACAGTATTCATAGACGATGCCGAATTGGCTGCTTGGATAGCCAAGGATATCAAGCGCTTGAGCAATGATTTGGCCAAGTTTGAGCGATTGAAAAAGTTTGTGGTCAAACGCGAGCCCTTTACCATTGAAAGCGGCGAAATGACCATTACACTGAAAGTGAAGCGAAAAGTGGTGTTGGAGAATTACGCCGACGCGGTCGAAGGTATGTACGACGATACCTGTACGTTCATGACCAAGATTTAAAATAGCTTCATCCAGGCGAACAGGGCCATGAAAAAGCCCAACTGAATGAAATAGACGGTGCCGGCCACACGATTGTGACTGGGCTTGCTGCTGCTGAAAAGCAAATACAGAAAGACGAACGATAGGGCAAACCAAGCGATGTAATTCTGCATAGGAATGGGGCCTCTCCAATGCCAAAAGTCAAAACGCACGGCAACGGGTTCCAAGAAAAAGTCGTACAGCGTCATCATGGCGGCACCTCCTAGGGAAAGCAGGAATTTGTTCTGGCTGCGACCTGCTAATAGACTGGAGGTGTAAAAGACCATGGCGGCCCAATTCAATCCAATCAAATAGGGAACATGGTGCCATCCCTGGCCCAGGGTCTTTCCATAATAATAGGAACCAAAAATGGCGCCCGTCTGTACGCCTAACACCTCTACACCAAATCCGAGCAAACCTATGGCTAATAGAGTGACGACATGGGCCAATGTCCACTTAGGATGAAAGAGCCAAGCTACCGCAAAGGCGCCTGCAATGTTATAGGGGGTAAGCCACAAGAACAAAGGGCGAGCTGCTGGGATGATGAAGCCCGCAAGACCTATGGCATAAATCAGGCAAATGGCGGCAATGAATCGATTTTCGACGCGGTTCATAGGAAAGTGGAACTTGGGGCAAATCTCCACTTTATTCGCTAGGAGCACAAATTTTCAAAAAGGAGGATGCCCAAAGGGCCCAATTAGTATGCCTGGATCTGTTGTTTTTGTTGAAAATACACGGAAGAAAATTGCAAGCCCTTGTTTGACAAGGGATTTGCTGTCAAAAGAAAGTTGGAATAAAAAAAAAATTTTTTTTGCAAATATTCTCCGCACCTATATTTTTGCACCACACTTAAATAGGAAAAAAATGAAAAAAATCTCTTTTGTAATCGCTGCTTGCACCTTGTTCGTGTTCGCTGCTTGCGGTGGCAACGATGCTGCTGCTGAAGAAACTGTTGACTCTGCTGCTATGGAAGCTCCTGTAGAAGAAGCTCCCGTTGAGGAAGCTCCTGTTGACACTGCTGCTGCTGAGGCTCCTGTAGCTGAAGAAGCTGCTGCTCAGTAATTCACAGTTATCCACATGAAATTCAGAGGCGCTTGGTAACAAGCGCCTTTTTTTTTATTTTTGTATCAGTGAAGAATATTTGGATCATATTGTTCGTTGCGCTGGCCGGGATTTCTGTCGCCCATGCAACTCCCGTTACGGAACCCCCCGTGACGGTTACGGGTGGTCCTGAATTCACTCTCAATCCCAATCCTGTTACGGGTTCTTACTTTTATGTGAACCTAATGTTCTCGGAAGTAGAATACCCCAATGCGGTTATCATTGTCAATGATGTATTGGGGAAAGCGGTGTATGTACAGAGCATTAAGTCTGCAGACTTTGCCGCTGGTAAGGTGCGAATCAGCACCGTAGACGCCATGATCCAAAACGGTGTGTACTTTGTTCAGGTGAAAAGCGGTGATAGTACCCGCACCCTGAAACTGGCCATTCGCTAATGCCCTCCTTTACAGTTCGTCCTGCTAGTGCTGTAGATGTTCCCGCTATTCACGGGTTGATTGCGGAATTGGCTGAATTTGAAAAAGCCCCTCATGAATTCGTAGCTACAACTGAGACTTTGTCTGACGTGTTGTTTGGGAAAGAGCCTTGGGTATGGGCTTGGGTAGCCGAAGTGAATGCCGAAGTAGTGGGCACGGCTATTGTATACAGGAGGTATTCCACTTGGAAAGGACCTGTCTTGTATTTGGAAGATTTTGTGGTTCGAGAATCGCATCGATCTCAGGGTATAGGGGGCGCTTTGTTTGAAACCTGCTTGGACTTTGCCCGTGAGAAGAACTTCAGTAGAATGGTTTGGCAAGTATTGGATTGGAACCAAGATGCCCATCGTTTTTACCAGCGCTATGGAGCTTGGTTTGATGCCGGCTGGTGGAATGCAGGTGTAGATTTATCCACATGAGCCTACGGGCATTTGTTTGGATCCTGGGATTGCTAAACGCGGCTCTCCTAATGGTCTTTGCTTATGGGCCTCCGCCGCACGATTGGGGAATATCCCCAAGGGCGATGTCGTCGGCGTGGACAATATTGACCGGATCTTGGTTTCATGCCGACGCGCAACATTTGTTTGGGAATTTGATTTCCATCAACGCCCTGTTATTCGGCGTTTATTTCACTTGGCCTCGCCAATCTCTGAGATTGTTGTTGTGGTCATGGATACTGAGTTCGCTCATTTTGTTTTTGATAGGTGAACCAGGAAGCCGACACATTGGAGCCTCAACCTGGGTGTACTCGCTGGGTTTTTTCTTGATGTTTCAAGGCCTATTTTATGCCCATGCGCTTTATCGCCGCATGGCCTTTGCCGCGGTGCTTTGGTACGGCAATATGTGGCAAGGCATGATTCCCCTGCTGGTACCCGAGAATGTGAGCTGGGAAGGGCACCTGTCAGGGGCTATTTCTGGCTTGCTGTATTTATGGGTATTCCATAAGTCTATGAGGAGACAGTCCCTTCGTTCGGCCTCCATTGACGGATTGGACGGGTCAGAGGAAGAGGAAAACCCTTACGATCAACTCTGAGTCTCTTTGGGCTCTTCGAATAAGAACAGGAAGGCAATGGCTACGGCCAATGAATAGGCGGCAAAAGCGAGCCAGATGCTGTGCCAGTCTTTAGTTCCTTCGGCGTCTTCGAAAAAACGGCTTATCAACCATCCGCTGCTGAGGCTACCCAAGACGGCACCAAAGCCGTTGACCATCATGGTGAACAAGCCTTGGGCGCGGGAACGAATGCTGGGATCTGCACTTTTTTCGATGTACAAACTTCCGGATACATTGAAGAAATCGAAGGCCATGCCGTAGATGATGCAGGAGGTTACGATCATCCACAATCCGGGACCAGGGTTTCCGTAAGCCAGCAAACCGAAACGCAAGACCCAGGCAATCATGCTGATCAACATCACTTGTTTGATGCCAAATCGGCGCATGAAGAAAGGAATGGCGAGAATGAACAGGGTTTCGCTGATCTGCGAGATGCTCATGATCATGGCCGGGTATTGAACCGCTAGAGATTTGGCGTATTCGGCCTGGCCGTCAAAGCCGTGCAAAAAGGTATCGCCGTAAGCATTGGTCAGCTGCAAGGCAGCACCCAACAACATGGAGAACAAGAAAAAGACCGCATAACGCTTTTTCTTGAGCAAGGCGAATGAATCCAAACCCAAGGCCGACCAAAGACCCTTTTTGCGGGTTTCTTTGCCCAAAGGGGGGCAATCGGGGAAGGTAAAAGCGTACAAGCCCAACAATAGGCTCACCGCAGCCCCCAGGTAAAACTGATTGGCTGAAGTTTCATTGTGGGTGAGGCTAACTGTCCATAAGGCGACGATAAACCCGACCGTACCCCATACACGAATAGGAGGAAAGGCCTTGACCACATCTTCGCCTTTGCTGCTCAGTAGGTGATAACTCACCGTATTGGACAGCGAAAGCGTGGGCATATAGAAAACCATGGTGAGCAGAATGCGCCAAAACATGTCTGCTGGGCTGGTCGCGCTGGGAACATAGTACAAACCGATACCCGCTACAATGTGATACAGACCGTATAGTTTCTGTGCCGACAGGAATCGGTCGGCAATGATTCCCGATATCGCAGGCATGAACAAGGCTGCAATTCCCATGGTGGAGAAGATGACTCCAAAGTCTTGAGAGTCCCATTTTTTGGTGGTAAACCAGTATGCTCCGATGGTAATGAGCCAGCATCCCCAGACAAAAAACTGGAGAAAACTCATGAGGGTTAAGCGAAAGCGAATCACAAGTTGGTGGTTTGAATGAGGGTGTAAAATCGCCTTTTTTTAGGAAAGCGCAAGGCTTATTTCTATGCCATCGATCATGGCGTGAATGGCCTTGATGTGAATCTCCTGAGCCCGGTCGGCAAATTCGCTGTGAGGAGCTCGAATTTCAATGTCCAGAACCTCTTTCATCTTGCCGCCGTCTTTTCCGGTTAAGCCGATGCAGGTCATACCGAGATCTTTCGCCGTTGCGATGGCGTTCAAAACGTTTGTGCTATTGCCGCTGGTGGAAATTCCGAGCAGAATGTCACCGGGTCGCCCCAAGGCTTCGACGTAACGAGAGAATACGAATTCATACCCATAGTCATTGCCCACACAAGACAGGTGACTGGGGTCGGAGATGGCCATCGCGGCCAAGGCTTTTCGATTGTTGCGGTAGCGACCGCTCAATTCTTCGGCAAAGTGCATGGCGTCGCAATGGCTGCCACCGTTACCACAAGCGATGATTTTGTGGCCGCTGCGAAGGCAGTGGGCCATGGCTTCTACCGCTTGGTCAATGTGTTTCAATTGCTCCTCATCAGACAGAAACTGTTTCAGGATTTGCTGGGCTTGCTCAAAATGGTTGCGTACGCGACTCATCGTTCTTTGAATTGGGTCAGTCCGTCTTTTAAAAAGCTGACAAAGGGTTCGACATTGAATTGGAAATAATCAGCGCCCAAAGCGGGTTGGAGCAGATTTTCATTGGCATCCAACAGGCAATACAACGGCTGTGTGGTTTTGCCAAAATAACACTGTTCGATTTCTGCGTTTTTATCACCTAGGGTTTTGACGCGTTTTCCAGTGGCCTTGCCAATGAACTGCTCGGCTTCAGGAAGCACGATTTTCTTGTCGTCCACATAGAGGGAAACCACGACATAGTCGTTTTTCAGCATTTTCAGTACGGCCTCGTCTGACCATACTTTTTCCTCCATTTTGCGGCAGTTTACACAGCCGTGACCGGTGAAGTCAATGAACAACGGTTTGCCCATGGTACGAGCCGCTTGCAGGGCTTCGTCGTAGTCGTAATATCCGGCGATGCCATGGGGGATGTGGAGTTGGTCGCTGTACTTCGGCGTGCCAATAACATTGCCTTCTCCGTGTTCAGGACCTCCCAAACGAAAGTCTTGGGTGCTCATGGGAGGAAGGTATCCGGCGAGACCCTTCAAAGGCGCTCCCCACATACCGGGAATCATGTATACCACAAAGGTGAAACTCACCACGGCCAAGGCCAGTCGACCCACTCCTAAGTAGGGCAGATCGCTGTCGTGCGAAAATTTGAGTTTTCCGAGCAAATAAAAGCCGAGCAAGGTGAATACAACGATCCAAATGGCAAGATAGATCTCGCGATCCAACAAGCCCCAGTGGTAGGTCTGATCAGGAATGCTCAAGAACTTCAAGGCAAAGGCCACCTCTACAAATCCGAGTACCACCTTGACACTGTTTAACCAGCCGCCGCTTTTGGGTAAGTTGTTCAACCAGCTGGGGAACAAGGCCAACAATCCAAAGGGAAGGGCAAAGGCCAATGAGAATCCAAACATGGCCACAATGGGGCGCATGAAATCTTGGCCCGTTACGGCTTCGACCAGAACGGTACCTACAATGGGGCCTGTGCAAGAGAAAGAAACCAAGGCGATGGTCACCGCCATGAAAACGGGTCCCAAGAAACCGCCCTTGTCGGCCTGTTGGTCTACCTTGTTGACGATCCAAGAGGGTAAGGTAATTTCAAAGGCGCCAAAGAAACTGGCGGCAAATACCAAGAAGATGATGGTGAAGAATACGTTGGGCACCCAATGCGTGCTCAACCAGTTGGCGGCTTGAGCCCCAAAGCTAGCGGCGACAATGGTGCCAATGATGGTGTACAATGCAATGATGGAAACCGAGAATATCAAGGAATCCCGAATGGCTTGGGCCCTTGTGTGATTCTTGATGAAAAACGATACGGTCATCGGGATCATCGGGAACACACAGGGGGTTATCAAAGCGGTGAAGCCACTGAGCAAGGCCAACAAAAACAAGCCCCAAGCGCCGCTGCGGCTTTCTTCGGCCCCCTGCCCATTGAAGGTTTTGGTTTCGCAAGGCTCCATTTGGCCGTTGCTGGAAATGTATCCTTTAGAAGATGGGGTTGTCGCCGAAACCGAGGGGTCAGCGAGAGCCTCTGCCGTATCGATGTTCTCTTGTATGGCTACGGGTTCGTCTTGAACGGGCGCGCTGGGTTTTTCTTCTCCCAACACAGTCAAAGCTGGAACAGAAATGACCATGTCACGAATGTTCTCGCAACCGCTTTCGTTGCAGATTTGACCATTGAAAACCACTTGGTAAGCGGGGATGTTCTTCAAAGCTCTTAGCGTTTGCCGGAATTCTCCTTTTCCGGTGAACTCGCCTGTTGAGCAATTCCATATTTCCGTCTCTT
>VFQT010004771.1_pt1 | contig 10900 bp, 10 predicted proteins | sample 3512381 | NCBI WGS metagenome assembly VFQT01 (sample SAMN10412376, study PRJNA504923) | tailings metagenome | isolation source: Relicate 2 Philex TSF3 active mining site | place: Philippines: Tuba, Benguet | collected 2017-08-29 | reverse complement strand
GCCGTCCACGGTTCGACCAACGAGCGAAGAGCCGACGCCACGTCACCGTCGTCGATTCGCTCGACCGACGTCGCCGCGACCGTCGGCGTCCACTGGTGACGCCAGGAATCCGTCGGACACGGAGAGTCGACGCCGTCGTCGCCGTAGGTCGGCACCACGTATCGGGGCTCCCAGTCGAGCAGGACCAGCGGTAGATCGAGATCGCGCGCGTCGTCGACGTGGGGCGCGTCGCCTCGCAACACGCGCTCGTGGGCCACGAACGAACGTCGGGGTCCGTGTTCGAGGAACGGGGCGAGTTCGGTCCACGTGTGGTGCTGGGCGATCACCTCGGTCAACGGTCCGATGGTGAAGCGACCGCCGTCCTCACCCAGCACCGAGCAGGCGGCCGCGGCCGGCGCCAGCAAGGCGATTCTGAACTCGGCCAGCGTGGCCGCGGGCCACACCTGTCGTCCGGTCTTGGTGGCGGCTCGGCATCGGGTGCGCACGCGTACGAGACCGTCCCAATCGCGCGAGGCGCATCGGGCGTCGATCAAGCGGACGAGTCCGTCGAGATCGGCCCGGTCGACGAGACCGTCGAGTTCGTCGTCGAAGTTGGGATTCACGTCGATCCTCAGACCATGGGCCAGGGGTAGCGCTGGCCCGTCGAGTCGATGGGGAACGCGCCACCCTCGGCCAGCATCCGCGCGCGGTCCACGAGGGCCTCGATCTCGTCGGCGTCGAGGAACTCCCCGAGCGCGGCGGGTGGTTCGTCGGCGACGGCGCGCACCCGCTGACGGAGATCGTCGGAGAGGAGCTCGCCGCCGAATTCCCAGATCACGGTGCGCAACTTGAAGTCGGCCGAGAAACAGAGCCCGTTGTCGATCGCCCAGACGCGATCATCGGCGTCGATGAGACAGTGACCACTCTTGCGGTCGGTGTTGTTGGCCACGATGTCGAAGGCGGCGATCGCACGGAATTGATCGTGGAGGTCCTCGCGTTGCTCGAACAAGGTGAAGTAGTGCTCCTCGAAGCGCGCGTCGACGAACCACTGCAACGACCCCTCGCCGAACGGCCCGTCGCGAACGACCGTGGGCGGGACCACGTGAAGTCCCATGGCGTCGGACAACACGCAGGCGGCCACCTCGCGTTTGTAGAGGCCCGCGGGGAAGTCCCACAGTGGCCGCTCGCCGCGCAGGGGCTTGTAGATGGCCTGCCCCGATTCGTCGATGCCTTCGACCGTGCGGCGCAGGTTCACGAGGAAGGTGGCGTTGCTGCTGTAGGGCATGCGCCCCTCGACCTCGATGTCGGCCGAGCGCAACAGGACGTCGATGTCGATCACGACGTCTCAGTTCATCCGGGGGCAGAAGTGGCCGTCGGGATCGACCGGCCGTTCGCAATAGACGCAATCGGGTCGTCCGGCCGACACCACCCGGTCGGTGTGCTCGCAAAACGCCATCGCCTGGGCACGGTTCAAGGTGATCCGCACCCGCGATCCGGTTTCGTCGTCGTCGTCGGGCTCGAAACTCGTCGCCTCGTCGTCGATGTCGTCGTCGAGTTCGTCGTCGGGCGCGGCGAACTCGCGCAGGTGCAACACGAAGTGATCACCCGAGCGGTTGAACTCCAGGGCCACGGCGCCCAGAACGAAGGCTTCGTCGATTGGTTCGGTCAGGTTCATCACGTTGCGCGGCGGTTGGCCCTCGGGCACCGGGAGATGCTTCAGAGCGCGGCGAAGGTACTGGGAGATGGCGGCGGCCTGTTGCTTCTCGCAACGCACGGTGACGGCCCGCGTTCCCGCGCGGGCCTGCAGGTAGAAGGTGCGTCGACCGGGAACGCCGACGGCGCCGGTGGTGAGCACGTCGACGTGATCGAACTCGGCGAAGAACGTCATCGGTGCCTCAGGACGGTCGCAGTTCGGCCAGCGAGCCACCGGTGGAGTTCACCGTGAGCACGATCGGTCCGCCGGAGGAGTAGGCGATGGCGGACACCGAGCAGGTGCCGATGACGATGCGTTGGAAGAGATCGATGTGGGTGCCCATGGCGTGGGCCACGGCGGCCTTGATGGGGTCGGCGTGCGACACACAGACGATGGTTCCTCCGCGGTGGGCGGCGCAGAGACGGTCGAGAGTCGACACCATGCGGGTCTGCATCTCGGTGAAGCTCTCACCGGAAGGAAAACGGAACGTCGACGGGGAGCGTTGAACGGTGGTCCATTCAGGCAACTTCATCAACTTGGACAGTTCCGCCCCGGTCCAGTCACCGAAGTCGCATTCCAGCAGGCCCTTGTCGACGGTCACCTTTCGTCCCAGGGCCCGGGCGATGGGAGCGGCGGTCTCCCGCGCGCGCTCGAGCGGCGACGCGTAGACGGCGTCGACCTTGGGGAGAACCGACAGTCGCTCGGCCGCCACCTCGGCCTGGGCCCGGCCCGCGTCGGAGAGATGCAGTCCGGGGGCGCGACCGGGGAGCAACTTGCCGGTGGTGGGTGTCTGGCCGTGACGCACCAACAGGACCAACGTGGCGGCGGGCGGCGCGCTCTTGCTCGGCTTCCTCGGGGCGGGTTTCTTGACGGCCATGATCGATGCCAACCTAGTGGGGTCATGACCATCCCGTCTCGTCCGCCCCGATCGGTGCACGTGGGTTCACCGCGTCCGCGCTCGCGGGCGATGGCGAGCGTTCACGACGACGTGTGCCGATGTCGCGCGTGCCCGAGGCTGGTGGAGTGGCGCGAGGACGTGGCGCGCGAGAAGCGCGCGGCGTACTTCGAGGAGACCTACTGGGGTCGACCGGTGCCGGGGTTCGGCGACCCGAACGCGTCGATCCTCGTTCTCGGTCTGGCGCCGGCGGCCCACGGGGCCAATCGCACGGGACGGATGTTCACCGGTGATCGGAGTGGCGACTGGTTGTACCGCGCGATGCACAAGGCCGGGTTGGCCAACCAACCCGAATCGTTGCACGCCTCCGACGGCTTGAGGCTGAACGGCGCCTGGGTCACCTCGGCCGTGAAGTGCGCCCCTCCGGACAACAAGCCGGCCAACGACGAACGCGACGAATGTCGACCTTTCCTGCGCCGCGAACTGGCGGCGTTGACGCGGCTGCGCGTGGTGGTGTGTCTGGGGAACTTCGCCTACGAGGCGGCGTGCTCCGAGTTCGGCGTGAGGCCCCGACCGCGATTCGGTCACGGTGTGGAGGTCACCACCCCCGACGGCTTCGTGCTGCTGTGCTCGTTCCACCCGAGCCAGCAGAACACCTTCACGGGCAAGCTCACCGAGCCCATGATCGACGCGGTGTTCGGTCGCGCCCGCGCGTTGGCGAACGTCTGATCAGCGTTCGAGGGCGGTCTTGACCAGCGAAGCCGCGTGTTCGATGGCCCGCATGCCGTCGTCGACCATCTCGCTCATCGAGAAGAAGCCGTGGATCATCCCCGAGTACCGCACGAGCGCGCACGCCACACCGGCCTCCATCAATCGGCGGGCGTAGTCCTCGCCCTCGTCGCGCAACGGGTCGTACTCGGCCGTGATCACGAGCGCGGGCGGTGCGTCGGCCAGAACGTGGTCGGGGGCGAACAGCGGCGACACCCGGGGATCGGTCGGCGAACCGACGCCACCCGACAAGTAGTGATCGCAGAACCACTTCATGCCGGCGGCCGTGAGCCGGTAGCCCTCGGCGTTCTCGACGTAGCTGGGCGACGAACGCGTGGCGTCGGTGACCGGGTAGATCAGCATCTGGTAGCGAAGGGGGACCGGGGCCATGTTGGCCACCGCCGCGGCCAGGTTCCCTCCGGCCGAGTCACCACCGACCGCGATGCGATTCGGGTCGACACCCAACTCGGTGGCGTTCGCGCGGGCCCAACGCAAGGCGTTCACCGAATCCTCGAGTGGAGCGGGGAACGGATGCTCGGGTGCGAGCCGGTAGTCGACGCTCAGGACCGCGTGGCCCATGGCGCGCGCCAACTTACGACACACGTCGTCGTGAGTGTCGATGCTTCCGAGCACCCAGCCGCCCCCGTGGTAGTAGACGAGCAACCCCAGACGCGTGGACGCGCTGGGGCGGTACAGGCGCGCGGGCACACCACCGGCGTCGACGTCACGGATCTCGTGCAACTCGACCGCCGAGGGCATCGTCATGGCGGCCATTCCGGCTCGGGCCTCGACGGCGCTCTGGGTCTCGAGCGGGGGGATGTTCAGGGCCGCCAGGCCCTCCAACAGAACGGCGACCTGAGGATGCGGAGCCATGTCAGTGGGCGGCCGGGGCCGATCCGTCGGCCTTCTTCTTCGGCGGCGGCACGCCGACGCTGGGGGCCTTGTCGGCCCACTCGGGCCAACGGCGACGGCTGACGATGCTGAGGGTGCGCAGCAACTTCATGGCCACCTCGTCCTCCTGCGCCGGGCGGGCCTCGATGACACCGTCCTTGATCATGCGATTGATGACCTCCTCACCCAACTCGGTGCGCACGATGGTGAGAGTCCAGTCGTTGTCCTTGCCGATGCCACCGGTGGCGATGTCACTGTGCTCCGCGGCGAAGTCCGGGCAGTTCTTGCAGCCCTCGCGGGTCCACTGATGGCATTCCTTGAGATCGATCTCGTGATACGAGCCGTCCTTCATCCAGATCTGGAAGACGCCCTTGATGTTCATCTTCACCATGTCCTGCTTCTTCAGGCCGTACTTGGCCTCGAAGAGTTCGGGGAAGATGGCGTCGTCGAACGTCTTGGAGCACAACAGTCCGATGTTGAACTGAAAGGGCTTGGACACCTTGCCGGCTTTGCGATCCCACATGACGGGCGGCGACGAGGTCTGGCAGCCCATGCCCACCAACGCGAGGCGGGAGAAACCCTGTTCCTTGGCGTCGCGCAAGGCCAACGGGTTGGCGCAGTAGGTGTAGCGGGATCCGGCGGTGGCCAGCACCTCTTCCTTGTTGCGCGCCAACGCGGGCTTGGCTTTCCACGCGTCGTCGGGCTCGACGCCGCTCACGAGCGCGGCCTCGATGTAATCGTTCTCGAGCAACCAGATGAGCATGGCCGAGACGAATCCGCCGTCCTGGCCCTTCTCGTGGGCCACCTTGTCGGACGCCCGGGTGAGCAACAGCTGGCGCCAGATGCCGGCCATCTCGTCGGGCTCGCGGGTGCGGCCGAACAAGTGCATGTCGGCGGCGGTCTCCCAGGATCGGAAGCGGGGGCACGCGCGGGTGCAGGTGGTGCAGCCCTTCTCGCCGTGCAGGCAGTTGTCGAGACCCAGCTCCTCCTCGAGGTGGAACGGCTTGTACTTGCCCTCCTCGTGTTCGTATCCGATCACATCGTGGGGACACGTGACGACGCAACCCGCGCAACCGGTGCACAGCCCGGTGGTGATCACCTCGTTGTAGAGCTCCTTCCACTGGGCGGTCCAGCGTTCGGCTTTGGCGGGGGAGGACTCGGTCACGGTCATGCTTGGCAATCTACGCTGGTGGAGGGCAGTCGGTCGGATTCGAACCGTTCCGGCGCGGCCCGCGAGCGACTTCGAAGGGGATCCACATGGGCATGATCGGCACACGGGTGATGCGCACCGAGGACCCGGACCTCGTCACGGGCCGGGGCACCTTCGTCGACAACCTGGCACTGCCGGGCGCCGTGCACGTGGTGTACGTGAGGTCCACCATCGCCCACGGTCGCATCATCGACATCGACGCCGACGAGGCCCGGGCCATGCCGGGAGTGTTGGGGGTCTTCACCGCCGCCGACCTCGCCGCCGACGGAATCGGTCCCGTCCCGATCGACATGCCGCTGTTGCCCGCCGACATCACGCGCGGTGCGCTGGCCTCGGACACCGTGAGATTCGTGGGCGAACTGGTGGCCGCGGTGGTGGCCGAGACCCGGGCCCAGGCGGTGGACGCCGCCGAGCGGGTGAGCGTCGACTACGAACCGCTACCCGTCGTGGTCGACGCCGAGGAGGCGATGACCTCGTCGACGCTCCTCTTCCCCGAGCGGACCAGCAACGTGGTGGTCACCCTTCCGGCCCAACGCGAGGTGGACTTCTCGGCGTGCGAGGTGATCGTCGAACGTCGCATCTTGAATCGCCGCATCGCACCGAGCCCGCTCGAACCGCGCGTGGCGGCGAGTCGTTGGGAGGAGGCCGACGAGAACGGCGTGCGCCGACTCACCCATTGGCAGGCGTGCCAGGGGGCGCATCCGATCCGCAACCAGTTGGCCACCTTCTACGGACTGCCGGCCGAGCGGATTCGCGTCATCACTCCCGACGTCGGTGGCGGCTTCGGGGCCAAGGCCTTCTTCTATCCGGAGGATCTGTTGTTGCCGTGGTTGGCGCGCCGCACCGATCGCCCGGTCCGCTACACGGAGTCGCGCACCGAGAGCATGAACGGTCTCGGCCACGGTCGGGCCCAGATCCAGGATCTGCGCATCGGTGGCACGCGCGACGGTCGCATCCTCGCGTACGAGTTGCGCGTCATCCAGGACGCCGGTGCGTATCCGCGCTTCGGGGCCTTCCTGCCGTTCATGACCGGCGCGATGCTCACCGGCACGTACCACATCCCCAACGCCGCGATGCACGCGGTGGGCGTGCTCACCAACACGGTGCCGACGTTGGCCTATCGCGGGGCCGGACGTCCCGAGGCCGCGGCGGCGATCGAACGTGCCGTCGACATGTTCGCCACCGAGATCGGGATGGATCCCGTGGAGGTGCGACGCATCAACCTGGTCCCGAAGGACGCCTTTCCGTACAAGAACGCCAACGGAACGGTGTACGACAGCGGCGATTATCCGGGCTCGCTCGAGCTGGCGGTGAACGCCGCCGGGTACGAGGCTCTGCGCGCCGAACAGCTTCGACGTCGTCGTGACGGCGACCGCGTCCAGTTGGGCATCGGTGTGGCCGTGTACGTGGAGATCACCGCCATGTCCGGCGGATCGGAGTTGGGCATGGTGGAGGTGCTGCTGGACGAGTCGGGTGAGGTGGCCGCCCGCGTGATCACCGGCACCACTCCCTACGGTCAGGGTCACCGGACGACCTGGGCGATGTTGGTGGCCGATCGACTGGGCGTGCCCTTCGAGAAGGTGACGGTGATCCACGGTGACACCGACCTGGTGCCGAGCAGTGAGATCACCGGCGGTTCCCGTTCGGTGCAACTGGGTGGCACCAACGTGTGGCGCGCCTCGGGGATGGTGGCCGACAAGGCGCGACAGATCGCCGCGCGATTGCTGGAGGCCGACGAGGCCGACGTGACCCTGGAGAACGGGCGCTTCCACGTGGTGGGCACGCCGGCCATCTCCGTCGGTTGGGTCGAGGTGTTGGCCTCGGCCGCTCGCGACGGCGAGCGCCTCGACGGATCGGGCGACTTCGCACAGAAGGGTGGCACGTTCCCGAGTGGTGCCCACGTCGCGGTGGTGGAAGTGGACACCGAGACCGGTGGCGTGCGACTGCGCGACGTGTTCGCCGTCGACGACGCCGGCCGGATCGTCAATACATTGCTGGCCGAGGGCCAGGTCCACGGCGGCCTGGTGCAGGGCATCGGGCAGGCCCTGTTCGAGGAGTTCGTGTACGACGAGGACGGCAACCCGCTCACGGGCAACTTCGCCGATTACGGATTTCCCAGTGCGGCCGAGGTGCCGAGCTTCGTCACGATCCACATGGAGTCACCCTCGCCGTTGAACGACCTGGGTGCTAAGGGCATCGGCGAGAGCGGCACCATCGGTGCCACTCCCGCCGTCCAGAACGCCGTGGTGGACGCGTTGTCGCACCTCGGTGTGCGTCACGTCGATCTTCCGTGCAGTTCCCAACGGGTGTGGGAAGCCATCACGCAGGCGCGGGGTCAGACGGCGTCGTGACCCTCTTCGCCGGTGCGGATGCGGATGATCCGATCCACGCCGGTGACCCAGATCTTGCCGTCGCCGATCTTGCCGGTGGAGGCGGCGGCCTTGATGGCGTCGACCACGCCGTCGACGGCGTCGTCGGCCACCACGATCTCGAGGCGAGCCTTGGGGACGAAGTCGATCTTGTACTCGGCGCCGCGGTAGGTCTCGGTGTGACCGCCCTGGCGACCGAAGCCGCGCACCTCGCTGACGGTGATGCCCTGCACGCCGGCGGCCTTCAGGGCGTCTTTCACGTCGTCCAGCTTGAACGGCTTCACGATTGCGGTGATCAGTTTCATGATGTCTCTCCGTGTCTGCTTTCGTTCGTTGTTCGAGGGGTCAGCCGTTGTAGGCGGTCTCGCCGTGCTCCGCGAGATCGAGGCCGGCCGCCTCGCTCTCCTCGGACACCCGCACGCCGATGGTCTTCTTCAACACCACCATGATGCCGTAGGTCAGCACGAAGGACCACACGATGGCGGATCCGTTGGCGATGGCCTGCTCCAGCAACAGCTTGGCGCCGCCGCCGTAGAAGATGCCCTCCATGAAGGCGCCCTCGAAGAAATCGGGGTTGGCGAAGAAGCCGATGAGGAGCGAACCGACGAGGCCGCCCACGAAGTGAACGCCGACCACGTCGAGCGCATCGTCGTAGCCGAACTTGTGCTTCAGGCGGACCGCGTAGCAGCAGACCGCCCCGGCGACGAGACCGATGAGGATGGGCGCGGGCCCCGAGACGTACCCGGCGGCCGGGGTGATGGCGACCAGCCCGGCGACGATGCCCGACGCCGCACCGAGGTTGGTGGGGTGACCGTCACGCAGCCATTCGATGAGGATCCAGGCCAGGCCGGCCGCGGCCGCGGCGAGGAAGGTGTTCATGAAGGCCTGTGCCGCGGCACCGTTGGCGGCCAGCGCCGAACCGGCGTTGAAGCCGAACCAGCCGAACCACAGGATGCCGGTGCCGATCATGACGAGGGGCATGGAGTGCGGGGGAGTGGGCGACGACTTGCGCTTGCCCAGAACCATCACCGCGGCCAGGGCGGCGATACCTGCGTTCACGTGGATGGCGGTACCGCCGGCGAAGTCGATGGATCCACGGTCGGCCAGCCAGCCGCCGTAGACCCACTTGAAGACGGGCACGTAGACCAGCAACGACCACACCGGCACGAAAATGGCCCAGGCCGAGAACTTCATGCGGTCGGCAACGGCGCCCGAGATGAGCGCCGGCGTGATGGCCGCGAACATCCCGAGGAAGGCCACCACCGCGAGCGTCATGCCGTCACCGGCGACGGTGATGTCCTTCAGGAAGAAGGAGTCGAAGCCCCCGATGAAGTCGTTGTCGAAGGGGGTCTGCGACAACGAGTACCCGACCGCCACCCACAACACGGGGATGACGAGGACGCAATAGAAGTTCATCAGCAACATGTTCAGCACGTTGCGATTGCGGTCCATTCCTCCGTAGAAGAAGGCCAGACCGGGGGTCATGAACAGGACCAGGGCCGCCGAGATCAGCACCCAGGCAATGTTTCCGCTTTCCATGTTGTGGTTCTCCGTTGTTGTGAGGGGTTCGTCGACACCCGGGGCGGGGTGTCGATTGCGCCAACGTAGGAAACGGTCGTTGCTCGTGTGTTTCGGCAATGTGAAGCGATTGTGCGATCTCGGGTCCGGGCCGAGAATGCGGACGTCCCCGGGCCGAACGCCGAAGCGCGCGACCCGGGGACTGCCCCTACCGGAGGAGAACCACCTCCGTGCATCGTCGGTGCGAACACCGACGAGCTCTCGTTCGGGACCGACTAGATGGCGTCGGACCCCTCCTCACCGGTGCGGATGCGAACGAGGCGGTCGACGGCGGCCACCCAGATCTTCCCGTCACCGATCTTCCCGGTCGACGCCGAGGCCTTGATGGCCGCGATCACCGCGTCCACGCCGGAGTCGTCGACCACCAGTTCCAAGCGGACCTTGGGCACGAAGTCGATCTTGTACTCCGCCCCGCGGTACGTCTCGCTGTGTCCTCCCTGGCGACCGAAGCCGCGCACCTCGCTGACGGTGATGCCCTGTACGCCGGCCGCCTTCAGGGCGTCCTTCACGTCGTCCAGCTTGAAGGGCTTCACGATTGCCGTGATGAGTTTCATGTCGGTTGTTCCTCTCGTTTCCTGTGATCGGCCCGGTCAGTTCTTCACGAACTCGGGGTAGGCGTAGACACCCATCTCGGGCAGGTCGAGTCCCATCAACTCGTCCTCCTCGCTGGAGCGGATTCCGCCCTTACCCATCTTCTTCGAGATGGTGTCCTGCACCTTGAAGAACGTGTAGGACAGACCGCCGAGCACCACGACGATGACGACGACTCCGAGTGTCTGGGCGCCGAGTTGGCCCCAGTCACCCTTGATGATCCCTTCGACGCCCTCGCTGTCGGAGAGGTTCCAGCCGGCGCCGTACGAACCGTTGGCGAAGATTCCCACGCACAACGTTCCGAACAAACCGCCCACACCGTGGACGCTGATGGCGCCCACCGGATCGTCGAGCTTCAACTTGCGCTCCACGAAGAACACGCTCTCGATGACGAGGACGGCCGCGATGCAACCGATGACCGCCGCGGCCCAGGGGGCCACGAAGGCGCAGGGCGCGGTGATGGCCACGAGTCCGGCGAGCATGCCGTTGGCCATCATGCCCGGGTCGGGCTTGCCGGTGCGCTTGGTGATCCAGAACATCGCCACGATGGCCCCGAATGCCCCGGCGATGGCGGTGTTGGTGGCCACCACGGCGAACTGCACGTCGGTCGCGGCGAAGGTGGACGCGGCGTTGAAACCGAACCAACCGAACAACAGGATGAACGTGCCGAGCATGGCCATGGGGATGTGGTGTCCCGGGATGGCGCGCGGGTTGCCGTCCTTGTCGAACTTGCCGATGCGCGCTCCGATGACCTTGGCCCCGGCGAAGGCGGCGACACCGCCCACCGAGTGCACGACGCCCGAGCCGGCGAAGTCGACGTATCCGGCGCCCAGGTTCATGCTGCTCCAGGTCTGCGACAACCAGCCGCCGCCCCAGGTCCACGCGGCGAACAACGGGTAGTAGATCGCGCCGCAGAAGAATCCCCA
>VFQT010004770.1_pt1 | contig 10903 bp, 9 predicted proteins | sample 3512381 | NCBI WGS metagenome assembly VFQT01 (sample SAMN10412376, study PRJNA504923) | tailings metagenome | isolation source: Relicate 2 Philex TSF3 active mining site | place: Philippines: Tuba, Benguet | collected 2017-08-29 | reverse complement strand
CCAGGGCGGTCGCAAAGTCTACACATCCCCGGTCGCCTCGGCGGTCGGGGCGCTCGCTCGCTGCCGGCAAAGCCGGCTTTAGGCTTCGCGATCATCCCCGACACGCGCTCGGCGCCCTCCCGCTTCGATGATGCGGCTTTTCGATAGTGCGATTGCCCTGACGAAATCCCTACGAAGCCTTGCACGCAGTGACGTCCTGGGCTAGCCGCTCGTCGGAACGGGCCTCGCTGGAGTTGGGATTGGTCTTCAGCACTGAAAACGGAGCCAAGCGGAGGCCCTCGGGGCCTGCGAAGGATGTCTCGAGGTACGAATATGCGTGAGCTCTGCCTCGGATGCCGTCGCGCCATGGACCACTGTTGGTGTCCTGAGGTCGTCCCCTTCGAGGTCGGCTTCGACCTCGCGATCCTCATGCACCCGAAGGAGGCGCGGGTCGCGATTGGCACGGGACGCATGGTGCATCGCTCCGTTAGAGGCTCGGAGCTGCTCGTCGGCGAGTCCTTCGAGATCGATGCGCGACTGACCCGGTGGCTCGATCGTCCAGATACGTTTCCAGTGCTGCTCTTCCCGAGCGCTCAGGCCCTCGACCTGAGTGTATGCTCAGAGACCGAGGCACACGCGTTTTTCCCCCGCGACAAACGCCTGTGCCTCATCATCGTGGACGGGACCTGGACCACGGCGAAGAAGCTCTTGAGGCTCTCGCCGCGCCTGCTAGAGCTGCCGAGTGTCAAGTTCACGCCGACCGAGAAGGCGCGCTACGACCGCCTGCGTAAAGAGCCGCGCCTCGAGTGCCACTCGACCCTCGAGTCGGTCCACGCCTTGATTGACCACCTCGACCGGCTCGGCGTCGCCGAGGGACCGGGCGAACGAAAGCACGACCACATGCTCACGCTGCTCGAACGCCTCATCGTCCGCCAGGAGGGATACGTTCCCGAGGCGCATCGTCGGGCGACCCGTGGCGTTCGTGGCGACAACCCCATAAATCTCGAAAATCGAATAACTCGATCCTCGAGCTGAATTAGGTATCGGACTTCGAGCTCGACGAGCTGCTCGATGAGGAACTCGACTCGGAGGCGCTCTCCTTCGGGGCGGGCTTGTAGTCGGTCGCATACCAGCCCGAGCCCTTGAGAACGAAGCTCGTCTTGCTCAGCACGCGGGCGAGCCCCTCCTGGTTGCACTTGGCGCAGAGCTTCAGCGGCGCATCCGACATCTTCTGGATGGCTTCCTGAAAATGGCCACAGAGGTCACAGCGATACTCGTAGATGGGCATGGGTTCCTCGAAGCAGGGGCCCTCGGTCGTTCAGACCAGGGCGGGCGCGGGCGCCTGCATGATGCGGCGCGGCGGGTTGAAATAGCCAAAGCGGAGCGCGGGGAAACGACGGCGCAGCTCGCGAAGCCAGGTCATGAGCCCCATCGGGGTGACTTCGTGGCCCGCGTCTTTGACCGCTGTCAGATACATCTCCGGGTCGATGTTGAGGTTGCGGAGCTGCACCATGTCGATCTTCGCGTCCTCGATCCACGCACACAGCGCGTCGAGCTCGGCCTTCGTGTCGGTGACGCCCGGAAAGACGAAGTAGTTGAGCATGAGGTAGCCGTTCTTTGAGCGAACGACCTGCGCCGACTTGCGCACGTCCTCGAAGCTGTAGCCCGTCGGGCGATAGTAGGCGTGGTAGACGTCTTTTCGCGCGCTGTTGGTCGAGATACGGAGGCTGTCGAGGCCAGCGTCCATCATGCGCTCGATGACCCGCGGGCGGGACGAGTTCGAGTTGAGATTGACGATACCCGTCCCGGTCTGAGCGCGGATGAGGCGGACGCTCTCGACGAGGTTGTCGCCCTGCATGATGGGCTCGCCTTCGCAGCCCTGGCCGAAGGAGACCACCGCGTCGTCCCCTACCCTTTCGATGTGGCCGAGCGCGACCTCGGCGATTTCGGCGGGCGTCGGCGCGAACTGGATGCGGTCATGCGCGGCCGACGGGATGTCGTCCCCCGCCTTCGGCTGAAAGCTGATGCAGCCGACGCAGAGCGCGTTACACGTCGGGGCCGCGGGCATCGGGGCCTCGAAGCGGTCGAGGAAGTAGTTCTGCGCCGCGCGGCAGTGATACGTCAGCGCGCACCGCTCCATGTGCTTCATCAGGCGGTTGCTCGGGTGGGCCTCGAGGCGGGCCGCGACGCGGCGGGTGATGTCCTCGATGTCGAAGCGGAACGGGTCCTGTCGGATGTCCTCGTCAACGCGGATCGTCGCGGTCACCCACTCGCCATCGCGGAGACCGACCGCCGAGTACGCAAAGAGCGGCAGCGCGGGCGCGTCCTCGGCCGTCTCGTAGGCGGGCAAGAGCACGCGGAGATAGGCCGGCGCGATGAAGCAGGCAACCGCGTTCGTGCCCGGCTCGTCGAAGACGACGACCTCGTCGTTGTCGCGATCGAAGCCTGCGGCCTTGCGCCCTGGCAGGAGAAATAGGTCGCTACCGCGCGGGAGGGGGACGAGCTCGTCGGGCTCGAGGGGCCGCCAACACTCGCCATCCCAGCCGAGCATCTCGAGATCGGGATGCTCGTGGATGCCCCCCTGCGAGTCGGCGAAGGCCATCATCGCGCGACCCGTCGACTTCCGCGGAGAGGTGCGGCGCGACTTGAAGAGGGGCTCGGTTGCCATGTGAATTCCTCGTGTTGAGACCCGAAGCGCGGCCCAGCGTGTACACCAGAGCCAGCGGGTCAAGGAGCGACCGGATGTCACATGCCGATTCCGATTTCAAGCCCGAGGCCACGGCGCAACCTGGTGCGGTCGCAAAGTCTACAGATCCCCGGTCGCCTCGGCGGTCGGGGCGCTCGCTCGCTGCCGGCATGGCCGGCTTTAGGCTTCGCGATCATCCCCGACACGCGCTCGACGCCCTCCCGCTTCGATACTGCGGCGTGTCGAGAATGCGATGGTCCTGACGGCGGAACAAGCCGGAACCAGTTGCGGTCGGCGACGGAGCATACATCGCCGGGTTCAGAGGCGCTTCGAGCTGAACCGGTATTGGCCCGCGACGACCTCGAAGAAGAAGCCGAAGTCGAACTGGACGAGGCCGTCGCTGCCTCGGAGGCCCATCGGAGGGTTCGGGAAGGGGGCCGCCGCGAGCATGGCCCGGCGGGCCTCGGCGTCCATGAAGGCGAGGCCCGAGGCGCGGATGACGGTCACGCTCTTGACCTCGCCGCGAGCGTCGAGGACCACGCGGAGGATGGTGTAGCGGTCCTTGACGCCGAAGCGGCGGCCGTCGGGGTCTTCCTTGAGGTAGATGGCGTTGGGGTCCCAGTGGCGCTCGACGGACTCCTTGATGAGGCCGAAGTAATCCGCGTAACGGTAGGTGTTGGCGTTGAGGACCGTCTCCTTGCCGGGCTCGACCCCTTCGAGGGCACCACCGCCTTCGCCGCCGTCGCCTTCGAGGGCAAGGAAGTTTTTTAGCGCGGCCCCGCTCGAGCCGATGGGGCTCAGGAGTCCGTGGGAGTCCTCGGGCGGGCCTGTCCTTGGGCGTCCCGTTCCGCGCGTCCCGGCGCCCGCGACCATGATGCTGGTGCCGCCACCCGGGTCCTCGGCGCTGGCTGACTCCGCGCCCTCTGCAGTGTCGGCTGGAGGCTTGGAACGAGGCTCAGAGGCCGAGTCCACCGGCCGAGAAGGAGGCTTTTGAGGCGTCCTGGGGCGAGCCTTCGAGGGGGGCACTGCGGTCTCGATTGGCTTTGGCGGCACCGCGACCTGGGTCTCGCGCTCAGTGCGGGTGGGACGCGCGGCAAGGTATTTCGTCTCGAGAGGCTTTGGATTTTCTGCAGGCGGCTGTTCGAGCGTGAGAAAGGTGCCCTGAGGCGCGGACTCGGGCGCTGGCATGGCATGGACCGTCACCGAGGGCAGACATCGTAGCTCGAGCCAAACCCGTTCGTCGGGGGACATGGATGCTGCGAGTGCCGCGTCCTCGAGGTCGCGACAGGTCCTGCGAGGAGAGACCTCCTCGAGGCCTGCGTGGGCAAACCCCCACACGAACAGCACCTGTGCCCCGGCCAACAAGAGGGTCGCGATAACTAGCAGAACCGGGCGCGACAGGACCGACGGCGGCGGGAGATGCGCGCATACGAGGGGGGCGTCGAAGGTGGGAGTCGGCCCGGGCCCAACTTCGACCTGCGCCACCGACCGCCCGGCGCCACTGGCCTCCGTGTGGACCTCACTCGTCATCGGGCGCACCTTAGCACCGCAACCCCAAACCACAAGGTTCGTCTTTTTGGTGCGCGCTGAGCGCCACCCGGTCGAGATGCTCCACCACGGGCCGTGAACCCGGCACGGGGGAAAGTCATGCCCCGGTCAGCTCTGGAAACTGAGCGACGCTAGGACAGCGTCGGGAAGTCCGGCCCGGGGGCTCGCTCCCAGCGGCGGGTGCTGCCGTCGGGATGCCGGAGCCCGAGGACGCGGGCATGGAGCGCGAGGCGCGGGGCGGCAGGCCCGCCGTAGGTGGGATCGCCGACGAGGGGTGCGCCGAGGCTCGAGAGGTGGACCCGGATCTGATGGGTGCGCCCGGTGTGGAGTTGGACCTCGACGAGGCTGCGGGGCCCCTGCGAAGTGTCGCGAGACTCGAGGAGGGTGATGACGCTCTTTGCGGGGAGGCCATCTTCACCGGGGCGAGCGGGACGGATCTCGCGGCCCGCGATGATGAGGGGGATCTCGCAGGGACCCTCGGGAGGGCAGCCCGCGACGAGCGCGATGTAGCGCCGCTCGAGGGTGTGCTCGCGAAATTGCGGCGTGAGGAAGGCCGAAGCGTCAGGGTTGCGAGCTGCGACGAGGAGGCCAGAGGCGCCCTTGTCGAGGCGGTGCATGAGGCGGACCTCACGTCCGAAACGGCGCTCGAGGGAATGGATGAGCGAGCCGACATCACCGAGCTCGGAGCCTTGTGAGAGCTGACCCGAGGGCTTGTCGATGACGACGAGATCCTCGTCGACATGGACGATGTCGAGGTCGAAACGCTCGGGCTCGAGGACATCGGGGTGCCAGGTCGCAGACAGGACATCGCCGGCGCGCACAGTGAAGCTCGCCATGCGGACGCGGCGCTTGCCGACCATGACCCCGCCCATGCCGAGGACTTTCTTTGCGAGGTGGCGGGACATGCCCGGGATGAGCTCTGCGAGGGCCTTGTCGATGCGGGTGCCAGCGAGGGGTTCGGGGACGACGGCGCGATGATGAAGGGCCATCAGGGACACGCCTCGCCGGGGTCGAAGTCGTCAGGCAGCTGGCAATCGCCTCCGCTCGCGTCCATTTCGGCGCAGGGGTCAGCCTCGCAGGCGCGCGGGAGCCCAGCTTCGAGTTCGTCGTCGCGGAAGCCGAAGCCGTCCCACGCGGTCGTGATCGGGTCGACGTTGGTCGGCGGGTCGCCAAAGGTGCCACCCGAGGTCGACAACGTGCCAGAGACGAAGTCGCGCCCGTCTTCGGCGCCGCCTGGTTTGATGGTGCCCTGCACCTGAAAGCCCGTGAGCGTCACGGGGATGACGTTCAGCACGACGATGTTGACGTCGAAGGGATCGGACTGAAGGAAGTACTGGCCTTCGCCCTGGTCGACGATGCACCCCGTGAAGGTGACGGCCCAGCCCGACTCGCCGAGCTCCGCCTCGAACCCGTCAGGGTGGTTGTAGTTCGTGGGCAGAGGCGGGTCCTGGGAGGCGAGGCGCGCGAAGGTGCCGACGACGACGACCTTGCCCGTCTGCTTGTCGATGGCCATGTCGAGGTACATGTGGAGCCAGACTGGCAGGACCTGCAGGTTCGCGGTCAGCGAGAGGACGCCCGAGTCGAGGTCGATGTCGAGGCTCTCGTTGCCGCAGCGCGGATTGATTTGAAAATCAAACTTTGTGGAGACCTTGCGCGTGCGACCCTTGAGGTCCTCGAGACCCGCGTGGATCTCGAGGATGAGGGGCTTGCCCTCGCGAGACTTGAAGGCATCGTTCTGGATGAGCGTCGCCTTCGAGCCCGCCTCGTCGAGGGTGAGCGAGAGGTCGCCGCAGCCCGCGAGGGTGCAGTCCTTGACGAGGGGGACGACGTCGGGGCGGAACTGCCCTTCGAGGTCGACCTCGGACGGCCACACGGTGATGACGAGGGAGGCGGGGTCAATAGCCTCGGTGAACTCGAGCTCGATAGGCGTCGCGGAGGTCCAGAAGCCGACCGCGGGTTGGACGAGCTTCACCTCGGGCGGCGGGTCGTAGACCTCGCAACCGAGGAGGACGAGACCGAGGAGCAACGGGTGCGCGCGGGTCATGGCGAGGTGACCTCCGGCCGGAAGGTGAAGCGGGTCTCGAACATCCAGCTCGTCACTGCGTCGCCGTTCTCGTCCTCGAGGGCCGAGCCCGGGAGGAGGACGCCCGACTCGACCGCGAGCTCGAAGAACTTCTTGTAGCGCCACTCGAAGCCGAGGTCGATCTCGGTGCCCCAGTACGAGCCGGGACGACCGCCGTGGTAGTTGATGAGATCGTCGGAGATCTCGACCCCGTCCCAGGCAAGCAAGCTCTGGATCGGGTCGACGACGGGCACCGCCGCCCACGCAAAGAGGACGCCGGCCTTGAGCCGGAGGTTGGGGGATGGGTCCCAGAGGAGCTGCGGAAAGAGTGCGTTGACGTTGCTGACGCGGCCTTCGGTGGAGATCTCGGTGAGAGGGAAGCTCTCGGCGTCGATCTTTTTCAGGTTCTCGATCCCGACGGCGGCCGAACGGGCGGACTGGAACGCGAGGGTGTGCTCGAAGAGGAGGAGGCCGAGGTTCGTGTCGCGCGGCCACGAGGTGAGCTCGAGCGGGGTCGAGGTGCGGGGGTCGTCGTCGCCGTCGGCGTAGCCCCACTCGAGGCGCATCGTGAGGTCGCACAGCTTGTACTCAGCGATGACCCGCGCGGCCGTCAGTGCGAGATCCTGGTCGGCAACGGGCGCCGAGGTAAGCGCGGCAAAGCCCGCGGAGAGCTCGCGCGTGGTGCCGCGGATGTAGGAGAATTCGCCGATGAACGAGAAGCGCTCGATGTCGAAGCTCAGGCGGACGGGGAGCGCGAAGACCGAGGTGTTGAAGCGGTCGTCCCAGCGGTAGGTGGTCGTCGCGGTGAGGCGGATGGGGCCCCAGTCCTTGCCGAGGACGTGTGGGTCCTTCCAGCGGAAATCGAGCTGGGCGGCGAAGCCCTGGAGGTCGTCGGCGGAGTTGGTGATGTCGTCCTCGACGAGGTAGTCCCAGACGAGACCGAGGAAGATGCCGTTGTCGAGGGACGTGTCGACCTTGTATCCGGGGCCCTGCGCGATGACGTTGAAGATCTCGGAGAGCTTCGTGCCGAAAACCAAGCGGTCGACGGACTCATGATAGGACGAGACGCCCCAGAGGTTGCGGCCCGAACGGCCATCGTTGAGCGAGACGTTGCCGACGTCTCCTACTGGCTGGCGGCCGACGCGCAGCAGACCGACGGGGAGGATGACCTCACCGTAGAGGTAGTTGATGTTCAGCGGCGCGATGCCGGTGAGGATGGGCCCGTAGCTGTCGATTTGAAGGGGGTCGCGACCCGGGACGAGGCCGACGCGCCAGCCGCTGGAGTTGACCTGGCGGGAGGCGATGCCAACGCCCGAGGTCGGCTCGGGCGCCTTGCCGAACTCGCCGTTGTCGCCAAAGAGGACGCCGTCGAGGGCGTCGACCTGCATGTGGACGGCGCCGATGCCGCGATAGCCGAGAGATGCGTCGAGGCGCAGGCGCTGCTCGCCCCAGCCGACATCGGTGGCGACGACGCCGTTGACCTCGAGGGGGTCGATGTGGATGAGACGCGCGCGATATTCGGGGCGGACATCGATGAACCAGTCGCTCTCGACCTTCTCACCCGACTCGTCGATGCGGGCGGGCGGGATCGGGAAGGTCTTCGGCTCGGGCGGGATGGCACGCGCCAGGGGAGATGCGCCAAGCGAGAGGAGGCCCGCAAGGTGCAATAGATGGAGGGTCTTCATCAGGGCGAGCTCTCGGAGAAGGTGCGAGGACGAGAGGACGCGTGAAGGTTACTTGACGAACGAATGCGCGACAAGAGGCAGCTCTCGCTCCCAGGGGAAAGCCAAAGGCCAGAACTCACTCTACGATTGCTCGAATATCAAGATACTCGATGCCCGTTCACGCTATCGACCCCGTCCGTTCGCATGAGATGGACGACGGCAGACACAACAGAAGCCTCTCTCGCTGCGTGCAGACCCACACAGCGAAGAGAAGCTTCTGATAGACTGGCTCCGGGAACGAGAGTCGCGCTCCCTTCGCGGGACGGCACGCTGACGAGGTTGCCGTGCTTGCACCAAATCGCGGCGGACGCGTTCGCGGCGGGGCCTGGTAGTCTCATTTCAAGGAACCGCCGCCCCCGAAGATCATGGTGCGAGCACGAGCTCGGACGTGAAGGTCTCCTGCGTGGAGAGGGAGGTGTAGCTCGTGGTGACCCCCGAGCCCGGGCCATCGAGAGGCTGCGGAGTGCAAGCGCCATCCGTGATGCCCACGGAGAAATTGATGACCGGATACTTCGTGGCGGCCGGTGTCTTCTTGTCGGCCAGCGCGACGCCGGAGGCCGTGCCCTTCGTGGTCAGCGTCCCGGTGACGCCTGTGATGTCGATGGCCACATTCCAGAAGTACTTCAGCCGGGAACGCTACACAGTACGCAACACAACATCCTCCCACGCTGCGCACAGGCGTTCAGCCCCCACAGGCCTGCGACGGCGCCCATTCGCGGTCATGTAGAGAGCGAAGGCGCTCGACATGGTCGACCATCGAGGGATATTCCTCCCATCGGGTCGAAGCCGAACCCGGACTCAGACCTGTCACTTACGCGCGAGCAGCACCCCATCGCGGACGGTCAGCATCACCGCTTCGACACGCGGGTCGCAGGACGTCACCTGCTGTTGCAAGTGAAAGCTCGAGGCCACAGAGATGCAGCAATCAAGAAGGCCTCCCCTGAACGGGAAGGCCTTCTTGACGGGCCGGAGGGCCAGGTGGGCGTCAGTCCCTGAGTCAGCGATACAGCACACGGACCGGCCCGATCGTTTGAGAGCATCGTCTGTCAGCGCAGCCAGACCAGAAGTCCATTGCCCCAATGCCCATCAAAGGCAGAATCGTTCCATGCATTTCCAGCGTTGTTGAAGGTATAGCTGCACACGCCGGTAAAATAGCTCAATCCGTCTCCATCCTGGCGGAGATGGAGGATTCCCGAGGCCGGATATCCGTAAACCGCGAGATTCATTCCCTCGAGGGCTGTCATGTCGCCACTCTTTCCAACGATTCCAGTAGAGCAATTGGTGCTCATTGCGACATTGGTGCACACCGAGGAGGGGGTGGTGTCGTTGTCAAACCATGCAGAAAAGCTCGCCGCAGAGGCAACGCGTTTGAACCATTTCGCCGTCTGACTGAAATTGCTTTCGGCGATTACGACGAAACGCGAGAGCGAAGTGGCCGTGAGGAGGGGGAGGAGACGAGCCGTTCCTAGCGATGAAGTCCCAGCGTTTCGAGTCATCGAGGGCGTGAGCATGTCGCTCACATTGGTCGAATTCGTGAACCAGGTGCGCGGCTCAGCGAGTTGGCTATTGGCCACGTTGACCTTGCCAACGAGAGTCCAACCGCCACCATCCGTGGTCATATCGCAGTACGCGGAGAAGGCCTCGAAGCCGCCGGTGCCATCGGGATCGAGAGAATAGACGCCGCTCGTCGTCGCGCCCGCCGCGAGATGTGCGGCACAACTGCTCGCAGTGGACGAAGACAGATTGTCTGTGTCGAATGACTCCCAGGCGGCGTAAGCCCCGGGGTTGGATACATATTTCGTCTTTACACCACTGCCGACAGCGTCGAGTTCATGGGCAGAAAACCCGCTACAGTTCTGAGGCACGGAGACATTGAAACCGATCACTGGATAGGCGGTGTACCCAGCACTCGAGGGAAAATTGTCAGTCGATGCGGTGGCATTTCCAGAAATATCCAAACCTGTTCCGACTTCGACGGCGAAATTGATGAAACCCTTGTCGTAGCCGGCCATTTCTTCATTGTCGCGATACACCGAATAATCTCGGACCGGGCCCTCCACATTTCCCCGTGTCGCAGTCAGAAGGTGTTGGGTCGAGCTGCCAGCGACGGCATCCAGGTAGATATGCAATTTTGACTCGGTCCCCTGGCCCGAGGCGCAGGCGAAACCGACGACTGCCGCAGCGACACGATTCCCCGAGTCATCATGGAGGAAGGCTGGGCGACAGTCGACCTTGGCAGAACAAAAAATATCTTCGAAATTGATGCCGATATCGAAGAATCCCTGATTCGCGTCTCGCATGACGGTGAGATTGAACTGGACCGCTGTGTCCTGGTTTTCCGAGCAAGTCGCAGCGACAGTGCAGGGCGTTCCCGAGGGGCAGGGATTCTTATACTCCGTCGTAGGCACGGTCTCGTTGGTACCGTCGAGATTCTCATCTTCGTAGAGGGCATTGAGGGTCAGAGCGACCACATGGGAAGGCGAGCTGGCGTCACAGGCTCCAACAAAGGTTAGTCCGCCAGCACCGTCGCCGAAGTTGTCCGCGGATAGGGTTGGCCGGGACCAGACCGTCTGCCCGGCACCATTGCTGACGGAAATTCCCCAATCAGCGTTCGTGATGCCCGGAAGAGTCAAAGGGGCAACTTCGATCGCGAGCCTGCCAGTGAGGTCGAGATCGACCGAAGGCCCAGCACACGACGAGATGGATGCGACCGAGAGCGGCAGAGCAGCGAATCGAAAGAGCTTGGCCATGAAGGACTCCCAGTTTTGCTAGCCACGAATATAGGACGGTCTATGCGTGGCCCGAGCCGAAAATGGATAGCGCACCAGAGACGGCCCTTCGACAGTAGCTCCTTACTCAGCGAACCTCAAGCTCCAAGCTATACCATTGACACCATTCATCTTT
>VFQT010004769.1_pt1 | contig 10904 bp, 7 predicted proteins | sample 3512381 | NCBI WGS metagenome assembly VFQT01 (sample SAMN10412376, study PRJNA504923) | tailings metagenome | isolation source: Relicate 2 Philex TSF3 active mining site | place: Philippines: Tuba, Benguet | collected 2017-08-29 | reverse complement strand
CCCCTGCCAATACCAAACCTGCAATCATCGATACATCGCTCCCTATGGATTACTTGGTGGCAGCATCGGCTTTGGCCTTGGCTTGTTTAATCATTTCATCCGTACGGTTTTTGGCCGCCAATTCAACTTGGTCTGCTTTGTCGTTTACGGAGGATTCCCACTGATCGGCTTTTTCGTTGCCTTTGGCCTCGGTTTGATCAGCCAGTTTATAGCCCTCGACTTTGGCAGCGGTCGCTTTTTTGTCGGCTTCTTTGATCAGTTTGTCGGCGGCGGCTTTGGCTAATTTCTTTTGGATCGGGTCTTTGGCCGCTGCTACGAGTGCATCAGCTTCTTTTTTGGCTTTATCCATCGCAAGAGCATAGGCTTTGTCGGTTTCTGATCGTTGTTTTGCCGCCAAATCCTTGGCTTCAGAACGCATTTTATCGGCCGTTTCTTTTCCGTTGGCTCTCATTAAATCTGCCTTTTCTTTCGCCTGTTTCAATATCTCAGCCACTTCTTTGTTTAGGGCGTCAAAGGCTTTGTCTTTCAGCTGGTTCACAACCGGTGCGGCCGCCTCTTTTAATGCACCTTTCCATCCCACAGTCAGTTTGGGATTTTTCATGTCGCCCGTGATGGTAAATGGTAACTTTCGTCCTTTTGCCATCAAGGTCCCACCCAAATGCAACTGCTTGTTCAAATCCACATATCCGCCCAATTTCATTTGTCCTTCTTTGGGCAACGCCACCCCAATGGAGTCTTTGAGTTTGAACTGCCCATTTTCAATCAAAAATCCTGCTTTGGTTGGCTTTAATGCCAATTTGTCGTTGGATCCCCACTGCAATTGCTTGGCAGCCTCACCCATCCAGCTAGGCACATCCAAATTGCCACTGAACAAATTAAATAATCCCCCTGCCGTTAACGTACCCAAGTCCATATCCATGTTGGGTTTTAGCGTCATACCCATTTGAGTCTCGATGTTGGCCAATCCTTGAATCCTTCCAACGATGGGTGCAAACGCTTTCACCAAAGTAAGGGTGGTGGCCAAATTCGCTGGGTTTACGTTTAATATGTTAAAACCACCTTTCACTGTGGGTTTACCTCCCATGGGATATGAATAATTCAATGCCGCCAGCTCCACGCGCGCCCCAAAGAGGGTAGCTGCCAAAGGATCTACAGTGATCTCTCCGGCTTTTACAATGGCTTTGGCTGTGGCTTGTTGTAAATCGTAGTCTTCATAAAACAACCGACCCACGTTCATGTTGAACATCAAATCCAAATTTTCTGGTATGTGGGGTGCTGTGCTCGCAGTAGCTGTGCTTGCAGAATCTCCAGCCGTAGCCTTTGTTTCCGTGGAAGTATTTGTGCTTGTGGAAGTAGTTTCGCTGTTGCTGGAAGTAGGTTGGCTGGCCGACATCCAAGCCATCCATTCATTCACATCCAGGCTGTTGCTATTGACCACCAACTGTCCTTGCAATGTTTCGTTATTGAGGTAATATCCCAACATGTTTTGCAGCTTTCCATTGATGTTCATGGCCGATTTCCCATATTGCAACTGGGTCACAACCAAGTTGAAATCGGAAGGACTCACGCTCATGTTTAGCTCTTGGAGTTTTAGTGGCAAAGTGGTTTTGGAGGTGTAGGCGATGTTTTTCAACCCAATGGTGCCCCCCGCCTTTAAATCGTTGTATTTCTCTTTGGCGATGGCGCTGTAATGACCATCAAAGTTGAAGTGGGCATCCACTTCGCCGGCCACCTCCGTTCCGGAGGTCAATGGCATCAATTGTTTCCATTTGTCGAGATGCAAATTCACATCCACTTTTCCATTGGCGTAGGGATTGCTCATGGGTGTTTTCATATCCAAGGCAATGGCAAGGTTGTCGCCACCTAGGTTTGCGCTGAAGGGCGCTATGACCACATGGGTGTTGTCAGGATTTCCGTCCGCATTGTCCAAGGAAAAGTTCAACTGAATGTTGCTTGCATTGGCTTGCATCGCAGGGTATTGAAATCCCCCGTCTTTGACGTTCAAGGCCACATGTGTGCTCGGCATTCTTACATCGTTCATGATGCCTTTCATGGTAAATACAAGTCCCATGCTACCACTGGCTTTGACGTCGCCAAAATTCTCGGTGTAACAGCCGGGAACGACGCTCAAAAACGATTTAAAATCGCTGTTGGGCGTGCGTACATCGATATCCATATCCATGTCTACATCTCCCATTTTAACCCATCCTTTGGCAATTAAAGGGAGTTCATTGATTTGGAATTGATTGTCGGCAAACCCAAACTTCATTTGGTTTAAATCCATGTCAATGGCTGTTTCTCCCTTCAATTTAGCGTCGGAGAGAAGGGTCATGCCTGCAAACGACATACTAGCTTTTTCGATGTTGATGTTGTTGTTGAGAGTAAACAGGGCATCGGCAAAATCACCCTCACTCAGCAGGTTGGTGCCATCGGTGGTGAGTTCAAAATCCAACGAATGGTCTACGTAGTGTATGTGCGTATTTTCAATGTTTAGCTCTTTGATTTTCAGCGACATAGGGGCTGATGTGTCTGCGGTAGTTTCTTTGGGGGCCGAGGTGTCCGCTATGGCTATGTCAAAATTGGCCGCTCCACTTTTTAGGAAGATGATGTTGGCGCGTGCGTCTTGCAAATGGATTTTTCGGATGACGATTTCTTTGCCACTGAATACGGAGGCGATGTCAACCACCAAACGCAGGTGGGGCGCATGAATGAGTGTGTCATTGGCAAACGAGTCTTTGCCCACAATTTTTAGCTCATCAATACCCAAACTCAAATTGGGGAAATTGCGTATTAAGCTCAGGGAGAGGTCGGGGTTGAAACTGACCGTTGCCTTGAGATTTTTATTGGCCGCAGTTTGAACGGCGGAAACGATTTTGCCTTTGAATGCAAAGGGTAAAATAAGTAAAATCGCCAGCAGGGCAACAAATGAAATTCCGGTAATCTTAAGCGTCTTCTTCCAGTTCATACGGTTGATTAACGCAAAAATAAGTCCGATGTTGGGAGAATCGGATGTGTATCCGTTTAAAGTCGTTTAGAACCGATTAAACCCGACATAAACTTTGGGGTTTTCGCCCAATGAATAAACGATTATATCCGTTTAATGTCCGATTGTACAGCCAAGTCCTGTCTAATTTTGCTTGAGGAAACTCCGAACCCGCAAAGCGGCATTTTCTCGGATATCGAAATAGAATAGGTTGATATCCCCCATGTGGTAATTTTTGTCTGTCCAGAGCCAAGAACCCCGAAATTTGGGTTTTGTTACCCATAGGATGCCACCGTGTACTTGGGCATCGCAAATTTGGGGGAGTGCAAGGTGAAATGGTCTGAGTGCGGCCCCTTTGTGCGAGGTTTTGGGGACATAGCTTTCGTTCAGTTCCCAGCTGATGGGGTTTACACAAACGGCTCTTGCCAACGCGAGTTCATAATACGGTGGGGTATAACCTTTCTCATAGGTACTCCAACTGAGAAAGCAACCGGTGGATGAATCATGGGCACAAGGGGGAAGTCCGGGCAAGGAATCTTGTGGCACTGCCATGCCAGGGATATATGCCGCCACCAGTTGTGATTGTAGGGGTTTGTTTATAACATAATCTTGGAGCAACCGGGCCGCGTGTATGGTGCCTTGGCTGTGTGAGGCGATGATAAACGGTCTGCCTTGGTTGTAATACTTTAGGTAGTAGTCAAAAGCATCATGAATGTCGGTATAGGCCGTGTCCAGTGCAGCCTGTTTATCTTCTAAATGCGTAGTCAAAAAAACAGCATAATGAGCTTGTCGATAACGCGGGGCATACACTTTTCCGGCGCGGTTAAAAGCAGAGGCTTGGTAGAGAATGGCACTGTTATCCACCCCGGCATTCAACGACTCGTCGCGTAAATCGTGGTTCCAAGCATACACGGTCTTGGGTTTGGTGGTATAAGTGGTGGGATGGATGAAAAACACATCGGCATCGGCACGGTCTTGGTTGTGGCTATACCCGCGGGGTGACTCATCCGATGGGTCCATTTTTGTGGGTAAAGCACACCAATTGTTGGGATTGCTGTAGTCGGGTTTTGGGGGTGTAGGGGACTGAGAAAATCGTGTAGGAATCAAATAGTGTTGTCCACTCACTGAAATTGTTGGTGCCGTCAATAACATCAATCCAATACAATGAGGGGTGAGAAGAACAGCCAGTAGGGTCTTTTTCAGTGGGGTGATGATTGGATCAATATTTTTCACGAAGCGGGGTTGTTTTTGATTACTAACAGAAATCTATGTTATATTCGTTCAAAAATAACAGTATGTATACGGGTTTGGTTCATTTACACAATTTGTTGCGCTGGGTAATCGTAATTACCTTGGTTTGGTCTCTGTTGAATGCCTTCAAAGGGAAGAACGGAAAAGAAACGTTGATTCTCATGATTTCCTCTCATGTGATGTTGCTGGTAGGACTGATTCAGTGGTTTGGTGGTGACTGGGGGCTGAAGCAAATCAAGAGTTTGGGCATGGGCGAAGCTATGAAAAATGCTGCGGTTCGCTTCTTTGCTGTGGAGCATGCTTTGATGATGATCATCGCGATTGCCTTGATTACGGTTGGACATCGTGCGGCAAAAGCAGGAAAAGCCAATACCAAATGGTTTTTGTTGGCGGCCTTGGCGATCATTTTGTTGATGATGCCAGGTCCTTGGAAGAGCGATGTTGCCCTGCAGCGTGGCCTTTTCCCCGGTATGTAATTTGCCGAAACTGACAACTTTTCACAGATTGACAATCAAGTCAATTTGGCAACATTTTTGATTCTTTTCGGGTCATGAAACCCTCGTTGAAATTCTCAGTTGTTCTTGTGGCAGGAATGCTGCTGTGCTCAATGACGTTCGGATATTTGGGCGCTTGGTTGTACAATACTCAGTGGTTGGGGAAACCTTCCAGTAAACTACAAATAGCGGGAAATTCAGTATCGGATCAGGCGAGTGCCATTTCGGTCAATAGTGCCACCCCCGCTGGTTTTGAGCAGGCCTCGGCGAGTGCTACCCCGGCCGTGGTTTTTATTAAAACCATTAGCACCGTACAATATGAAAGCCCGTTCAGTGGGTTGTTTTGGGATTTCGATCCATTTGGATCTCGCGGACAGGCAGCCAGTACCGGCTCTGGTGTGATCGTGAGCAAAGATGGATACATCGTGACCAATAACCATGTTATTCAAGGGGCTGACAAGATTACAGTGGTTCTCAATAAGCCCAAAACTGAATACACGGCGAGGGTGGTAGGAACCGACCCTAGTTCGGATTTGGCGGTATTGAAAATTGAGGCCACGGATTTGCCGGCCATTCCTTTCGCCAATTCAGACTTGGTAAAAGTGGGTGAGTGGGTGTTGGCCGTGGGCAATCCGTTTAATCTTACCAGCACCGTAACGGCGGGTATTGTGAGTGCAAAAGGTCGGAATATTAACATCGTAAAGAATCAATTCCCCATTGAGAGTTTTATTCAAACAGACGCGGCGATCAACCCAGGAAATTCTGGCGGTGCGCTGGTGAATTTGCGGGGTGAATTGGTGGGAATCAATACCGCCATACAAAGCAATACGGGCAGTTATTCGGGATACGGCTTTGCGATCCCTGCCAATATCGTCATGAAAGTGGTGGCTGACCTGATGGACAATGGGGTAGTGCTTCGCGCCTTTTCAGGAATGACCGTGGGTGAACTCACTTCGGAAGAGATGAAGCGTTTCGGCCTGAATTCGGATGCGGTCAAGGTTGTGGATTTGTTGGAAGAGGGACCGGCCACAAAATCAGGTTTGCAAATCGGGGATGTAATTACCCATGTGGGGGGACTATTGGTTGATGGAAAACCCATGTTTGATGAGCATTTGGCCTATAAGCGTCCGGGACAAACCTTAGACTTGAAAGTGCTTCGGGCAGGAAAAGAATTGGCGGTACAATTGTCGCTGATTGGAAAAACAGAAAACCAAGCCTTGTTGATGAAAGGGGCCGTGAACAGCAAATTGCTGGGCGCGGATTTTCAGCCTTTGAGTGCAAGCGATAAGCAAAAGTTGGGACTTACATCGGGTATTCGATTGATCAACATACAACGAGGGAAAACCATTGCCCAAATGGGATTGGGTGAAGGATTTGTGGTGGTGAAATTCAATGGTAAAACCTACGTTGAACCCGAAGATTTGATTTCGGCCATGGAAGGTGCCAGAGGTCGCATCGAAATCGCGGGAAAAGACCGCAACGGGAATAACCAGAGTTTTAGTTTTTACAGCTATTGAGATTGCGGGTATCTTTGTACCATGATACCTGCTATTCCCAAATTGAAATTTACCGACACCAATCGCTTTTTTGTGATGGCTGGGCCTTGCGCCATCGAAGGGCGAGACATGGCCTTTGCCATTGCGGAGCATTTGGTAAAAGTGAGTGAAGAATTACAATTGCCATTGATTTTTAAGGGGAGTTATCGCAAAGCCAATCGATCTCGCATTGATTCATTCACGGGCATAGGGGATGAGGCGGCCTTAAAAATTTTGGCAGAGGTGGGTGCGCATTTTAACATTCCAACCGTAACAGACATTCATGAGTCTCATGAGGCAGCCATGGCAGCAGCTTATGTGGATGTGCTTCAGATCCCTGCATTCTTGTTCCGTCAAACGGAATTGTTGGTTGCTGCGGCCCAAACCGGAAAATGGATCAATATCAAAAAGGGTCAGTTTGCCGGTTCTGATGCGATGAAGCACGCACAGCAGAAGTGCATCGATAGTGGTAATGATCGGGTGATCATGACAGACCGTGGCAATATGTTTGGCTATGGAGATATGGTGGTAGATTTTAGGAATATTCCAGAAATGCAAAAGTTTGGTGCACCTGTGGTGATGGATATTACCCACAGTTTGCAACAGCCCAACCAAAGTTCGGGTGTAACAGGAGGGAAACCCGAATTGATTGAGACCATTGCAAAAGCAGCGGTGGCTGTGGGTTGCGATTGATTGTTTATTGAAACGCATCCCAACCCCTCGGTGGCGAAAAGCGATGGTGCCAATATGCTACCCATGGATCAATTTGCAGGGTTGATGCAGAAGTTAATTCGCGTTCGCGAGTCGATTTTGTAATTCAGGGTCGTCTGCTGTTGTTGTCCTAAACCCAATTGGATTGAGGGGGTCCACGGCGAACAGCAAAAAATAGGATAAACGAAGACGGGCGAGATATTCATCTCGCCCGTCTTCGTTTATCTCTGAAATTCAGTGGTTATTTCTTTTTCTTTTCCTCTGCAGGTGCAGCACCATCTGTAGCAGGCGCAGGCGCACCATCATCACCCTCTACGGCCTCACCTTCGGCGGGTTTCTTACCGGGCGTTGGCTTGGGCGCGCGCACGGGTCTTGGTTTCTTTGGCGCCTTCTTGGGAATTAAGATATATTCAGTGTCGGTGATGTAAGACTCCGACTTGAATACCTTGAAGAAACTCTTACCCAAAGTAGGCTGGTCCACTTTATCGGTGATTTGGAACGTTACGTTGTTGATGACAAAACCGTTCAATTCCAACTTCGTTACCATGAATTTGTTGCTCGGCAATTTTACCTTGCCCACTTTCAGTTTTTCACCTTCTAAGAAGTCTTTTTTGCTGATCAATTTAGACTTGAACCAAGAAGCAGCTACATCCAATGGAATGGCTGTGTATTTGCCGTTGTAATCAAAAGCAAAGGCTGTGGGCTCTTTGTCCAGAACCATCAAGCTGATGGTGGGTTTGCCTGCGTTGTTGCCCAACTTGGCTTTCACAGCATAAGAGATATCCAATCCATTGCCCGCTACTGGAGCTTCGGCGGCTTTTTTAGCTTTTTCTACACTGTCTTTTTCCTGCTTGCCAATGTTGGTGTTGTTGATATCAACATCTTGGTTCACAACCGCACGGGAAATCTGACCCTCAAATCCGAAACGAACGGTCGTTCTACGGTTTTGTTGGTGTTGGAATTCATCACAAGGTACGTAGGCTGTATCGTTAATGAACTTGATTTCAGACGGTTTGTATCGCTCATAGTAAGAACGGGTCACGTTGCCAGTGGCGTCTTTCTCAACCACCATCTTTTTGGTCTTGTTCTGGATGAATGGAGTAAAGCCGGTAACTTTTCCGCCTTCGCACTTACAATCGTTGATCAACTGGGTTTCACCATATCCGCGGGCCACAATGCGCGCCGAGTCAATCTTCCAAGTTTTCATCAAGTAAGTGCGGGCACTGTCGGCACGACGTTGAGCCAACTTCACGTTGTAATCGTAACTAGAACGACAGTCGGTATGAGATCCCAATTCCACGATTAATTTGGGGTAGCGCATCAACACCGTTTGAGCAAAGGTATCGAGGATACGGGCAGCATCCGGACGGATGAAGGCTTTGTCCAAGTCATAGAAGATGGGCAATGTGATTACCTTCTCCAATGGGTTTTCCAAACAGAAATCCTGCACGAGTTCAGTACTCAATCGAATGCCATAGGTAGTTCTGCTTTCGGGTTCTGCTTCGAAGTAGTATTTTTCAGGATACTTGGCGAAAATCTCGTAGTTGGTTTTTTCACGCAATTTGGCTGTGTAAACCCCTTGCTCATCGGTTTTTAATACCATCTTTGTTGTGTCACGGTCATTGCTCAATACAACTGTAGCACCTGCCAATGGCTTCTTGGTGTTACAATCTGTGATGGTACCGCGAATGGTAATGATGATGGGGGTGATATCAAATGAGTAAATGTCGTCGTTGTTTTTGCGGTCTCCCCGGTTTGATGAAAAGAATCCTTTGGTGGCATCGCCCTCCAGGAATGTGATACCGAAATCATCACCACCCGAGTTGATGGGCTCGCGCAAGTTTTCACGCTCTCTCCATACCCCAATTTCGTCGGTGGGTTCTGCGTTATTAATATCCAATCCACCCAAGGATGGCCATCCATCTGAGGAGAAATATAATTTGTTGTCGTGCTTGTTGAAATAAGGGTAGTACTCGTTGCCTTTGGTGTTGATGTCTGGACCCAAGTTGATGGGGTTGCCCCATGACTTAGAACGCTTGCTGTAGTTTACTGCCCAAATGTCGAATCCACCCAAACCGCCTTCACGGTTGGAAGAGAAATACAAGGTTTTTCCGTCGGGACTCAAGGCAGGGTGTCCGTACGTGTGGGCTGTATCTTCTTTACAGAATTCCAACGCATCACCCATGACCCATTCCGGACCTACTTTTTTCAATTCGTAAATCGCACATTTGTTTGATTTGTCTTTGTCGCGATGTCCACACTGCGTTACATACATGGTGCTGTAGCGACTGTCAAACGTCATTGGACCGTCATTGGCCTTGGTGCTGATTTTATCTGTTTTGTCTTTGTACAAAGGTTTGCCCCACTTCTCTTTGCCTTTTTTACCGGTCTTTTCTACAGACCAAATGTCTGTCCAAGTCTCCATGGTACCTTCATACAAACGCTTGCTATTTCCACCTTCGCGGTCTGATACGAAGAACAATACATCGTCTTTTTTGCCGGCAATCATGGGGGCCCAGTCGTTGGATTTGGTGTTAGCCACTTTGAAGTTCTCTACTTCATATTGTGAACTATCAGGCGTCCACATCAACGCCAATTCACATCCCTGCTTGCGGTATTCCGCCATGGTGTCGCCAGGAACCTCGGCCAAGTACATGTCGTAAGCATCGAGAGCCTCACGGTACATCTCCATCTTCTTCAACATGTTGGCGCGCATCAACAGGGCTTTGGTGTTTTTGGGGTCTTTCTTTAATACTTTGTCATACAAACGCGCGGCTTTGTCGTACTCGTCTGACAAGCGGTAAGCCTCGGCGGCCAAGAAAATCGCTTCTTCTTTGAGTTTTTTGTCTTTGGTGGTTTTTGAAAATTCTTCAAACAAGACAGCAGACTGGCGGTAATAGCCTTGGTCGAACAGTTTCTTCGGCTCTTCAAATTTCACTTTACAGCTGCTGCTGATCACGGCGATGCTCAAAAGCAAAAAGCCCAAAAGGGAGGAATATCGGTTGCGCATTCGGGAATTTTTGTAGTTCATAGATTGGTTTTCGTTCAAACGCAATTCGTTTAAGATGCTAAATAATGAATTTCGGGGCAAACATCAAAGGAATTGCCCAAAAATAACCAAGGTTTCATGGGTGTTTGACATTATTGTAGCAGTTTTTTTAGGCGGTTTTGCGCGGCAAAATTCTTACTTGAATCTACAGAATTGTATAGCTCAATTTGAGAAATCAGGAGTGATTTGTTGTCTGTATTTTGGGCCAAATATTTGATCAAATCTCCGGCAGGTCCAGCCAGTCTACTGTTGAAATTGAGTGCTGCATCAAACAGATATTGAGCGAGTTGCGCATCGAGATATCCCAGTCGTTTTAGTGCAGACATAGCATTGGTGCGTGTGCGGAATTCGTAGTAGGGACCGGCCATGTCTTTGAGCATATTGATATACATTTGGGCCTCGTTTTCGGCTGAATTTTGGGGCCGTGACTTGGCATATTGATAGGCTAATTCCAAGTATTTAATTTTTAGGTTGTGCAGGTGTCCTTGTTCCCCTTTGATGGCTTCCAATATTTCCGCGCGGGAGATGCCTACCGCTGTTTGGTCGCTCGTAAGGGGTGTGGAATTCCACAGGTGATCAACCACAAATTCTACGTTGCTGTAACTGGAATCTTTGAGTCCTTGGAGAAAAAGTTCTCTAAAAGCAGGTTGGAGTGAAAGCTTTTCATACAAAACGCGCCGCACTGAATGGCCGCTTTGTGAGAACTTTACGAACATAGTCAAGTACGCGACCGGGTTGCTGCCTATCCCGGTAACTGTCACCGCCGAAAGATACTGCGAAGCGATTTCTGCTTGTATTTCACGAAAATCGCCCTGTTGGGGATTTTGGCCAGATGAAGACCCTGAAAGAGGAGTTTTAATTGTCCCGGATTCTCCAGCAGA
>VFQT010004768.1_pt1 | contig 10905 bp, 5 predicted proteins | sample 3512381 | NCBI WGS metagenome assembly VFQT01 (sample SAMN10412376, study PRJNA504923) | tailings metagenome | isolation source: Relicate 2 Philex TSF3 active mining site | place: Philippines: Tuba, Benguet | collected 2017-08-29 | reverse complement strand
GGTCGAGCCGACATAGCCGATCACATCGTTCTTGCGCACGCGATCGCCTGGAGAAACCGCGAGCCGTGACATATGGCCGTATCGTGTCGTCATCGCGCTGGAATGGCTGATGGCGACGAGCAGGCCATAGCCGCCTGCCCATCCCGCGCGCGCCACCACGCCATCGGCGGTCGCCCGCACCGGCGTGCCCGCCGCCGCCGCGAGATCGACGCCGCTGTGCGCCCGCAACCCGCCCAGTATGGGATGGATGCGCTGACCGAAGGCGCTGGTCAGCCGATTGGTGCTCACCGGCGCGCGCGACGGCCTGGCGGTGGACAGGCCCGACGGCGCCATGGAACCGAAAGCTCCAAAGTGCCCTGCCCCCAGGTCCATTTCGCCGGCGCGGGCAACCAGCTTGGGCGCCCTGGCCGCCTCGGCATCGTAGATCGCGGCGAGCGAGGGCACGCGCGGCGTCTCGGCCTTCCAGCGCGCGACGAGACGCTTGAACTGCTCATCGGCCGCGTTCGGCGTCTCAGCCGCAGCAGTTGCCGCGCTCGATGACAAGAACGGCTGGGGCTGCAGCCCGCTGCCCGCGTGCAGCGGCTGGGCACCAATCAGGCCGACCAAACCGCAAGCGAGCGGCAATGCCCGCATGAACCTTCTGAACCCGATCACATTCGCTCTCAAATAGAGGACGGCGGCGCCGATGCCTGAGCGACCGCCATGTAAGCAGCGCGCCGAAACCGCACCTCCGGTCGTACCCGAGGCGGCATTTATCCCGGGCCGCTCGCCAGCGATAGCTGTTTCACACATCAACGCGCCAGAACGACGGCGCCTTGGGGCAAGACGCTCATCCTTACCGCCACGGGCAGCCGTTTAAGCCACCTGTAGCGTGCGCAGGACGGGCAGCTGCTTGGTGAGGAAGGTCTCCGCCTGCGGGCGCAGCTCCGCAAGGTTTTCCTCAGGCGTGCGAAGGGTATTGCCCTCCTTGACGATGAGCTGTCCTTGCGCGGACAGCACCTGCCAGGCGTAGGCGGCGCAGTCCTCGGCGGTTTTGCGCCCCTCGCTGAGCGCCAGCAGGAACAGCTGGCTGAAACGCGGGACCGCGATGCCGCCGCCCGTCACCGGGGAGGCGAGGTACCCGAGATCAGCATTGTCGCGTGCCCGACGCATGACGGCCTGATTGAATGCGCGCGCGCTTTTCGATCGCTTGGCGTCGCTTTTGGCCGGCAGGCAGGGCTGGACGTGCCCGCCACCGACCAGGATGGTCAGCGCCTCGATCAGGCGGTTCCAGCCGAGGGCCGCCACAGGCGGCGATACCAGGAGTTGCCGCAGGGTGACCGGGCCATTGGCGAGACCATCGAGCACAGGCCCGTAGACGTCGGCATGAAGGTCGGCATCGCCCAGCGCGCCGCGAACCTTCATCGGTACATCCTCGCGCGCGGTGCTGAGGGCGAAGCGGCTCTCCAGCCACGCCTCGCGGAGCACGGAGGCGGGAAGTGACGTTGCGCCCTTCACGAACACGTCACGACGGAACTGCTGGTTCGTCAAATAATCACGGACGGTTTCGCGCAGGACTGGATCGGTGACTTCGTCAAAAAGCGCCTTCTGCGGCGGTGTGAAATTAATGGCGTCGATGAAATCGAGCAGGTGGGCCGACCCGAGGAAGTTGAGCTTCGCCGCCGCGAGTTCAGCGGCGACGTCGGAATGATAAAGCAGGGTCCAGGCGTCGTTCATGTATTCGTGCGCCAGGTAGTTTCTGTTCTGCTTTGAGATCTGCTCAAACCGCGTTTTCAAAGCGGCGTTTGCAGCAAAGAACTTCGCGTCGGTGCCGATCAGCTTCTCGATGAAAGCCAGTGCGGGGTCGAGCCGGGCTATGGTCGATCCGCCCTGTGCTTTCCCGTGCAGGTACATAAGATGGCGCATCGGTGCGGCGGCCGACCACCCTGGCAGCGTGTTATAGCTGATATAGACAAGGCCGCCGGGCTTCAGCTTGCGGCGGATGAATTCAACGATCGTGTGGCGATGCTCGGCCGCGATCCAGCTGTAGATGCCGTGGAGGCTGATGATGTCAAACTTCGGCAGATCGTCGCGGACGAGGAACTCGGCGAAACTGTCGTCATACAAGTGGATGTTTGTGCATTCGGCGTCTTTCGCGAGGCCGGACGCCCAGGCGATGTGGGCCGGGTTGAAGTCCGTCGCGTAGTATTCGACATGCGGATTAGCGGCGGCGATGAGGCTGGCCGAGAAACCCTGGCCGCAGCCAAGCTCGCAATAGTTGAGCGGCGCGCCCGGCTCGGGGCCGCGCATGCCCCTGCCCAAAGCTGCCGTCTGGAGCAGAGCTGGCGTCAGCTCACGGTAATACCCGTATGTGTAGCCAATGTCTGTAACGTAACCGTCTTGCCAGCTCATGATGCTTTCGCCTGTCCCGGATGCAACGAGCGCTCACGCTTAGGAGGAAGAGGGTGCGTTAATCAAGTTGCGGCGGACCAGAACTTGACAAAGTTCGCCGCCGCGATTTGTCGCGCGCCCTGGCTTTTTGATTATCCAAAAGAAAAGGCCCCCGGCTTTACAGCCGAGGGCCTGGATAGACCTGATACGACCAGTATCGACTGGTCAGCTTATCAGAACACGTAGACGTTGTTCGCGGCGTAAGTGTCCAAACCAGCTAGACCGGTCGTGCCGGACAGCTTGATGTAAACGTCATCGCCGACACCCGCATCCGTAGCGCCTTCAGCAAAGATGAAGCTATCACCAAGGTACTGGAAGACCAGCGCTTCGTTGTCCGCATTGGCTGCGGTCTTGGCGATGGTGAAGGCATCAGCCAAGGTCGCCGGGCCAGCGCCGGTGAAGGTGAGCAGACCATTGGCCAAGGTGTAGCCTAGACCAGCATCATCACTCGCCTGGACCGCGCCGGTGAGCACGATGGTGTCAGCAGCACCAGCCTTGGTCAGATCTTCGGCAGTGCCCTTCTGAAGCCCCGAGATCGTCGCACCCGTTGCCGCAGTGAGCATGTCCGCGCCGGAACCCAGCGTGACAGTACCGCCACCGAAAGCGCTCAGCGCGCCGCCGGCCTTGAGATCGGCGAGATCAAACGTCAGGCTACCCGTCAGCGCCGAAGCATTGACAGTGGCAACGGCGTTCGATCCGGCGAGGTCCAGGTTCAGAGCCTGGCTGCCCGACACCGTGACCGAAGTCAGCTTGTTGCCCGCACTGGTGAAGTCCAGATCGTTGCTGGCATTCGCACCGCCCGAGACGACTTCCAAAGTAGTGGCCTGCGCTGCGGAAATGTCGAGATCGGCGAGGTTATCGGTGCCGGCGATCGCCGTGTCGAAGAACGAAGAGTCGAAGACCGCTTTCACCGAAGTCGCATTGGTTGCCGTCACGGCCGCGTCAACATCGACGCTGTCGAAAGCGGCGCCAACAGTCGCCGCCTCGTCGACATCGAGGGTGATCGTAAGCGCCCCGCCAGTCTTCTGCGTGAAGACAAGGTCATTGGCATCGGTATCGGCAAGGATGCGGTAGCCAATGCCTGCGCCAACATTCTGCAGCTCGGCGTTTGCGCCCAATGCACCCGTGGTCACAAACTCGGTCACCGTGTTCTTCGAGGCGAGAATATCGACATCCAGGGCCGCATTCAGCCCCTTGGCATCGAACACTTCGAAGTTCGAGAACGACGCAATGTTCGCGGCACCCACGATGCTAAGCAGCAGCGTGTCCTTGCCGGCGCCGCCGTCGATCAGATCGCCCGCCGAAACCGCAGAGCCGGTAACGGTGAAGGCGTCGTCGCCAGCGCCGAGGTCAACCGTCAGCTTGCCAGTCCCCCGAGCGTTGAGGGTAACAGTGTCGTTCCCGTCACCGGCGCTCACCGTGGTGGTTCCGTCACCCGACGTATTGATAGTAACCGTGTCCTTGCCGGCACCGGATTCGACCAGCGCGGAAGTTTTGTCCTTCACGGTCGCTGTATTGACAGTGAGAACGTCCGCACCAGCACCCGACTTGATAGTCGCGACCGTGGCCGCACCCGAGAACGTAACCGCACCGGCACTTGCTGAGGCGTCTACCGTGGTGACGTCCTTCGTGCTCGCACCGTCCTTGGTGACCGTCAGGACGGTGTTGACTGCCGTGTTGAGCGAGAACGTCTGCACATCCTTGCCGGCCGTCACATCGAGGGTCAGCGAAGCGGGAGTCGCGTTCACCACCTTCTGAGCGAGGGTTCCCGAGACAGTAACGCTGTTCAGGGCCTTACCATCAACATCCAGATCGGCAGCGTTACCGGCGTTCGCACCGCGAAGACCGTCCAGGGCGATCGCCACGCTCGTCGCCGCAGCAGCGGCTGTGATATCGATGTCACCCACAGCGGCGTCGAGGTTACGGAAGCCCGCGGTCGTCCCTGCTGCCAGGTTGGTCACATCCGCGGCAAAGCCGACCTGCCAAAGCTGCTGAACGCCGGTGAACTTCGATGCATCGGCGATGTTCGCCGCGCCGTTCGCATTCAAGATGTTGACGATCTCAACGTTCTTAACGGACAAGTTTGCCGGCAGCGCATTGTTCAGGCCGGCGCCATTGTCGGTGTAGATGTTGAGCGTATCTTCGCCAGCGCCGCCGTCGAGATTGTCGAAGGCGGTCAGCGTGTTTGCCGCAGCACCCTGCGCGTTAACGGTCAGAGCGTTGAAGATGTCGCTTCCGCCCGACGCTGTGAGGGTATCCGGGCCCGGCGTGAGAGTAAGAGTCTGCGTACCGGTACCCCCGCTGCCGTCGATTACGGCCGGCACAACCGGGCCAGGGGCAGCGGTCGGAACCGTCGTGGTTCCGATCGTTAGACCGGCCGAAGAAAGCCGCACTTCCACGCGGCCATTGGCGAAATCAACAAGGGTTCCGTTGGCATCGCCCTGAACAGCAATGCGCGCAACCTCGGTGGAGCCGCTGAACACGACAAGCTGGTTGCCTTGCTGCTGGTACGTATACGACGAGGTCGAACCTGCCAGGCGGACCTGCTCCACGTTCTGATCGACGACGATCCCGATCGCAGCGCCGGTATAACCTACGGATTCGGTGCCAGCGGCGCCAAACACACCACCGCCAAACGTAATGCCGGTGAGGTTGTCACCGGACTTAAGAAAAATATCAGCCATCGTTGTCTGCTCCAAAGAACCCCGGCTTACTCGACCAAGAGCGTCCGGATGTTGGATTGTTATCTAGCGTAGTAATGTGCCCACCCGCGTCGCGGGTGGGCAACCTATCGATCAGGCGAAGGTTCCCGCGCCGTAGACAGTGTTAAGGTCGCTCGTGAAGAGAATGCCCTTGTCCTGCGCCTCCGTCAGACCGACCAACTCGATCCTTGTGACTAGCCCAGCGTTAGCATACTGGATGACAGCCTTGCCGTCCGTGAAGCTGGGATTGTCGATGGTCCCCGGATTAGACCCGGCGGGGCTGACGATCCTGTCGCCCGGATCAAACCCGTTAATCGTGTAGGTGTAGTTACCGGTCGATACGTTGTACGTGGTATTCACGGTGTCAGCGTCGGTGTTGCTGCCCGCGCCGGTAACTGCGATAGTCGCGGTGGCCGGACCCTCGTTCACGCCTGCAACCTTGTAGGTCAGCGTGCCGTCTGTCGAGCCACCCTTGCCGTCAGAGACGTTGAAGGTGACCGAGTAGTCCTTGCTCTGGCCGGTGTTAAGCGACTGATATTCGGAACCCTTGGTGTCGATCGTGTAGCTGCCGTCCTTGTTCAGGGTGAAACCCTGCGGGGCAGTGCCCTTGACGGTGAAGGTCAGCGCGTCGCCATCAGGATCGGTTGCGGTGAGCTTGCCGGTGGTGGTGGTGTCTTCGGTGACGTTCACCGTAGCGGGAGCCGTGACGGTGGGCGCCTTGTTAGCGGGGGCGGTAGGCGTGTCGTCATCGTCGTCGCCATCCGAGGCGACCGCGATCACGGCACCGGCCGCCAGGAGGCCGCCACCGACCAGAAGCGCGGTGCTCGCACCGCCTCCTTCGTCCGAGCCGCCGCTGGTGGTGTCGTCCTGCAGGAACGAAACCGTTCCGCCCATCGACGCACCCGCATCCATATAGAAGCTGGCTTCCGACGCCTGGGCGTCAGCGAGGACCTGCGCGAAGGAAAAATCGCCTTCGAGGGAGGTCTCGGCGACAGCGATCATGCTGGCGTCATGCGTTTGCGCGAGATGCGCCGGGGCTTGGTCGTGGTGAACAACCTGACCCTCTTCGGCCGGCTGAACTTGGTCCTTCTTCTTGAGAATTTTGTTGCGTGCCAGCGACTTGGCGCGGGGTGCGTTAGCAGCAGCGGCGACAGATTTACTCATCGATTCCCCCAACATGGAAGCTCAAAGCTGGGGACACAGCTCCCCGCTGGGGCGGTAGGTAGCAAGGGCGAAAGCACATTGCCAAGGCAATTGCAGCCATAATGGCGGCGTCGCGGCGGTAAATATCGAACGCGATTTTAACGGTTTGCGGCAGTCGGCGCGTTCGGCGAAGGGTTCCAGCCCAAGTGTTCGGCCCGGCGCGTATCTGGCTCGACACGGCGCGTGATCGCCTCCGCCGGACGCTCTCAAAATGGCGCCTCCGAGGCTTAACGTTCTGTCATGGATTCGGAAATTGTCTTGTTGATGGGCTTGGTCAGGTAGCGCCAGACGGTGTTGCGGCCGGTCTGAATCTCGGCGGTCGCGGTCATGCCGGGCTGGATTTCGACGCGCTCGCCGGGGAGATGCGGCTTCATCCGGCGGGTGTCGACGGTGATGTGGACGCGGTAATAAACGAAGTCGCCCGATGGGCGCTGCTCGGTTAGCGTATCGGCGCCGATATAGCTGACGCGGCCCAAGGCCGAGCCGTAGATCGAGGAATCATAAGCGTCGAACTTCACCGAAGCCTCCTGGCCGACGCGAACGTAAGCGATGTCAGAGGGCGACATCTTCGCTTCGACGATCAACTCGTCGCCGGTCGGCACGATGGTGAGCACCTCGTCGCTGGGGCGCAGCACGCCGCCGAGCGTCGTCAGCTTGACGTTCTTCACGATGCCGTCGACCGGGGCGCCGCTCTTCGTATCCCCCAGCGCGTCGCGGCGCTGGGCGAGCACCTCGCGCGCGGTGACAAGGTCTTCCTCGGTCTTGGTGTATTCGGCCTGCAGGTCCTGCACGTATTTATTGCGCACGTTGACGATCTGCGACTGGATATCCGAGACGCTGCGCTGCAGCCGCAGCACGTCGGCGCGGCTGACGTCGCCTTGCTCAAGCAGCGGCATGTTCATGGAGAGTTCCTGCTGCATCAGTCCGAGCATCTGGCGCAGCGCGCCGACCTGATCCTGCAGCGCCTGCCGGCGCTTATTATAAAGCAGCGTCTGGTTGGCGACGAATTCCGGAAAATTCTGCACCTCCGGCGGGAACACGAGCGGCCGGTCGAACAGCTCCGCGTTGATCCGCGACATCGTCGACATCAGCGAGGCGACCTTGCCCTGCGCTTCGCCCACCGCCGCCGAGATCTTGACGTCGTCGAGCTCGACGAGGAGCTGGCCCTGCTTCACATGGTCGCCCTCGCGCACGAGAATGCGCTGGATCTGGCCGCCGTCGGTGCTCTGGATCACCTGGACGCGGCCGGTCGGGATCACCTGGCCCGGCGCGCGGCTGACCTGGTCCAGCTCGGCCCAGAAGGACCATATCAGGGCAAGCGCGAAGAACGCGATGATGCCCAGGATGATCAGCGAGGACTGGTTCAGCCAGCGGTTGCGAAATGTGGAGAAGGAGGAGGACTTCACGCTTGGGCTCCTGCTGCGGCGGTGCGCGCCGCATCGTTCGCGGGCAGCTCGGCGGGCTGCTTCTGCAATCGCTTGATGACTTCGGCGGTCGGACCGTCCAGCAGAACCTGGCCGTTGCCAACGACAAGCAGCCGCTGGACGCGGTTCACCAGCTGCAGCTTGTGCGTCACCATGATCATCGTGGTGTCGGGCTCGAGGCTGGCGTCGATCGCCTGGAGCACCGCGGCCTCGGTATCGACGTCGAGGTTGGCGGTGGGTTCGTCCAGCAGCAGGAGCTTGGGCCGCGCGAGCAGCATGCGCGCCAGGCCGGTGAGCACGCGCTGGCCGCCCGAAAGGCCGCGTCCGCCTTCGCTGATCGGCAGGTCAAGCCCGCGCGGGTGGCCGGTTATCAGGCCGGCCAGGCCGATGCTGCGCGCCACCTCCATGATCCGCTCGTCGCCGGGATCGGACAGGCCGAGGAGGAGGTTGTCGCGCAGGCTGCCGTTCACCAGCCGGTAGTCCTGCGGCAGATAGCCGATGTGGTGGCGCAGCACGTCGTCGGCGACCTGCGACATGTCCAGCCGATCGATCAGCAACTGGCCCTGCGATGGCGGGTAAAGTCCGGACATCAGCTTCAATATCGTCGACTTGCCCGAGCCGACGCCGCCGATGATACCGATCCGCTCGCCCGCATTGATATGCAGCCGGGGGATCGAAACGCCGGTCTGGCGGCCGGGATAGACGAACACCGCCTTGTCGAACGTAAGCGAGGGCGACAGCCGGTTGGGGCGCAGCTGATCGACGTTCGCGGGCTTGTCGAGCGGCAGCGCGAGGATGCCGTCGAGCATCTGCAGCGAGATCTTAGAATAGGTCCACTGCACCAGCAGCGTCGGCAGCTGCCCCATCAGTGGCCCATTGACGCGGCCGGCCAGGATCGAGCAGGCGATGAGCGCACCCATCGAAATCCTGTTCTCGAACACCTCGACCGCGCCCCAGGCGATCAGGCAGATGTAGCTGATCTGCTGCATCGTGCCGAAGATGCTGCCGGCGACGGACTGCAGGCGGCGCACCGGCAGCTCGGATTCGTGCACTTCGTCGAGCAAGCGGTTCCAGCGGGTCAGCATGAACCAGTGGCCGCGATTGGCCTTCACGGTTTCGGCGGAATCGAGCGCTTCCACCAGCAGGCCGTTCTTGCGGTTGCCGCTGATCTGGGCCTTGGCGGTATCCTCGCGGATCAGGCGCGCGAACACGAACGCGACGGCGATCGCGATCGGGAAGGCGACCGCCATCACGATGGCGATGATGCCGCCCAGCTGTGCGATCACGAGGATGAACAGCAGCGCGAAGGGCAGGTCGGCGAACGTAAACAGCGCCCCCGACGACATCATCGCGCGGATCTGCTCCAGCCCCTTGAGCTGCGAGGCCGTGGTGCCGATCGATGGCGGCCGCGCGTCGAGCCGGATATCGGCAGTGCGCGAGAAGAAAAATTCCGAAACCTCGGTGTCGATCTTCACCGATTCCTGTTCCAGCAGGTTGGCCCGGATCACGCGCAGCGCGAAATCGAACAGCAGCGCCACGATGGCGCCGACACTGAGCACCCACAGCGTCGAAAATGCGCCGCGGGGCACGACCCGGTCATAGACCTGCATCGAATAGAGGCTGGTCACCAGCGCGATCGTATTCACCACGAATGTCGCGAGCACGGCCAGGAAGATGGCGTGCTTGCGCCGGAAGACGGCCGACTTGAACACCTCGAACGAGCTGGCGAACTCCTGGCGGCCAGCCGGCAGCGGAATTACCAGATCGTAGAGGCGTGCCTCGTCGGCGTCGTTCCAGGTGGCGCTGATCCCGCCGCGCATAATCCGCAACCGGTTTTCGCTTTCCAGCCGCTCGGCCACCGCCCAGCCGTGCGCGGGGTGATAGGCCAGCAGCGGAAATTCGTGCGCGCGCGGGTTGTCGCCATAAGGCTGCGCCGGAACCCAGCCGATCGCCTCGCACACGAGGTCGAGCGCGTCCTCGTCCTCGCGGTTCAGGCCGTCGGCCGCGTCGGCCCAGTCGGGCCGCAGATCGATTCTGCGGACCCGCGCCAGCTCGGCGATCGCCGTCAGGATTGCGTTGGACACGATCGTACCCCCTACTCGGCAGCCTGCGGCGCCGGATCTACAAATACTGGATGCCACCGGCCGCTGCGAAGCAGCAGCCGCACCGACGCGGCCATCGCGGTGACCTCCGCGTCGGTCTTGCCGATCTGCGCGTTCACCGCCTCGCGCAAGGCGTTCATCACGTCGAGCCATGACCGCCGGCCGGCGATGAACTGACGGACATAGCTTTCGCTGACCCGCGAGGCGGTATCCGATGCGGTCGTGGAGATCGCGGCCCGGCGGCGCGCCGCCTCATACTCGATCACATCGGTGGCGACGACGCGGCGCAGCTGTTGCTCGGCGACACGCTGATCCTCGAGCGCGGCCTGCACGCGCAGCCGGGCGCTGCCGATCTCGGATATCTGGCTCAAGCCGCCGTTGGTCTGGGCGCGGGCGACGATGCCTACGCGGCTCTTGAACACGTCGTCGTAGGAATACTGCGCGTCGAACTGCGGCAGCAGCGACGCTCTGGTAGCATCGACGGTCGAGCGCGCTACATCGACCTGCGCGCCAAGTCGACGCAGCCGCGGGTCGTACGTCGCAGCTTGGTCCTCCAGAATGGCCGGACTTTCGAGTTCGACGGGATCATAGGGCGGCATCGGTCCGAGGTCGTATTCCGGGTCCGCGATCAGCTCAGCGAGTGTCCGCAAGGCAGTTAGCCGCTGCGCGCGGGTAACGGTATATTCCTGCTCGACCTGCGCGGTGCGCGACCGCGCGAGCTCCAGGTCGGCAACCGGGCTCACTTCCTGCTCGACCCGGCGTTCCATCGTGCCGATGAGGCGGCGATGCTCGTTCAGGCTTTCCTGCAGGAGCTGCTCGCGCTGGGCCATACGGACAATTTCGAAATAGGTCTGCGAGGTCGTGAGTGCGAGGGTTTGCAATGTCTCGACATATCCGGCCGAGGAGGCGTTCTCTTCAGCCTTCGCGCGGCGAATCTCCGCGCCGATTCTGCCGCCAGACCAGATCGGCACCTGCACCGCGATTTGGGGCTGCGGTGCCTCATCGGCCTCCAGGTAGGCGATGTCAGCACTCAGTCGGGGGAAC
>VFQT010004766.1_pt1 | contig 10918 bp, 6 predicted proteins | sample 3512381 | NCBI WGS metagenome assembly VFQT01 (sample SAMN10412376, study PRJNA504923) | tailings metagenome | isolation source: Relicate 2 Philex TSF3 active mining site | place: Philippines: Tuba, Benguet | collected 2017-08-29 | reverse complement strand
GTCCGGCGGTTCTTTTTGAGGACAATGTTCACAATACCTGCCATGCCACCGGAAGCATCATATTTTGCAGATGGGTTAGTGATCAGCTCTACGCTGGCAATGGCATCTGAAGGTATCTGATCCAATGTCAGTGTGGTTGGGCGGCCATCCACAAAAATGGTAGGAGAGGCGTTGCGCAAACTAACGTTACCATCGATATCAACGTCAATTCCGGGGATGTTTCGCATCAGTTCCGTGGCGGTTTGACCGGTTGATACCAGACTTTTTTCTACATTGAAGATCCGCCTGTCAACCCCCATTTGCATAAAAGGTTTCGTGCCAACAACCTTCACTTCCTCTAATTGTTTACTGTCCACTTCCAGCTTGATGTCTCCAAGGTCCTTGTCAACTTTGTTCATCAGTTGACTCATATCTCCTCCCGGCGTCAATTCAAATTTTACAGGTTGCTCCAGCGTAACATATCCAATAGCGGTGATGCGTAGTTTGAACTGCCCCATGATCGGCAGGCCCTCGAGGCTGAAATCTCCATTTGACTTGGTAAGCTGACCTGAAACAATAACATCCTTTCTCTTCTTGCTAACCGTATCGAAACGGTTCTGCAACAGTTGTACAGATGCCGCATCTACTCCTTTTCTCGTGTTGTTGTCAATGATGCGGCCATAGAACCGGCCCATGTTCATGTTCTGCATCCCTCCACCCCGGTTAGCTGCACTGGGTGGAATTTGAGCGATGGTGTATGAACATAGGAATTGAAATGCCAGCAATAATCCTTTCTTCATCAAACTTGTTTTGATATGAGATGCCATACAAACCCCTAAACTTGTGATAAGTTCGGATTACGGTTCAAATGGTCGAAATAAAAGATGGACGGAATTCAACTCAACCAGACCGTGATGGCTACCTGCAACAAACCAATCACAAAGCCCAGGACGCCCCCCAGGATCTCGACAAACCGAAACTCTTTCGACATGATCGACATTAGTATCTCTTCCAATCTGTCGCTTGAAAACCCGGCTACCTTTTCTGTAACGATCTTTTCCAGATCGAGCTCAGCCTGAAGGTGCCCCATGTAGCGTTTCATGAGGATGGGAAACAGTGCCTCAAGCTCGTTCAGAAAATGGCCCTTCAACTGACTGATCGTCTTTTCACCGATGAACATAGAGATCACGGGAAATACATCGGCCAGTTTCTTGCGCAGGAAATCATCTACATGGGATTCCACCACCGGCATCAGCTTTTGCAAATTCTCAGGAGAAATGATCTTTTGTTCGATGTCCTGAAAAGAAAGCAGCTGTTCACTCACCAATTTCCCCAATTTGGTCGCAAACTGGTACTGACGTTTTGGAAAGATACCCTGAATGGTCATTCCCATGAACCGTAATGGCTTTCGGGGATGGAAAAGCATCTTAATGGCCACCCAGTTTGTGACCCATCCAATCAAACCGGATATGACCGGGATCAATATCAACCATGGACTCATAGGTTCCGTGCATTATGTGTATGCAAAGAAACAACAAGCACCATGCTTCCTGAAATCTCTTTTTGAGAATTCGTTTCGGTTTTTGTACATTTGCACTCCCGCAAGGGAAATGGAGGGTGTAGCTCAGTTGGTTAGAGCATCAGATTGTGGTTCTGAGGGTCGTGGGTTCGAGACCCATCATCCTCCCTCAAGCTTCCGGATAACGCCGGAAGTTTTTTTTTGCCCCATATTAACAAAATCTTCGCGCGCGTTTTCGCTCTGCCTGCCCCGGGGAGCTGCTTTTATCTTTATTTTTGGACATGTCCTTCAAAAAAATTGCAGACATGATGTTTTCACGCAAAACCCTGCCCGTGCTCGCCGTACTTCTGATGGGCGGTCTACTATTCGCTGTCAATACCACCGGACTCATCAATCCGCCCGACAAGTACCAGCAGATCTTTACAGAAGTTACAGCACTGCTGGAAGAGGCACACTTCAGTCCCAAGAAGATAGATGATGCTTTCTCAAAGGATATCTTCAAAAAATATCTGGCTGCGCTTGATGATGACCACAACATCTTCCTTCAGTCCGATATCCGTGATCTCAAGGCCTTCGAGACCCGGATCGATGATGAACTACATGGTGCCCCGATCAAATTTTTCTATGCTGCTGATCAGATCTATCAAAAGCGGGTGAAGGAGGTATCAGAGATCTACAAGGAGTTCCTTAAGCAACCCTTCAACTTTACCGCAGCGGAAACCTTCAAGCCGGAACCGGGGGAGAACGACTATCCCGCCAATGCTGCCGCCCGCCGCGAACTATGGCGCAAACGGCTGAAATACATGTGCCTGGACCGTTACGCCGATCTGCTCGATCAGCGGGATGCCAACAAGGGACAAAAGGACTTTGTGGTGAAGACAGACGCCCAGCTCGAACAGGAAGCACGCACCAGGGTACAGACCATCATGGAACGCAGCTTCCAGCGCAGGAATGTCCGGTTCACCGAAGAGGAAAGGTTCAATCTCCTCGTGAACACCGTTACCGAAACCATGGACCCACACACCCGATTCTTCCCGCCCATTGAAAAGAGATCCTTCGACGAGCAGATGAGCGGTCGCTTCTATGGTATTGGTGCCTCCCTGCGTGAAGAAGATGGTATGATCAGGATCGCCACACTGGTGACCGGGATGCCTGCTTGGAAATCCGGCGAATTCGCCGTGGGAGATCAGGTCGTAAAAGTAGGACAGGGTGCTGACGAACCCGTTGATGTGAGCGGCTATGAAGTAGAAGATGCTGTAAAACTTATCCGGGGGAAAAAGGGCACGGAAGTCAAGATCACCCTCCGTAAAGCGGATGGTTCCGTAAAGGTCGTCAGCTTAATACGAGACGAGATCATACTGGACGAAACATACGCCCGAAGCGCCATCGTAAAGCAAGAAGGCCGTCGAGTGGGTTATATCTACCTGCCAGAATTCTACGCCGACTGGGAGCGTCCCAATGGGGCCAGGTCTGCACAGGATATTTATAAGGAGATCGTCAAACTGAGAGAACAGAAAGTTGATGGCATCGTCATGGATCTCCGCAACAACGGAGGGGGGTCTCTCTATGATGTAGTACAGATCGCCGGATTCTTCATACCTGAAGGCCCTATCGTCCAGGTGAAGGATCGTGATGGCAATCCTTCCGTCTTGAGGGACCGCGACCGAAGCGTTCTTTATGACGGACCGCTGGCCATCATGGTCAACCAGTTCAGTGCCTCTGCATCAGAGATCCTGGCGGCCGCCATACAGGATTATGGGCGAGGCATTGTCGTCGGTAGTTCCTCGACCTATGGCAAAGGAACGGTTCAGCGGAACATAGGTCTCGAGCGTGCTACATCCATCAACAAGCAAGCAGATGTAGGCGAACTCGGATCCCTTAAACTCACCCTCCAGAAATTTTACAGGGTCAACGGTGGCTCTACCCAGCAACGTGGCGTGATCCCTGATGTCATTCTCCCCGATCAATACGAATACCTGAAAATGCGCGAAAAGGACAACCCGGATGCCCTGCCCTGGGATGAGATCGGGAAAGCCCCCATTGTCCCGGTACGCTCAACTTATCAGAAAGAAGAGGTGACCGCTGCAAGCTACCAACGTCTGAAAACGAACCCTGCCTTCAACGCCATCAGTGAAGCCACCGCCAAACTCAAGAAATCTACTGAGGGTGAACAAAGCCTAAACCTCGTCAAATATCGGGCAGAACAGAAAAGTATCCGGAATGCCATTCGCAGGATAGATACACTGACACGTAATGTTCAGGCCTTAGATGTAGAACTGCTGCCGCAGGACCTCAAAGCGCTGGCCCAGGATGAAGACAAACTCGAACGCCGCAAACAATGGTCCAAGAACCTGGGACGTGATATTCAACTGCAGGAAACACTTCGGATCATTGCAGACATGAATCCGGTCAAGGGGGTGGTCGTTCGTCGCGACTGACATTCTATGATTGAATATTAAAAGGCAGGGCCCTTTTCGAAACATCGAAAAGGGCCCTGCCTTTTATGCGCTCGTCCAACTTCAGTTAACCGACAACGTTAGGAAGAGGGATACCATATCGATCCCGCAGTAAAACAGCATGATGCCGCCAATGGCCGATGATCATATAAGCAAGGGCATTCACCGTGACAGGTCCGCCGGCAGCCGTTCCGGATCTTTGCAGAATGTATCCGGAGAAAGAACGGTAAAGGGCAATTGTGGATCGACGCACCAGTAAGCATTCCTCCTTTAGTTCGGAAAGCCCCGTCAAGGCGGCATTGGCCTCCCGGGCGTAGTCACCTTCATTGAATGATGGTAGCGCCTGACGCTCACCCCGGGCAATACAAAGGGCCCGGTAGGCAAAGATCCTTTCGGTATCGATGACATGCCTCAGCACCTGACGTGCCGTCCATTTACCCGGGGCGTAGGCCGCGTCTGCGTCTCGCTCGGGTATAGCTTCCATCTGCAAAATTAAGGTGTCCAGACTCCCAATGAGGGCGGCGATCACGTCCTCTTCACTGACTTTTTGAATGTAGGTATCCGCAAATGCGGGGTATTCAGAGGAAGACGGGCGCATGTGATGGGGATAGATCTAAACTGGAATGGTTTTTAGTCAGTTCTTGCTGCGTTTGACGGCCGGTTTTTTATCTGCCGCCTTTTCCGGGGCAGGCATTACCCGTTCCCCCTTAAGGGTAGAAGCCAGATTCAGGGCTTCATAGGCATTCACAATGCCTCCCGTCCGGCAAAGCTCCTGAAAGGAAATCTTCGCCTCTGAACCCGGCATGACGACCTCTTCCTTGACAGGGGTAACAGTCCGCTCAATGACGTCCTTTACCTGTTGGGCACTAAGGGTCGGATAGTACGACAGGATCAGCGCGGCCAGGCCGGCCACGACGGGGCTGGCCATACTTGTACCCTGCTGATTACCATACTGGTCACCCCCGGGGAGTGTCGAATAGATCTCTACGCCGGGAGCAAAAACATCCACAGCTTGTCCGTAATTCGAAAAATCCGCTGCGATCATGTCGCCCTTTGGCCCACTGGCCCCGACCGTGATCCAGTTCGTGGCAACTCGCGTCGAATCATTGTCAAACTTCGGATTCGGGAAATTATCCTCCACATCGATATTCTTCGCATCGTTCCCGGCAGCATGAACCAGCAGCACTCCTTTGGATTCAGCATATCTGACGGCATCATCCACCCATTTCTTCTGCGGCGAAAAACTCTTACCGAAACTCATATTGACTACCCATGCACCATTGTCCACCGCGTAGCGGATGGCGTTCGCGATATCCTTATCGTGCTCGTCTCCGTCAGGCACTGCCCTCAGCGTCATGATCCGGACCTGATCGGCTACTCCCTGCACCCCTGTGTTGTTGTCGCGCACCGCTCCGATGATACCGGCAACATGTGTTCCATGGGAGGGATCGGATGCCATCAGGTCATTATTGCCATAGCCCCGATCGTTGATGTCATCATAATTGTCACCGACCACTTCCCCCCGGTAGTCACGCGGAGCCTGCCGGGCTGCTTCCACCTTGCCGCGCTCGCCTTCCAGGAAGGTGGTGATCTCCCGGATCAGGTTCTTGTTCGTGCTCTCCATTTGCTGGGTCTGCTGGAATAAGCCCAGCAATGTTCCCCTCGCCTTTCCGATCTCTGGTGTTTCAGGCTTGAGTTTCGACAGTTCATTGCCGGTAAACACATCCTTGCCGATGGCCCCGCGCAAGATGCTGTCCGCTGCAGGGAGCTTATCCACGATGTTTCCCAGGAAAAGTACATACATCGATGCCTCCTTGGCCTGTGATTCGATCCGTTCCTTGGCCCTCTGATAAGTATTGTACTCGTGGCGCTCTGTAGCATTCAGACTTATAGCATTTATCTGCCCGTTGCCATATTTCGTCTTCAATTTGTAGTACACCCTGGCCGCCTCATAGCTGTCTTTGTTCACATTTCTGCCGTCCTTAGCACCCAGGAAATTCCAGCCGTGAACGTCGTCTATGTAACCATTACGGTCATCATCTATTCCGTTGCCCGGGATCTCTCCGGCATTCCGCCACAACACAGGTTTCAGATCCTCATGGACACTGTCGATGCCGGAATCGATCACAGCCACTACTACGGTCCTGGCTGCCTTTCGGTCTTTCAGCACTGTCTCATAGGCCTTGCCAAGTGAAATGCCCAAAACGCCATCCTTTTCCCGGTCCAGCAAATGCCAGCCGTTCGGGATCGATTCTACGGACGTCTGTGATATACTGACCTGGAAGCCCGAGAGCAGGATCAGGGAGAATGCGAGGAATGAAGGAAGAACTTTCATGTGATCTTTTGTGTGTGATGATCTAAACTACGTTTGTGATACGGATACTGTTTGGATCTGGCAGGATTTGTGAATTCATTAAAGGCTCAGAGGTCGAATCGGATCCCCTGTGCCAATGGAAGCCTGTTGGAATAATTGATCGTATTGGTCTGACGACGCATGTAGGCTTTCCAGGCGTCACTGCCACTCTCTCTGCCCCCTCCGGTTTCCTTTTCACCGCCAAACGCACCGCCAATTTCAGCACCGCTCGTTCCGATGTTGACATTGGCGATCCCACAGTCGCTTCCGGATGCAGACAGGAATTGTTCCGCTTCCCTCAGATTGAGGGTCATGATCGCTGAAGACAATCCCTGTGGGACCTCGTTTTGCCCCGCAATCGCTTCATCCAGGTTTTCATATGCCATGATGTAGAGGATCGGGGCGAAGGTCTCGTGGTGAACGATCTCCAGATCATGATTGACCTCTGCAATGCATGGACGAACATAACATCCGCTTTCGAATCCAGGCCCATCCAGAACACCCGGCTCCACGATAAAACGACCGCCCTGCTGCTTGCAGGCTTCCGTCGCTGAAATATATGCAGCCACGGCGTCCCGGTCGATCAGGGGGCCCACATGGTTTGAGGGATCCAATGGATCGCCGATCCTGAGTTGACCGTAGGCCTTCACCAGTCTCTCCTTTACGGCATCGTACACGGAACGGTGGATGATCAGTCTGCGGGTGGTCGTGCATCGCTGACCGGCGGTACCGACGGCCCCGAAGACCGTGCCGATCACGGCGATGTCAAGGTCCGCATCCTTGCTGATGATGACGGCATTGTTGCCGCCCAGTTCAAGCAGGCTCCTGCCCAGGCGGCCAGCCACCGTGGCGGCGACCGACTTGCCCATCCTCGTGGAGCCCGTCGCAGAGATCAGGGGGATCCGCGGGTCTGCCGCCATCCATTCTCCGACTTCCCGACCGCCGGTCACCAGACAACTTACGCCTTCCGGTACTTCATTGGCGACGAATACCTCGGCAATGATCCGCTGGCAGGCGATCCCGCACAAGGGTGTTTTTTCAGAAGGCTTCCAGAGACAAACATCTCCGCAAACCCAGGCGATCATGGCATTCCAGCTCCAGACAGCCACCGGGAAGTTAAAGGCTGAAATGACGCCCGTGATGCCCAGCGGATGCCACTGCTCATACATGCGGTGTCCCGGTCGCTCACTGTGCATGGTCAACCCGTACAGTTGCCGCGATAAACCTACCGCGAAATCGCAGATGTCGATCATTTCCTGGACCTCACCCAATCCTTCCTGCAGACTCTTACCCATCTCATAGGATACCAGTCGGCCGAGTGCATCCTTGCGCTCCCTCAGCTTTTCTCCGATCTGACGTACCACTTCTCCACGCTTGGGTGCAGGCCAGTTGCGCCATTCGGCAAATGCCTCCTGAGCATGCGCCACCAGGGCATCATAGCCTTCGCGATCTGCTGAAAAAACAGAAGCGATCAGGGATCCATCAACGGGGGAATATGAGTGGATATGGGGCCCTGTTGAGCCGATCCAATGGCGTCCGGTCGACAGCCCCGGATTGAAGGAATCAATATGAAGGGTTTGCAGGAAATCCATGGAATGAAATTTTCTAAATGCAAAATTACGGTTACCCGGGCTCTAAATCATTAGCAAGATGCACATCCGGCCTTCAACACGCTAAAGATCACCAGGTATATTGGAATGGCTCATGATCTCATCGTAGAGATGGTGGATCAGACCATCTGCCAGCCCGATCTTAGGGACATGGATCTCATCACATCCGGCCCAGCGCATGGCGTTGATGTACACGGACAAGGCATGCACAATAACATCGGCCCGGTCTTCCCGAAGCTTGTAAAGTTTCATGCGTCTTTCCACCGTCATGCTGCCCAGTTCCCGGTGGTAATCCCGCAACTGGTCCAGCTCCAGCGGCTTTCCTTCCTTTCTGCGGGAGAGGGAAAAGACCTTGTTAATGTTGCCGCCCGACCCGATCGCCCTGGCTTCCCGGAGTCCCTTTGTCTGCTCCTTCAGATGATCTTTCATCTCCTCCCATCGCTCGTTACACACCATCCCCTTCAGCAGCCGGATCGTACCGATGTCGAAAGAACGCTTCGATTGCAGCCTGCCATTCGTAAACAGCGTCAGTTCGGTGCTGCCCCCGCCGACGTCGATGTACAGGTAGGAACCAGACTTGCCAAAGGTTTCCGCTATATGATTTTCGTAGATGAGTGCCGCCTCTTTTTCTCCGGATACGACCTCTATTTCGATCCCGGTCTCAAGCCGTGCCCTTGCCAGGATCTTGTTCGCATTACGCGCATCACGCATGGCTGAAGTGGCACAGGCGATAAGATGCTTGACCCCGTAGGCGTTCAGCAGATGACGGTAGGATCTCAGGGTTTCGATCAGCATGTCTGCCCGGACTTCGGATATCATGCCCGTCTCAAATACATCGAATCCGAGCCTGAGTGGAACCCTTACCAGGTTCAACTTCACGAACTCAGGTTCTCCGTCGTCCCCATCCCTGACTTCATTGATGAGAAGACGCGCGGCATTGCTTCCGATATCGATGGCTGCCAATAGCAATGTTCAGATCATTTCGGCCGCGAATATAATCTTTCACGGCGAGGCTTGCATGTCAATCTGATGAATTATCGTCAGGTTTTCTGACGTTCCCTACCGCAGAGAGGTACTTATGGATCTGTCGTTGAGAACGGATCTTTCGGCCGCGGTCACGGGCGTATTCATTTCGAAGCGCATCGTCCAGCAGCCTGGCCCTGACATTGTCGCGCAACTGAATGTCGAGCATTTCCCGGATCTCCGCCGCTATGGCCGGATCCTCGATGCGCACCGCTACTTCCACCCGGTGGTCCAGGTTCCGGACCATCCAGTCAGAAGAGGAGATGAACACTGCATCCTTTCCGCCCTGGTGAAAGATCATCACACGGGCGTGTTCCAGGTATTCGTCCACAATGCTCACCGCCCGCACCGGAACGGGATAGGCCGAGTGCTCGGTACGCATGCAGTAGATCCCCCGCACGATCAGACGCAAGGCAACACCGGCCATACCCGCCGCATGCAGCCTGCTGATGAGCAGCTCGTCCGACAGGGCATTTAATTTCAGGGTGATGGATGCGGGCCTGCCGGCCTTTGCCTCGGCGATCTCAAACTCGATCAACTCCAGCAAACGACTGCGCATGTGCACCGGACTCACCAGCAGGTGATCGCAGGCCTTAAGCAGTTCCATGCCTTCATTAGGTTTTTCAAGGTATTTGAATACCCGTTCCAGGTCGGCCATGATCGGGCGACGGGATGTCAGCAGGAAATGATCTCCATATACTTTCGCCGTCTGCTCGTTCAGATTGCCGGTGCCTACGAAGCCATAATAAATGGATCTTCCTTTTCCGGATTTCTTCCGGATGAGACAGATCTTGGCATGCACCTTCATATTCGGAACACCTACCAGCACCTGCACTCCCTCTTCCTCGAGGATACGTTTCCAGGCCAGGTTGTGCTCTTCGTCGAACCGCGCACGCAATTCAAGCACGACCACCACCTTTTTTCCGTGTCGCGCCGCATTGATGAGCGCATTTACGATCCGGGAATTACGGGCAAGTCGATAGGCGGTGATACGGATCGACCGGACGTCGGGATCCACCGCCGCTTCCCGCAGCAGATCGATCAGCGGATTGAATGAATGATAGGGGGGATGCAGCATCACATCCTTCTTAAGGATCACATCCGTGATCCGTGCGTCGGTCGGGATGTCCGGATGATGTATGGGGGTCGGCCTGGTTATCTTTCCCGGAAACACCGAGCCGGGAAAGTCCATGAACTGACGAAAATTATGAATGCGGCCGCCCGGTATCAAATGGTCCTTCCGGGCGAGTCCCATCCTTCTGATGAGGTAACGCAACAATTCGGGATCGATCTCCCGGTCGTAAATGAACCGAACCGGTTTGCCCTTTCTCCTGCTTTTGACCGCTTTCTCGATCCGGTCGATATATGATGATGTTTCATCATAATCAATATCGAATTCCGCATCCTTCGTGATCTTGATGATATGCGCCGTGAACCGGTCGTATCTGAAGAACCTGAAGATCCTGGGCAGGCTGTGCCGGATGATGTCTTCCAGCAGAATGATGGCGTGCTTTCCCGTCTTACCGGAGGGGATCTGTACAAATCTGGGCAGCACCTGGGTAGGTACTTCGATGAGGGAGAACCGGCGCTTGAGCGTCCGGTCGGTCCGCGACATGACCACCGCCAGGTATATGGATTTCTCCCGCAGATAGGGGAATTCAGGAATGTCCTCGATCATGAGCGGGATGACATTCGGACGAACCTCTTCGTCAAAATACTTATCGACGAAATCGCGCTGCGCCCGGCTGAGTTCCGTTTCCCGAAGCAGGTGAATGCCCGCCTGACGCATCTCCGCATATATTTCTTCCCAAACCCTCGAAAACTCCTGCTGCTGTTCCAGTACGATCTCCTGAATGGCATCCAGGATCCGCTGGGGAGACACTTCCCGGTGCATCCTGGCTTTGTCACCGAACCTGATCATCCGGCGAAGTGCCGCTACACGTACCCGGAAGAATTCATCCAGGTTTTTGGAGAAGAT
>VFQT010004765.1_pt1 | contig 10921 bp, 6 predicted proteins | sample 3512381 | NCBI WGS metagenome assembly VFQT01 (sample SAMN10412376, study PRJNA504923) | tailings metagenome | isolation source: Relicate 2 Philex TSF3 active mining site | place: Philippines: Tuba, Benguet | collected 2017-08-29 | reverse complement strand
ATAGGTGAAGGTGCCGGCCAGCGCAGGGTCATGGTCGATGGATATCGAATTTCCGGTACTTGCGGGTGTGGTCTGTACTGCTCCTCCGTTTATCTTGTAAGTGAATGTATAGGGGGCATTTCCATCACTTCCTGTAAAAGTGATCTGAGGTTTGGTCGGATTGTTGAGGCATACGGTTGTTGTTCCGGCGATCGTCGCAGAGGGTGTGGGCAGAACCGTAACAATGACAGATGGAGTGGGTACTCCAGTAATGGGGTAGCTTTGTTCGCATCCCAGGGCGGAGCCTTCCTTGATCTTTGTCAGTACATAATTCAAAGGACCCACAGTGGTTGTAGGTGCTGTTATGGAACTGGTATTGGTGCCTGAAGTAACGACCGGGGTTTGTGGGACACCATTCAAGGAATACGAAAAGGTGAAGTTTGGATCACCATCAGCTCCCTGAAAGGATATCAGTGGTAAATTAGGCTCGTTCAGGCAGACTGAAGTGGTACCGGTGATCGTAGCAGAGGGGAGTGGTTTAACTGTGTGTGTGCCGATGTATGGATCAGAAACACATCCGATGTCTGTAACAATGGTGTATTCTATGTTTTTTGTTCCTGGAGCATTGAATGTGTAACTGGTCGATGCCCCGGATTTTGTATCCGTTGGAGAAAATATCCATTTTGAAAGCGCGGGTTGAATGGCTCGCCCATCTGTGTTGGAATTATCAGCAAATAGAGAGGGGCTATTCAAGCAAACGTCAGCTGTAGTAAAGTTTGCCACCGGCCTGTCGGTAACTTCCAATGTGAAGTCAATATCTTGAAACGACGAACCACATGCATTGGCCGCAGGTGGGGTTTCTGCAGTTAACAACACATCATACGATCCCTTATTTGGTATCTGGTAGTATGTAGGAAGCATGTATGTGTAAAGTGTTTTCCCATCTTTTACGAAGACGGAGTCCGGCGTCAATGGACCCGTTAAGTTTACGTCTGCAATACCCATTCCATTCAATGCTGCCCCGAACTGCCATTTGATGGAGATGGGTTGATATGGAAAAGTCATGGAAAATCTAAATGGTGTTTTCACACATGTTGCAGGAAAATCTACGGTTGACTGAGAATTTCTGATGGAAACATATTGATACAGATCTTTGATGTTGGCCCCAGCTGAATACCCATAGGATTCTGCGTTGGCGTATCCATATGCCAGTGCATTGAAGCCGGAGTCCGATGAAAGTGTGTGATATCCTTCCATTACATTGCTGATATAAGCATACGAGTAATCCGGATTTCCGGGATGCTGGACCCATGATGAAGCAGGTACTGCGTTGCCGTCGATCTTGAAGGATTGTATGCCCGTGCCTTTATTTGGCATGATGACATGCAAATGATGTTGGCGACCTGATGTCGCGATCAAGTTGGAACTAACCAGCGTTACCTCTGAAATATTTTGTTCTACAGGGTTCAACAGGATCATGTCAGGATCATTTGGACCTGAATTTGAGTTGCATCCTTGCGTGGTGAAATATTGTGCGACGGATATGGGCTGGTCAGACGTTATTGAATTAGGTATATTATTTGAAAATTCATAGTACGTGTTGCCAACGAATGAGGCTGCCGGAATAAGATTCCCATTCAGGTACACATTTGCACCAGGAACACTTTTGATGATCCGAAAATAATTGGCAGGTCTGCTGAAACTGGGGACAGTAAGGTAGTTTTTACCCCAGGATGACTTAGGATACAGTTGTTGATACAGGTTATCGGAAGAGGAGCTTCCTGCCGGGCAATTACCGATCTTTATTTTACCCGCACCTGAAAATACTGCGATCTTTTTGCAACCGGCGGTACCCGTTGAGATGGATCTGATGGTTGTTCCGGTGAGATCAGCTCCCAGCCAATTTCCACCGGCACCAGTGGCATTTACCGTACCAAGGACTTGATATATATCTCCTTTGCTTAATGTTACCGTATTTACAGATCCTGCTGCCCAGCCATTCGTGGTGGATGCAGTTGGTATAATTTCCACTTGTGTATTGTCCTCAACTGCAACGATCGTAAAATATGAATTTGATCGTCCTTCATTTGATGTCTGGGTGTAATTGGTTGAAACATATTCTCTGCCTAATACATTTGTGGGAAGACAGACCGTTGCACCACTGACTGCAGCAAAAGAAATATATGAGTAGACAACAACTGATTTATCAGAGGTTACTCTGATCGTTTTATCTTTTATTAAACCTGCGTTATTAAGTACGTATGTATTCGGGATGATCACCGGTGTGACCTGACCTGCAGTAATCGTTCCAGACTGGATCGTAGCGCCACCATAAACTTCTACTTTGAAATTGGTACTGTAGTCAGAAGTAATGTACAATGTCATGGAAAGATTGTTAATGCTCCCATTGACCATTGCAACATGATAGGAATAAGGTATCCAGAATTCCTTCCCCTTATTCGAAAAATCCTGGGTAAAACCGGCGAAGGACATCAGCAGGCAGGCAAACAGCAGTTTCGTCTTCATTGTTACACGACTTCAAATGAGCTTTCCGAAAATTAAGATAAGGAATGCAATAGTCAATGGTGTTTTCTGGCATTAGACTATGCTAAGCCGTTAAAGTTTAGTCGCTTAGGTCATTCAACGCGTATCGAACCCACAAGCGGGCTATAATCGGTTTGAACGGTACGATCAGGTGATTTCCCGGGCAGCAACCATATAAAGGCGGGCTTCAAAAGAATCTACCTCGATATTGATGCATGACCAGGTAGATTGGTTGGGTAATGTGGTGCTGGTCATCAAAAAAGAACATCTGATAAGACAGATGTTCCTTCGGTCAGTCGAAGTAGCTGAGGTTGGTCTGAGGGGACAAGGCCAGAACCGTTTCGTACATCAGCCGGATGGTGTTTTCAATGTCGTCCTTATGCAGCATCTCTACCGTGGTGTGCATATAACGCAGAGGTATGGATATCAACACAGAAGGGCAGCCGTCGTTGGCATAAGCGAAGGAATCCGTATCCGTGCCCGTGCTGCGACTCAGGGTCCGCCATTGTACGGGGATCTTTTTTTCCTCGGCCGTTTCGCGGACAACATCCAGCAGTTTGTTGTGGATGGCGGGCGCATAGGCCAGGGAAGGCCCCTTGCCGCAAGCGATGTCACCTTCAATGATCTTGTTGACCATCGGAGTAGTGGTATCATGGGTCACATCGGTAATGATCGCCACATTCGGCTTGATGCGACGGGCCATCATTTCCGCACCCCTGAGCCCGATCTCTTCCTGCACCGCATTCACGAAGTAGAGGGCATACGGGAGTTTCTTTTTGTTCTCTTTCAGCAGCCGGGCCACTTCCGCGATCATGAAGCCACCCACCCGGTTGTCCATTGCCCTGCCGATCAGGTAATCGAAGGCAAGTTCATCATATCCTTCTTCGTAGGTTACCACTGCGCCAATCTGAATGCCGAGCGATTCGACATCCTTACGATTGCGGGCACCACAGTCCAGGAAAAGATTGTCCACCTTGGGGGCGGGTTCCTTGCTGTCGTTGCTGGACAAACGCGTATGAATCGCCGGCCAGCCAAACACGGCCTTCACCGGTCCTTTTCGACCGTGGATGATGACACGCTTCGCAGGAGCGACCTGGTGATCCACTCCGCCATTACGTTTGAGATAGATCAGCCCCTCCGCCGTGATGTAGTTTACAAACCAGGAGATCTCGTCGGCATGCGCTTCCAGCACCACCTTAAAGGGCGCACCCGGGTTGATCACTGCGGCAGCAGAGCCGTAAGGATCTGTAAACTGTTCGTCTGTAAAGGCCTTGATGTATTCCAGCCAGAGTTTCTGACCGTTCCATTCGAAACCGGTCGGCGATGGCATATTGACAAGGTTCTTCAAAAAGGCGTAGGAATTCTTATTGGTCACTTTTTTTGTCTTGGACTTATCCTGCTTTGCCATATTGTTTTACGTCGAATGTTGGAATGATAGAAACATAAAGAAACGATCGGGCCGGAGGGAACCCAGGATGATCGGATCAGGGTCTCAAGATGATGATCTTTGGCGTTGCAGCTGTATCGCTGACATTACCTGCTGCATCCTTGATCCAAAACCTGAACGTAGCGGTGTCGGGTCGGTTGCAGCGGGGTTGAAGCTCAAATGGATAGGTAAAAGAGAGCACCACATCTCCAGAAAACTGGGTTGTCCTGGGCAGGTCTGTGGGGATCAAATAGAGCTGAGAGTCCAGAAAATTACTGTTGGAACAACGGGTGGTCATTTTCTCCACGAAAATAGATTCATTGAAATCTCCTTCCCGATCGGTAAGTCGTAAGACGATCTGAAGATCCCCATTGGCAGGCACCGTGGTAGTGCTTACACTTTTAATGGTAAGCTGTGGTTGAGACTTGAACGTATCTTTGCCGCAGGATGTCAGCAACAACGCACCGATGATGAAGGACAGAAAACTCCGCATGGCGCTTTCGTTTAGTTCTCCAAAAATAACCGTTTGGGCTTGAAAAACATTTTCTATCCTGATCTATTTGACCCGGACGCACCGGATTTTAACAAATTCGACTTCAAACGAGTTGCGTTGGACCTCTTCCACCACCAGTATGCGGAAAATCCTGTATATCGTCGCTTTACAGATACCCTCGGGTGCCATACCGATCAGATCAGCGAGATCACAGACATTCCGTTTCTGCCTATCCGTTTTTTCAAGACACATAAAGTTGTCACCGGTGAAGATCCCATCACCCGAATCTTTAAAAGCAGCGGTACAACTGGAGCCGGGGACAGCCTTCATTATGTGACGGACACCCGCTTGTATGACCTTAGCCTGATGTCCGGGTTTCGGAGGAACTACGGCAATATCGAGGACTGGTGCATCCTCGCACTGTTGCCCAACTATCTCGAAAAGGGCGATTCTTCCCTGGTCTATATGGCAGATCAGTGGATCCGTGCCAGTGGTCATCCTGACAGCGGCTTCTATCTCGATCAGTTCGACCGACTGCACGAAACCTTGCAAAGGCTGGAAGTGGCAGGTCAGAAGACCCTCCTGCTCGGTGTCACCTTCGCACTCCTCGATTTCTCAGAACGATTCCCGGGGAGACTGGAACACACCGTGGTCATGGAGACAGGCGGTATGAAAGGCCGACGTCGGGAAATGATCCGAGCCGAGGTGCACGATATGTTAAGGCACCGATGGCATCTTGACGCCATTCATTCAGAATACGGTATGACAGAACTTCTCTCACAAGCCTATGCGCCCAACGACGGTTTATTTGAATGTCCGCCGTGGATGCGTGTGTTGCTCAGGGCCGAGGATGATCCATTGGAAAGAACGGGACCTGTGGCCGGAAAGATCATCTCGGGTTTGGTGGATATCATCGATCTGGCCAATGTCAATGCCTGCGGCTTCATATCCACGGATGATATCGGACGCCTGCATCCCGACGGTCGGTTCGAGATCATCGGTCGGATGGATAACAGCGATCTGCGGGGATGCAGCCTCCTGGCGATCTGATTCTTTGCCCTTCCGCGCTTTCTTTGCCCGCGGATATCCTTATCTTAGTGATCCGCCTCTTCATTCAAGAATAGCACAAAACAGCAGCATGCGCAGATATCTCCTGGGCTTTGACATAGGTTCTTCTTCCGTAAAAGCAGCCCTGGTCGATGCCGACAACGGGTCGCCCGTAGCCAGTGCCTTTTCTCCGGAAGTCGAGATGCCGATCCTGGCACCGGAACCCGGATTTGCGGAACAACATCCGGATACCTGGTGGACAGAACTGAAGAATGCATTATTAAAGTTGCGCATCAAGCATCCTTTTGAATCAATTGATATTCAGGCGATTGGAATATCTTATCAAATGCACGGACTGGTGGCGGTCGATCGGCAGGGCATTCCGCTGAGATCCTCCATCATCTGGTGCGACAGTCGTGCCGTCAATATTGGAAACGAGGCCTTTTCAGCACTTGGAGAAACCTTCTGTCTGTCGCACTATCTGAATTCACCGGGCAATTTTACTGCCTCCAAACTCAAGTGGGTCAAGGAACATGAACCGGGTCTCTATGAGCGCATCCACCGGGTGATGTTGCCGGGAGATTACATCGCCTACCGGTTAACGGGGATCATGTCCACCACTGTTTCCGGCCTTTCGGAGGGGATCATGTGGGACTTCCTGAAGGGTGGTCTGGCGGAGGATCTGCTCGACCAATATGGCATCGATCCGGCACTGTTGCCGGAACTTGTTCCACAGTTCGGCGAACAGGGAATGCTGACGGCTGAAGTGGCTGCGGAGTTGGGATTGAAGGCCGGAACACCGGTCACCTACCGGGCAGGTGATCAGCCCAATAATGCCTTCTCACTCAATGTGTTGTCGCCGGGAGAGATCGCGGCGACGGCCGGCACATCAGGCGTCGTTTATGGCGTGGCCTCGGAGGCGGCCTATGATCCCAGGTCAAGGGTCAATGCCTTTGTGCACGTCAATCATCATGCGGAAGCTCCGCGCTACGGAGTACTGCTTTGTGTGAACGGTACGGGCATCCTCAACAGCTGGTTGCGTCGACATGTATTCAGCGGTCTGGATTATGCGGAGATGAACCGTCTGGCCATGGAAGTACCCGCCGGGGCTGATGGTTTGTCGCTCTATCCCTTTGGTAACGGAGCCGAGCGGGTACTGGAAAACCGGGATCCCGGAGCATGGATGGAAGGGCTCTCGTTCAACCGGCATGATGCCCGGCACATGGCCAGGGCTGCACAGGAAGGCATTGTATATGCCCTGCAATACGGAATGGAGATCATGTCCGGAATGGGTATGCAGCTGTGCACGGTCAGGGCTGGACATGCCAATATGTTCCTGAGTCCGCTCTTCGCACAAACCTTTGCCAACGTCTCAGGTTGCAGGCTGGAATTGTTCGATACCGATGGTGCGCAGGGAGCAGCACGTGGTGCCGGTCATGGTGCAGGCCTGTTCCCGCAGTTGTCCGACTGCTTCCGCGGGATGAACATCCGGGAGGCATACGAACCCGGAAGCGATGCAGATACGCACGGACAGCTGTACCTGAAATGGAAGGAAGGGCTCCTGCGTCGTATGGATCTGAAGCGTACAGGATTATAAGTTCCTTCACACAAACTACTGATAACCATCTCTCAAACACTCAAACCAGTATATCATGTCAGTGACACTTGGAAACAGGGAGTATTTCCCGGGTATCGGAAAGATCAAATTCGAAGGGCCGCAGTCGGACAATCCGCTTGCGTTCAAATGGTACGATGAACAAAGGGTCATCGCCGGCAAGCCGATGAAGGATGTCATGCGTTTCGCCGTCGCTTATTGGCACAGCTTCTGCAATGCAGGTGGGGATCCCTTCGGTCCCGGTACGCGCCAGTTCGCCTGGGATCAGGCATCTGATGCCGTAGATCGGGCGAAGGATAAGATGGATGCCGCTTTCGAATTCATCACCAAGATGGGCATTCCGTATTACTGCTTTCATGATGTGGATCTGGTGGATGAAGGACATACCCTTGCTGAATATGAGCGCCGCATGCAGGCCATCACCGAATACGCCAAACTGAAGCAATCTGCCAGTGGTGTGAAACTGCTTTGGGGTACGGCCAATGTATTCAGTAATCCGCGCTATATGAACGGCGCTTCCACCAATCCTGATTTCCAGGTGGTAGCATGGGCAGGCACGCAGGTCAAAAATGCCCTTGACGCTACCATCGCGCTCGGTGGAGAGAATTATGTTTTCTGGGGCGGGAGAGAAGGTTACATGACCCTGCTGAATACCGACATGAAGCGCGAACAGGATCACCTCGCCCGCTTTCTGCACATGGCGAAGGATTATGCCCGAACGAACGGTTTCAAGGGCGTGTTCTTCATTGAACCGAAGCCCTGTGAGCCGACCAAACATCAGTACGACTACGACAGTGCCACGGTGATCGGTTTTCTGCGCAATTACGGACTGGACAAGGACTTCAAACTGAACGTTGAGGTCAACCATGCCACCCTGGCCGGACATACTTTCCAGCATGAATTGCAGGTAGCAGCGGATGCGGGCATGCTCGGCAGCATCGATGCCAACCGCGGAGATGCTCAGAACGGATGGGATACCGATCAGTTTCCCATGAACCTGAACGATCTCGTGGAGGCCATGCTCGTGATCCTGGAAGCCGGTGGATTTGCCGGAGGCGGCATCAACTTTGATGCAAAGACCCGCCGCAATTCCACTGATCCTGAAGATCTTTTTCATGCCCATATCGGCGGAATGGATTCCTTTGCACGCGCGCTGATCGTGGCCGATAAAGTACTGCGCGAAACGCCTTACCGCCAGTTCCGCAAGGATCGCTATGCCTCTTTCGACAGCGGTCAGGGACGCGCTTTTGAAGAGGGCAAGCTCTCCCTGGAAGATCTCCGTGCCTATGCCATCGAAGCCGGTGAACCGGCCATGCGCAGTGGTCGCCAGGAGTGGCTGGAAAATATCATCAACAACTGCATTTGATATCCCTGCCCCCGGAATGCTTCGTCCATTCGGACCTGCATTTCCGGGGGCTTTTCTCTTCCGCTCAAAGTATCCGTCATGTCTGATATGATCAAATCTGTTTCGACTGCCCTGCTGTTACTGATCTTCGGTACATCCCTGGCACAGGACGCCACCCTGATCATCAGGAATGCCCGCATCCATACGATGGAGTCCGCCCGTCCCCGGGCCGAGGCCGTCGCCATCCTTGGGGACAGGATCCTGAAGGTTGGTTCCGATGCGGATATCATGAAGCATCGGGGTCAGCAAACCAGGGTCATCGACGCCAGCGGATCCTTTGTGATGCCCGGACTGATCGAAGGACATGGTCATATCCATGGAATGGGTGCATCGCTCATTGAGCTCAACCTGATGAAGGCGGCCAACTGGGATGAGATCATAGCTATGGTCGAGCAAGCGGTGAAGAAGGCAAAGCCGGGTGACTGGATCGTCGGACGCGGATGGCATCAGGAAAAATGGAATCGTAAGCCGGTGCCGGCCCATCTCGGGTATCCTTATCATGAAACGCTTGACAGGATATCTCCCCGCAATCCCGTAATGCTCACACACGCCAGTGGGCACAGCACTTATGCAAATGCGGAGGCGCTCAGACTGGCGGGCATTACGGAGAAGACCGAATCTCCCAAAGGCGGAGACATCGTACGGGATCCCGCGGGTAAACTCGTGGGGGTGCTGGAAGAAACGGCACAGGGACTGGTTACCCGCGCCTATACCCAGTGGATGTCACTCAAGTCGGAATCCGAGCGCAAGGCCGAATGGCAGCGAAGCATCCGGCTGGCGGAAGAGGAATGTCTGCGCAATGGCATCACGACCTTTGTCGATGCGGGATCAAGTTTCAAACAGGTGGAGTGGATGCGCGAACTCGCGGCGCAGGACAACCTGAAGATCCGTCACTGGATGATGGTGCGTGCGGGCATCGAATCGCTGAAAAAGCAGGTGGGGTTGTTTCCGGTGATCAATGAAGGGAAGGGAAGATTAACGGTCAATGCCATCAAGGTTTCCCTGGACGGGGCACTTGGCTCATACGGTGCCTGGCTGCTTGAACCTTATAGTGACCGGTCAGGCTTCATGGGTCAGAACACTTTTTCGGTGCCGGAACTCCGGGAGATCGCAGGCCTGGCCTGGGACAGAAATATCCAGCTCTGTGTGCATGCCATCGGTGACCGGGCCAACCGCGAAACGGTGGACATATTCTCGGAACAGATCCGTCGGGACCGCAGCAAGGATCATCGCTGGCGCATCGAACATGCGCAGCATGTGCATCCTTCGGATATCCCCAGGTTCAGGGAATGGAAGATCATCGCCTCGATGCAGGGCATACATTGTACCAGCGACGCGCCCTATGTCCCCAGAAGACTGGGGGAGGAACGTGCGGCCAATGAGTCCTACATGTGGCGGTCGTTCATCGATGCCGGGGTACTGGTAAATAACGGTACGGATGTACCGGTCGAGGATATCGATCCGTTCGCCAATCTTCATGCGTCTGTTACGCGGTTGACGGCCAATGGGACCGCCTTTCACCCGGAACAGCGGATGACCAGGGCCGAGGCACTCAGGTCGTACACGCTTGACAATGCTAAGGCCATGTTCCAGGAGAAGGATAAAGGCTCCATCGTAGAAGGAAAACTGGCTGATATGGTGATCATGTCCGAAGATCTGCTGAACTGTCCGGAGGATCGGATCCGTGCCGCACGTGTGCGGATGACCATTCTGGGTGGAACGGTGGCATACAAATCGGCTGACTTCTGACCCCGACCTTTCCTAACTTAAACGTATAAACGAATATACTGTGCGGATACATATTGCTGAGGATTTTGAAGCCATGTCGCATGCTGCGGCGGAGGATTTCATCGAGTTGGTTGCCCGCATCCGGAGGCCCCTCATATGCCTTCCCTCGGGTAAGTCACCCATGTCATTTCTCCGCATTTTGCGCGGGCATTATCAACGTGCAGAGGCCCTGCCTGACTGGTATTTTGTGGGGTTGGACGAGTGGGTTGGCATCGGTGAACATGAACAGGGCAGTTGCCGCAGGTTCTTCGAAGACCAGCTTTTCCGGCCTTTGGGTATAGGCGATGAGCGGGTTTCCTTTTTCAATGGGTTGTCCGACGATCTTGCTGCTGAATGTCGCAGGACGGAAAAATTCATTGAAGATCATGGCGGGATCGATGTCAGTGTGCTGGGCATCGGCACGAACGGGCATCTGGGACTGAACGAGCCCGGGGCTGATCGACATGCCGCGACCCTCATTTCTACCCTGGCACCTTCTACCATCGACGCTGCCCAGGGGTATTTTGACCGTCCGCGCTCTGTCTCTCAGGGGATCACCCTGGGGCTGTCCACCTTGTTGTCATCCAGGCATATCCTGCTGTTGGCCGGAGGCACGTCAAAAGCCGCGATCATCCGAAAGGTGGT
>VFQT010004764.1_pt1 | contig 10922 bp, 10 predicted proteins | sample 3512381 | NCBI WGS metagenome assembly VFQT01 (sample SAMN10412376, study PRJNA504923) | tailings metagenome | isolation source: Relicate 2 Philex TSF3 active mining site | place: Philippines: Tuba, Benguet | collected 2017-08-29 | reverse complement strand
TCGAACTGATCGACGAGCCCGTGAGATCATCTCCCCCATGACGCGTTGCCTGCGCTTGCACCAAGTAACAGTCGCCCTTCTTCAGCTGCACCATGAACGGCTGTCCGGCAGCGCGACCTCCTCGTGTGCCAACACGCGGCGTTACCAACACATCCGTGCCATCCTGCGTGGCCATGATCATAAACTCACCCACTCGAGGTGCGCGATCAAGTGGATTGAAGTTGCGACCTTGCTTATACCAATCAGTTGGCCGATTTACTGTGTAATAGTCTGTGCCGCACTGCTTAATCGGTATTGCGGTATAGGAGTCCGTTGAGAGCGCTAGCGTATTCAGCGTATAGACAACGATCGGAACATCCGACTCGATGAAGATCGCCTTCGGCGACACCTGTTCAGATGCATTGACCACGTGCATGGCATTCATGCTAAACACACGAACCGTCGACGCCGGTATGGTGTACGTTACGGGACTTGCAAGGGGCGAGCTAATCGTTACCGTTGCATCGAACTGCGACGAGATGAAGACTTGGATGCGTGGATCTTCACCAAACTCGAGGATCTCATTCGCCATGAAGCCAACAACGAACGATGTGCCCTCCAGCGACGATCCGCCTCGACGCGGCAGTATGCGCTCGACCTGTGCCGAAACCTCGGCAACAGCGTGCGTAACGATCAACGCAAGAATGAGACAGCGCAGCAGCAACATTCCGTGAGCCTGCATGGTGAGGTAAGATGACCCCGCACCGGAAAATAGGTTACTTCCGCAGACGTGCCACAGGCGCTCGTGGCAGGGGGCGTGCAGTTGGCCGGTCGGTACGCCAGCGGAACTGCGGCAATCGATAGGTCTCGGCCCTACCGGCTACAATCGGCTCAGGGTGATGCTCGCCCTCAACGCCGCCAAGCCATACAACATCGGTGAGCTGTCCCTGTTCGAACAGCACGCGAATGGTGTCAGCTGCCACCTTGGCAAGGCCTTCACCACGCTGTTCTTCCGATCGAAACGTAATACTCTGCGCATCCCCGACAGCTTCGAGCTGTCGAAGTGTGTCATCTTCGATCGTGAGTGCGACAATTGCTCCGGCAATCTGATCAAAACGATCTCGCCTGAGAGAATCCGTTTGTGCGACCAGGATTGCCGTCCCACGGCCAACAACCGATCGAAGCTGATCGCCGTCAGCAAGTGCGCGTATCGTATCTGCATGGAGCTGCATGGAATCGGACCACACAACGGGTCGACCAAACAACTCGCTTAGGCCTGCTGAACGGTCTGCCATGAGAGAATCGCACCGCGCGGCTGTATTCCCTCGCGTCATCGCAACATCTTGGGCGGCACGGTAGATGGTTCGCCCATCAACAACGTCCGAAGTTATCCGCTCGGCAGACAGCACCAACGTGTCCCCAGTCGGTGCAGAATCGCTCGGCGCAGACCATTGCCACACATGCGCCTGCCCACGGAGCCGAAGGATACGTTGTGCCGGATCACGATATGCAGATGCACTCTGTGTTACGAGACGTTGGACGGTATCGACGATCTGCACGCGCCCCAGAGCCAGTGTTGTGTCGGCATCTCGGTCGTACAGAAGTGTATCGGCCCAGATTTGCGCCGAATCGCGTGCAACCACGCTGTCCCGAAACACCACCACGTGGGAGACCGTTGAGTAGGTGGCGTGACGCGATTGAATTGTAGCACCTCGCTCGCGCACAACCACTCCGCGGGGCGCCACGGCGATGTTCGTCACACCGCTATACGTCACGTAAGGGGCCGTAAGCACCAGCCCCTGTTGAAGGATCTTGACGTTTGAGAAGAGTTCGACGGAGTTGGCCGAGACATTATGAAAGGCTCGGTCACATTCAACCGTCACATTGCCCTGTGTGAATCGCACATGTCCTACAAACTCACGCGTTCCAGTCGCGATCGGACCCGAGCCAACGATCGAATCGGCATGATCGAGGATAATCGGGAGCGCTGGCCCATCGCGCTCCTGAGCGTAGGACGCCAGGGCGAGGCTTGCGATGAAGACACAGCTGACAAGGAAGCGTTGCATTGGGCACAAATCTACATCGTGAGCTGATCTGCCGGTCGTACCTTTGTAATCTGTTTTTAGCTGAGGATGTGTGCACGACGTCGGACTTCGCCCGCGAGAACGGGCAATTATTGCAGCAGTGTTAAAAAAGGGCGCCGACCCTGAGGTCGTACGTGAGCACCTTGACGAGCTTGTGCTCCTACTCGACACTGCAGGAGCAAACGTCGTTGGTCGTATCACGCAAGAACGAGAACGTCCCGATATTTCGACTGCGCTCGGCAAAGGCAAGGTGCAGGAACTCAAAGAACTGCTGGAACTTCATCCGGCAGAGATGGTCGTGTTCGACGACGAGCTTTCGCCAGCTCAGGTGCGCAACCTCGAGAAGGAACTCAACGTCAAGGTCCTCGACCGGAGCGGCGTGATCCTCGACATCTTCGCAGCACATGCTCGCTCCGTTGAAGCTCGCACGCAAGTGGAGCTCGCGCAGCTCGAGTACCTCTTGCCACGTTTGACACGCATGTGGACCCACTTGTCCAAGCAATTCGGCGGCATCGGTACCAAGGGTCCAGGTGAAACGCAAATTGAGACTGACCGCCGCATGTACCGCACGCGCATGCAGCGCTTGCGTGAGAAACTCCGAGACATCGATGCTCAACGAATCGTCCAGCGTAAGGGGCGTGAGGGGCTACCCCGCTTCGCGCTCGTTGGATATACCAACGCTGGCAAGTCGTCGTTGATGCGTCAGCTGACGCAGGCCGACGTATACATTGAAGACCGACTGTTCGCGACGCTGGACACCACAGTACGCGGACTCGAACTCCCATCAGGACAGCGGGCACTGATCTCCGACACCGTCGGATTCATCCGCAAGCTCCCTCCCCAGTTGGTTGCATCGTTCCGCTCGACCCTCTCGGAGACGCTCGAGGCCGACGTTCTTCTCCATGTGGTCGACATCGCGCACCCACACTTTCGCGATCACATTCGCGTTGTGCAGGACACGCTTGAGGCCCTGGGAACTCAAGACACACCCCAAATTCTGGTCTTCAACAAGATCGATCTTGTTGACGATCGATTCTTGCTCAACGATGCAGAGGCAGAGTATCCTGGCTGCGTCTTCGTGTCGGCAGAACGTGGTGTGAACTTGCTCCGGCTGCTCCAGCGCATGCAGGAGACCTACGACGAGTCAGCCACCGTTCACGTCCTCGAGATACCCTACGAAGACATGCGGATTGTTAGCAGATTGTACGAGGATCTCGAAGTCCTGCATCGCCTCGACGGCGACACTGCTATCCGCTTGACTGTCCGTATTCCCTCAGATAAATTGCCGTTGTTTACCTCACGGTACGGCCGATACGCCGTCGTGTCGCAATCCTCATCACACCATTTCTGACGCATATGGCAGCACTCTGGATTCTCATCCTTATCGTGGCAACGTACCTCATCACGATCAGCCTTGTGGTGATCGGACAAGAGATCCACGTGACAGTTGCCCTCGCTCTCTTTCTTGGTGTCGCCTACGGAGCATACAAGCTCTTCCAAACGCGCCTGACACGATTGTAAGTCTGTCACATCGCTATGCTGCGTCGCCTCTCGATATCAAACTTCGCGCTCATCGAATCCATCGATCTTACAATCGATGATGGCATGACCGTGCTGCTTGGTGAGACAGGAGCAGGCAAGTCGATCATCATCGACGCACTTGCCGCTGCGTTGGGTGAGCGACTGGCCTCCGATTCACTGCGTATTGGCACAAAGAAGGCCGTGATTGAAGCAGCGTTCCGCGTATCGCCAACGCATCCCGTTCGTGCTCGTGTCGAGCAGTTCGATCTCGACTGGAACGACGATGAGCTTCTGCTGCGGCGTGAGCTGACAGCCTCTGGAACGTCCCGCTGCTTCGTCAACGACACACCAACGCAGGCAAGCAACGTCAAAGACATTGCTTCGTGCCTCATCGACTTCCATGGACAGCATGATACGCATGGCTTGCTCGATGCCTCGACGCACCGCGCCATGTTGGATATGGTGGCACTGTCCGATGAACAGCGAACAGCAATGCGAGGTGCATTCAGTGCGATGCGCGCATGCGAGCGCGAGCTCGAGAGCCTCCAGGAGCGAGCACGCACAGCAGATGCCGACCGAGCGCGTCTTGCCTTCATCGCTGATGAGATTTCATCCATTGCGCCGATTCCTGGCGAAGATGAACAGATAGCAGCAGACCTTCGGCGTGCGGAGTCACAAGAAGCAGTTGTTGCGCATGCGCGTGCAGTGCGCGATGCCTTGTATGCAGGTGATGCGTCTGCGTTCGATCAGATTCAATCCGCATTGACGGCACTTCGCAGCCTGTTACCGTTTCAGCCGGATCTAGAGGGAACGATCGCCGACCTCGAGAGTGCACGTGTGTCGTGCAAAGAGTCTGCGGCCTCTGTTGCGCACCTTGCTGATGGTGAGGACTTCTCCCCGGAACGCTTGGAATCTCTGCGGCAGCGTCAAGTTCTCTTGCAGCGACTCATTCGAAAGTATGGTACGCTCGAGCATGCGTGCGAAGAATGCGACCGTGCGCAGCAGGAAATGTCCCTACTCGACAATGTTGATGAAGCTCGACAACATGCCGAAGCAGCTCTCGAACGTGCCCGCGAAGAGGCACGTCGGTGCGCTAAGGTGCTCCACAAGGCTCGTGCGTCGCATGTAGATGCGCTTGCTTCTGCGGTCACCGAGGCACTGGTCCTGATGGGCATGCCCTCGGCAACGTTTACGGTGCAGCTCACAGCGTGTGACCTGTCGGCAACGGGAAGCGACACCGTAGAATTCATGTTCACGAGTAATGCAGGAGAGCCCCCTCGCGGACTTGGCAAGGTTGCCTCGGGTGGCGAACTATCACGTGTGATGCTCGCCCTCAAGCGTGCACTTGCACAGCATGCATCTCATGGCACGATGGTGTTTGACGAGATTGACACTGGCATCAGCGGTCGCGTTGCACGGACAGTTGGCGAGGTAATGAAGTCGCTCGCCTCATCGCATCAGATCCTCTGCATTACGCACCTAGCCCAAATCGCATCGCTCGCTGATCACTTCATCCAAGTGGTCAAGTCGGAGCAGCAAGGGCAAACAATCGTTCGTGCGCAAACACTTGATGCTGACCAGGCACTCGTCGAAGTTGCCAAGCTCCTCAGCGGTGAGCACATCACAGACACAGCACTCTCGGGTGCACGTGAACTCATGACACCTCAACCGCGTGCAAAGAGCGCGCGTGCGAAACGGTAAGCGGAGCATCTGTATGGAACACCTCCTCGACCCATCGCATCAGCCATATAATCGACGTTCGTTGTCGATCGAGGAACTCGAAGAGCGTCTTCTCAAGCATGGCGATTCAATCGCGATGTCGAAGGTGCTCGACGCCTATGAAATGGCTCGAAGTGTGCACGCACAGCAGATTCGCAATGACGGCACTCCGTTCTTTGATCACAGCGCGCGAACAGTGCGAATCCTCATGGATGAGCTCAACGCCTACGACACGGATCTGATTATTGCCGCGTTTCTTCACGATGTTCTTGAAGACTCTCGTACAATTACGAAGGGCATCATTGAGTACAACTTTGGTTCGTACGTTGCGTACGTCGTGGAAATGCTCACCAAGGATCTCGCGAAGGCGCGCATCGACCCAGACGGTGTTGACGTTGCACACGTGGCACGCCTCGCATCAGCGAGTGCGGATTGTCTGATCATCAAGCTCGCAGCGCGTCTCGACAACATTCGTTGTCTCTCATTCAATCTGAAGAAGAACCCGATCGTGTATATCACCAATACACTCGAGCGGTACCTGCCCCTTGCCGAGGCATCGGGGAATCAACGACTCTACACGCTTGCTTCGGCTATTCGGTCGGAAGCAAATACGTTTCTCGGATAAATGCATGACACACAGCCTTCTTCTTGAAGCAGCGCTTCATGCAGCAACAGAGGCGGGACGGATCTTAGAGCAAGGTTTCGGAACCACATTCGACATTGCCTCGAAGGAAGGTCGACACAACCTTGTTACGGAGTACGACCACGCCAGTGAGAGCTGCATCATCAATGTGCTTCAATCGTACACCCCAACGGCAACGGTCCTCACAGAGGAAAGTGGCGAACATGCTGGGTCGGGCGAAGTAACATGGGTGATCGATCCCCTCGACGGTACGGTCAACTTCGCGCATGGCATCCCCATCTTCTGCGTATCGATAGCAGCAGTGATCGACGGCGTTGCGGTTGCAGGCGTCATCCATCATCCATTACTCAACGAGACATTCACAGCGATTGCAGGTGGTGGTGCGTTTCTCAATGAAGAACCAATCCACGTGTCACGGACGGCACGTCTCGACGACGCAATCCTTGTAACTGGCTTCCCGTATAACGTACACGAGAATCCACGTAAGTGCATTGATTCATTTGGTGACGTCCTCGCCCTTGGCATACCTGTTCGACGCCTCGGAAGTGCGGCTCTCGATCTCGCCTATGTCGCGGCAGGTCGCTTCGACGGATTCTGGGAGGTTGAGCTTCAACCGTGGGACATGGCCGCTGGTGCACTGCTCGTGCAAGAAGCCGGCGGTAGGATCACACACTACGGTCACCGTTCGTTTTCGCTCGGACGTGACAGCGTAATCGCCACGAATGGACGGATTCACGAACAGCTCGCTGTTGTAATCGGACGGGCCAATGCATGACATTGTGCACATGAGCGGTGCGGGTAACACCTTCCTCGTCGCGGATGGTCGTGATGAGATTGCGTTGTTGCCGCCTGGAACGGTGCGGTCGATCATCGAGCATCATCCACGTGTTGACGGTGCCGCAATTGAAGGCATGCTTGTTCTTCGTGGCATCCGTGGCACACGTATCGACGCTGACTTTTACAATCCTGATGGCTCGTACGGTATGATGTGTGGCAACGGCGCGCGATGCGTCGTTCGATTTGCCTGCGATCACGGTGCAGCCGTTGATGCTGAGCTAACACTCACCCTGAACAACGCATCATATCAGGTCAGACAGCACAGCGACACGTCGGTCTCGATCATGTTCCCCCCGCCACTCGAGGAACGAGCCTATCCAGTACGCTCGCTGGCAGGTGTCGATGAGCCCGTGTACTACGTGAATGTCAACAGCGACCATGTCGTTATCGACGGACCGTGTGATGCGCGACGTGATGTTGTTGCCACGCTTCGTCATCATTCCGATTTCCCGCGTGGCGTTAACGTCAACATGGTTGAAGTCGTCTCTCCAACACAGATAACGATCGCGACCTTTGAGCGCGGCGTCGAGGCAGTGACTGGGGCATGTGGCACCGGCGCGATAAGCGCATGCATTGCCATGTGGCGTGCTGGCCGATGTGCCGACGTCATCACAGTAACCCCGCCATCGCAACGACCGTTGACAGTTACGATCCTTCACTCCGATTCCACACTAACAGCCTGCGTACTCCGCGGGGATGCACAGTATGACAACTCTTGAACGCGTCACAGCTTTGTTTCCAGAGCTTGTTGAGCTACGTCGACATCTTCACCGCAACCCTGAGCTTTCGTTTCACGAGGTTGAAACGTCAGCTTTCATCGCTGAGCAGCTCACTGCACTCGGAATACCGTTCCAGCGCATGGCAAGCACAGGCATCGTTGCGCACATTGGATCTGGAGATCGTTGTGTGGCACTTCGAGCAGATATCGACGCGCTTCCAATTACCGAAGAAACCGGACTCCCGTACGCATCTGAACGTCCAGGTGTAATGCATGCGTGCGGGCATGACACACATACAACGATGCTGCTTGGTGCAGCACGCGTTCTCAAGGAACGCGAGCACGAGCTGAACGGCGTTGTCAAGCTCATCTTTCAGCCGGGTGAAGAGCTTTCACCAGGCGGCGCAACACTGATGATCGCCGACGGCGCACTCGAGAATCCGCGACCAGAGATCATGTTTGGTCAGCACATCTACCCCGATGCTCCCGTGGGAACGGCACAGTTTGTGGCTGGTCCTACGCTCGCCTCGGCCGATGAACTTTACTGGACGATCCGTGGATTCGGAGCACATGCTGCACAACCACATAAGGGCAAGGATCCCCTGCTCGCTGCCACCGGCCTTGTCCATCACCTGCGATCACTCATCACCTCGCGCAGAAACCCACTTGATCCCGGCGTGCTCACCATCACAAGCATACACGGCGGATCAGCAACAAACATCATCCCCGAGGTTGTTGAACTCAAGGGTACGTTGCGAGCCTTCAACAATGAATGGCGCGAATACGCATGGACCTGGCTGGAGGAACAAACTCGAGCCTATTGTGCACTTTACGAGTGTGAAGGCGAGCTCAACATCGTGAAGGGATATCCACCCCTAATGAACGACGCAACTGCTGTGGCGTTTGCGCGCAACGTGGCAACGTCAGTGATAGGAAGCGATGCTGTGCATGACTTTGAGCCGAAGATGTGGGCAGAAGACTTTGCCTTCTATTCACAGCAGATGCCTGTGTGTTTCTGGATGCTCGGTGGACGCCCCGCGAGCGAACGCACAATGCCTGGACTTCACAATGCAAAATTTGCACCCGACGAACAGGCAATGATCATTGGTACGTCGCTGCTAATTGAATCGGCATGCACCTATCTGGCGACACCGCGCCAGTAACGCTTACAGAACGTAGCAGAGATAGATCTGTGTTACGCTGTTGGTAATGTCGTTGTCGAGCGACGTCGAGATCGACGTCAGGCCGCGCATGTAGCGGACGCCGATATGCAGATCAAACGGCTTCCACACAGCACCGATCACGGCGAAGCCTTCTCCGTCGGTCGTTGTGGCGTTGTTGGTTGAGATGAAGTGCGTGTACTGCGGACCAAGCTCAAGCATGAGCTTTAGTGGAAGACCAATGCGCAACAGGATAGGCACGTTGATTGAAGACGTTGCGACGTCGAACTCACGTGCCGAGCTGTGAAGGTGATACGTGCGTCGATCGAAGGTGAGTTCGCCGACGAGGGCGACAACATCAAAGAGCCCCACTTGGAGCGAACCACCAACCTGATACCCGAACCCTGCTGTGCCATGCACACCACTCGGAAGTCCACCAGGCGCAGTCGTATTTGTTCCGGCCTTAATGCCAAGTTCAATTAGACGTTGAGCCGGAGCTACACTCACACCAACAAGAAGTGCGACGAGAAGACTGATGACGCTGCGCATGAAACCTCGATGAATAGGAATCATGCAAGATGGTCAAAAGCTCCCACCGAATGCAATGTGAAGTGCGTGATTTCTGGACGGATGCCGATGCGAAGGGGCGGCCCAACGGTACCAATTCCTCGGTTCACGTAGAGCTGTTGCTGTCCGGTCTGATACAGACCTGCCCATTGCTTGTAGATGTACTGCGCCGGACTCCAGTCGACACCCATCATTTGCACGCCGAACTGTCCACCATGCGTGTGCCCAGCGAGCATAAGGTCGATCGGCTGCTTGCCAACAACCTGCATGTCCCAGAACGTCGGATCGTGTGCAAGCAAAATCGTGGCCTCGTCTTCAACGACGCCATTGAGCGCTTTGTTCAACCGCGCGAAGTTCTGCTTAAACCCTGTGTTGTCGGTCCCTACCAGGATGAGATCGTCACTACCAACACGAATACGTCGATGCTCATTGATCAAGAGATCAACATCGAGTCCGCGAATCGTCGAGATAAGTCGATCGTGCTCTTCTGGCGTATGGTAGTGATCATGGTTGCCGAGCACAGCGCGAACACCATACGGCGCTCGGAGCTTCTGCACTTCGCGCGCAATCACGGCCATCTCCTGCGGCTGCATGTTCACCCAGTCGCCCGTGACGACAACCATGTCGGGCTTGAGTGTATCAATGATGCGACGTACTTCTTCAAATGGCCGATGATCGGGGAACGACCCCGCATGCACATCAGAGATCTGTACGACGCGAAATCCATCGAACGCTCGCGGGAGACGCGGCAAGTACACTGGAACACGTGTGACTTCGAAGTCATACAGCGTACTCCACATCCCCTGCCCAACCATCACATAGGGAATTGCCGCCATCGACCATGTGGTTGTACCAAGAAATGCGCGCCGCGATGTTGACACATCCTTGACGGCCTCCGGTGCTTCTGGTGCATCACTACGCATCCGCTTCGACAGACGTCGAATGCCAGCAATAGCATCACGAATCAGCACAAACGGAGCAATGCCAATCTTCGGCAAGTACCACAACGAAACAATTCCGAAGAGCGTGACGTCGAATCCATCCATGCGGAAGAAGTGTCGTCGGTACACAACGTACCAATACAGTACACCAATCGCTGCTGCAATGATCCACGGGATGCGATACCACCATGGAGAGAGTTCGCGACGTCGGGCATGCCGCATCCATGCATGGAGGACGTAGACATCCAGCAACATCGTCACGGTCCCGAAGACGATGCTAAAGAGAATAATACTTGGCTGTTGACTCATGCAGGGGGCGTGTGAACACGTTCAATGAAGAGTGCGTCGGCGTCGGCAATCACCACATCGGGGTTGTTCCAAGCGCGCACTTCGGCATTGACGAACTTCTTGCGACCTTGTTGCTCGCGAATCCACGCGCGAACCTGATACTCTTCGCCCAACAGCATAGGTCGACGGAAATTGACTCCGAGATGGGCTGTTGGCGCTTTGATCCCGTTCACGCTGAGTGCCTTCCCCATTGTCTCGTCAAGGAGCAACGAGATCATTCCGCCGTGGGTGGTTTCGAGAGCCCCCTGAAATCGAATGTCAGGGCGGAGCCACGTAGACACCGATGCATCTGCTTGATCAACGACGAAGGAGAGTCGAAGTGAGAACGGATTGGCCTGTCCACACCCCACACACGAGTTATCACGACGTGGGCGAAGCACACTGATCGTTGACGGTAGGTGTCGT
>VFQT010004762.1_pt1 | contig 10925 bp, 7 predicted proteins | sample 3512381 | NCBI WGS metagenome assembly VFQT01 (sample SAMN10412376, study PRJNA504923) | tailings metagenome | isolation source: Relicate 2 Philex TSF3 active mining site | place: Philippines: Tuba, Benguet | collected 2017-08-29 | reverse complement strand
GCTGCGCGCCCAGGGCTTCACTCCCGAAGCCCCACTCCGCACGCTCACCGACGGCTCGAAGCGCATCCGCCCCCTCGCTGTCGCGAGCTGAAGCCTAGATTCGGTGTCTCGAGGCCGGTGTCTCAGGGCACCGGGTTGAGATTGCAGAATCGCGCACAGTAGAACTGCTCCCCGCCCGACTGGTCTTCGAAACGCTGGCACTGCCAGCCAGAGGGGCAGCGGTCGATCGGGTCGTTCTTGCACGGGACGAGGCAGAAGTCGCCAAGCGGCGGCTCGTTCTCATTGCTCTGGAACCGGACACACGTGTTCGGTTCGGGACACGATGGATTCGTCTCCTTGTCGGCCTCACAGACGGCGCAGTGCGGTTCGTTCGCAGGGAACGGGACACACTGTCCGCTCTCGCACACCTTGCCGAAGGCGCACTCGTAGTTGTGCTCGCAACCCTTGTCGACGCATGCTCCGTCATCGCAACGCTTGGCCGCATCCTTACAGTCGGGGTCGACGAGACAGCCAGGCACACAGCTCCCGCTGACGCGGTCACAATAGGTCTCGGGCGCGGGGCAATCGGCGGGCAACTCGCAGGCCCCGGGCACCTTGCACTTGCCGTTCGTGCAGGTCGCAGGCGCCGTACAATCCGCGTTGTCGTCGCAAGGAGGCACGCATCGCCCCGCGACACACACCGTGCCCGACTGGCACTGCCCGTCCTCGACACAACCCGGACCGCAGGTCTTCGTCGCATCTCCGCAGATCGTGCCTGCGGGACAATCTCGGTCGGAGTCACACAGACCGAGTTCCCCGCAGCTTCCCGAGCGTGCGACACACTGCTTGCCAAGCCCGTCGAGGTCGAGGCAGCCAAAGCCGCGCGGGCAGCCAACATCGGTCACGCACGAAAGCCCGCAATAGGTCTCGCCCGACTGGTAGGTCAGGCAAGCCCCGTCATCGAGGCAGGCGCGCCCGTCACGACAGGGCTCGCACACCCCGACCTGCGGCTCGCAATGCCCCGTGCAGGTGTTGCACCAGTTGGGGACCCCGCAATTGCGGTCCTCGGTGCAGCTCTTGCCCGTCGGGACGACACAACGGCCCTCGCAGTCACAAATCTCCTGGGCCCCCGTGCAATCCGCATCACTCCGGCAGACCCCTTCGAGCGGCGTCTCTTCGGCGTTCCCATCGGGGACGGCCACGGTCGTATCACCTGACGTGGTATCCGCTGCAACGGTGCCACCATCGCCTTGCGTCTTCGGGTTCCCGTCAGAGCCGCAAGCAAGCAGGGCCCACGCGCACGAACCGAGGATGGAGACTTTCCACATATCGCCCTCCAATCGCATCATCTCGAGAATCGAATTACTCGAATTTCGAGACAGTACTCAGTAGATCCCGAGGCTGTAGAGAAGCCCGCCGTTGCTCACCGCGTAGAGCGTGCGAGGGCCGATCCCGGGCGTCCCGAGGACGCCGCGCCCGTCGTTCCACAAGACCACCTGACGGCCCGTCGCTCGGTCGATGAGCGTCAACCCATCCCCCACCGGAGTCACGAGATACTTGCCGATACTCACGGGGGTCGAGGCCGCCCGCGAGCTGAAGGTCGAAACCCAGAGCACCTTCCCGCTACGCGCCTCGATGGCCCAGAGGAAGCCGCTCGCCTGAGGCGCATAGACCACCCCGTCCTTCGCGACGGCGGTGAGAAAACCCTCTCCAGGACGCGTCCACCGGACGAGCCCGTCGTCGACCCCGACAGCGGAAAGACCGCGCGAGAAGGCGCCCGCGACGACGACCGTATCGGCCGCGTGCTCGTCCGTCTTCGGAATGGTCACGACCACAGGGGTGGTGTCGATGTCGACGAAGCTACGCTCGGAGCCGCGCAGGTCGGCGGTCCACAGGGTCGCCCCGTCCTCGCTGGCAAAGGCGACGAGCATGCCGTCGGAAAACCCCGTAATGACCATGTCCCGATAGGTCGTCGCCCCCGCCTGTCCCGAAAGCGTCAACTCAGCGTCGACCGGGCGGTCCTCGCTCCAGAGCTTCTTGCCCGTCTCGAGGGAGAGCGCGGTGATGCGGTTGTCGAGGCTCGTCACGAAGACCCGCCCCGAGCTCCCCTCGCCACTGACGGCAGGACTCGTCGTGATGGCCGAGGACCCGGGGTATTCGCTCACCCAGGTCTCGCGCCCGTTGCGCTGGGAGAGGCGGTGAACCCGTCCGTCGTAAGAGGCGACGAGCACCTCCTCGGGAGCGCCATGGGGCCCGAGGTCGACAGGCCTCGAGCCGTTCGGCCCAAGCGTCGGGACCTCCCACACGATGCGCCCATCCCGGGCGTCGAGCGCGCGAACCTTGCGGTCCTTGCCTGGCACGATGACGAGCCCAGTCCTCGGGGTCGCCGTCGAACGTACAAACAGAGGCTCCGACGTGTCCTTCGGGTGATAGGCGAAAGGTTCGAGCTCGTAGAGTCGCGACGCCCAGTCGACGGACACACGCCGCGTCTGCTCCGGCCCGATCTGAGACGAGGCGCAGGCACCCAGAGTCGAGAGGCTCGCGAGGACCGCGAGACTCGTGTTCCACGCGCTGCTCAGCCGGAACTTCATGGTACGCGGCTTCAGGGGACGAGCCCGAGCTTGTTCTCGAGCTGTCCGCGGAGACCGGGTTTGCCCGTGAGAGAAGAGAGCTTGTCCTCCTCCTCGACGACGGGAGGAAGGGCCTTCTGTGCCTCGAGATAGGCCGTGCGGGCCTGGGCTGCATCTCCCTGGCCGTTGTTGAGCACCGGGTTGTGCAGGTCGCCGATACGAATCAGGAGCTCCGCCTTGAGAAGGCCGCTCGCTGCTTTCGCGAGACCCTCGAGGGTCGCGATCGCCTTTTCGCGTTCTCCGGCCGCAACCTGAGCACGCGCCTTGAGCTCTGTCGCAAAGAGAACGGCAGGGGAGTCGGCGTTGTCACCGAGCCACTTTTCGACGTCAGTGAGTGCGCCCGCGGCGTCGCCCTTGTTGAGCTTCACGTTGGCGAGCGTCAACGCTGCGAGCTTCGCACCGGCATCTCCGCCGTTGTCCGCAAGGTACTTCGACACCTGCTCGTTCGCAGCCTCGAGTCGCGTGCCCTCGTCGGCGAAGCGGGGCGGCCGCGGCAGCTTCGCGAGACGGGTGTCGAGGGTCTCCTCGGGGCCGACATCTGCTCCCACGGCGCGCGTAGCCTGGTAGAGTGTAAGGGCATCCGCATCAGCTGCAGACCGACGCATCGCGCCGACGACCCAGATAACGATTCCGATCGCGAGGAGCGCCGCTACACCTCCGAGGAGGACTTTGCGGAACTTGTAGATCTTCTCCCAGAAGCCCTTCAGCGCCACCTCGACCTCGTCGGGGGCCCGAAGCTCTTCTTTCGTCATCTGGTGCTTTTTGGCCGTCGCCATGGCTATCCTCACTCGATTCGGGACGCGAGTCGGCGATGTCTACTTACGAAGGCGGCGCATGTCAACGACGGACTTGGCCACGAACGCCGCGAGCATGTTCGCGGTCAGGGCAATCGCATTATCGAGAAGTCGCAGCATCGAAGCGGGAGGGCGCCGAGCGCGTGTCGGGGATGATTGCGAAGCCTAAAGCCGGCCATGCCGGCAGCGAGCAAGCGCCCCGACCGCCGAGGCGACCGGGGATGTGTGGACTTTGCGACCGCCCTGTGTTCGCGGTGGCGCCGCATCCCCCACCCTGCTACGACGTGGGCATGCAGGAGTCACCTCGGTACAAGGGTCTCATCGCACCGATCGTCGCAGTGCTCGTCGTCGGCTTGGGCCAACGCGCCTCGGCCGAGGCGGAGGAATGGGGTCTCTCCGTCGGTCCGTCTCTCGTCGGCGCCTCGGAGTCGTTCGATACCGGCGAGAGCGAGCTCCGCCTCTTCTGGGGCGCACAGGGTCGAATCCGCTATGGCCGCGACGACTTCTGGCAGCTCGGCGGAAGCCTCGACGTCGGCGTCTCGAGCCCTCACGCCGCCACCGCCAGCACGCTGCTCGCGGAGATCCACTACGTGATCGACATCTTGACCTGGGTCCCTTTTGTCTCCATCGGGTGCGGCGCAAAAATCCGCGAGTCCGTTCCGACTTCGACCGACGCCCCCACCGAGACCGCCCTCGACCTCGTCCTCGCGTTCGGCGCAGGCCTCGAATATCGCCCCTCGCGAGACTACGCCCTCGGCATAAGCGGCCGCTACGAGCTCCTTCCGACCGATGTCGACCGTACCGATTTCGCCTTTCAGACCGGGCTCAACCTGACCCTCTTCTTCGAGTGATCCACCATGAGAACCAGCACCCCAGCCACGTCTCCAGGCGAACCCACTCACGCCGTCGCTGACCTTGGCGGGCGACGCCTCGCCTACACCCTTCATGGCGCCGAATCACGCGCCATACCCGCAGTCCTGGTCATGGGCTTCTCGATGCCAGGACGCGCCTGGCGCTTCATCGTCCCAGAGCTCGCAGGACAGCGCCCCGTCCTGACCTTCGACAATCGCGGCGCAGGCGCGAGCGACGCCCCCAAAGGCCCCTACCGCATGGCCGACCTCGCGACCGATGCGCTCGACCTCGCGACCCACGTCGGCTTCGACCGCTTCCACCTCGTCGGCGTGTCGATGGGCGGGATGATCGCTCAAGAGATGGCACTCTCGGCCCGCGCGAGGATTCCGTCCCTCACCCTCATCGCGACCCACCCCGGGGGAATCTCGGCCAAAATTCCACCCCTCCGGGGCCTGTGGCATTTCTTGTGCGCGAATATGACAAAAATACCCGAAAAAAGATTTCGCGCACTCTCGAATCTGCTCTTTCCGAGAGAGTTCCGCGAGTCGATGCCCGTCGAGAAGCTGCATCAGCTCCTCGCCCAGGATTTCGAGCCGCGTCCTGCGAAAGAGGGCCGCAAGGGCCAACTCTCGGCCGTCCTGGGACATGACACGCGTACGCGCCTCGCATCGCTCGCGGGTCTCCCGACCCTCATCGTAAAGCCCGAGCGCGACCTGCTGATTTCGCCGAGCAACTCCGAGCTGCTGCACAGGCTCATTCCGGGGTCCTCTCTCATGCGTGTCCCTGATGCTGGCCACGGCCTCATCCGCCAGAAAGGCCCGGAGCTCGGCGAGGCGATGCGCACCCATTTCGAGCACGCCGAGTCCTGAGAGAATTTGCCGAAATTCCCCTGATTATTCTTCTTCCTCGCCGAGATCCTCCCAGGTCTCCGAGACCCAGTCGTCGTCGCTCGCCTCGGGCGCGCGCCAATCGTCGCGATCGCTCGACTCCTCTGGGGCGACCTCGAAGTCCTCCTGCCCGTCCCAGATCTCGTCCTCGGGTGCGATCGCATCGAGCTCGAGGAGCTCTTGTTCGCGGGCCGTCAACTCCGCCTCTTTCGCCTTCTCGAGGAGCTCGTCGGGGACTGGAGTGCGTCGTGTTCGCGCGCGCACGTGCAGCTTGATCGGAGTCCCCTCGAAGTCCCAGTGGGTCCGGAAGCGGTTGACGAGGAAGCGACGGTAGCTGAAGTGGACGCCGTCGGGGTCGTTGCACCAGACGACGAAACGCGGCGGCATGACCGCGACCTGCGTCGCGTAATACATCTTGAGGCGCCGCGCCCGGACGACCGGGGGCTGATGGACGTGCAGGATCTGCTCGAAGACCCGGTTCAACTCGCCCGTCGGGATGCGCTGCGTGAAGGCGCGATAGGCCTTGTCGACGAGGTCCATGATCTTGTGGGTACGCTGCCCCTTGAGCCCGGAGATCGTGAGGATCGGGGCCCACTTCATGAACTCGAGCTCGCCCTGCAGCTTCTTTATCTGCTCGCCGAAGGTCGCGTTGTCCTTCTTTCCGAGAGCGTCCCATTTGTTGAGGAGGATGACGCACGCGCGCCCCTTCTCCGCGATGAGACCTGCTAGGCGCTGGTCCTGCTCGGTCACGCCGGTCTCCGCATCGAGGAGGAACAGGCAGACCTGAGCGCGGTCGATCGCCTTGAAGGTTCTCACGACGCTGATCTTTTCGACCGAGGTCTTGACCCACTTGCGGCGCCTCACACCCGCCGTGTCGATGAGCAGGTACTTCGCCTCACTCCCATCCGGGAGCTTGCGCGAATATGGCGTGTCGATCGAATCGCGCGTCGTCCCAGCCACCTCGCTGACGATCATCCGCTCTTCACCGATGAGGCGATTTAGCAGCGTCGATTTGCCGACGTTCGGGCGGCCGACGATCGCGACCCGGATGATTCCCGCGTCGTCCTTGTCCTCCTCGGAGCTCTCGGGGGGCAGGCTCTCGGCGACCGCCTCGAGCAGGTCGAGGGTCCCGCCAGCGTGTTGCGCGGAGATTGGAAAGAGGGGCCACACGCCGAGCTCGTAGAAATCGGCGACAAGGGGGTCGTGGCGCGGTCCGTCGATCTTGTTGACCACCCAGAAGACCGGCTTCTTCGTGCGCTTGAGCATGCGCACGACATCCTTGTCCTGGGGCAGCGCACCCGCAGGCCCATCGAAGACGCAGATGATGGCGTCGGCCTCATCGATCGCGATCTCGGCCTGCTCGCGCATGCGCTTGAAGAGCTTCGCCTCGGACTCGGGCGTCGTCGGCTCGATGCCGCCCGTGTCGACTACGATGCACTTGCGACCAAAGAGGTCGGCCTCGCCATACTGACGGTCGCGGGTCACGCCAGGCATGTCCTCGACGATGGCCTGTCGGGACTCGACGAGACGGTTGAAGAGGGTGGACTTGCCGACGTTGGGGCGGCCTACGATCGCGATGATGGGGGTCGACATGGCGGGCGCGTGATACCCGCGTGGACGCGGCGGGGCAAGCGAAAGGCACCGTGCGGGGGCGCCCCGACGTCGAAAGCTCGAGAGAGGGGTTCGCTATGGGGCTCAGGGGACGGTCACGCTCGCCGGGACGAAGCGCAGAAGACCGCGGCTCGGTGGGGACCCCGTCGGGCTCTCGCTGTAGCCGAGGACGACGGTGCCATCGACGAGCGTCACCGCCTCCGCCTGGTTCGAGACGACTCCCCCAGAGACACCGAAGACCGAGGGCCCCGTGTAGAGAAGATTATCGACGTCGATGACCCTCCATGACGCGAGGTTGCCGTTGAAATAATCGACCGCGGATACGAGCACCCGCCCACCTTGAACGCGGGTCGCCGACACCGAACCGATGAGGCTCGAAAGAAAGACCTGGGGGATCTTCACGAGATTGCCGTTCGAATCGATGACGACGAAATAGCCTTTTTCACTTCGGCTGTAGAAGACCCCCGCGCGATCGTCGCCGAATATCGCAAGGTCGAGGTCGTAGCCTCCGGTATCACGACTGAGCTCGGTATCGAAAGTGGTCGGTGGAACGACCAAATTGCCGAGATCATCGAAAATTGCGAAGCGGCCCGGAGCACCCTCCCAGGGCAACAGGCTCGACCCCGACCACGCGACGAGGACGCGACCGTTGCCAAACGCGATAGCGTCGGCGATCTTCAATTGGCCGCCATCAAGGGTAATCGGAGGCGAGCCAAGGCCCTGCCCATCGATGACGACATAGGACGGGAAGGGGCCAAAGGCGACGAGCATCTTGCCGTTGCGAAGCGGTGCCATGCCAAATTGTCCCGCAAATGTCGCGAATTTCGTCGGCGGGACGACGACCGTTCCCGCCTCGTTCAGGACGAGCACCTTGCCAGACTGCCCATCATCGGCGTCGGAGAAGGCCGCTCCGACGAGCCCGGTCGTCAGTGTCGTCGATGAGGTCGCGTTGACGGCAGTCGCGATCGGCGAGGCTCCCACGGCGACTTCGCCAGCTGCCGTGAATATGACATGAGACAGGCGGCTCGAGTTCGCGTCGTCGCGAAAGAGGACCGAGATGAGACCATTTCCAAAAGTGGAAATCGAGACCTGACTCGCATTGGCTGCAAACTCGACTGCATCCAGAGACGCGACCTTCGTCCAGCGGGCATAAAGGACGTGGTTGCCAAAAATCGATACCAGGGTCTCGGCGTCGACCTGAGAGCCTCCCTCGACCTCTGTCCACCAGCCAGCAAAAGCGTATTGAGCGCGGCTCGTCACCGGTAAGTCACCATAGGCTTGTCCAAGGGTCACGGGTCTACTAACGGGATTCGGGATCTCGCCTCCACGCGCGTCGAAGGTCACGACGGCCACCTCGGCAAGTGTGACGGAGACGAGTCGGACCGGGCGAAATCCGGTGAGCATGTCCCGCAGGGCAGGCGATTGTGACGCACGATGGGCCGCCCGCGCGGCCTCTGGACCGAGGCTCCAGGCCCCTCCGCGCATCACGCGCTTGTCTCCGAAGAGCGGCCCCTCCGGGTCGAGTCCACCATCGAACCCGGCCGCATATCGGTCCCACACCCACTCTCGGACGTTGCCGAGAATATCGTAGAGTCCGAAATCATTTTTCGCCTTCTGGCCGACGAGCTGTGTCCTGCCAGAGGCATTGCCACAGAACCACGCAATCGGAAGCAGACGTGTATCGGCACAGGTCGTCGCGACAAGGTTGCCTGCATAAGTCGCCGTCGTTGTTTTCGCCCGGGCCGCGGCTTCCCACTCGGCCTCGGTGGGCAGGCGATAGCCCTTGCACTCGTAGGGACTACCCACGCTGATTCCCGGCGCCGAGGAATTTCCGCACGACAATGTGCCGTCGCGCCAATCCCCTGAACATCCAGAGGGCATTTCATAACAGGGCCTGAGTCCATGTTGAACACTCAGGGCGTTGAGATATCCGAGCGCGCTCCACCACGAGACCTGCTCGACGGGCGCGTTGTCATTGGCGTTGTCATTGGTGCAATTCGACCCGCCACCCGCTGCGTTCGCCGTCTGGAAACACGACGGGTTGACGCCTCCCGAGAGCGCCTTCCACTGTCCCTGTGTGACCTCGGTCTTCTGGACGAAAGTCGCCCGGGAAATCGACACCGGTCGGGCTGATTCATCTGCCTGCCGACCGAGCTCCCCGACCGGAGACCCCATCGTGAAACTGCCCGCATCGACAACCGCAAATCCCTCTGGCACGACGATATTGCAAACCTCTCCCGTCCAACCCGCGGCACATTCGCATTCGGACGGCCCCACACATTCCCCACCATTGAGACACCCGGGTGCACATGGGTCGACGTTGATACACACAGCGAGGGTCGTGTCGATTTCGGCAGCTTCGAGAATTCCATTTCGTGCAAAATTCGGATTTCCAGCGCCATCGTCGACACCGACTCGAACCGTCTGCGTGCCATAGGGGCAGCTCGGGCTCGACCCATAGTTGAAATCCGGAACGACGAGGACGGGCGGAGGCTCAGCGACCGCACCAGGGGCCCCATTGCAAACCCAGCTCGGCGCATTGAGCCCGACCTGGACGCGCAGACCACCATATTGGCAATTGCCTCCTGGGGGTTCGAGGGTCACGTTCGTGTTCGACCCGTCGGCCCCGGGACGTCCATTGCAGACATAGGTCGCAGGACCGCTGCCAGCCTGGATTTTCGAACCGCCATAGAGACAATTTGCACCCGGACCCTCAACCGTCACGGTGGCCGAGGTGCCATTTGTCCCCGCCACCCCTGCAGCACCGGGGGCCCCATTGCAAACGTAGCTGACAGGTCCGGTACCGACCTGGATTCGAACCCCTCCATATTGGCAATTCATACCGGAGGTCTCGACCGTGACTGTGGCGCTCGCACCGGCTACCCCGGCAGGTCCGGAGGGTCCCGAGGGCCCGCTCGGTCCGGAGGGTCCGCTCGCTCCGGGGACGCCATTACACACATAGGTCACCCCCGTCCCAGCCTGAATTCGCACGCCGCCCTGACTGCAGTGAATGCCTGCCCCCTCGACGGTCACGGCGACACTCGTCCCGTCGATTCCATCCTCCCCGCGTGTCCCGTGACAGACGTAGCTGACGGGGCCCGTACCCACCTGGACCTTCAGACCGCCATTTTGGCAATTCGCTCCCGGCAACTCCGGGTTGACCGTAGCGCTCAGACCGCTTGCCCCCGGAGCGCCATTGCAGATGTAATTGGGTGGCATATTCCCGATGGTCAATTTGACACCACCGAAGGCGCAATTCGCACCAGGGGACTCGACCGCCACCGAGACCGATGCCGAGCCCGGGGCCCCATCCTGTCCATCGGCGCCATCCGCACCATCGGCGCCATCCGCACCATCGACGCCATCCCGCCCGTCCCGTCCGTTGCAGACCCACACCGACGGACCTTCGCCCGCGGTCATCCTGATCCCTCCGTAGAGGCAATGATCGCCCGGTGGCTCGACCTCGAGACGCAGGTCCGAGCCGTCGGCGCCGTCACATGCGAAAGATGTTCCGCGAATTTCGTCCTCATCGAGCACAGCGTCGTCGTCGAGGTCGACCCCATACGTGAATCGCGCGCCACCATGGGGGCAATTGTCCCCGCTCGCCTCTCGACTCGAGACGAACAGGATGCCAGCGCCCTCGGGCCCCACCTCGCCATCGCAGACCTCCTTGGTTTCGACCACCTCCTCGTCGTCGAGGACACCATCCTGGTCGAGGTCAGGCCCGCGCGACACCGCGATTCCGCCGCTCTCACAGGAGTCGGCCTCCGCAAACGCGACGAGCTGTGTCGGCTGTCCGTTCCCCTGCGGAGGCAGGCTCACGGTGCCCTGAGCGCCGCAGTCAATGGTGACAACGCCATCGGCATCGCGACTCACCGAACACGGCGCTTCCCCAGTGCCACAACCGACTCCGAGGAGGCTCACGACGACCGCGAACCAGGCGGTGACAACCACTCTGCCAAACGAGACCATCTGCCCCTCCACGCGAATCGACGAGGGAAGATACCAGCCGAAGAGACCTCGAACAAGACCTCCCTCTTGCCTGTTCAGGGCAATCGCATTATCGAAAAGTGGCAGCATCGACGCGGGAGGGAGCCGAGCGCGTGTCGGGGATGATCGCGAAGCCTAAAGCCGGCCTTGCCGGCAGCGAGCGAGCGCCCCGACCGCCGAGG
>VFQT010004760.1_pt1 | contig 10926 bp, 7 predicted proteins | sample 3512381 | NCBI WGS metagenome assembly VFQT01 (sample SAMN10412376, study PRJNA504923) | tailings metagenome | isolation source: Relicate 2 Philex TSF3 active mining site | place: Philippines: Tuba, Benguet | collected 2017-08-29 | reverse complement strand
TGGTGCAATTTTCGGGCGAGATATCGGGCGAGCAGTGTGAGGCACAGCAGGGGCAGGAGGATGGCACCGTTGATCAGGAGGGTGTTTGTGACTTTTCCGCCGGTGGCCAGCAGCACGAGGGTGATGGCGGATTGGAACACGATGGTGCTGCAGCCAAAGAAAAAGGTGGCCTGCAGGGATCGCCAGGAGGCGATCGCGAGTGCCAGCAGCAGCACCGCGTTGCCCAAAAATGCGTATCCGGCAGAGCGATCTGCCGGTGTGGAGGCCAGCAGCAGCGTTGTGAAGCCGGCGTGCAGGAGAAAGGCGAGCGCGGATGCTGTGCGGAGTGCCCGTGTGGGGAACCGGTACGGGCCGCTGTCGGTGGCCTGCGGGCGGTGGTCGGTGGGCTGCAGGGACTGGGGAACGGCAAACGGGTTGTCGGTGCGATCTGGCATACGGGGGAGGCTGCTTTAGTGCGGTTTCGTGGCCAAATCCGCGGCGATTTCAGAAATTGTTGCGAGTTTAGCGGCGTGCTGCCAAAAATCAGCGCTGAAATCGGAGCGGATTTCTCAGGGAGCGGTGGGTTTCCCATGCGATGCGGGAGCGTCGCAACGAGGACTGCTGCGATGTGGCTGTTCCAGCCAGTGTTTGGGGCTGTGTCGCTGGGCAGCCCGGCCTGCAGCCGAGTCACCGGGTGCGGGATGAAGTCCCGGCGGCTGCCGCCGCGATGCAATCTATTCCTGAGCACGCAACTGGAACGCATCGGCGAGCTGGCGGCGAGTGAATTCCGCTGCGACTCCGCGGTCTGTGGCATACAGGTACAGCGCTGACAGGAAGATCGCGTCCAGTGTGGCAAACACCAGAAGTGCGAGCAGCAGTGTCAGCAGGCTGACGACACCGCCGAACCAGATTGCTGCGTGTGTGTTGATCAGGCAGCAGGCGAAAAAGGGCAGGAAGCACAGGATGACGCCAATGCTCTTGACGGGCCCGAGGGTGATGCCCGCAACAAGCAGTTCACCCCACGTGTCTTTCATGACTGCCATGGATCTGCGAACTGAGGGCAAAACGGAGGCCTGTGGCGACCGTCGGGGCGCCACCTTCCGTCCGAACCACAACGCAGGCCACGAGGGCGCTGTTGAAAAACGTGATCACGAAGTAATTGGCAAAGTAGTAAAGAAACACGAGAAGCCACGTGATTGGCTCACTGAGGTGCTGCCGGAGACTGTCTTCGCTTTGGGAAATGATGGTTTGGATGGACCATGCAGAGTCCCGCAGTGGCAGCAGGAAAGTGGCGGCCACGGCAATCATTGCGAGACTGCTCATCAGCGGAAACAGGACGAGTTCCGGATCCTTCACGAGGATTCTGACGCAATCGCACAGAAGTCTGAAACTGGCGAGAATGCGTTCACGCATTTCTGTGATGTGATCCAGCATGGGCGAATTCCTGAGATGAGGTCAGCTGGCAGGTCAGGCTGGCCTGCAGAACGCGGATGCCGGCGGCATGGATCAAAAAATCCCAGATTTTTGGTGTAATTTGTGAGGCGAGGCACCGACCTCCCGGCCGGGGTGACCGGCTGAGCGAAAACAGCTCGCGATGACTGCGAATCGCCGGGATGGCTGAAGATTGGCTGCCGGGTGGGTCGATTTGGGAGAAACAGGGGATTTGGTGGATTGGCAATGACCGCGGATGGAAAAGGCAGCCGACATGACTCGACGCAAGAGACCGCCTGAGGGTCGGGCATTCGTCGTTTCGTCCTTCCGTGATCCGTCTTCATGGCTGAACGGATTTCTGAGCTATCTGGATGCCGAGTGTGGCATGTCGCAGAATACTCTGGCGGCTTATGGTCGCGATCTGCGGCGTTTTTTCGATTGGAACCAGAGCAGCAGTCGCACGAGTGTGCACGACATTGGGGTGGCGACGGTAACGGCGTATCTGGAGCATTTGCAGCAGCTGGGGCTGGCTGCCAGCAGTTCGGGCCGCAATCTGGTGGCGATTCGCATGTTTTTCCGGTATCTGATGCTGGAGGGGATCATCGCGGAAAGCACGGTGGATCTGGTGAGTTCACCGAAACTGTGGGAGCGTCTGCCGAAGGTGCTGAGCCCGGAGATGGTGGACAGTCTGCTGACCGCCCCGGTGGCTCGGGCCGACCGCTTTCCGCTGCGTGACCGGGCGATGCTGGCAGTGCTGTATGCGACGGGGTGCCGAGTGTCCGAGGTGGTGCATCTGCGGCTGGGGGATATTGCTTTCGAAGAAAACTACTGCCGTTGTACGGGCAAGGGCAACAAGCAGCGGATGGTGTCACTGAATCCGCTGACTGTGACTGCGATTCGCGGCTATCAGGAAACTGAGCGGCCGGCTCAGACTGCTGTGCGAGGCGAGGACGAGGGCTGGCTGTTTTTATCACGCAGCGGACGTCGGATGAATCGGGAGATGATTTGGGCGCTGGTGCGTCGCTATGCCAGTCGGGTTGGTTGTGCGGATATCAGTCCGCACACGCTGCGTCACAGCTTTGCGACACATCTGCTGGCGGGCGGGGCTGACATTCGTGCGTTGCAGGAGATGCTGGGTCATGCTTCGATCCGCACGACGCAGGTTTATACTCATGTTGAGCACAGCCGGTTGAAGGCGGTGCATCGCAAATGCCACCCAAGGGGGTAGGTTTTCAGTTTTCAGTTTTCAGTCTTCAACGGATGAGCACGGATGAGGGGTGTTTTTCTCGCCACGGATGAACACGGATTTTCACGGATAAACCGCAGGTGTTCGCGGGCGTTTTCTTCGCTCAGGTTTCTCTGATCTCCGTGTTATGGCAGGCAGGCCTGTGCCCCCTCACCCCCGGTGCTGTTTGGCTTACGCTGAGCGGCGGGGACGTTGTGCTGCAGGGGATGAATTGGCCTGTGCCCCCTCACCCCCGACCCCTCTCCCCCGTTGGGGGCGAGGGGAGGATTTTGTGTTTTAAGGTGCAGTGAAAATCGCGCATGGCACCCCTCGCCCCTGGCAGGGGAGAGCGACGGTCTTGGGGTGAGGGGTGAAGTTCCCCTGGGAGCTGGTTTTGCTGAGCCACGGATGAGCACGGATGAGGAGTGCTTTTCTCGCCACGGATGAACGCGGATTTTCACGGATAAACCGCAGGTGTTCGCGGGCGTTTTCTCCGCTCAGGTTTCTCTGATCTCCGTGTTATGGCAGGCAGGCCTGTGCCCCCTCACCCCCGGTGCTGTTTGGCTTACGCTGAGCGGCGGGGACGTTGTGCTGCAGGGGATGAATTGGCCTGTGCCCCCTCACCCCCGACCCCTCTCCCCCGTTGGGGGCGAGGGGAGGATTTTGTGTGGGTTAGCGCAATAAAAAACGGCTTTCCCGGGCGGGGAAAGCCGTTTTTGCTGAGCGGCACAGGTTCGGGTGAACCGAGGGTACCTGCGGCGGGGGCCGCGGGCTGTGCGTTGTAAAGATGGGGGCTCGGGCGGGATGCCCGAGCTGCGGAGAGTGGGAGAGGTGGCTGGTTAACGCCAGCTGCGGACGCGATACCAGGTACCATTCGAAGACTGAGCCACCGCGTCACCCGTCAGTCGCATGGCGCGACCGGGGGTGCAGGTGGCTGGACGGGAGCTGTAGCCCCAGCCGACGCCCTCGAAATTTCCGATGTTCGGCCCGACATGGCCGCGAATACCACGTGCTGCCATGTAGCGAGCTTCCGCTTCACAGCGAGCCTGATCCGTCTGAGCATTCTGCCAGACAGTTCCGTAATACGGCAGATTGTTGGCCACTGCGGAAGAACACAGCAGCAGCCCCAGTACAAGCATCTTCCTCATAGAACCCTCAACACCTTTTGAGAACCTCCATCGCGAATCCCCCGTGGCAGCACCACAAACAGACTCGCCATCCATTGACTGACGAATTGTTGGAGGCAGGGCAGCCAGTGTCGATCGTTCTGAGGAGAAAAAATCACGAGGTGAAAAAATAGGAAGATTCGCGCGTTCAGAGCCTTGCAAAACAGCCAGTTGGATATTCGCAGGATTTCCCGGTCTGCCTGGGCTGCGCCGTTTTTCTGTTGTGCCGGATCAGTTGGCGAGTTTGCCTGTGAGCACAAACTGGTGGTCCACGGGCACCCTGACGGAGGCTCCGGAAGCTGCTTTGAAGACGGCCTCGCCGGCGGCAAAATCCACGGTTGTGACGGTGTCAAAGTCCGCCGGAATGCGGACGGCTCCCTGCAGGTAGTGCACTGCGGTGGGCTGATCCTGCTTCAGTGTGACCGCCGTGGAGACTCCCTGTCTGGTCAGTTCGTTGGGTTCGACCGACGCTTTGAGGCCTTCGGCAAAGAAGGCGGTGACGTCTTCCAGTCCGAGGCAGTTGTTGCGTCCATTCCAGGGAAAGCCATGTCTGCCGCGGTGTTCCATCCAAAAAACCGTGCTGTTGAGGACTGCCGGATCCTTCATGGAGAACCACAGATATCCGGATTTTGCGAAGGTGGCTGTGACCCATGCCGGCTGTCCGCTGGCGGGTGTGGCGGGGAAGATCTGGACCAGATCGGCGTAACCGACGGGGCCGGGCAGCCGTGTGAGGTCGGCATCCGGGCTGTTTTTCCATGCCTGCGGGACGGCGCTGAGGCTGTTCCAGCGTTGTCCGGGCTGGAGTCGCTGGTATTCGCCATTTTTTGGATCACTGAAGACTCCGGGGCACGTCATGCCAAATTTGATGGGGCTGGTGGCGATGCGAACGCTGCCGGGTTCGTCGGGCATGGCGAGAGTGGCGTGGTGTCCCAGCGGGGCGGCGCCGACAAAGCCGCTGATCAGGTGCGTGGAGTAGATCACGTTGTGTCCGTTTTTCAGCAGCAGTGTTTTGGTGATTTTGCCGGGTCGGATCTGAGTTTCGGCGGTGAGTGTCAGTGAGGTTATGGTGTTGGAACGCTGCAGACCGGCCGACTTCCATTCCATGCCGGCGATTTCTCCGTGTGGCGGATGTGATTCGCCACTGACCGGGACATTGTTGCCTCCGAAGGGCAGGCAGAAGAAATCACCGCGCAGGGCTTTGAGCACGGGTGCGGGGAAGGGCTGCTGTCGGGGTTCATCCTGCCAGGGGCTGACATAATAGGGCTGGACGGGCGCCGGGGTATTGCGGTGGAATGTGGCGGGTGCCATGTGTCCGCCGGTTTCGGTGATTGCGAGGCTGACGCAGTCGTTCTGGAGGATCCAGGCGGGCAGCGAGTGGGTGGTCTGCAGTGGCGGGTCTGCGGCGCTGGTGTGTCGGGTGAGCAGGCTGGCGGTCATGCAGGCAAAGAACGCAAGCCGCAAGAAGTGTTGGTGAGTGAGCATGTGTTGGGGCTCCGGGTCGGTTTTCGGTTTTCGGTTATCGGTTATCGGTTATCGGTTTGGCGAGCCGCGGACGGAAGTCCGCGGGTGTGGCTGCCTTCTGCTTCAATTGCCCCAGTAGTATAGCCCCGAGGTGGCGTTGCAGATAGTTTGTCTCACGCGAAGCCGCGAAGCCGCGAAGGGAAATGCACAGGCGGCAGGTGACTGGTGTGATGGCCTGTCCGGCTCTCTTTTCTACATTCTGTGGTCTGCATTTTATGGCATGGATGCCATCGTCCCATCTTTCCCGTTTCACGGGGGCGCGGGGCGATTGGAGATCAGTGGACAGTGGATCGATTGCTGACAATTGGCAGCAGTCTGGGAGCGGAGTATTGTATTTTCAACCGCTTGGGGGGGCAGCGGGATTGGCGAGGTGCTGGCGTGCGTTACTGTACTCACAAAATCACCAACGCCGTAGCGGAGGGGATGAACAGCAAAATCATGTTAATCAAACGCCATGCAGGCGGCTTCAGAAACCGCGAGAATTTCAAAACGGCCATCTTTTTCCACTGCGGCGTTCTCAGTCTTGACCCACAATAATCCCCGATGGACCTGCTGTGGCTCTGCAGGATGTCGTGTGAATGTTTGAGGGGCGATCTGAGGGCTCGACCGCCTCGCTGCGGGATCAGTTGACGATTCTGCTGGATTGAATTGGCGGAACTTTTGAATTGTCGGATGTCGGCAAGCAAAAGCTGCAGCGGCTGCGTATTGGTGAGGAATTAGCTGTACGGTGACGGCCGTTGGAGTGTTTGCCGGGCCAGACAGACGGGTTGCGGTATTACTTACAACTGTGGTGTCGTGGAGGCAGGCCGGGTGGCGGAATCTGCAGGGATTTCTGCGAATATTTGGAGGCGGCGAGAGTCAGTTTTTCGGCTCCGTCGCCGGAGGAGGTTCTGAAGTGAGTGGCTTGAGGTGCCATGAGCGGATCCATGATGATTTGTCCCAGCCCGCGGAGAGCAGCGACTTGCCCTTGTTGGCGAATGCGACGGACCAAACGACAGCGCGGTGACGTTGTCGGGGTGCAATTTCTGTGGCAGTTTGCGCATCCCAGATTCTGACAGTCTTGTCTTCGCTGGCAGTCGCGATGCAACTGCCATCTGGTGAGTAGACTACTGCATTGACGCGATCCTCGTGTCCGTCAATAACGTGGAGGATTCGACTGGCTGGGGACGATTCGGCCTGGCTGACGTTCCACAAGCGAACCGTATGGTCCCATGATGCTGATGCTAGTTGTTGTCCATCGTGGCTGTACGCAAGGCTGTGGATTGACGCTGTGTGTCCGGAGAGTGACATCAGCGGTCTTCCGGAGTTCGATTCCCAAATTTTCACAGATCGATCGGATCCACCTGAGGCGACAAACTTGCCGTCGGGACTAAAGGCCACGGCCATAACTGGAAAAATGAAACCGTCGCAACTTGCGATAACGCTGCCAGTCTCTGCATCCCAAATTTTCATTTGGCCATCGAATGCCCCCGTCGCGAGGCGAGTTCCATCCGCACTGAATGCAATGCAATGAACAGGTGCCGTATGTTCTTTGAATGTCAGTAATTCGCGGCCAGTTTTGATGTCCCATACTTTGGCAGTGTGATCCCAGCTTGCGGAGGCGACTTTCTGCCCATCCGGACTCATGGTAACACACCAGACGGTTGCATTGTGACCCTCAAGAGTGGCGAGCATTTGGCCGTTTTTTTTATTCCAGATACGGAGCGATTTATCCCAGCCCCCGGAAACAAAGTTATCTGAAGTTTCGACAGTGCTGACACTGTTTACTCGCTCGGTGTGTCCATTGACTGCGAATTCTCCTTGCAGTGAATCATCGCTGCGTTCTGTGGCATCCCAGATTCTGGCGCTGTTGTCGAAGCTTGCTGAGACGAGGCGTTTACTGTCCGGGCTGAATGATATGCTCCAAACCAGTTCTGTGTGGCCTCGGAGCGTTATCTTTGGCGTACCGCTATTCGCTTCCCAGACTCGAATTGTCTTGTCGAATCCAGATGATGCAATTCGGGTTCCATCGGGGCTGTATCGAACGTCGAGTGCGGCACCGGCATGTCCTTCAAGCTCAAGGATTTTTTCACCCGTGTTGACGTTCCATACCCGAACGAGTCCATCTTCGCCGGCAGTTGCCATTCGTTTCTGCTGAGTGGGTTCGAAGGAGATACCAACGACAGGAGCGGTGTGTGCATCGATATGAAGAGTCTCTTCAAATGTGTCAGAGTTCCAGAGTTTTACAGTCCCATCGGTTTCGCCGGCGGCAATGAAACGTCCATCGGGACTAAAGCGTAAACGGTGCAGATGGCTTTTGTGTCCAGTGATTCTTTTTATCACGTTGCCAGAGTCGGCATCCCAGACGACAAAACTGTTGTCGGGGTTGATACTTGAAGAAGCGATCTGTTTTCCATCGGGGCTGAATGCCAGTGAGAGGACTACTCCTTTTTGGTCCTGGAAACTTGAGAGTAATTTACCGGTGTCAACATCCCAAACGCGTACCAGCCCTGGTGAATCACGATCCGGCTTTGGGTGTAGAGGATCAAGCAGAGAGATTTGCGGTCGTGGGAGGAAGCTTCCGGTGGCAATCTTTGTCCCGTCAGGGCTGAAAGCGAGGCACATGATTGGAATGCGTGGAAGTTTGAAAAGTGCGAGGAGCGTCGAGATTCCATCGATTTTGTCGGCCTCGATCGTTCTTACCAGACTTCCATTTTCGGCGTTCCAGATACGCAGAGTACCGTCAATGCTGCATGTGGCGACGACGTTTCCGTCCGGGCTGAACTCGGCTCCCCACAGCCCTGTTTTGTGCCCCAGAAGTGGCTCGCGAGGTCCATCGCGGAGTCGCATGAGGTAATTCCATTCCCAGCCGCGGAGTTCTTTGGGGCAGTCTTCACCTTCGAGCAGAGCGCTGGCCTTTCCAATATCATGATTCTGACTGATTTCTCGTTCGGCGATGGCGATTGTGCTGTCATAAATCTGCTGTTTGAGTTCGATTTGCGACTTGATGGCCTCCTGCTCGCGATTTTCAGCGGTCAACATTGCTCGTTGAGCTTCTCCCTGAGAGTACCAGGCGAGAGCCGTGGAGAGAATGGACAGAACTGTAAGTGCAAGCAATGAACCGATCGCTGTCTGTCGCAATCTGTGGCTGCGGCGAACTTTTCGCCTTGACTGCTCGATGAATTCAAGCACAGTTGACTCCAGTGTCATACCTGATTCAACGAGTTCATTTGCGTCGTCGAGCGGCTTACCACCGGAGAGCAGGAGATCACTGCGGCGTTCGTGTTTCTCCCAGTTGATTACAGCAGCGAGAACTCGAGCGCGGATACGCAGGTATTCGCGATTAGCATTGATCCATGTTGAAATGCGATCCCAGCGTCGCAGCAGTGCTTCGTGGGTGAAAACAGCTACGGGTTCACCGTTTTGCCGATCTGCCGTGAGGAATCTGCGTTCGATCAGGCATTCCGTGAGTCTTCTTTTTGCAGGAGTCTGTCGCAGGTCATCCAGATTTGCCCGTCTGCGTACGGCAGATTGTTCGCCGGCAAGTTCCAGTGTGACAAGGAGTGGCAGTAAGTCGGCCAGAGCGGCCTGTGAATCTACTGGCAAGGTGTTGAAAGCAGCCTCAGCCTGTCGGCCGATTGCTCCCTCGAGTCCTCCGAGTTTCTCATAGGAGTCCACAGTGAGCAGTTTTTTTTCTTTGTCACTGGATTCATAGAGTTCACGAAGTACAAATTCGAGGAGTGGCAGCAGTTCGGCATGGGCTGCTGCATCACGAAAAATTCTGCGTGAGAGTGGAAAGCCGTCACGTTCTTCGAAGCGCATTCCGGAGAGGCGAGCAGGCTCTTCAATGAGTCTTTGCAGCGCGTCAGGGGCGGGGGGAGTAACGAGCATCGGTCCTCGCCCTTGCAACACGCGAACAAGTGCCTGTTCACTCTGAATTTGGTGGTAGAAGTCACTTCGTGCAGTTGCGAGTACCCAGACCAGGCCACTGGTCGCGAAAATTTCGATAACTTTCAGAAACGCCTCGCGATCGGAAGGGGTCATGACATGAGTCGCGAAGATCTCCTCCATCTGGTCGATGATCAGCAGGAGCCTGATTTTTCCTCGGACCTGGGCGGCAAGTTGATCAAAAGCCGGCCGGATTACGAGATTCCACGTGAGTTCGGGGTTTTCACGCAATCCGCGCGCAACTGTGTTCAGGGGAAGTGTGTCGGCTTGGATTTCCGGCAGCACACTGGAATGGGCAAGTTTTTGCAGCAGCTGTGATAATGGGTCCGGGTTTAGTTGAGCCGGAGTGATGATCAGTGAACGCCAGGCGACAACAGTGTCGTCGAGTTCATTTTGCACAATGTCGGGGAGGACCCCTGCACGTGCCAGCGAGGATTTGCCGCTTCCGCTTGAACCCGTGAGCAAAAGGAAGGCACAACCCTGTCTGGCTCGCTCACGCAAAGAGAGCCGGATTTCGAGGATTTCTTCCTCACGGCCGAAGAAGATGTCGGCGTGTTCGGGCTGGAATGAATTCAGACCAAGAAAAGGAGGCCCTTGTTTCTCAATATCCCAGATCGTTTCCGTGACGTTTCCTGCGATTTGATCCAGCAATGCTGTGAGGTGTACGCGCAGACGCTGGGAGAACTTAACTGGCCGATCGAAGGTGTGGAAAGCGCGTGTGTTGACACCTGAAGATTGGTCCTGGAAGTTCTGAACGATGAAGAGCTCCACCTGTTTTTTCTGAGCAACCAACTCCTCCTTCTCGGCCGTTGGTTGTCCCCGAAGTCGTTCCTCGAAACAGGTTTCGTCGTTTCGCGTGTAGGTTAGAATGGCTGGGCGAATTCCTCCGCTGTGGTGACGGGCCCGCAGCATCAGGTCCAGTTCCCTTTCGGTGCCACTGAGGTAGTCGCTGCCGTCAGGCTTTCGGATTCGAGGACCTACGACAGAGCCGAGGCGTGACCACAGGATGAAGATCGCTATATCGATACCGTGATCCTGGGACAAAAGAAGGTCTATACCCTCCTGAAAAGACATATCCGTCTGGAGTGCAAGCTCTTCCCAGAGGACGGGCTTTAAATGGAAACTTCCTGCGTATCTTCGTCGGAGTCCTTCGATTACCTGGCGTGCACGGTCCCTTTCCTCAGCAACATCGCCCGGACTTGAGATCAGTATTCTGATCGTGCGCTGGCTATCATGGTTCACTGGGCATAACCCTTGTTTTTTGAAGTTTCCTGTCAGGGCGGCTGCATGAGCCTTCAGATGAAACTGAAGGCTAAATCGCACCGTTTTGTGCTGGGAAAAAATCGATCTGCAGGGGTGTCGCCGGGAAGGAGTGTGGCTTCTGGCGTGCGGCCTGCGAGTAAAGCGGCGCGTTGATTGGCGTTCATGGTATTCACTTTGCACCACAGTGCGGACCAGTGAGACCTTTCTCTGTCATGTGTGTTTATTTATTTGTCTGTCGGTCGGTCGTGCGGAAGGAATATTGCTGCAAATATATTACGCCTGCTTAAGATGATATCGTGGTGTCAGCTGAACGTATGCTGATTACGCTTCGCTTTTTCGTTTTTACGTGAGGTGAGTGGTCAGCGGCGGCGGCGGGATTGGTCGCTGCGTTTCCTGCTGGTCGGGGAGTTGCGG
>VFQT010004758.1_pt1 | contig 10928 bp, 7 predicted proteins | sample 3512381 | NCBI WGS metagenome assembly VFQT01 (sample SAMN10412376, study PRJNA504923) | tailings metagenome | isolation source: Relicate 2 Philex TSF3 active mining site | place: Philippines: Tuba, Benguet | collected 2017-08-29 | reverse complement strand
AGCAACAATCACCATGCTATCTTCGTGGATGTAATCACCCCACTGATAGTTAGACTTGTCAAACTGATTGAACTTGATGTAGTAGGTATCATAGATGGTACCACTAGTTACATAAGATTCAAAGTTCTCATTGTAACCGTTCATTCTGTACAAGTGCTTCAAGTAACCTGCCTGATAGCTGTAGAAGTTTTTCTCAAGTTGAGCAATTTCATCAGCAGTACCAGTTGGGTAAGAAGATCTCTGTACAACAACAGGGTTAGCAACGATATCGCAGTTATCAGCTACGATGAAATCAGCAGTGGTAGCAGGACCTTGGTATACGAAGGTACGGAACCACATTCTGTCATATTCCCAAGGGAATGCAGCAATGTCGCAAGGCTGACCATACTTAGTAAGAGGCTTACCAGAGATTCGAAGGATAGTTCCACCTACGTTCTCAAAAGTATAGAAATCAGACAAAGTGATATTGTCAGGGTTGTTACCAGGAGCAGCAAGGTTCAACTGATAGATGAACTGGTTGATCAACGCATTGGTGTCAACATCAGTGCAAGGATCAGCACCGCAATCGCAGCAAGGAGCCTGTACAGTTACGGAACGAGTGAAACCGTTGAAGTACAAGGTGTCAAGATAACTAGAATGAGCTCTTAGAGTAAGAGTCACAACTTCTCCACACTGTACACTGAAATTAGATACATCAGTGATTTGAACAGCAGGAGTACCGCAACCTGATACTTTGTACCATTCAGTTACGTTAGATGAGCAACCAGAACCAGATGGGCAACCCTTGATTTTATCAGAACGCTTAGAGCCTTGTAGGTAGGTGTTTTGTCTACCTTGAGCTACATAGAAGTATGGAGCAGCAGCAATGTTGCCAGCTGTAGCCACACTGTAGTCGTTTCTGAAGAAACCAACTTGACCAGCAGTTAGATCCTGAGTAGAACCAGAGCTAGGGAGCGATGTTTGCCCTACTGGAACTACAAAAAGGGTGGTTAACGAGAAATCAGCCATTTTTTTGTTTGTTTGTTAAGTTTAATTATTCGTTTGTCTGTATTCTGAACTGGGCACTTTGTACCGCAGAAGCATTCTCTGTATACATTGCAAGGTTCTGGACTGTTAGATCAACTAATTCATCCTCTAGGTATTCTTCAAGTTCACAGTCAACATCCGTAGATGGTTGACCGTCAAATCTGATATATCCTGCCTTATCAATGTAGATTGGATATCTCATATAAGAAACATATATCGCAGTGGGAGTGAATGTTCCGTCTGTGAATATACTAATTTCATCTGAGGAGAGGAAATTAAATGTTTCTTGATATTCGAAAGATGGCTTATAGTGAACGTTGTTCAATAAGAACTGCAAATCACCATGTTTTGCCAAATCTTTGTTTATCCAAATCTGTCGATCCTTGCACACCCCTTTGTCAGCTAAAACATAACTGTCAATGTAGAACATGTATTTTGGATCAAGCAAATCAATTTTAGCTGCCCATTGATTTAATGTTTCATTCTTTAAGTGTAGATCTAACTTACCACGATTGTAATTAATTACAAGCTTTTGTAAGTCTTCGTAACGCTTCTTAAAAGCGTCAAGACCTAATCCACTAACAACACTAAATCCATCAACCTTCTGTTTGATAAGCTTTATCTGAGCCTCATTCAAGGCTAAGATTTTATCTTCGAGTTGAATCTGCTGATGCTCATTAGTCGATAGTTTATTTAGTTTTTGATCAATTTTATATAATAAACTATCTACAGGTATCATACAGAAGCGAGTTTCTTAGATTTCAACTTTTGTTCAAGGGTGATTAGCTCGTCTTGATTATCATCGTTAGCCAAGAACTTCACTAATTCATCCTCATCTTTTGCCACTTCATATTCACCTTCAAAGACACGTCCGCTGGACTTAACTCTGTACACTGAATGCGCAATGGCTTGTTTAACCAAATCTTTAATATGGAGTAAGTTTTCTTTCATGTCTGCAAATCTGTTAAACACTTCGATTGTTGACAATCCTTGGTATTTACCAGACTTAAACTCAGTCTGTTTAAGAACGTTATCCACTTGGTTGTATACAAATTCTTCTTTAGAATCTTCTGTAACTGGAAGACCTAGAAGTCTTGCTACTTTTCTCTTTTTCTCAGGAGACATTGCATCAAACTTAGCAATAGCCTTGTTGATCAATTGTTTCTTCTTGAACACTACAGCATTTTCGATATCATCATCTACAACGTAGAATTGTGTATCTGCTGGATAGTCACCTCTTTCCCATGCTTGATAAGAACTAGCAATGGTTGGATGAACTCTCAACCAAGAGAAAGCAAGTTCTTGAAATGGAATAGTTAAGTCAAAATAGTTATCACCATCTAAAAGCTTAACTGGTTGAACATGTCCTGTGTCATCAGTAGATTTAGATAAACTGTAGTTCCAGAAAGAAGCTCTTGGTCCAAGATCTACTCCTCCTAGAGCATTTTCAAGTTTCTCTCTCAAAGCTGTAACACGTTCGATTTCTATCTCACGTTCTGTGGGATCTGCAATCCTTCTAATGTAAGCAGCGTCAGCATCTAAGCCTGTTCTGTATCTTCCATCAAGCTCCTTGTAAGGATATTTAAAAACTCCAGTTCCTGGAATTCTAGTTAATCCTCTTGAGGACAATCCTCCTTGCATGGTTTGCATACCAGCACTGTTGTACTCCTTTTTAATCGTGGAGATTTTTCCAAGTTTATTACCCATAAATGTAGTTTATATTATTGGTTTGTTTAAAGATTTTCGTCTTTCTATTGTAACTATTCGATGACAATTGCAACATCGTACTTCACATTTAGATATTTCATCAAGTAATCTTTCTTTACTCCAGGTTTGTTGAACCGCCCATGAAATATTACCTAACTTCTTACCCCTAACATGATCAAACTCTAGAACTCTAATATCTGTAATTCCACAGTCTACGCAAGGGTGATTCTGTAAATGCTCGATTACAATTTGTCGATTTCTATTTTTACACTTTGCTCTAGTTTTATAAGCTTCCCCATTTTTTCTTTTTCTAGAATCAGATTTTAGTTGTCTGTTTCTTTCTGATGAAATTGTGTGATAAGCTATAATTGACATAGAACAACCCAATATTTCACATATCTCTTTATAGGTTTTATCTTCTGATCTTAATCGTAGGATTTCATCCTTGTACTTACCCATATGTAGTTGATTTGTATTGGTTTGTTTTTTGGAGAGTGCACCAATCAAATGGCTAGGCTCACTGACCTACACTCTCTTTTAAGAGGAATAAAACTCCCCCCATAAAACATGAGGGGAGATTTTATATTAGAACTGTGGAATTTCTTCGATTAGAACAGTTCTTGACAAATCTTCGATGAATACATCGCAACGATCTTGCATCCAGATTTCGTAGCCTGGGAACTTGTTGGCAGAAGACATACCCTGAGATTTAGCAAAACCTAAGTGGTGTCTACGTCCATCGATGTAACCCCAAGTCATAGAAGGAGCACCCTTCATACGAACCTCACGGATGTTGTTGACCATAGAGCCATCAGACATTGGAGACACATCAAATACCATGAACACTGGAGTTGACTTCTTGTTCTGTCCAAATTCCAAGTTAGACTGAGGAAGATCAAGTTCTTTCAAGTGGATAAGTTCCACACGACCAGTTTCACGAGTAACCATTGCATCGAATGCAAAGTTGTAAGTGATGTGCTGTCCTTCTCCTTGCATGTATCTGTTTCCAGAATCAGCCATGAAGGTAAGGCCAGAGTTCAATGCGTCAGCTTTCAAAGCCTGCTGGAACACGTCAAAACCAGCTTCGTTAGTGTACATCTTCACTCTTCTGTCCTTAACATCCACACGTCTGTAGAACAAGTCTCCAAACACGGAACGGATAAGGTTAGCGGAGAATTCTCCACGGTTATATTGTACCAAGTTACCGTTGTTACGCATTCTGTGGTAAACACCAGCAGATACACGCTTCAACTCTTGCTTAGAACCATTAGTTTTTACAGTGCCTGGCTTAGACCAGATCATTCGCTTCACCTTAAGCTCAAGCATTGCTTTTCTCAACATGAATTCTACGAATGGCTCCCACTTAACATCGTTACGAGTTAAAGGAAGTTGGTTTCTGCGCTGAGGAGCGTACACCAAGATATCAAGAGGTTTGCCAGAAGCATCTCTCATAGTCTTGTCATCAGCCCATGCAGTGATTTGGTGCTCAAAACCATATCCAGAACCAAGAGATTCGAACATAGTGATTTTCTCACCAAGTCTTGGCAAACCAAGAAGATCCTGATCAAATTCACCGATTGCAGCATCTACTAGTTCAAGTTCAAGACCAATTTGCAAGAAGGTAGGGCTTACGAAGTCCACAATTGGGTTATCAGACACCAATGTGAAAGTGTAAAGGAATCCTGCATTCCAAGGAACTGGATCTTTCACAGCGTACCATCTTGGACCATACTGACGAGAACCTACAGAAACGATAGCGTTCTTAGAGAATTCGTTAGTGTCCAATACCACCTGAAATTCCTGACCATCGATACCTGGCTTGCTCAACTCAGCAGTGGAGCTAGGGATGTCAATGATTTTAGGGAATTTGTAAGGAACTTGAACTTCCCACTTCCAAGAATCGCTGTTGTTGTCGATGTAGTAAGGAGTGGACTTGTTGATCATATCAAGGAAGTCGTTGCTGTACAATGAGCTCTGAGTGTACAAGGAGATAATCTTCTTGTCATAGTCAGCTGGCTCAGTGGAGTGAAACGACTCCAAGTGATTTGAATCTGTTAGCTTTCCTACGGCACGTTTGTCCATTGACGCAACGCGAGCGTAGGTAAAGCCTGTTAAACCTGGGATTGTTTGAATTGCCATTGTTTTTTGACTTTGTTTATTAATTTATAAGAACCATGAGTTCGCTTTTCCAGGATTGCCACCAGAAGCAGGTTTTTTACTTGTCTGCCTCGCAACTTCCTCAAACAACTGAGTTGACTTCTTAGTCACCCCTGTTCTTTGTATGGTAGATAATGTAGGATCTTTTTCCAAGATTTTCAGAAGAAGTCCCACCTTAACTTTCAAAGCGTGATTCTCAGGTCTCTTGAGCTCCAGGATAGTTTTGTCAAAATCTGTCAGAGTTTCTCCTGACGGAGTTTTGTACTTATCTACCAAAAGGAAGTCTTGTAGTTCTGATGCCAATTTGGGGTTTAATGGAATTCCATCAAACTCCTTTGCTTTCAATTTGTCTTGGAGGACAGATTGAACGTTTTGTATATACTGATTTCGAATCATTGCTTTCTGCTGAAGTTGTTGTTCAGCTTGTTGCTCCATTTGTTGCAACTTTGCTGCCTCCTTCTTAACAAGCACCTTGTGATGCTTGCTAGCAACTGTTTCTAAATCACCGTAGTTTCTAAGCCTTTCAACTTCTGTTGTGATGTCCTCACTATCAAATCCCTGGTCTGCCAGAGCTTGTTTGATCACCTTCACTTGGTTGTCTTCATTGGACAAGTCCAATTCAGCGAAGCTCACTACGTTGTTATATACGCCAAAATAATCTTTAGGGTCTACGCCCTTTACAAATATGGCATCAAACGCTTTCTGGTAATCCTCTCCAAATTGACCAATGAAATTATCAACAATCTCGATTGCACCTTTTTTCTTTTCTGAATTGAACTTTTCCAAGAATTGTTCTGGAGTTTCAATTACAGCATCTTCTTCCTCATCATCCTTTGTGAAAACACCAAGTTTGAAAAGGTCCTTCGATAAAGAAACAAATGGTGATTCTGCTGTGTCTTCTTGGTCTTCTTCAGACTCTTCAGCTGCTGCTTCTGCTTTAGCTGGTGCTACAACATCATCTTCTTGTTCTTCATCTTCATCGTCTCCAAGAAAGTTTCTTAAAACATCTTGTGGATTGGGTTCCTCACCATCTAGCTTTTGGACAACTTCTTTACCTTTAGAAACCTCTGGTTTTTTAGGAGCTTGGGGTTCTTCAGCTGTCTTTACAATTGTTTCTAGTTTATCAGGATCTTCTGTAGAAGTTTCTGGAGAGAACAAGTCGCTCAACAATTCTGTGTTACCCACTCCCATTCCCAACGTTTCTTCGATACCAAAGTTACCAAATGACGGAGTGTCTAGGTTGTCTGCCATATATGTAGTTAATTATTTGATTGGTTTATTGATATAAATGTACTTTCGTTTATAAAATAATCAAATAAGAAATAATCAAAATTGTTGTTTTTTTGACACGTATAGCATTAAGTATACTTTTTCCTATATTTTTTATTTCTTATCCTTTTTTGATGCTCTATTAGAAGCATTTATTTTAGCCACTTCAACATCGTTTTTCATATTCTCTCTAGCAACATTAAGCTTTTCTTTTTCAAGTTGCATTTTCTGCATAGCCTGATTGTTTTTAGATTGAATATCCTGCATCTTAAGTTGATAATCTTGAGCTGCTTTAGATTGTTGCATAGATAGATTTGATACCTCTAATATATCAGCAGTGCCTGATTGATCAACATCTTGTGTTGCTGCCTCACCTCTTGCAGCAGCATTAATAAGAGCAATTTCTTTCTTATTAATTCTATCAAGTTCTTGTTGATAGTTTTGATTAGCAAGTTCTTCTTGTTTCTGCTGTTGTTGAGCTTGCATTTGAGCAGCTGCAATTTGTTGCTGTTGTTCAAGCTGCTGCTGTTGCATTTGCATCTGCTGATCTTGCATTTGCTGCTGACGATCCTTGAGAGTCTTGAATGTCTTCTTCATTTCTCTCATAGACTTAGTAGAATACAATTCTATCACATCATATAGTGTGCCACCATTCTGAATGACAGCCTGAGACAATTGACGCAATTCATTGAACATTTGTGTATCCTCTGGTCTGTTTGTTACAAACACTTTCAAATCACGTAGTTTCAAATCATTACCATTCACTTGTATAAATGCAGATTCTCCTTCTGATGTAATGTATGATAGTGTAGATAGAGGCTTAGCACTCTCTACATATTGTGCAGCATCTACAATTGCTTGATATAGCTGACCTAATACATACTCGTGTGCGATGAATAGAGGCTCTGTCTGGGCATATGACTGACTGACAGCTGTATTGACACCTGTGGCAGATTCGCTAGCTTGTACGCTTCCTAAACGCTGTCTAGAGATGCCTATAAGTTCCCAACATTCATTCTTTAATTGTAATGCAAGGTTATATCTAGATTGTATTTCACTAGTTCTTGTAAGATCTATGTTTCTTGCAATGGTGGTGTTAGATACAGCAGCCTTTGTATTCTCTGGGCTATCATCATCGAATATAATACCACGCTCTCTTGCCTCCATTTCCCAAACGTCCAATGCATCTTGATCATCTCCATCTTTTAGTCTAGGAACACGTCTGATGTTTACAGAAGCTACGTTACCAATTTCTTTCTCCAACAATTTGTACAATTGATTCATACAAATGTTATATAAAACTTGGAATGGCTTCATTAAATCCACTAATGACTTAGCTTCTGTATTTTTCACCTCATACGTTGTACCTATAATTGGACAGTAGTTAAGGATTTTTAGAGGCTTGATATGGTAGATGTCTGGACCAATCTTAGTTCCTTGGTACCATTGGTTAATCCATCCCCATTCTAGAGAAATCTGTGTAGGAATGGTGTTTGATTTATAATTCTCATCTACAAGAACAGTTTGCTCATTACCCATTTCATCAAGATAGACTAGTTTACCAATCTTTCTTTTAGAAATCCAATAAGCTCTTACAACAACGTATTTGTATCCAAATGAAGACACGTTAGACGTTAAACCTAAAAAGTCTTTCAGTCCATCATTGTTATCTTTCATCTCACTCTCAACCATCATCCTTGTTTGTAGAACAAGAGGATCAAATGTGTCGTATTGAATAGAATCAATACCTGGCGTAGCGTCAGGGTTTCCAAGATTAGATTCACGAACGTTAATGAGTCCATAATCTTGCAAGGAGCTTCGTAAGTGATCAATTTCTTCTTTTGTCAAGTCAGGAATACTCTCGATAATCTCTGACAATTCCATAACTTGCACAGTACCAGCAGCATACGCTCCTTGGTTTCTCCCTGTAGGATCAGAAATCCATTTTCTATCTGGTGTGGTTAAGAACCATGTGTTCTTTGGGTTGGCCACTTCTATGTTGAATCCAAGCTTAGAGTTGTCTTCATAGATGTGATAGAACTCTCTAGCAGAAATAAGCAAGTCTCTGAATGCATCTTCACTTTTCTCTTTGAGATTGAATTCTGCTTTCTGACATGTCAAAATGTGGTTGGCCCACTTCTCTGCTACAGATGTGTAAGAATCAAGTTGATCCTTCACTTGCTCCATTGTAATTTGTTCTAGCTGCTCTTCGTCAATTTCTTGACCCTGCATAGCTAGCTTTTCCATTATTTTCTGTCTGGCTTGAGAAATAATAAATTCTTGCAACACATCTGTCTTGAATTGTAATTCTTCAGACTGACTATCATCATCAAATGCCTTTACACGAAATGTATCTGGACGCTTAGATATTTCACCTACAAGGTTATTGATTGGTGTTGTTACAATAGAATAATGCTTTACATAAGCAGGCAGTCCTAAGTCTGCCTGAAGCATCTCTGTAAAAGATTTCACTTCTGGCTCTTGATAAAAGTCCTCCATTCTCAGGATGCCTTTTACAAGGTCATAGTTTTTAACAAACGTGTCACGATTCTTCATGTATTCCGCATACGATTTGTTTGCGAAATAATCCATCGTGTTTTTTATCCAACTTTCGTCCTGCTTCTCTTTCTCTGTCTTAAATTGATCAGGGAAAATGTTAAGATAGGCATATCGTATGGTTGCGTCCTTTGTATATCTAATGATTGCCATTATGAAAATAATTTATTTTTTCTCGTATTGAACATATTTCCAGGGCTGCTAAACAGCTTATTGGTCTTTAATTTTTTGGAATATAACGACTTCACTCTGTCATCACTTGTACCTCCAATCTTCCCAATGATTGGGTCCATCTTAAGTGCCTGAGCTATAGCTAGTTCCGCTGCAATAATTCTATCGAAGTTGCCCTCATCATTATACTGAATTATTTCTTCAAGCAGCATAGGGTCGAATATCTTACTCACCCCTGCAATCTCTTTGGTTATATTCCCCTCCTCATCCTTCTCTGTATAAATAACATCCTCCATATATCTCTTAAGACATGTATGTAGGTAATCAATTATTTTTCGAGCTGATCTGTGAATACCATACTCTCGTTTCACAGTAGTGTTTGGGATCACTTCTAATAACCATTGTGGTTGTTTTTCTAGATAGTGAGCATCTCCCTTACTCTTCATGTATTCGATGAATGAAATATCATCATTTTCGCAAAGAGCTCTAGCATTGTAATATTTAATTAGCAATCTAGCCTGTTCTTCCCACGTTTCCTTCTTATCAGGTCTTGCACAATACGAAGCTACGAACATATCCTGATATTTTTCACCAGTGAGGTCGTGCATTCTCTTGTAAATATACACAGAACCTAGTGAAGTTGAATACTTTGCTTGTCCTTGTCTGTAAGGGTCAATCCCTGCTACATATAATCCATACGGAGGATTCTCTATAGGAAACTCATAAATCACTATAGGAGCATCTTTCGCATCTGTACTCTTGAGAGGAAAATTTGTAATTGGCATCTTGTCTGTGAACTCGTGTCCAATCTTTCCCTCATCACTAAATAATATAACAGGTGTACCAGTTCTTTCGTTCTGTAGCAACCTGATCTTCTGCCTCTTGGCAGATTCAATATCAAAGATGTTTGTGTCTTCGTTAAGAAATATGTCATCCACCTTCTGTGGATAATACATCTTTTCTTTCAAATAAGCAACTCTATCTCCAGCTTTCTTTAATCTTTCTAGGTTATCGTTAGTGATTTGATCAGCTTTCTCCTCATTAGACACTAACATTTGCACATTATACAAATCACTTCCTTTCTTAGCACCTAGATAGCTTCCTAATGTACCAGGTTCTTTGGCTTCCATTCTATACTTGTTAGAAATAAATAAGCCATGTACGCGTCTAGTGTCTTCATCATTGTTATATGTCAAGAAGTTGTAATTGTCAACATCAAACATCAATGACTTAGCATCCATAAACCTTTTCATGTCACCCCCTGTACCTGTAAGAATAGGAGAACAGCCCCATCCAAATGGTGTTGTAAAGCCAGGAACAGCTGCTTGTAAGCCTCGTAAAAAAGAGCCCTTACCAATCTCGTCAATAATGAGCTTTCTAGGCTTTGTACCAGCAATAGCTTCCTCGTTATTACCCTCATCAAGGTTACGTATTAAGATTTGTGAGAAAGGAATACGTTCTCCTCCTTTAGTCTTAATACCTAACGTCACTTGATTCTTCCAATTGTCTTCTACACGCTGCCATCTAAAGTATTCAGGCAAGAAGTTCAAGCCCTTGTCAAGCTTGTCTGTAATAAGCTTAATATCTGGAGCATTCAAGCCAGCAATAACGTTCTGTGAGTTCTCATCAAATGTTGCTCCCCATGCAATGTAGCTTGCTTCTAAGACAGACTTAGCAAAACGTCTAATCCCCAAAATGACCAACCCACGCTTCTCAGCATGGGCTCTGTCTATTTCGTTTGTCACTAGCCATTCATTGTCTCTGAGAGAAGGATTGGCGTATTTCTGGTAGATGCGTCCTCTATCATCCATCACATCCACTTCTGTATGCCATAGATTGAGATGCCAATACAGGAACGGATTAATAAACACACCATCCATCATAAATCCATCAAGACACAGCTTCTTATGAAACTCAAAGAAGGGCTTGTATTCCTGTGATGTTTTATCAGGAAGGCGTGTCTGGTTAATTAACCACTCACTGTATTTAACATTTTCTAAACTCATTTTCTACCTTTAAGAAAATCTTCAGCCATAGAGCCA